>Ga0157370_10004035_pt1 | contig 17060 bp, 10 predicted proteins | sample C35metaG_FD_113463 | JGI IMG/M metagenome (GOLD analysis project Ga0157370, IMG submission 113463) | Corn rhizosphere microbial communities from Kellogg Biological Station, Michigan, USA - C3-5 metaG | ecosystem: Host-associated > Plants > Roots > Rhizosphere > Soil | place: USA: Michigan...
CTTTCGGCTGCGAGTGAGCTCTCGGCCGCCAGCATGGCCGCGTACCGCAAGCTGGTGTACGAGACCCCCGGCTTCGGCGACTACTTCTTCGGCTCCACGCCGATCCGCGAGATCGCCGAACTCAACATCGGCTCGCGCCCCGCATCGCGCAACCCGAGCCACAAGATCGACGACCTGCGCGCGGTGCCGTGGAGCTTCAGCTGGGGCCAGTGCCGCCTCACGATTCCGGGCTGGTTCGGCTTCGGCTCGGGCGTGGAGCAGTTCCTCGCCTCGGCCGGCAACGCCGCGGGCAAGAAGGAACGCGTGGCGCTGCTGCAGCGCATGTACGCGCAGTGGCCGTTCTTTCGCACGCTGCTGTCGAACATGGACATGGTGCTCGCCAAGAGCGACCTCGCGCTGGCCTCGCGCTACGCCGAACTCGTGACCGACCGCAAGCTGCGCCAGAAGGTGTTCTCGATGATCGATGCCGAATGGCACCGCACCTCGGATGCGCTCACGCTCATCACCGGCGCGAAGCAGCGGCTCGAAGGCAATGCGGAGATGCAGCGTTCGGTGCGCCATCGCTTCCCTTATATCGATCCGCTGCATCACCTGCAGGTCGAACTCATGCGGCGCTACCGCGCGGGCGATGGCGGCGAGCGGTTGCAGCGCGGGATTCACATCTCGATCAACGGGGTGGCTGCGGGGCTGCGCAACACGGGCTGATCAGGGCTTCGGCCACCAACAACCGGGAAGAGGGCGCCTTGTGCGCCCTCTCCTACGTGAACAGTCGCCAATGAGGAACCCGTAAGGTCATTTAATAGCGTACGGTCGGGAACGTTCACAGTTCTCGCAATCGCGCGGCAGCTCGAAGTCGTTTCACAGGAGCCCGTTGCAATGTCCGTCCCGCAGTCCCTCACCCATTCGCAAGTCGATTTCGTCAACGACGATTTCGAAGCCCTGGCCTCCCACATGCGCCATTGCGCACGTGCCCACGGCCGATGGTTCTCGGTGCGAAGCCACATGCAGCGTGTGCGCGCACTCGCTGCGGGCCGCATCGTCACGATGGCCTGCGTGGCCGTGGTCCTCGGCATCGGTCTCTTTGCGATCGCTTGAGCGCCGCAGCCGTCGCCGACCGCCTCCAGGGGCTCAGTCACTACGCCCGGACGCTTCTGCTGGGTCCGCATGACCCGGTAGCCCCCCCGATCCGCGCCGAACTCTTCGGCGCCCAACGTTTCGAGCAACACGGCCACAGTCTCGCGCGCGCGCAGGTGGTGGAAGACGACCGCCGCCGCGCGGGCGAAGCCGCACCCTTCTTTCCGCGCGTGGACGAGAACCTGGAGTCGCTGCGCGCCGCCTTCGACTACATCGCGCTGATCTCGCAAAGCGGACGCTACGTGTCGCCGGCCGCCGAATGGCTGCTCGACAACTTCCACCTCGTCGAGGCGCAGCTCCAGCAGATTCACGACGGCGTGCCGCGCAGCTATTACGCGCGCCTGCCCAAGCTGGCCACGCCGCCGCTCGCGGGCCTGCCGCGCGTGTACGGCATCGCGTGGGCGTACGTGGCGCACACCGACAGCGTGCTCAACAAGACGCTGTTCACCGCCTTCCTCAACGCGTACCAGGACATCGACGAACTCACGCTCGGTGAACTCTGGGCGCTGCCCACCACGCTGCGCGTCGTTCTGCTCGAGAACCTGCGCCGCGTGGCCGAGAGCATTGCCGAGAACAAGGTCGCGCGCGAGATCGCGCATGCCGCCTGGGATGCCGCGCCGCATCTCTCGGCACAAGACCTCGACGTGCTCTACCGCGCCCTGCAGAGCCACGGCCTGCAGGACAACTACCTCACCCAGCTCTGGCAGCGCCTGCCCGTGGAGCACGGCGAGAACATGCCCGCGCTCGTGCGCTGGACCGAGCAGCACTGCCCCAACGGCCCGGCGCTGATCAACGACGCGCAGAACGCGCAGGCCGCGGCCAACCTCACGGTCGGCAACATCATCACCACGCTGCGCATGATCGGCCAGGTCGAGTGGAGCGACCTGATCGAGCCCGTGAGCCGTTCGCTGCGCGTGCTGCGCGAATTGCCGAGCTTTGCGAACGAGAGCGAAAGCACGCGCCAGCAGATCACGCATGCGATGGAGCGGGTGGCGCGCGACACCGAACAACCCGAGCGCGAGGTGGCCGAGGCCGTGGTGCGCATGGCCGCAAGCGCGCCGGCCGACGATGCCGCTGCGGAAACCGACCGCGCGGACGGCACCGCGGGCTACTACCTTTTCGGCCAGGGCAGGCCGGCGCTGATCGCCGCGCTGCAGTCCGATGGGCAGGCGGGCCGCATCGGCCGTGCGGTTCCCGTTCGGTCCGCGCGCAGCCATCGCAGCTGGCGCCTGCCGGCTTATCTTTTTTTTGTTGCCGCGGGCACCGCATTGCTGCTCTTCGCCGTGGCGCACGGCCTCGTGCATCGCGGCGACTGGACCACCGTGGCCGCGCTCGTGCTGCTCGCATGGCCGCTCTCCGAAGCCGTGATCGCGCTGGCGCAACGGATCATGGCGGAGTCGGTGCGGGTGCAGGCGCTGCCGCGGCTGGACTTTGCGGCCGGCATTCCCGAGCGGCACCGCGCGCTCGTCGTCATTCCCACGCTGCTGACCTCGGCCGCGAACAACGCGCAACTCGCCCACCGGCTCGAGCTGCACTGGCTCGCCAACCGCGAGCAGCACGCGCAGTTCGCCCTCCTCACTGACTGGGCCGACGCCCGCGAAGCCTCGCTGCCCGAAGACGCACCACTGCTCGACGATGCCGTCCAGCGCATCGCCGCGCTCAACGCGAAATACCCCACGGCCGACGGCGCGGCGCCCCGCTTCCTCGTGCTGCACCGCCCGCGCACCTGGAGCGACACCGAAGAGCGCTGGATGGGCTGGGAGCGCAAGCGCGGCAAGCTGGAGATGCTGGTGCGCCTGCTGGCGACCGGCGATGCCGGAGGCTTCCTGCCGCTTGCGCCGGGCCAGCAATTGGCAGCGGGCCGCACACCTTATGTGCTGACGCTCGACAGCGACACGGGCCTGCCGCCCGGCGCCCTGCGCGACCTGGTGTCGATCGCCGCCCACCCGCTCAACGCGCCGGAGGTGGATGCGCACAGCCGCCGCGTGGTCGCGGGCTTCGGCATCCTGCAGCCGCGCATCGTCACGCCGTTTCCGATGCGCAACGAGCGCTCGCCCTTCCACTGGATGTTCGCCGGCCAGTGCGGGCTCGACCCGTACGGCAGCGGCGCCTCCGACATCTACCAGGACGTGTTCGGCAGCGGCTCCTTCACCGGCAAGGGCCTCCTGAACGTGCGCGCGGTGCACGCCACGCTGGACCAGCGCATCCCCGACAGCGCGGTGCTCAGCCACGACCTGCTCGAAGGCACGGTCGCGCGCTGCGCGATGGTGAGCGACGTGGTGCTGGTCGAAGACCACCCGCACCACGCCGGGGTCGCCGCCTCGCGCGTGCATCGCTGGGTGCGCGGCGACTGGCAGCTATTGCCGCTGATGTGGCGCGCCCGGCGCTTCGGCATCGACGCGCTCGGCCTCTGGAAGATGGGCGACAACCTGCGCCGCTCGCAGGTCGTGCCCGCCTCTTTCGCACTGCTGGTGCTGGTGATCTTCACGCAGGCGATGCCGCTCGGCTGGGCACTGGCCGCCGTCGGCGCGGCGCTCACGCTCGGGCCGCTGCTTGGCGCGCTCGCCGGGTTGGTGCCGACGCGGCGCGCCATCGAGCTGCGTCACTTCTTCGATGTCGGTGCCGTCGAATTGCTGCGCGCGATGTCCGGTGCAGCCTGGCAGTTCGTGCAGCTCGCGGCGCAGACGCGGCTGCTGATCGACGCGGCGCTCCTCGCGACGTGGCGGCTGGTGGTCAGCCGCAAGCACCTGCTGCAGTGGACCACCGCGGCACAGGCGCAGGCGCAGTCCAGCCAGCAGTTGCTGCCGTTCCTTCGCAGCGGCGCTTTCAGCAGTGCGGTATGCCTCGCGCTCGCGGTGGCGGCGCACTGGAGCGCATACCCGGTGATCGGCCCGCTGCTGTTCGTCGTCTGGGCGCTCGCGCCCGTCGCCGCGTGGTGGAGCAGCCGCGTCGATGCCGAGGTGCCCGATCCGCTGGACGCCGGACAGCGCGCCTACCTCGAGAAACTCGCGCACGACACATGGCTTTTCTTCGAACATGTGGTCGGCCCCGACGACAACCACCTGCCGCCCGACAACCTGCAGCTAGAGCCGCAGCCCACCATCGCCCACCGCACTTCGCCGACCAACATCGGCATGTACCTGCTGGCGGCGTGCTGCGCACGCGAGTTCCGCTGGATCGACACGGCGGCACTGCTCGCCCGCATCGGCGCCACGCTCGACACCGTCGACCGCATGCAGAAGCACCAGGGCCACCTGTTCAACTGGTACGACACGCAGACGCTCAAGCCGCTGCCGCCGGACTATGTTTCCAGCGTGGACAGCGGCAACTTCGCGGGCCACCTCGTGGCGGTGGCACAGGCCTGCCGCACCTTTTCCGCGGAGGGCTGCGAAAGCCACGAGGCGCCCGCACTCGAAGCGCTCGCGCAACGCTGCGACGCGCTGCACGCGGACATGGATTTCAGCGGCCTCTACGACGCCAAGCGCCACCTCTTCCACATCGGCCTGCGCGTCGAGGAGAACGTGCTCGACGCGAGCTACTACGACCTGCTGGCCTCCGAGTCGCGCCTCTTGAGCTTCCTGGCGATTGCCAAGGGCGATGTGCCGCGGCGCCACTGGATGGCGCTGGGCCGGCCGTTCCTGCTGGTGGGTTTCGAGCCCAGCCTGAAGTCATGGTCGGGCTCGATGTTCGAGTACCTGATGCCCGCGCTGGTGATGTCCGAGCCCGAAGACGGCCTGCTGCAGGTGGCCAACACCGCAGCCATCGCCGAGCAGCAGGCTTTCGGCCGTGCGCAGAACCTCCCATGGGGCGTTTCGGAATCGGCCTACTTCGCGCAGGACCACTCGCTCGCCTACCAGTACTCGCCCTTCGGCGTACCGCGCCTGGCGCTTCGGCGCACGCCGCCCACCGACCGCGTGGTGGCGCCCTACGCCAGCGTGATGGCCGCGGTGCTCGCGCCGGCAGCGGCGGTGAGCAATCTCGAACGGCTCGAAGCGCTCGGTGCGCGCGGCGAGTTCGGCTTTCACGACGCAGTCGACTTCACCACCACGCGCCAGGCCGAGGGGCAGGAGTTCACTGTCGTGCGCAACTTCATGGCACACCACCAGGGCATGTCGCTGGTGGCGCTGTGCAACGTGCTGTGCGCCGACGGACCACGCCGCTGGTTCGGCAGCGCGGCGCTGGTGCAGGCGCACGAGTCACTGCTGCACGAGCGCACGCCGCGGCAGATCATCGGCAGCGCCGATCCGCGCACGCCACCCGAGCCGAGCCAGACCGAGCTGGCGCCGCTGTTCCAGCCGCGCCTGGTCGATCCGATGGCCGCCGGCTTCCAGCCCACGCACCTGTTGTCGAACGGCCGCTACACGGTCGCGCTGCGCGCCAACGGCGCGGGCGTGAGCCGCTGGCGTTCGTTCAACGTGACGCGCTGGCGCGACGACCCGCTGCGCGACAGCCACGGCACCTTCTTCTACATCCGTGATGAAGGACAGGAAAGCCAGCGCGAGCTCACATCCCTCACCGCCCTGCCCGCGCCCGGCGCCGACTGGCTCTACCGCACCCGCTTCCTGGCCGACCAGGTGCAGTTCGATGCGGCCGGCCCCGGCCTGCAGGTGCGCACCACGGTGCTCATCAGCCCCGAGGACGACACCGAGCTGCGCAACATCACGCTGCACAACTCGGGCGACGAGACGCGCACGCTCGAGCTCATCTCGTACTTCGAGCCGGTGCTCTCGAACCCCAAGGCCGACGAGGCGCATCCGGCCTTCGCCAACCTGTTCGTCGAATCGCGCTGGGAACCCGCATGGCGCGCGCTCCTGATGTCGCGCAAGCCCCGGCTGCATGGCGACCCGGTGGTGGCCGCCGCGCACTTCGTCGCCTCGGTCGATGCGCACGTGCTCTCGATCGACTGCATGACCGACCGGCGCGCCTTCATCGGCCGCAACCGCTCGCTCGCGAGCCCCGCGCTCGATGCGCAGCCGCTGCACATCAACGGCACGCCGGTGAACGGCCTGGACCCGATCGCCTGCCTGCGCGTGCGCCTGTCGATCGCGCCCGGCGCCACCGCGCGCCTGAGTTTCGCGACCGCCGCCGACGAAAGCATCGAGGCGCTGATGCCCAGCATCGACCGCTACCTGCAGCCCATGCACGTGGAGCGCGCCACGCGCATGGCCGCCACGCTGGCGCAGGTGCGGCTGCGCGACCTGAGCATCGCGCCGGCGCAGAACCTCGCGCTGCAGGACCTCACGACCATCCTCACCTACACCACGCCCCGCGTGATGAAGGACCGCGGGCTCATCGACTTGAGGCAGATCTGGCGCTTCGGCATCTCGGGCGACAAGCCCATCGTGCTGGTCTACATCCATTCGATGAACGGCATGGGCCTCATCAACACGCTGCTGCGCGCGCAGCCGTGGTGGGGCTTCGGCGGCGTGGCCTGCGACCTGGTGGTGCTCAACAGCGAGCCCAACTCCTACCTGATGCCGCTGCAGCGCGAGATCGAGACTTTGCGCACACGCGTGCAGCAGCAGACCCAGAACAGCTTTCCGCGCAACGACACGGCCGGGTTCTACCTGCTGCGCGACCACGAGGTGGCGCCTTCGGAAAAGGCCGCGCTCTCCAGCCTTGCGCGCGTGGTGTTCACCGCCGACGGCCGCGCGCTCGAAGTGCAGGTGGCCGCGTTGCACGAAGCGCGCAGCCCCACGATTGCCGACGACAGCAGCGCGCCGGTGCCGCAGCGCACGCCGCTCTTGATGCGCTCGGCCGCCGCCCAGTCGGCCCAGCCCGCGACAACGCCGCTGACGGCGCCCACCGGCCGCTTCGATGCCGAGAGCGGCGAGTTCCGCTTCGATGTCGACATGGACAACCGCACGCCGCGCCCCTGGGTCAACGTGATCGCCAATGCCAACTTCGGCTTCCAGGTGTCCGAGTGGGGCACCGGCTTCACCTGGGCCGGCAACAGCCGCATGCACCAGGTCACGCCGTGGTCGAACGACCCGGTGCAGGACCCTGCCTTCGAGCACTACCTGCTGCAGGACCTGGCCACGCGCGAACTGCTGCCGCTCACGCCGGCCGGCCAAGGGGCCAGTGGCGCCGAAGACGTGCGCCACCGCGTGCGGCACGGCCAGGGCTACTCGGTCTTCGAATGCCGGCTGCGCAACCTGACGCTCAAGACCACCTTCTTCGCGGACCGCGACGATGCCGTCAAGCTGGTCCACGTGCGCGTGCACAACGAGGGCGCGGGCCAGCGGCGCCTGCGCGCGCTCGGCATGGTGGAGTGGCAGATGGGTGCGGCGCGCGGCGAGCGGCGCACCGTGCATTGCTGGAAACCGGAAGATCAACCCGCAGTGTTCGGCCAGCAGCGCGAATCGGGCGGGGGCTTCGGCGGCAGCACGGCTTTTCTGCTGCTTGCCGGTCTGTCCGGGACCACGCAATGGACCTGCGACCGCAACGAGTTCTTCGCAGGGCACGGCATCGTCGAGGTGCCCGAGACGCTCGCGCGGCGTGCGGGCAGCGGGCTCGATGCCTGCGCGGCCATCGGCGGCGAGTTTGTCGTCGGTGCCGGCGAGACCGCCACCTTCACCTTCGTGCTGGGCCACGCCGACAACGCCGACGCGGCGCTCGAACTCGCCCGCCGCTGGCGGCAGCGCGACGTGCCCGAGGCGCTCGCGCAGGCGCGCGGCTTCTGGAACGAGTTGCTCGGCCGCCTCGCCGTGCGCACGCCCGATCCGCTCTTCGACGCGATGGTCAACCGCTGGCTCATCTATCAGACGCTGGCCTGCCGGCTCTGGTCGAAGGCCGGCTTCTACCAGGCGGGCGGCGCCTTCGGCTTCCGCGACCAGTTGCAGGACGCGATGGCTTTCGCGCTCACCGATCCGGCACGGCTGCGGGAGCAGATCCTCGTCAACGCCGCGCGCCAGTTCCCCGAGGGCGACGTGCAGCACTGGTGGCACATGCCTGGCGGCGCCGGCGTGCGCACGCATTTCTCGGACGACCTGCTGTGGCTGCCGTTCGCGACGGCGCACTACGTCGAGGTGACCGGCGATGCCTCGCTGCTCGATCAGGTGGTCGGCTTCATCGAAGGCCCCGCCATCCCCGATGGCGCCGAAGACGCCTACTACGCGCCGCAGAACAACGGCCGCACGGCCACCGTGTTCGATCACGGCGCACGCGCCATCGACCGCAGCTTGAAGACCGGCGTGCACGGCCTGCCGTTGATGGGCACCGGCGACTGGAACGACGGCATGAACCGCGTGGGCCACGAAGGCCGCGGCGAATCGGTGTGGCTCGCGTGGTTCTTGTGCAGCGTGGTCGAGCGCTACGCGCCGATCGCCGAAGCGCGCGGCGAGCACGAGCGGGCGGCGCGCTGGACCGAAGCGCGCCGCGGCTGGATCGCCGCGCTGCACGACGCGGGCTGGGACGGCGCATGGTTCCGCCGCGCCTTCTTCGACAACGGCGCGCCGCTGGGCTCATCGACCAACGACGAGTGCCGCATCGACCTGATCGCGCAGGCGTGGTCGGTGCTCTCGGGCGCATCGGACGCGGCGCACACCGGCCCGGCGATGGCCGCCGTCAAGAAGCACCTGCACGACGAGCCGGCCGGCCTGCTTCGCCTGCTGACGCCGCCCTTCGCGCACTCGACCAACAATCCGGGCTACATCCAGGCGTATCCGCCGGGCGTGCGCGAGAACGGCGGGCAGTACTCGCACGGCGCGGTGTGGGCGCTGATGGCGCAGGCGCTGCAGGGCGACCATGAAGCGGCGTGGCAGAGCTTCGAGGGGCTGAGCCCGGCGCACCGCGCGGCGCACGCGGAACGCGGGCCGGCCTACGAGCTGGAGCCCTATGTGATGGCGGGCGATATCTACGGCGCTGCGCCGTATGTGGGCCGGGGCGGCTGGAGTTGGTACACCGGCTCGGCCGCGTGGCTGCACCGCGCATCGGTCGAAACACTGCTGGGGCTGAGCGTGAAGGGCAGGCAGCTTTCGCTGACGCCGCACGTGCCCGCGCACTGGCCGGGCTTCGAGATCGCGCTGCGACTCGGCGAGCGCAGCCTCACGCTGCAATGGGGCGCGCCCGAGGCCGCCGCGGCGCCGACGCACCATGCGGCGGTGGGCGAATGGATCGACTGGCAGGCGCTGCCGGCGGATGCGGTGCTGCGGGTGGGTTAAGGTCCGCGGGCCCCATCCCCCGCACATCCAATGACCAAGATCCAGTTCCGCCGCAAGCTCATCGTCATCATCCTGCTGTGCGTGGCGGTCACCGGCGCGGTGGTGCGGCACTACGCGGAGCGCGGCACGACCACCCGCGACATCGCCACGCTGCTGATGGTGCTGTGGGTGCCGATCATCGGCAACGTGATCGCGTGGCTCATCGGCAAGCTGCCGCGGCGCGCGCCCCGTCCGGTGCAGGCCGAGCCCGCCACCTTCGATGCGCTGGGTGCGTTCACGCCGCACCTGCTTGCGAACATCACGCTGCGCCCGACGGCGCTGCCGGTGCACGACGTGCCGCTTGCCGCGGGCGAATACCGCTGCGCGCTGGTGATCGACAACCAAGGTTTTTCCGCGCGATGGTTCGTGCCACAAGGCGAAGTGCTGGAGCGCGGGAAGGCGCATTCGCTCGACATCGAGTTCCTGACGCCGGATCTTGCGAAGCCACGCTTTCCGCAGGGTGCGGACTTTCGTGTACTGGTCGGCGATTCGTTCATTGCCGACGGCCGGGTGCTGCCACCTCGATAGCGAACGGAGGTGGTGGCGATAGCCGCCACGGGGAGCGGCCCCGCAGCCACAGGGTTGCAAAAAGGGCCGATTGTTCGCCCACGGGAAACTGACTACTGCCGCAAGGCCCCTTTGTCGCAAGGGCTTGCGCTCCCACACTCCCCGGACTCCCGCAACAAGCATCGGCACGCGCTTGGCCGATGCGCTCCAGGACCCCTCTCCATGATGAATGCACCCAGCAGCAACCCCTGCATCGACGACCTGTCGTCGCCGCCCGGACTGGTCAAGACGACCCGCTCCGCCTGGCTCGCGGTCGGCTCGATTGCCGTCGGCACCTTCGCGATGGTCTCGACCGAGTTCATGCCCATCGGGCTCCTCACCGACATCGCGCGCGGCCTGAACGTGTCCGACGGCACGGCCGGCCTGATGGTCACGATGCCCGGCGTGCTCGCCGCCTTCGCCGGACCGGCACTGATCGTCGCGTCGGGCAAGCTCGACCGGCGCACCGTGCTGATCGCGCTCACCACCTTGCTGATCGCCTCGAACCTGCTCGCGGCCTTCGCACCCAACTTCGCCACCATGCTCGTCGCGCGCCTGCTGCTCGGCCTGTGCGTGGGCGGCTTCTGGACCTTTGCACCGGCCGCCGCCACGCAGCTGGTGCCCGACGCCTCGAAGGCGCGCGCCATGTCGCTGGTGCTGGCCGGCGTGTCGGCCGCCACCGTGCTCGGCGTGCCCGCAGGCTCGTTCCTCGGCACGCTCTTCGGGTGGCGCGCCTCGTTCGCGGTGACCGGCGCGCTGGCCGCCTTCGTGCTGGTGGTGCAGCTGTGGCTGCTGCCCGCGATTCCGCCGGTGCGCGCCATCGGCGCACGCGACCTGCTCACGCCGCTCACGCGCCGCATGGCACAGGTCGGCCTGCTCGCGGTGCTGTTCTTCATCGCCGGCCACTTCGCGGCCTACACCTACCTGAAGCCGCTGCTGCAGCAGGTGTTCGGCCTGGAGCCCAACGCGGTGTCGACGCTGCTGCTGGTCTACGGCGCGGTCGGCTTCATCGGCACCTTCGTCGGCGGCAGCCTGGTGGCGCGCAGCGTGCGCGGCACCACCTTGCTGGCGGCGCTGATGCTGGCGACGGCGCTCTTGCTGTCCACCATGATCGGCAGCGGCTTCGTGCCTGGCGCGGTGGTGGTCTTCATCTGGGGCGTGGCCTTCGGCCTGATTCCGGTGGCGCTCACCGGCTGGATGATGGAAGCCGTGCCCGACGCGCCCGAAGCCGGCCAGGCGCTGCTCGTGAGCGGCTTCCAGGTGGCGATCGCCTCGGGCGCCCTCATCGGCGGCCTCACGGTCGACAACTTCGGCATCTCCAGCGCAATGGTGCTCAGCGGCGGGCTGGTGCTGATCGCCGCGTTGATCGTCGGCACGCTGGGCCGGGTGCGCGGCGGGCCGGTGCTGGCTACCCTGCCCGAGTAACCGCTCCCGCCTTCTTGCCTGCCGCCGCGATCGCATCGAGCACCACGCGCAGGGCCCTGTTCACCGGCTTGTCGCGCCGGACGACGACGGCCAGCGTGCGGTGCATGCGCGGTGCGAGGCGGCTGATCTTCAGGTCGGGGTGGGCGCCGCGGCCCGCCATCGCCATGCGCGGCACGATGCCGTAGCCCAGCCCCGCGGCCACCATCTCCTTCATCGCTTCGACGCTGCCCAGCTCCATCACGGGCTGCGGCTGCAGGCCTTCGGTGGCGAACCAGCGGTCGACCAGCTTGCGCGTGTTGGCCGCAGGCTCGAAGAGCACCAGCGGCAAGCCGCCCAGGTCGCCGGGAGTGACCCGCGCCTTCAGCGGCGCGAGGTCGCTGCGGCCGATGGCGACGAACTCGTCGTCGAGCACCGGCGTCACGCTCAACGAGCGGCCGGCGGCGGGCAGCGTGACCAGTGCCAGATCGATGCTGTTCTCCTCGACCCGGCGCACCTGGTCTTCGGTGTTGCCGGTGCTCACCACGATGCCGAGCGCCGGGAATTCCTCGCGCAACGCGCGCAGCACGGCCGGCAGGAAATGCAGGCACGCCGTGGCGCCGGTGCCCAGGCGCACGCGGCCCGTGACGCCGCTCGCGTGGTCGGCCAGGGCGTCGATGGCGTTGTCCACCGCGGTCTCGATGTGCTGTGCATGGCGCAGCAGCTCCATGCCGGCCGGCGTGGCTCGCGCGCGCTTGCCGACCCGTTCGATCAACCGCACCGCGAGCCTGCGCTCCAGCTGGCGCACCTGCAGGCTGATGGCCGGCTGTGTGAGGCCGAGCCGGTCGGCCGCGGCCGAAAAGCTGCCGGTTTCGATGACCAGACCGAAGGACTTGAGCTGGTCGAGGTTCAGCGTCTTTTCCAAAGTATTCCTTATGACCTGCATAGGCAGACCAAGCTTCACTTATTGATGGTGGAACGTCAAGATCGGCGGCATGCACTCACCGCCCCTTGTTTCCTCCGTCCTTGAAATCCTCGATGCCGAGCCGCACCACATGGCCTCGGTGCAGGCCATCTACAGCCACTACGTGCAGCACGACCTGTGCTCCTTCGAGGAAGAAGTGCCCAGCGTCGAAGAGATGCAGGCGCGCCGTACCGAGGTGCTGCGGCGCGGCCTTCCCTACCTCGTTGCGCTGAAGGGCGGCGAAGTGGTGGGCTATGCCTATGCAAGCCCCTATCGCGCCCGTTCCGCCTACCGCCATACGGTGGAAGACTCGATCTACGTCGCGCATGGCATGCACGGCCACGGCATCGGCAAGGCATTGCTGCGGGCAGTGATCGCGCGCTGCACCGAGGGCGGCTTCACGCAGATGGTGGCGGTGGTCGGCAACAGCGCGAACACCGGTTCGCAGCGCCTGCACGAAAGCCTCGGTTTCGAGACGGTCGGCGTGCTGCGCAGCGTCGGCTTCAAGTTCGGACAGTGGGTCGACACAGTGCTGATGCAGCGTGCATTGCGCTGAAGCCGCACCCCGGCGCGGCTGGCTCGCACTGCTGTGCACGAGCCGGCTGCTGCAGGCGATGATCGTCACGGCCTATTCCGGCGTGCTGCCTTTCGTGATGGCCGACTGGCACATGACGGCCGCCGAGGCCGGCTCGATCCAGAGCGCCTGGCATGTGGGCTACATGAGTTCGCTGTTCGCCGTGGGCCTCCTGGCCGACCGCTACGGCCCGCATCGCGTCTTCTTCGCCGGCAGTGCGGTCAGCGCGGTTGCGGCCCTGGCCTTTGCGGCCTTCGCGCACGACCATCTCTCCGCGATGCTGCTCTACGGCCTGGCGGGCTTGTGCGCGGGCGCGTCGTACACGCCGGGGCTGCAACTGCTCGCCCGCAACACCGAGCCAGCGGTGCGCGGCAAGGCGATGGGGCTGTTCCTCGGCGCATCGTCGATGGGCTATGCCTTGTCGCTCGCGGTGGCGGCGGGTTTCAGCCATGCGCAGGGCTGGCGGCTGGGGTTGCTGGCGGCCGCAGGCTGCACGGCCGCGGGCGCGCTGCTGACGATCCCCGCGCTGCGCCGCATGCGCCCACCCACACCACCCGCCCCCGCGGGCACGGTGCGAGAAGGAACCTGGCACGCGTTGAAAGAAACCGTGCGCGACAAGCCCGCGATGGCCGGCAACTGGGCCTACGCCTTCCACTGCTGGGAGCTGATGGCCCTGTGGGCCTGGCTGCCCGCCTACCTCGTGGCGTCGGCGGGCGGCGCGTCGCCGTGGCAGGGTGCGGGCATCGCACTGGCGGCGTTCGCGCACCTGGTCAGCGTGCTCGGCAGCATTGCCGGCGGCGCGGCATCGGACCGCTTCGGCCGCGCGCGGATCATGATGGCCGCCACGCTCGCGAGCCTCTGCATGTCGTTCGCGTTCGGCTGGATGTGGACCTGGCCGCTGTGGCTGCTCGCCGCGATGGCCGCCCTCTACAACCTGCTCGCGATCGCGGACTCGTCGGTCTACTCCACGGCACTGGCCGACGTGGTGGCGCCGCATCGCCTCGGCGTGGCGTACTCGGTGCGCTCGGTGATGGGTTTCGGCGCGGGCGCGCTGAGCCCCTGGGTGTTCGGCCTTGTGCTCGACTGGGGGCAAACGCGCTTCGGCTTGGGCAGCACCTGCGGCTGGGCCGCGGCATGGAGCTCGGTCGGGCTGGGCGCATTGCTCGGCCCGCTGATGATCGCGCGCTTCGGTCGGCTGGAGCGCGCCCGGCGGGCTCAGCCGGCCTCGTCTTCCGACCACTCCGGGCTGTAGCCGCCGAGCGTCGGGTGGTACATCTCGTCGCCCGAGTGCTGGGTGAACTCGACATTGAGCCGGTCTTCGCGCAGGCCCAGTATCGCGATGCAATCGCGGCACAGGGCCTTCGCGACTTCGAGCCGCAACTCGGCGGAGCGGCCGCGCCGGATGTCGCACATGAGCACCGACACCTCGGTGGCCTCGCCGTCCACCATGCGCCAGACGCCGCCCTCGCCCACCTCGCGGATCGCGACGCTGATGCGGCGGATATCGACGCTCATCAATTGCGCATAGGTTTCGCAGAGTTGGCGCGCGAGGCGCTTCTTGTCGGCCACTTCATGGCGGCCGTTCACGTCGAGTTGGAGGTAAGGCATGCCGGGCACCTTACGGACAATCGATTCCATCGGTTGCGTCGCAGGCATTCAGGTTTTTATTTGCCACCGAAAGGCCATCCCCGGTCTAATACGGGCCATGGCCAAGAGACGAAGCCTCAAATCAGACACCTGCCCGATGGCGCGCTCGCTCGACATCGTCGGCGACCAGTGGTCGCTGCTCATCATCCGCGATGCGTTCGACGGCATGAAGCGATTCGGCGAATTCCAGCAGAGCCTGGGCGTGGCGAAGAACATCCTCGCGGACCGGCTGAAGAACCTGGTGCAGGAAGGCGTGCTCGCACTCGCGCCCGCATCGGACGGCACGATGTACCAGGAATACGTTCTCACCCCCAAGGGCAACGGCCTCTTCCCCGTGGTGGTGGGCCTCAGGCACTGGGGCGAGCAGCACCTCTACGGCAAGGGCGAGGCGCACTCGGTGCTGCTCGAGCGCGACAGCGGCAAGCCGGTGCGCAGGCTCGACCTGCGCACGCACGACGGCAAGCCGCTCGATGCGGCCGCCACGTTCGTGAAGAAGCTGCCGGCGAAAAAAGCGGTGCGCGGCAAGGCGCAGCCGGACTGAGCGCCCCTGCTCGCCGGGCTACTCGCCCAGCAGTTCGCCGATGGGCTGCAGGTCTTCCACCCGGTCGCAGATCGACTTGATCACCATCGTGATCGGAATGCCCAGCAGCAACCCCCAGATGCCCCAGAGCCAGCCCCAGAAGATCACGCCCACGAATACCGCCACCGGGTTCATGCGGCTGGTGCGGCTGGTGAGCCAGGGCATCAGCAGGTTGCCGATGACCGTGTGGATGGCCAGCGACACGCCCCCCACCAAGACGCCCATCTGCAGGCTGTTGAATTGCAAAAAGGCCACGAGCCCCGCGGCCACCAGCACGATCACCGAGCCGATGTAGGGAATGAGGTTGGTCACCGCCGCGATGATTCCCCACACGGCCGCGTTCTCCACGCCGATGACCCAGAACGCGAGGCCGGTCGCCACGCCCACCACCACGCTCACCAGGATCTGCACCAGCAGGTAGCGCTCGATGTTGCGGGTGATGTCGTCCAGCACATGCACCGTGACCTTCTTCTTCTGCAGGCTCGATCCGGTGATCTTGATGAGCTTTCGCCGGAAGGTGTCGCCCGAGCACAGCGCGAAGTAGGTGAGAAAGGCCACCAGCGTGAGCTGCCCCAGCGCGCTCAGCAGGCCGACCGTGCCGCTGAGCAGGTAGTCGCGCACGTTGAAGCCGGGCCGCTCGATGATGACGCGGGCCACGCCGCGCCGCGAGGCGACGCGCGCGGAGTTCTCCTCGGCGGCTTTCTCCAGTTGCGCGGCGGCCTGCTGCACGCTTTCGAGCGGCGTGGCGCTGGCGCCCTTGTCGCGGCGCATCGCCTGCCCGAGCTTCTGCGCGGCGACCGGCAGCGAATCGACCAGTTGCGATGCGTTGCCCGAGAGCGAATAGCCCGTCCAGCCGATGCCGCCGAACAGGCCCACGAGGATGATCGCGGCGCCGATCCAGCGCGGCAGGCGCCAGCGGTGCAGCATCTCGACCAGCGGCGACAGCGCGTAGGTCAGCAAGAGGCTCAGCATCAGCGGAATGAACACCGCCTGGCCCCACTGCAGCGCGAAGACGCTGGCCAGCACGGCGAGCACCACGAGCGAGGCGCTGCGCACGTCGACCGGCATGTGCAGCAAGAGGCGCCGGCGCTGGGCGGCGGCGGGCTCTTCAGGTGCGGGGGTGGCTGCGGATTCAGGCGCAGGCGCGGCAGGGGAAGGCGTCGCGAGGGCCTCGACGGCCGGAGGTTCCGGGGTGGGCTGCGGCGCCTCCGCAGCCGGCGGTTTGTCGGGCGCGGGTGGCTTGTGTTGGTCGGTCATCGCGTTTCCTTGAGCACCTCGCGCACGGCGGCGAGTTGGCGCCGCGACACCGCGACGGGTTCGGGAATCGCATCGAGCCTCAAGGCCCAGCCTTCGGCGTCTTCGCCGTCGTCGTATTTCTCGAGCGCGCGGATGGCCGAGCGGGCCACCAGCGCATTGCGGTGCACCCGCAGGAAGCGGTTCGGATAGCGCTCCTCGAACTCGTTGAGCGAGCCATCGAGGATGTGGCTGCGGGTGGCGGTACGCACGGTGAGGTACTTGTATTCGGACTTGAGGTACAGCACTTCGGAAAGCGGCACGCGCTCGGCGCGGCCGCGGTCCTGGATCAGCACGGTCTCGGGCACCGCCTCGGCCTGCAGCGCGCGGCGCTCCTTCAGGAAGCGCTCGGCTTTCAGCAGCGCCTGCTGCAGCCGCTCGGCGCGCACCGGCTTGGTCAGGTAGTCGACCGCGTCGAGCTCGAAGGCGGTGACCGCGTGCGTGGCGTGCGCCGTGACGAAAACCACCGCCGGTGCCTCGGGGTTGCTGCGCAGCGCGCGCGCCACCTCGATGCCGTCGACGCCGGGCATGTGCACGTCGAGCAGCACCAGGTCGAGCGCCATCGTGGCCAGGTGCTGCTGCGCCTCCGCGCCCTGCGAGGCCTCGGCCACCACTTCTGCGGCGGGCGTGGTGCAGTTGCGCAGCAGTGTGCGCAGGCGGGAACGGGCCAAGGCTTCGTCGTCGACGATCAGGGTCTTGAGAGTCATGATTCGGCGGGAA
>Ga0157370_10004037_pt1 | contig 17058 bp, 19 predicted proteins | sample C35metaG_FD_113463 | JGI IMG/M metagenome (GOLD analysis project Ga0157370, IMG submission 113463) | Corn rhizosphere microbial communities from Kellogg Biological Station, Michigan, USA - C3-5 metaG | ecosystem: Host-associated > Plants > Roots > Rhizosphere > Soil | place: USA: Michigan...
GCAAGATCAAGGGCGAGCTCGCGCAATACCGCGAAATGGCGGCCTTCGCGCAGTTCGGCTCCGACCTCGACGCGACGACGCAGCGCTTACTCAATCGCGGCGCGCGTCTCACCGAGCTTCTGAAGCAGGCGCAGTTCTCGCCGCTCAAGATGGAAGAGCAGGTGGTCGTGATCTGGGCCGGCACCAACGGCTATCTCGACAAACTGCCAGTCAATCGCGTGAAGGCATTCGAGGACGGATTGCTCGCGCATATCCGTGCCAAGCACGCCGACGTTCTTGAGGCGGTCCGCTCGTCGAAGGATCTATCCGACGACACCGCGAAGAAGCTCAAGGCGGCGGTCGACGGCTTCGCGAAGTCCTTCGCCTAAGGGTTTCGCATGGCCTCACTGAAAGAACTCCGCAACCGCATCGCCTCCGTTAAGGCGACGCAGAAGATCACCAAGGCGATGCAGATGGTCGCCGCGGCGAAGCTGCGTCGTGCGCAGTCGGCGGCGGAAGCGGCGCGGCCCTATGCCGAGCGCATGGAAAACGTGCTCGGCAACATCGCATCGAGCATCACGCCGTCGCCCGAATCGCCGAAACTTCTTATCGGCACCGGAAAAGACGACGTGCATCTTCTTCTGGTCTGCACGTCCGAACGCGGATTATGCGGCGGTTTCAATTCGTCGATCGTGCGGCTCGCGCGCGAGCACATCAACAAGCTGCAGGCGGCCGGCAAGACGGTGAAAATCATCTGCGTCGGTCGCAAGGGCTACGACCAGCTGAAGCGCCAGTACGAGAAGCAGATCGTCGAAACGATCGATCTGCGCGGCGTGCGCCAGCTCGGCTACGAAAATGCCGCGGGCATCGCGCAGAAGATCGTCGCGCGCTTCGAAGCGGGCGAATACGATGTTGTGACCTTGTTCTATTCGAGGTTCAAGTCGGTGGTCTCGCAAATCCCGACGGCGCAGCAGATCATCCCTCCGGTGTTCGAGAAGAAGGAAACTTCCGGCCCGAGCGTCGCTTATGAGTATGAGCCCGAGGAAGAAGACATCCTCACCGACTTGCTGCCGCGCAATCTCGCGACGCAAATCTTTCGCGCGCTGCTGGAAAACGCAGCAAGCGAGCAGGGCGCGCGCATGAGCGCGATGGATAACGCGACGCGCAACGCGGGCGACATGATCAAGAAACAGACCATCACCTATAACCGCACCCGCCAGGCGATGATCACGAAGGAACTGATCGAAATCATCTCCGGCGCGGAAGCGCTGTAAGGAGCGAACGATGGGTTACAAAACAAGCGCGACGACTTCCGGCGGCCGCAACGGCCGCGCGGTTCTGGAAAACGGCGGCCTCGCGCTCGCGATGGCGCTGCCGAAGGATCTCGGCGGCTCCGGCGAAGGCCACAATCCCGAGCAGCTGTTCGCGCTCGGCTGGTCGGCCTGCTTCGGCCAGGCCATTCTCGTGCTCGCGAAAAAGCACGGCCTCGACGGCCAGGCCGCGAAGGTCACCTGCGACGTGACGCTGAATGTCGATAACGGCGCGTTCTCGCTCGCAGCTGAACTCAAAGTCGCGCTTCCCGGCGCCGACAAGGCGAAGCTGCAGGCGCTGATCGAAGACGCTCACACCATCTGCCCCTATTCCAAGGCGACCCGAAACAACGTGCCCGTGAAGCTCACGGCGGTCTGAAGAGTTCGAAGGAGACGATCATGGCTACCCCCGCAACCAACAAGGTCGGCAAGATCACCCAGGTGATCGGCGCCGTCGTCGACGTGCAGTTCGACGGCCACCTGCCGGAAATCCTGAACGCGCTCGAAACCAAGAACCAGGGCAGCCGCCTTGTGCTCGAGGTCGCGCAGCATCTCGGCGAGTCGACCGTCCGCACCATCGCGATGGACACTTCCGAAGGTCTCGTGCGCGGGCAGGACGTGTCCGATACCGGCCAGCCGATCTCGGTGCCGGTCGGCCCCGGCACGCTTGGCCGCATCATGAACGTGATCGGCGAGCCGGTCGACGAAGCGGGCCCGATCAAGGCGACCGGAACGCGCGCCATTCATCAGCCGACTCCGGCCTATACGGATCAGTCGACGGAAGCGGAAATTCTTGTCACCGGCATCAAGGTCGTGGATCTCCTCGCGCCTTACGCCAAGGGTGGCAAGATCGGCCTGTTCGGCGGCGCGGGCGTCGGCAAGACCGTGCTCATTCAGGAACTCATCAACAACGTCGCGAAAGCGCACGGCGGCTATTCCGTGTTCGCCGGTGTCGGCGAGCGTACGCGCGAAGGCAACGACCTCTATCACGAATTCATCGAATCGGGCGTCAACAAGAAGGGCGGCGGCGAAGGCTCGAAATGCGCGCTCGTCTACGGCCAGATGAACGAGCCGCCCGGCGCGCGCATGCGCGTCGCGCTTTCCGGCCTCACGGTCGCGGAAAATTTCCGCGATCAGGGCCAGGACGTCTTGTTCTTCGTCGATAACATCTTCCGCTTCACGCAAGCAGGCTCGGAAGTCTCGGCGCTTCTCGGCCGCATCCCGTCGGCGGTGGGCTATCAGCCGACGCTCGCGACCGACATGGGCGCGCTGCAGGAGCGCATCACCACGACGCAAAAGGGCTCGATTACGTCCGTGCAGGCGATTTACGTGCCGGCCGACGACTTGACAGATCCCGCGCCCGCGACCTCCTTCGCCCACTTGGACGCGACCACGGTGCTCTCGCGTTCGATCGCGGAAAAGGGCATTTATCCCGCGGTCGACCCGCTCGATTCCACCTCGCGCATGCTCTCGCCGCTGGTCGTCGGCGAAGAGCACTACGGTGTCGCCCGCCAGGTGCAGCAGATTCTGCAGCGCTACAAAGCGCTGCAGGACATCATCGCCATTCTCGGCATGGACGAACTCTCGGAAGAGGACAAGCTCGCGGTCGCGCGCGCGCGCAAGATCGAGCGCTTCCTCTCGCAGCCGTTCCACGTCGCCGAAGTGTTCACGGGACCCCCCGGCAAGTTCGTGGAACTCGCCGATACCATCAAGAGTTTCAAGGGTTTGTGAAGGCAAATACGATCACGTGCCGGAAGCCGCGTTCTACATGGTAGGCTCGATCGAAGAGGCCGTGGAGAAGGGCAAGAAGCTCGCGGCCGAAGCGGCTTAACCGACCAGGGAGGCGCCGGTCATGTTGCGAAATCCGAAAGTGATTTTCCTCGTGCTCGGCGTCATCATCGGCGGCGTGATCGGTTATGCGACGCGACCCGAGATCGCGGAAATCCGCATCGGCAAGCTGAATATCGAAATCTCCGGCAAGGGCGTCGGCCGTCACAACGGCGAACTCACGTCGGAGCAGTGGAAACATATCGCGATCTTCGCGCTGATCGGAGGCGCGCTCGGCCTCGGCCTCGGTTTTGCGATGGAACGCGGCAGGATCAAATTCTAAGTTAGGATTTCTGGACCGAAGATATGGCTACATTCCCGTTCGAACTCGCTTCTCCCGCGCGCCTCGTCTTTTCCGGGCAGGTCGACCAGGTCGACTGCCCCGGCGCGGAAGGCGATTTTGGCGTGCTCGCGAACCATGCGCCGCTGATCGCGGCGCTGCGGCCCGGCATCCTCACGATCCGCGAAGGCAATACGCAAAAGCGCTTCTACGTGCGCGACGGCTTCGCGGAAGTGAATCCGGCGGGCCTCACCGTGATCGTCGAATCCGCGGTGCCGGCGGAAGAACTCACCGCCGACGCGATCGCGAAGGAAATCTCTGCCGCCGAAGAAAAACTCGCCGCCGCGAAGGACGGTCCGGCGCGCGATCATGCCACTGAGCGCGTCGCGCAGTTGAAGCAGGTCGCGGCGCAGCTTTCAGGCGCGGACGCCGCGGCGCATTAAATTTGCGCAGACCTAAATTACTGTCATGCCCGGCCTTGTGCCGGGCACCCACGTCTTTGGGTATGGAAACAAGCAAGGCGTGGATGGCCCGGGACAAGCCCGGCCATGACGAAGAACTAGCGCGCACTAAAGCGCGAAAATTCCCGTACCACCTGCAAATAAACATCCCGCTTGAACGGGATGATCAGCTCCGGCAAGCGCTCCATTTTTTCCCAGCGCCATTCCAGGAATTCCGGCTTGTGCTTGCCGCCGCCGGGCTTCTGCACGTTGATCTCGCCGTCGCTGCCGGTGAAGCGGAGCGCGAACCATTTCTGCTTCTGCCCGCGATATTTCCCGCGCCACGCGCTTTTTCCGACTTTGCTTGGAAGGTCGTAGGCGTACCAATCCTTCGCCTCGGCGAGCTTCCTGACCGACCGCACATTGGTCTCTTCGTAAAGCTCGCGCAACGCGCCTTCATAAGGATTTTCACCGTCGTCGAGGCCGCCCTGCGGCATCTGCCAGGTGTGGGTGGCATCGACATGCTCCGGCCCGCCGAGGCGGCGGCCGATGAAGACGAGACCGTCATGATTGATGAGCATGACGCCGACGCAGGGGCGATAGGGGAGAGATTCGTATTTCGGCATACGGCAAGACTCAGAATGCGGGACGAGATCACCGGGTCCCGCCATACAAGTCGGCTTTAGCCGACTTGTTATTCATCCATTCGATCTCGGGCAAGCCCGAGATCATTGGCTTGCCCGGTGATGATTGTAGCTACGCCACAATCAACTTTGCTTAGCCTTCGGCAGGATCGCACTCAAGGGCACGATTCGGATGCCGCGCGCTTCGGCGGCTTTCGCCCAGCGCGCGATGCGCTCCACCGAAACGGGAAGCGCGGTCGCCGTGCCGATGGCGTAGCCCTTATCGGCGGCGATCATCTCTAATTTTGCGAGCGCCGAGTCGATGTCGCCCCAGTTCGGCGAAATGTCGACGACGACATCCGCCTTGAGGAACGGCGCTTTCGTTTCCTGCGCGCTTTTTGCGGCGACGCTGCGCGGCGAGGAGCCATCGTCAAGATAAAGCAGGCCGCGCTTGCCGATGTCCGTCAGTACCGGAAAGAACGCCTTTTCGGTCGCGGTGAAACGCGCGCCCATATAGTTGGTGACGCCGATATAGCCCTGGATGCGGCTCATCATCCAATGCAGCCGTTCGAGATTCTGCTCGCTCGTCGCCGAAGAAACCATCGTCTGCGGGCCGGGATCGTTATCGGGATAATCGAACGGCTCCATCGGCAACTGCAGCAGGATCTCGTGGCCGGTGCCGCGCGCTCGGGCCGCGAGCTTCGACAGCTCGTTGCCGTAAGGCGCGAAAGCAAGCGTTATGGAATCGGGAAGCTTCGCGATCGCTTCGTTCGTCGTCGCGTTCGAAATGCCGAGTCCGCCGACGACGATCGCAATTCGGGCGGCGCGGCGGTCGGCGTTTTGCGCGGCGGCGCTTGCATAGACGTCGAGCGGGCGCGCGCCGTCGGGCGCGATGCGCGGGATGGGCCCGAAACGCGAGGCCTCGACCAGCCGGTCATCCGCCGTGGCGCCGCCGGATTTTGCCGGCGGGTTCGCTGCGAGCGAGGGGTCGGCGTCCTTGATAAGGATTTCCTGCCGCGCGCCGCTTTTGCCGTCGATAATGGTGACGGTGCGCGAACCGGGCAGGGCGCTCGCGGATTTTTCGGCCGGCCGCTCGCCGGATGCGGGCGCCGCGTTCGCCGCGGGCTTCGGATGCTCGGCGCGGTTGATGATGGCGACCGCGAAGGGCTCGCCGCTGCCGCGATTGCCGCCGGCGCTCATCCAGACGAAACCCACGGCGAACAAGGCAAGCGCGCCGCCCGCGATCGGAAGCGTCTGCGGCGGCAGGAAGCGATTCGCTCCCTTGCCGCGCTTTTTCTTGAGGGGATTTCCGAGGTCGTCCGCGGCCAAAGCGCGCTCTCCAACGGCTGGATTGCGGCTAGGCCGCGAATCGGCGCGATTCTATCACGGCCGAATCAAAAACCCCGTCCGGCAGGCCGGACGGGGTTTCGAGCCGATTATGGCAAAGGGATCAGTTCGGAATCGCGGCCTTCATGTTGGGCGGGTAGGCCGCGTTCTTCTGTACCCCGCGCATGAGTTCCATCGCCATATTGAGCTGCTTGTCGTCCTTCGGATCGGTCGGGACGTAAGCCGGAGAGCCCTTCTGCTCCTCCTTGAGCTCCGCGTTCTTGAGATGGCCGCGGAGCGAGGACTCGCCGCGGGTCTCGACCTTGCCCTTCAAGTCTTCGGGCAGATCCTGCACGAGTTCGATATCGGGCTCGATGCCCTGCGCCTGGATCGAACGGCCCGACGGCGTGAAGTAGCGCGCGGTCGTGAGCTTGAGCGCGCCGAAGGAGCCGACCGGGATCACGGTCTGCACCGAGCCTTTGCCGAAGGAGCGGCTGCCGAGGAGCGTCGCGCGCTTGTGGTCCTGCAGCGCGCCCGCGACGATTTCCGACGCCGAAGCCGAACCGCCGTTGATCAAGACGATGATCGGCTTGCCGCCGGTGATATCGCCGGGATGCGCGTTGTGGCGCATCGTGTCTTCCGGATTGCGGCCGCGAGTCGAGACGATCTCGCCGCGTTCGAGGAAGGCGTCGGAGACGAGGATCGCCTGATCGAGGAGACCGCCGCCGTTATTGCGAAGGTCGACGACGTAGCCCTTGAGCTTGTCGGCGGGCACCTGCTTCTGGATGTCGGCGACGCCCTGCTTCAGCTGCTCCATCGTGCGCTCGCCCTGGAAGCTGACGATGCGGACGTAGCCGATGTCGCCGCCTTCGACGCGCGAACGCACGTTACGGATCGAAATGACCTCGCGCACGATCTTAACGTCGACCGGCTTGTCGACGCCCTTGCGCAAGATCTTGAGTTCGATCGCGGAGTTCGCCGGCCCGCGCATCTTGTCGACTGCCTGTTCGAGCGTGAGGCCTTTCACCTGCTCGCCGTCGAGCTGGTAGATCAGGTCGTTCGGCTGGATGCCGGCGCGCGCGGCGGGCGTGCCGTCCATCGGCGAGACGACTTTCACAAGGCCGTCTTCCATCGTGACCTCGATGCCGAGGCCGCCGAATTCGCCGCGCGTCTGCGTCTGCATGTCCTTGAAGTTCTTGGCGTCGAGGAACGCCGAATGCGGGTCGAGGCCGGTGAGCATGCCGTTGATCGCGTTCTCAATCAGCTTGCTCTCGTTCGGCTTCTCCACGTATTGCGCGCGAACGTGTTCGAAAATGTCGCCGAATAGATTGAGCTGGCGATAGGTATCGGAATTCGCCGCCGCTTCGGCGGAGGCGCCGGTGAGCGCCCGGGGCTGAACCGCAAACAGGACGAGAGCCGCACCCGCGACCGTTCCGAGTAGAAACAATGAAATCTTGCGCATTATCCGCGAACCTTTTCGTCTTCGGTTGCCGCCCACCAGGGGGCGGGGTCGATCGAGTTTCCGTTCTTTCGGAACTCGACATACAGGGTCGGTTCGGAAAAACCGAGGACCGACACGGCCGATATCGTAGCTCCGTTGCCCATTACCGCCACGGGTTCTCCCGCGACTACGACCTGTCCAAGATCGACGGTAATGCTTTCCATGCCGGCAAGTAAAATATGATATCCGCCGCCCGCATTAAGGATCAAGAGTTGGCCATAATTGCGGAAGGGGCCGGCGAAAACAACACGGCCGGCGCAGGGCGAATTAACCTCGGCACCCGGCCGAGTGGCTATAGATAGCCCTTTCTCGGTTCCACCGGCATCGTTGCTTGCTCCAAAGGCGCGGATTTGCTTGCCCGCGACCGGCATCGGCAACTTGCCCTTGCTGTCCGCAAAGGCCGTAAGTGCCGCGTTTCTCGCCATGGCCTCGCGCTCATTGGCTTCGGTAATTTCCTTTTCCAGTTTGGTCACAAGATCTTGAATGCTATCTGCCTGTTTCGCCAGCAAGCCGGCGCGCGAGCGCTCAGTCTCATAAGCCTTTTGATTGGCTCCAAACTCGCGCTGGCGCACTTCAATCAAGGCGGAAATCCGGCTGCGCTCGTCTTCAAGCGCAATCTGGCTTTGGCGAAGGGACTCCTGCTCGGCTGCGATATCTCGCCGCACCTGCGCGAGGTCCGAAAGATCGGCCACGAGCCTGTCGGCTTGGGCGCGCATTTCGGGCACAACGGCGCCTAACAGGATTGCGGCGCGCACGGACTTCAGGGCTTCGTCCGGCTGCAGGAGCAATGACGGCGCGGGAGATGAGCCGATCCGCTGCATGACGGCGAGGACATTGGCGAGCGCATCGCGCCGCTCGTGCAGCGAGTTGCGGATTTCCGCTTCGCGCAGGTCGAGCGGTTCCAGCTTCGCTTCCGCCGCGGTCATCTTCGCTTCCAGCGCGCGGGTGTTCGCGGCGCTGTCGACCAGCGCCTTCGAGAGCTTGGCGCGGTCGTTCTTGATCTTGTCGATCTCGGCTTTGAGCTTCGCCTCGTGCTCGCGCGAAGTCTGCAGGTCGCGGCGGAGGAGCTTCAACTCCTTTTCGCGCTCGGATTTTTGCACCGCTTGCGCGCTTGAAGGCGGCGCGGGTGTCTCGGCGGCGGCCGGGAAGGCGGCGATGAGGCTGCAAGCAACAAGCGCGGGAAGCGTGCGAATCATGGCGGGTATTCTGCCATTTTCGCCGAACCGTTTTCGCGGCGGATTTAGGCGCGGTGGTAGGGGTGGCCGGTCAGAATCGTGGTCACCCGGTAGATTTGTTCCGCGAGCAAAATCCGCACAATCTGGTGCGGAAAGGTCGCGGCGCCAAAGGCGAGCACGAGATCGGCGCCCTTTCGCGCGTCGGCCGGCAACCCGTCGGCGCCGCCGATCTGAAAGAGCGTGGCATCCGCGCCGCCGTCGCGAAACTGCATGAGCTTCACGGCGAATTCCTCGCTCGAAAGACTTTTCCCGCGGCTGTCGAGCACAACACGGCGCGCGCCGGTGATCATCGGTTTTTGCAAGCCCGCCCATTCCTCCTGCACGCGATCAGCCGGGCGCTTTGCCGGGCATTCGGCGACTTCCATGATTTCGAGCGGGGAAAGGTGGACGGAGCGTCCCGTCAACGTCGCGCGCTCGACATAGCGGTCCAGCATCTCGCGCTCAGAGCCCGACTTCAGCCGTCCGACCGGGGTGATACGGAGACGCACGGCTTAAGCCTGCGCCGGCGCGCGCGCCCACATCTTCTCGAGATTGTAGAAGGCGCGCACTTCGGGGCGGAAGATATGCAGGATGACGTCGCCGGCGTCGATCAGCACCCAATCGCAATTCGGCATGCCTTCGACGCGCACGCGCGGCGAACCGCTCTTGTGCAAACTTTCGATGACATGATCGGCGATCGCGTTCACGTGCCGGTTGGAGCGGCCGGAAGTGACGACCATGTAATCGGCGATCGTCGACTTGTTCTGCAAGTCGATCTGGATCGTATTGAGCGCCTGATCCTCGTCGAGACGGGCGAGGATCGTATTCAGCAGCGGATTTTTCGAATGTTTCGCGGGCGCTTTTGGCGCGGCGGTTTTCGTTTTTCGGCTGGCTTTTTTGGGCGCCGCCTTCTTCGCGGGCTTTCGGCTGGTCTTTTTGGCGGCTTTCCGGCCGCCGCGGTTTTTCGGCTTTTTCGACGCTTTTTTCGCCATTCGTGGCTTCAACCTTTTCTCGATCTCGTCCTTTTGAGTTTACGCAGTGCGGTCGACGAAAGTTCCGACTTCAACCCCCGCAAAAACACCCAGGCCGGGGGGTTGAGTCGCGGAATCATTCTGGCCCTATTTTCTGTAATGCGAAACTGGCCGAAGGCAACAGCCGCGGGCGCCGCGAGCGAGGACAATTCGAACTCCGGGCGGTCGACGACCGCCAGCGCGATCTTGCGGAGCAACCCGCGCCAGCGCTCCCAGCGGTGCAAATGCGCGAGATTGTCGGCGCCGACGATGAACACGAAATCGACGCCGGGGCGGCGCTGTCGCAACCGTGTCACGGTATCGAAGGTATAACGGGTGCCGAGTTCCGCTTCGACTCCGGTGACGTCGATCCTGGGGCTGGCCGCGACCTTGCGCGCGGCGGCGATGCGCTTGTCGAGCGGCGGCAGCCTCACATTGTTCTTGAGCGGGTTGCCGGGCGTCACCAGCCACCAGACGCGATCTAAGCCGAGCTTCTTCAGCGCGAGCATGCTCGCGGCGCGATGCGCCTCGTGCGGCGGATTGAAGCTTCCGCCGAAGAGGCCGATCTTCATGCCGGGACTCGTAGGCGGCATCGGGTAACGCTGCACGATCGCCGCACGGCGCGGCGCGGGTTTGCGCGCGCGGCCGCGGACAGCGACACGCGCGCGCTTGCGCGCGGGTTTCTTCTGCCGCCGCGCGGCGGGCTTCGTCCGCCGTTTCGGCGCGGCGGCCTTCTTCGGCTTTTTCTTTTTGGCTTTCTTCATCCGGGGCGCGTCTGCCCGGTGCCGCGAATGCGGTACTTGAACGAAGTGAGCTGCTCGGCGCCGACGGGACCGCGCGCATGCAGACGGCCGGTGGCGATGCCGATTTCGCCGCCGAAGCCGAACTCCCCGCCATCGGCGAACTGCGTCGAGGCGTTATGCAGCACGATCGCGGAATCGACGCGATTGAGGAATGCCTCGGCGGCTTCCGCGTCGTCGGTGACGATCGAATCCGTATGATGGGAGCCGTAGCGGCCGATGTGATCGACCGCTGCATTGATGCCGTCGACGACGCCGACGGAAATGATCGCGTCGAGATATTCGGCCGACCAGTCGTCTTCCTTCGCCGCGACGACGCGCGAATCGATTTTCTTCGTCGCTTCGTCGCCGCGCACTTCGCAGCCGGCCTCGATCAGCATTTCGACGAGCGGCTTCAAATGCGAGCCCGCGAGCTTCTTGTCGACGAGCAATGTTTCGGCGGCACCGCAAACGCCGGTGCGGCGCATCTTGGCGTTCAGCACGATCTTCTTCGCCATATCGAGATCGGCGGGCGCGTTGACGTAAACGTGGCAGACGCCTTCGAGATGCGCGAACACCGGCACCTTGGCTTCGGCCTGCACGCGGCCGACGAGGCTCTTTCCGCCGCGCGGCACGACGACATCGACCATGCCGTCGAGGCCCGAGAGCAGCAGGCCGACCGCTGCACGGTCGCGCGTCGGCACGAGCTGGATCGCATCGGCGGGCAAGCCTTGGCTCGCGATCCCGCACGCCATCGCTTCATGGATCGCGCGGGCGGAGCGGAAACTGTCGGAGCCGCCGCGCAGGATCACGGCGTTTCCAGCCTTGAAGGCAAGCGCGCCCGCGTCGGCCGTTACATTCGGGCGCGATTCGTAAACGACCGCGATCACGCCCAAAGGCGTCCGCACCCGCTCGATCTTGAGTCCATTCGGGCGATCCCAAGCGGCGGTGACTTGCCCCACGGGGTCCGCAATTTCGGCGACGGTTTCGACGCCCTCTGCCATCGCAGCGATGCGTTTTTCGTCGAGCATCAACCGGTCGATGAAGGCGACAGCGGCACCGTTCTTCTTCGCGTCAGCGATGTCTTCGGCGTTGGCTTTGAGAATTTTCGCCGTGTCGTCACGCAAGGCCTTGGCGGCTGCGCGAAGCGCCGCCGATTTCTTCGTGGCATCGGCGAGCGCGAGCACTTTCGCGGCCGCCTTCGCGCGCGCGCCGATTTCTCGCAAAAGCGCGTTCACGTCGCCGCTCTCGGCCGTTTTTACTTTCGCATCCATCTCATTCACTTAATCATTTGCTCACTTCATTCGCCGGCCATCGCGAGGTCGTCGCGATGGATCATTTCCGAGCGGCCAGCATAGCCCAAAATGCCTTCGATGCGCTTGCTGTTTTGTCCGACGATTTTCACGGCGTTGTCGGTATCGAAAGCGATAAGGCCGCGCGCGATCTCGTGACCGTTGGGCCCGCGCACGATGACGGCATCGCCGCGCGCGAACTGGCCTTCGACCTTCACGACGCCGGCGGGCAGCAAACTCTTTCCTCGCCGGAGCGCCGCGACCGCGCCCGCGTCGATGTGAATGACGCCTTTCGCCTCCAGCGCGCCCGCGATCCATTTCTTGCGGGCGGTGACAGGAGAGGCGGGCGTGGGAAACCAGGTGCAGGGCGCGTTCGATGCGATCGCTCGCAGCGGGTGCAGCTTGCGGCCGGAAGCGATCACCATATGCGTGCCGGCGCTCGTTGCGATCTTCGCCGCTTCGATCTTGGTCCTCATGCCGCCGCGCGAAAGCTCCGAGCCCGCGTCGCCCGCCATCGCCTCGATCTCGTAGGTGATGCGGCTTACGACCGGAATGAGTTTCGCATTTGACTTTCCACCGGGAGGAGCGTCGTAGAGCCCGTCGATATCCGAGAGAAGAATAAGCAAATCGGCGCTCGCCATCGTGGCGACGCGCGCGGCGAGGCGGTCGTTGTCGCCGTAACGAATTTCGGAGGTCGCGACGGTATCGTTTTCGTTGATGACGGGGACGGCGCCGAGATCGATCAATTTCCCGATCGTCTCGCGCGCGTTGAGATAATTCCGCCGCTGTTCGGTGTCGCCGAGCGTGAGCAGCACTTGTCCTGCTGTGAGGCCGATCTTGGCGAGGCTCTCCGCCCAGATGCGCGCGAGTGCAATCTGGCCGACGGCGGCGGCGGCCTGGCTCTCTTCCAGTTTCAACTCGCCCTTGGGGAGCTTCAGCACCGTGCGGCCGAGCGCGATTGCGCCCGAGGTCACGACGATGATCGACGCGCCGCGTTTTGCGAAATCCGACAGATCGTCAACGAGCGCGGAAAGCCATTCGGCATGCAGCGTGCCGGCCTTGCTATCGACCAGCAGCGACGAGCCGACCTTGACGACGACGCGCTTGAATTTCTTGAGATCGGGAGTTACGGCCGCCATGCGCGCGCGCCTTCTTTGGATTTTTTCTTCGACAATACGCGTTTATTTTTCGCTTCGACGAGCTTGAACAGCGCACGCAGCACTTCCTTCACGCCCTTGCCGGTTTGCGCGGAGAGAATGAGCGGGTCTCTCTTCGAGGCGCGTTTCAGCTTCGCTTTCTGCGCAGCCAAATCCTTCGCTGAAACCGCGTCGGCTTTCGAGAGCGCGACGATCTCGGGTTTCTTGTCGAGTTTGTTGCCATAAGCCTTGATTTCCTTGCGCACGGTCTTCCACGCCTTGCCGGCGTCCTCGCCGGTCGCGTCGACAAGATGCAAAAGGGCGCCGCAGCGCTCGACATGACCGAGGAAGCGATCACCAAGGCCCGCGCCTTCATGCGCGCCTTCGATCAAGCCGGGAATGTCGGCGAGCACGAATTCGCGCGTGTCGACGCGTACGACACCTAGGTTCGGATGCAGCGTCGTGAAGGGATAGTCCGCAATCTTGGGTTTCGCGTGCGTGACCGACGCGAGGAAAGTGGATTTCCCCGCGTTCGGCAAACCCACGAGCCCCGCATCGGCGATCAGCTTCAGGCGAAGCCAGATCGTTTTCTCTTCGCCCGGCTGGCCGGGATTGGCGTGGCGCGGCGCGCGGTTGGTGGAAGATTTAAAGTGTGCGTTGCCGAAGCCGCCATTGCCGCCTTTCAAGAGCACCACGCGCTCGCCGACTTCCATCAACTCGGCAAGCTTCGTCTCCTGATCCTCGTCGAGAATTTCCGTGCCTGCCGGCACTTTGATGACGACATCCGCGCCGCGCGCGCCGGAGCGGTTCGAGCCCATGCCGTGACCGCCGGACTTCGCCTTGAAATGCTGCTGGTAGCGGTAGTCGATCAGCGTGTTCAGCCCGTCGACGCATTCCACCACGACATCGCCGCCGCGGCCGCCGTCGCCGCCGTTCGGCCCGCCATATTCGATGAATTTCTCGCGCCGGAACGAGATGCAGCCGTTGCCGCCCGCGCCGGAGGAGACATAAATCTTGGCTTCGTCGAGAAATTTCATCTAGAGAATCCAGTATCGGGGCGAAGAGCCTTGAGGATGTCATATCGCATCCATAGGTTTTCTACGCCATGGCCTTCCCAAGCATCGTTAACCCGAAATCGAGCGTCGCCACCGGCATCGGGCTGATGCTGCTCGCCTGTTTCGTGTATTCGCTGAACGACACGCTCGGCAAATGGCTGGTCTCGACCTATTCGGTCGGCCAGCTCATGCTGATCCGCAGCGTCGCGGCGATCCTGTTGCTCGCGCCCTTCGTGATGCGCCGCGAGACCCTCAACGACTTCCGCGCGGCGCCGCGCCCGGGGCTGCAATTTCTCCGCATCGCGATTTCGTCCACCGAAAGCGCGCTGTTCTACTGGGCGGTGGTGTATCTGCCGCTCGCCGACGTCGTGACCTTCTATCTCGCGGGGCCGATTTTCGTCACGGCGTTTTCGGCTCTCTTCCTCGGTGAGAAAGTCGGCTGGCGGCGCTGGAGCGCGGTGCTCATAGGCTTCTGCGGCGTATTGATCGCGATGCGCCCGTCGGCTGCGACCTTCACACTGCCCGCGCTGATCGCGCTCACTGGCTGCATATTTTTTTCCTTCCAGATGATCGTGACGCGCACGCTGCGCGGCACGAGCGATCTCGTGCTCGTCTCCGGCCAGATGATTGGCGCACTGGTCGTCGGCGCCTTCCTCGCGCCGATCGGCTGGGTGACGCCAAACTTGCGAGACTTCGCTCTCTTGGCGCTCTTGGGCTTCGTGGTTATGTTCGCGCATGCTTCCGTCAACCGCTCGCTCATGCTGGCGCCGGCGAGCGTGGTCGTCCCTTATCAATATACGTTCATCCTGTGGGCGATCGTGTTCGGCTATCTCGTCTTCGGCGACGTGCCGGATGCATTGCTGCTCGTGGGCGCCGCCATCATCGTCGCCGCCGGCATCTTCATCCTTCGCCGCGAGCAATTGCAGCCGGTGAAGAGCGACGCGCCAATGCCGCCGCCGGGGGCGTGATCCCTGGCGCGGTTCGCGATTTAAGGAAGCGTCACGGTCGAGTTGAAGCGACGCGCGCGACCTTCGGCAGGCTGCTCTGGCCCCAGGCGCGGAGCGAGGCCCAGTTCCGCCGCTCCAGCCGAAACTGATCGGCGGGCACGGAAGCGCCGAGCGCGCGCACGCGAAAGAGCGCGACACCCGTCCATTGGAAGCCGCACTTTTCCAAGACGCGGCGCGAGGCGACATTCGTCACCCGGCAGCCGGCCGCGATCTCGTCGAGCGCGGTGACGCTGAACAAATGATCGACCACGGCGCGGATGGCTTCGGTGGCGTAGCCCTGGCCCCAGAACGGCTCGCCGATCCAGTAGCCGACTTCGGGCCCGAGATCGTGCCGCTTGCCGTAGCCGCAGGTACCGACGAGCTTGCCGCTTTCGCGCTCGACGATCGCGAAGTTCCAATGGCCGGTTTCGGCCGGCAGCGAAGTGAGCCAGCGCGCGGCATCCTCAATGCTGTAAGGGTGAGGGATAAGCGCCGTCATCTCCGCGATTTTGCGATTGTTCGCGAGCGCGGCGACAGACGCCGCGTCGTCGAGACGAGGTTCGCGCAAAATCAGCCGGTCCGTTTCGAGCACGGGCGCGCTCGAAAGGTCGGGAGACGGACCGCAAGTTGTCTGACCACAAGTCATCTGCAAGGCAGACATGACGGGCTCCTTCAACGCCGAGGGGGAGACGGTTTCCCGTCTCCCCCTGCTAAAATCCGGAACCCATTTTGGGTGACGACTTTGCCGGGTTTGACGAGACCGGCGAAGTCCTCAACTTCCTTCGCCGTTTATTCTGCGGCCTCCATCGGGAGTACCGATACGAGAACGCGGTCTTTGGCTTTCGTGCGAAACTCAACTTTTCCTGGAATGAGTGCGAACAAGGTGTGGTCTTTGCCCATGCCGACATTGGCGCCGGCGTGACACTTCGTGCCGCGTTGGCGCACAATAATGTTGCCGGCGAGAACCTGCTCGCCGCCATAGCGCTTCACGCCGAGCCGGCGACCCGCTGAGTCGCGCCCGTTACGTGAGGAACCGCCTGCTTTCTTGTGTGCCATCGTTCTAAATCCTGAATCTTTCTTACACTAGTTTTGTGACCCGCGCATTACGTTATTGCGCGGCAGCCTTCTTCTCGGTTTTGGGCTTCTTCGCGGCCTTCGGCTCGCCAGCTTTTGGTTTCCCGGGGGCCCGCTTGCCGGTCGCCTGCTTCGAGGGCTGCTTGCCGCCGGTGAGGATCTCGGTGATCCGCACCATGGTGTAGTCCTGGCGATGGCCGCGCTTGCGGCGCGAATTCTGCCGGCGGCGCTTCTTGAAGGCGATGACCTTGTCGCCGCGGGTGTGCGCGAGCACTTCGGCCGCGACGAGCGCGCCCGAGACGAGCGGCACGCCGACCGACGGCTTGTCGCCGCCGAGGACGGTGACGGGGAAGGTGACGATTTCGCCGGGCTTGGCTGCGATCTTGCCCAGTTCGATCGTTTGGTCGGCGGCGACCGTATAGTGCTTGCCGCCCTGCTTGATGACCGCGAACATCTCTCAAATCCGGTTTGTGTCGGGAGGGCCACGTTCCTGGAACAGGCCCTCAATAAAAGCGCGCGGGGCTCGCCCCGCGCTATTTCGCGGGGTTTATGACGGGGGCGGCGCGGTCTGTCAAGAAAAACGGAGCGGCTATAAAGACAGGGCGTTGAAAAATATGGAGAAAATTGACGGAGAAAATGGCCGCTTGACTATTTTCTCCGTCATTACCGGGCCGCAGCGGCCCGGTAATGACAGGTTGCATGCCTTGTGCGGGCAAAACCGCGCCCCTATAAGTTTTCGCAACAACCCTCAGGAAAATTATTCCTTCGAGCCTCGCGGAGAGGTGGCTGAGCGGTTGAAAGCACCGCACTCGAAATGCGGCGTACGGGCAACCGTACCGTGGGTTCGAATCCCACCCTCTCCGCCATTTACGCAGAATTGCGCGACAACGCGCTCCTTTTTCTTCGGCTGCGCTGAAGCCCCGGTGGGGTTTTGTGCGGCTCATTTGTTCGGCAATGCCCGAAAACGATCACATCACAGCGGCAGGACAGTCGTGTGCTTCACCACCCGCATGATTAATGTCGAACGATACGTCGCGATGTTCGGCAGCTTGGATAGCTTGTCGAATACGAAGCGCTGATATTCATCGACATCGCGCGCAACTACGGTCAACACATAGTCCCATTCGCCGAACAGGATCATGCACTCAACAACTTCCGGCATGGTCATGATGGCCTTGGAAAATGCGTCGATCCCACTGCGCGTTTGGGAGGCCAGCCGCACGTCC
>Ga0157370_10004039_pt1 | contig 17046 bp, 17 predicted proteins | sample C35metaG_FD_113463 | JGI IMG/M metagenome (GOLD analysis project Ga0157370, IMG submission 113463) | Corn rhizosphere microbial communities from Kellogg Biological Station, Michigan, USA - C3-5 metaG | ecosystem: Host-associated > Plants > Roots > Rhizosphere > Soil | place: USA: Michigan...
ATCATCACGTCGGTGGCGCGCTTGATGCCGTCCACCAGCGATTCGCGGCAGCCGTACAGGTTGTCGAACTTGCTCTTGGTGACCGAGTCGTTCACGTTGATGGCGCGGAACAGCAGCGTGCCCTTGGCGCTCATCTCGTTCAGGCGGTGCACGCCGGTGGTCGTCTCTTCGGTCACGCCGATGATTTCAGCGGACTTGCGGGTGTACCAGGTGCTGTCGACAGCCAGCTTGGCCTTGATCGCGGCGTAGAGGATGCGTTCTTCCTCGCTGGTCGGGTTGGCCAGCACGCTCTGGTCCTTCTCGGCGCGTTGGCCCAGGTGCATCAGGAGCGTCGCGTCGCCGCCGTCGTCCAGGATCATGTTCGGGCCTTCGCCCTTCGAGCCCTTGGGGCCGAAGTCGAAGATGCTGTGGGTGTAGCCCCAGTAGTCTTCGAGCGACTCGCCCTTGATCGCGAACACCGGCGTGCCCGAAGCGGCGATGGCCGCAGCGGCGTGGTCCTGCGTCGAGAAGATGTTGCACGAGGCCCAGCGCACGGTGGCGCCCAGGGCTTGCAACGTCTCGATCAGCACGGCCGTTTGAATGGTCATGTGCAGCGAACCGGTGATGCGCGCGCCCTTGAGCGGCTGCGCCTTCGAGAATTCTTCGCGGATGGCCATCAGGCCGGGCATCTCGGTTTCCGCAATGCGGATTTCCTTGCGGCCCCAGGCGGCGAGGGACAGGTCGGCAATCGCCTGGTCGGCGGTCGAAACGGGGGTGGGCTTGAGAACGGCGCTCATGAGAACTCCAAAACTGGTTTGAAAGATGCCACTGCGTACGGGGTCTGACGGAAAAAGGACTCACCGCGAGAACAGCGGGTGAGCGTGGTTGCGATGTGGTCCGAGCCTCACGCCTTGATGGCGCTGCAACGCTCCTCGGAACGGCGGATTGTAGACGGGGTGCCGGCCCTAGCCAACCGCTCGGGTATCCCGCATGACGGGAAGCGCGTTTCGTTTTCGAGGCGTACATTGATCCGCACTCCAACACCAAGACCCCTCCCATGCTCTACAGAATCCCATCGACCCTGCTGGCAGCGACCGCACTTCTCGCCGCCGCTGCCGCACCGATCGCCGCCTCGGCGCAGGCAGCCTCCGAACAAGTCCGCATCCGCGGCACCATCGTCCGCGTCGACGCGAAGACACTCGTCGTGCAGGACCGCGGCGGCGAGGTCGTCAGCCTTGCGCGGCCGGCCGACATGCAGCTGTCGGAGGTCTACCGCATCAAGCTCGCCGACATCAAGAAAGGCAGCTTCATCGGCACCGCCGCCATGCCGCAGGCCGACGGCACGCAGAAGGCGCTCGAAGTCGTGGTGTTCCCCGAGGCCGCGCGCGGCACCGGCGAAGGCCATCGCCCGTGGGACCTGCTGCCGCAGAGCACCATGACCAACGCCACCGTGGCCGACCTGGCCGCGGCGCCGAAGTCGGTGCACGGCGGGCAGCAACTGCGCCTGACCTACAAGGGCGGCGAGAAGACGGTCATCGTGCCGCCCGACGTGCCGGTCGTGACCTTCCGCGCCGGAACCGAGGCGCTGCTGGTGCCCGGCGCCAAGGTGCTGGTCAATGCGCAGGAAAAGAACGGCACGCCGACGGCGCTGCGCGTGACGGCCGGGCGCAACGGCTTCGCGCCGCCGATGTAAGGCGAAGGCAAGTCACCCAAGGGAAATCCCGCAGGCAATTTTGTCGCTGCGGGGACCGCGGGCGCGCCGGTGCGGCGTATCGTGGCGAGGGACTTTTGCCGTCCGGCCGGTCCTTGTTTGCCACTCACCCGTTCACCCGACACAGGAGATACCGCACCATGGCCACTGCCAAGAAAGCCGCAGCCAAGAAGACCACAGCCAGCAGTAGCAGCAGCACCAAGGCGGCGGGCCCCAGCGCCGCCGACATGCTCAACCCGCTGAAGAATCTCAAGGGCATGACCGATCGCCTGCAGGAACTCAACTTGACCGGCGGCGCGGGCAAGCTGCTCGAAAGCGGCCGCAAGGACCTGCAGGCGCTGATGCAGGCCAACGAAAAGTCCTACCAGGGCCTGCAGACGGTGGTGCAGCGGCAGACCGAGATGATCAAGAGCGCCATCACCGAATGGCAGGCGGCCGCCAAGGAAATGCCCGGCAAGGACGCCAAGGCCAACCTCGCCAAGCTCGACGAGCTCGGCCGCCAGTCGTTCCAGCGCGCCATCGACGACATCAAGGAACTCGCCAACCTCGCGGCCAAGTCGCAGGCCGATGCCTTCGACGTCGTGCGCCAGCGCATCCAGTCCAACGTGGACGAAGTGACCAAGATGCTGCAGCGCAAGTAGGCGCAAGGCGCTCGCGCGATGACCGCCGTCCCACCTCCCATCGAGCGGCGCAGGCTCGTCAACGGCGTTGAAATCGCGTGGGACAGCTTCGGCGACCCCGACGCGTCGCCGCTCGTGCTCATCATGGGCCTCGGCGCCCAGATGGTCGCCTGGGACGACGCGTTCTGCGCCCGTCTCGCCGAGGCGGGCCGCCATCGCGTGATCCGCTTCGACAACCGCGACATCGGCCATTCGACGCACCTGACGCACCTGGGCGTTCCCGACATCCAGGCGCTGATGCTGCAGGCCATGGCGGGCAAGCCGCTCGCGGTGCCCTACACGCTGCGCGACATGGCCAACGACTGCATCGGCCTGCTCGATGCGCTCGGCATCGAGCGCGCACACATCGTCGGCGCCTCGATGGGCGGCGCCATCGGGCAGGAGATGGCCATCCATCATCCGGAGCGCATGCGCTCGTTCACCAGCATCATGTCGACGACCGGCAACCCGGCATTGCCGCCGCCCACGCCCGAGGCGATGGCGGTGCTGTTCTCGCCGACGCCGCTCTCCTTCGACGCCTACCTGCCGCATTACAAGAAGGTCTGGCGCGTGCTGCGCGGCCCCGGCTTTCCGCTCGACGAAGCGCGCGATGCCGAACGTGCGCAGCTCATCTTCCTGCGCGGGCTCAACCCGGGCGGCGTGGCGCGCCAGCTGGCGGCGATCTTCGCGTCCGGCAACCGCAAGCCCGCGCTGCGCGACGTGCAGGTGCCAACGCTGGTGATCCATGGCGACGCCGATCCGCTGGTGCCGGTCGAGTGCGGCGTCGATGTGGCCGACGCCATTGCGGGCGCGAAGCTGCTGCGCATTCCGCGCATGGGCCATGCGCTGCCGATCCCGATGTGGCCGCAGATCATCGACGCCATCGCCGCGCACACCGGGCAGCTTCGCGACCATTGATTGAACGACCGATAGACGACGGGGCCTCTGTCCATGAACAAGTTCTCCTCTCTCGACCCGATGGCCATGTGGCGCGAACTCACGGCCCAATGGGAAAAGAGCACCAATGAATTCGCCAACGAGACCATGGCCTCGGACCCGTTCCGCCAGGGCATGCACGGCGGCATGAACGCCTCGCTCACCGCGCAGAAGGCACTGGGCGACCTGATGGCGCGCTACCTCACGATGCTGAACCTGCCCACGCGCGCGGACATCCAGGCACTGGGCGAGCAATTGCAGAGCATCGACGACCACCTGGCGAATATCAGCCGCGCCATGGAAAACGGACGCGGCCCGGCGGCATCTGCAACCGCCCCTGCGCCACCCCAGCCGCGCCGCACCAGGAAGCCCCCACAGGCCGAGGCAGCCGCCCCGGCTCCGGCCGCCCCGAAGCGCACCGCCGGAAAGCGCGCACGATGAGCGCCACCGCGGACGCGTTCGCCCTGCCCGACATCGGCGCGGAGATCGAACGCGCGATCCAGCGCAACCTCAAGGGCCTGGACTTCCTGACATCGGCCGCGCCGGCCATGGGGCAAACGGGCCGGGACGAGATCCACCGCCGCGGCACGTTGAGCCTGTACCACTACCGCCCGCTGGTCGACGAGATCTACCGCGTGCCGTTGCTGATCGTGATGGCGACCACGAACCGCGGCTACATCCTGGACCTCGCGCCGGGCCAGAGCATGGTCGAGCACCTGCTGCTGAAGGGCTACGACGTCTACATGATGGATTGGAACGCGCCGCGCCCGCAGGAAAAGCAGTTGCGCATCGAGGACTACGTGCTCGACTTCATCCCCGATTCGCTGCGGCGCGTGCAGGCGCGCTCCGGCGAGGAAGACGTCACGCTCGTCGGCTACTGCATGGGCGGTGTGCTTTCCACGCTCTATGCGGCGCTGCATCCCGACGGTCCGATCAAGAACCTCGCGCTCTTCACCACGCCCGTCGACTTCAGCCGCATGAAGCTTTTCCATGCGTGGTCGGACCGGCGTTATTTCGACGTCGACCGGCTCATCGACACGGTGGGCAACGTGCCGCCCGAGATGCTGTTCGCGTCGTTCGACATGCTGCGCCCCGCGGGACGCAGTGCCGGCGTGGTGCAGCTCTGGGACAACATGGCGAATGACGAATTCGTCAAGTCGTACCGCATGTTCGACCGCTGGGGCGCCGAGATGCTGCCGCTGGCCGGAGAGTACTTCCGCCAGACCGTCAAAGAGCTGATGTGGGACAACAAGCTCTTGAAGAACGAGTTGGTGCTCGGCGGCCACAAGGTGCTGCTGAAGAACATCAAGGTGCCGGTGCTGCACGCGCTCGCGCAGCACGACCACATCGTTCCTTACGAGGCTGGCCAGCCGCTCGTCGCCAACATCGGCTCGGCCGACAAGGAGGAAGTGGTGCTCAAAGGCGGCCACGTCAGCCTGGCCGCGGGCGCCAACGCGGTGCGCCGGCTGTGGCCCAAACTCGACGACTGGCTTGGAGTGCGATCGACATGACCATCACTGCTGTCTCCGACTCTTTTTCGCGGACCTATCCGCGCACCGTGACGAGCAGCGAGGGCAACATCGTCCTGCGCCTGATGAATGCAGACGACGCGGCCGCCGTGCTGGCTTTCGCGCAGGGCCTGCCCGCGCACGACCTGCTCTTCCTGCCGCGCGACATCACCGAGCCCAAGGTGATGAATGCCTGGGTCCGCGCCATCGAGCGCGGCGATATCGACAGCGTGCTCGCGGTGCGCGGCACCGCGGTGCTGGGCTGCGCGGCGGTGATCCGCGATCCGCATTCGTGGTCCAGCCACGTGGCCGAACTGCGGCTTCTGGCCGCGCCAGAACTGCGCGGCAGCGGCCTCGGCCACCGGCTCGCGCGGGAGGCCTGCGCCCTGGCCATCGAACGCGGCGCCGAAAAGCTCGTCGCGCGCATGACCGTCGACCAGCGCAGCGCCATCGCCGTCTTCCAGGCGCTGGGCTTCCGGCCCGAGGCGCTGCTCAGCAAGCACGTGAAAGACCGGCAGGGCGTGACGCACGACCTGGTGGTACTGAGCCACGACGTGGCGCAGTTCGAGGCACAGATGCGGGCGTATGGGATGACGGAGGCTTTTTAGGCCCCCAGGGCGAGCCGGTTCCGGGCCGCCTTCTAAAATCGCGGCATTCCCCCGCAGATTGCCCATCTTGTCTTTTGTCTCAGAAACCCGCCGCCGCCGCACCTTCGCGATCATTTCCCACCCTGACGCCGGCAAGACCACGCTGACCGAAAAGCTGCTGCTTTTCTCCGGCGCGATCCAGATCGCCGGCTCGGTGAAGGCACGCAAGGCCTCGCGCCACGCCACCTCCGACTGGATGGAAATCGAAAAGCAGCGCGGCATCTCGGTGGCCTCCTCGGTCATGCAGATGCTGTACCGCGACCACGTGATCAACCTGCTCGACACGCCGGGCCACAAGGACTTCTCGGAAGACACCTACCGCGTGCTCACCGCCGTCGACTCGGCGCTGATGGTGATCGACGCCGCGAACGGCGTGGAAGCGCAGACGCGCCGGCTCATCGAGGTCTGCCGCCAGCGCGACACGCCCATCATCACCTTCGTCAACAAGATGGACCGCGAAGTTCGCGAGCCGCTCGACATCCTGGATGAAGTGGAGCGCGAGCTCGGCATGCCCTGCGTGCCCATGACCTGGCCTGTCGGCCAGGGCAAGACCTTCCGCGGGATCATGAACCTGCGCACGCAGACGATGACGGTGTTCGAGTCGGGCAGCGAACGGCTGCCGCACGACTTCGAGACCATTCCGCTGTCGGACCGCGACACGCTCATCAAGCGCTTCGGTGCCGACTTCGAGACCGCCATGGACAGCATGGAGCTGGCCACCGGCGCCTCGCCCACCTGGGACCGCGAAGCGTTCCTCGCCGGCAAGCAGACGCCGGTGTTCTTCGGCTCGGGCGTGAACAACTTCGGCGTGATGGAAGTGCTCGACGCGCTGGTCGACCTCGCGCCCTCGCCGCAGTCGCGCACCAGCACCACGATGGTCAACCGCCAGCCCGTGGTCAAGGAGATTCAGCCCGAGGACAAGGACTTCGCAGGGGTGGTCTTCAAGGTGCAGGCCAACATGGACGCCAACCACCGCGACCGCATTGCCTTCGTGCGCATGGCCTCGGGCAAGTACACGCCGGGCATGAAGCTCAAGGTGCAGCGCACGTCCAAGGAACTGCGCCCCACCAGCGTCGTGACTTTCATGAGCCAGCGCCGCGAAGCGGTCGAAGAAGCCTATGCAGGCGACATCGTGGGCTTCACCACCCATGGCGGCGTGCAGCTGGGCGACACCATCACCGATGGCGCGAGCCTGCAGTTCACCGGGCTGCCTTTCTTCGCGCCCGAACTGTTCATGACGGTCATTCTGAAGAACCCGCTGCGCACCAAGCAACTGCAGCAGGGCCTGGCCCAGCTCGGCGAAGAAGGCGCAATTCAGGTGTTCCGCCCTGAAGTCGGCGGGCCGATGCTGCTGGGCGCGGTCGGCCAGCTGCAGTTCGAAGTGGTGCAGCACCGCCTGAAGGCCGAGTACGACGCCGACGTGCGGCTCGAGGGCTGCCAGTACACGGGCGCGCGCTGGATCACGGCCGACACGCCGGCCGAGCTGCGCGAGTTCGTCAACGCCTACCCGGTGCGCATGGCCAAGGACGCGGCCGACACGCTGGCCTTCCTGTGCACCTCGCCCTACGACGTGCGGCTGGCGCAGGAGCGGTTTCCGAAGATTCATTTCCATCCGCTGCGGGAGCATGCGGGGCTGGCGCTGCAGAGCGCGGGATAGGCACTCGTCATGGAAACCTACATCCAGGTCGCGGGGCTAGGTGACTTGACCGAGACGATCGTCGAGCAGCGCGCCACATTGACGATCACCGTCAAAGCCTCGAAGGCCGAGGTCGCACTGGCCGAGGCGACCAGCCTGCGCAACGACGCGATCCGGACGCTGAAAGAAGCCGGACTCAAGCCCGACGAGATCACCGAAGGCGGGCGTGATGCTTGGCAACCCTGGTATGCGAAACGCAGCGTGGGCCAGGAAGTGGCGCACCGCGTGCTGATCGCCTGCAAGGAAACGCGCCGCCTCTATCAGGCACTCGATGCGCTCGAACCGCTGTTCACGAACTCCCGCTACGCCATGGGCGTCGACATGCAGCAGCCCCGTTTCGAGGCGCAGGAAGGCGCCGAAACCGAGGCTCGTACGGCAGCCATCCGGCATGCACGCAGCAAGGCACTGATTCTTGCGAAGGAAGCGGGTGTCACGCTGGGCGCAGTCGCGCAGGTCGAAGAACTTGGTTCGCAAGCAGATAACTCGGGTGCCTATGGCGATCGCAACTGGGCGTATGCAGGTGGCGCCGTGGCAATGGCCTCCGCCGGCCCAGGAGACGACTTCGAGGAATTGGCCGGAGCCAAGCGCACACGCACGCTGCGCTACAGGGTCCGCTTCCTGATCGGCTGAGACCTTCTCAGCTGCCCGTCGACGCGTAGCGGCGCAACCCCAGCCGCCACACGCCGAAGGCAGCCGCCAGGAACACGAAGCCCGTGACCGGCGACACGATGCCCACCCACCCCGGCGCGCCGAGCGGATCGGCCTTGCCCAGGATCGCCAGCGCCGGGTAATAGGCCACGCAGGCCAGCGGCACCACGAAAGTCAGCACACGGCGGAACCACCGCGCATACAGCGCCAGCGGGTACTGCGCCGCCTGCACGCCGCCATAGGTCAGCACGTTGGCGATCTCCAGGCTCTCGACGGTCCAGAACGACAGCGTGCCCTGCAGCACCAAAATGCCGAGGAACAACGCGACGCCGCCGGCCAGTGCGAACAGCGCAATCGCCACCGTGGTCGCCGTCCATTCGATGCCCGCCTGCTGCGTGGCGAACACCACGACAGCCAGGCCCTGCAGCAGGCGGCCCGCGCGGCTGATGCGGAAGTCGTTGCCCATCAACTGCAGCGTCAGCGGGCGCGGGCGCAGCAGCAAGCGGTCGAAAGCGCCGGTGCGCAGGAACTCGGTGCCCAGCACGTCGAAGCCGCGGCCCAATGCATCGGCCAGCGCGAACACGCAGTTGACCAGTCCGTAGAACAGCGCCACCTCGCCGATGCGCCAGCCCTGCACTTCGCCAAAACGGTGAAACAGCGCCCAGACGGCCACCACCTCGATGCCGGTCCCGAGGAACTGGCCGACGGTCAGCATCAGCGCCGAGGCGGGATAGCGCGCCTGGCCGCCGATGGAGGCGCGCACGAGGCGAAAGAAAAGAGGCAGCGAGCCCATCTCAGCTATCCACCCTGGATCTGAAGGCTGCGCATCGTGCGGCCCATCGCGAAGCGCCCCGCCGCGACCAGCACGGCGATCCAGAAGCACTGCAGTCCCAGCGCGGCCACCGCATGCCAGCCGCCCAGTTGCCCGAAGTACAGCCGCGCGGGAATGTCCATCAGCCCGGCCAGCGGCTGGATCAGCAGTACGGTCTGCCAGGCGTCCGGCAACAGCGCGAGCGGCAGCAGGTTGCCCGACAGCACGATGACCACGGGCGTTGCCACCGCGCTGATGCCGCGCTCGTTGAGCGCGGCGGTGGCCGCCACGTTGAGCAGCATCACCATCGATGCCGACAGCAGCAACGCCAACACCGTGGACGCGAGGAATGCGAGCCCCGCAATTGCGCTCGCCGGCAGCTGCCAAGCCCACTCGCCCAACCCCACCAGCGGCAGGGCAACCGCAGCGAACGCAGCCATCAGCGCCACCCGCGGCAGCACGCGCGCGGCGACCCATCCGGCGCTGCGCGCGAACCACAGCGCGTAGGCATCCACCGGGCGCAGCCGGTCGTAAGCGACCGCGCCGGTGCGCACGGCCTGCGCCACTTCCGGGTCGCTGAGCCAGGGCATCAGCACGAGCAGCCCCTGCGCCAGCCACGTGTAGGTGATGGCATCCGCAAGCGACATCGGCGCACTCGCGCCCGCGATGGCCGTACCGCCGTAGAAGGCAGCAAACACCATCACCTTGATGCCGCCCCACCAGCATTGCGTCGCGAAGCCCGCGAGCGCGGCCGTGCGGTACTGCAGCATCTGCAGAAAGCGTGAGGTGAAGGCCGCGATGTAGGGGCGCGCGAGGGTCCGCAACTTCATCGTCACGCCTCGGCCGCTCCGTGCATGGCGTAGAAGCGCGCGATCACCGCCTCGATCGCCATGCCTTCGAGTCGGATGTCTTCCACCGCATGCTCGGCCGCGATGCGCGCGATCAAGGCCGGCGCAGTGGTCACCGAAGGATCGAAGTCGAGCACCAGTGTCTGCCCGTCACGGGCGCGCACCGTGGCGCCGGGCACCTGCGCGGGCAGCGCGGCGCCCTGTGCGAAGTCGACCACCAGCCGTCGCTCGGCCATCACCTGTGCGCGCAACGCCTCGACCGGACTGTCGGCCAGCACGCGGCCATGACCGATGACGATCACGCGCTGGGCCAGTGCCTCGATGTCGTGCATGTCGTGCGTGGTGAGCAGCACCGTGGTGCCGCGCTCGCGGTTGGCGCGGCGCACGAAGTCGCGCACCGCGAGCTTGGAGGGCGCGTCGAGGCCGATGGTCGGCTCGTCGAGGAACAGGATGTCGGGCTCGTGCAGCAGCGCGGCGGCGATCTCGGCGCGCATGCGCTGGCCCAGCGAGAGCTGGCGCACCGGCTGGTCGAGCACGCGCTCCAGGTGCAGCAGCGCGACCAGTTCGTCGCGCGTGCGCCGGTAGCGCTGCGGGTCGACACGGTAGATGTCGCGCAGCAGGTCGAAGCCGTCGCCCACGGGCAGATCCCACCACAGCTGCGTGCGCTGGCCGAAAACCACGCCGATGCGCCCGACGTGCCGCTCGCGGTCCGCGAAAGGATCGCGGCCGTCGATCTCCACACGCCCGCCGTCGGGCCGCAGGATGCCCGCGAGGATCTTGATGGTGGTCGACTTGCCCGCGCCGTTCGGCCCGATGAAGCCGAGCAGCTCGCCGCGCTGCAATTCGAAGGACACGCCCGACAGCGCCTCCACCGTGCGGTGCCGGCGCTGCACCAGGCCGCGCAGCGCGCCCATCACGCCCGGGTCGCGCTCGGAAATCCGGTAGGTCTTGAGGAGGTGGTCGACGAGGATGTGAGGCATGGGAGAGTGCCGCGCCGGCCTGGAAGGCGCGGCGGGGGCGGGATGCTACACGAAAGCGCCGGTACGATCTCGGGCTCTCCAGAGATTCATCGCCATGTCGTCCTCGCCACCCCTGCCCGCCTCGCCCACCCATCTGCTGCCGCTCGACCGCTGGGCGGCGCCGGCACGCAGCGCGCTCATCGGCGTGTTCACGGACATCGACGACACCCTCACCACCGACGGCGCGATCACGGCCGATGCGCTGCAGGCGCTCGGCGACCTGAAGGCGGCCGGCTTCGCCATCGTGGCGATCACGGGCCGGCCGGTGGGCTGGAGCCTGCCTTTCGTCAACACCTGGCCGGTCGATGCCATCGTGGCGGAGAACGGCGCGGTGGCGCTGCTGCCCACGGCCGATGGTCAGATCGAAAAACGCTACCAGCAGGACGCGCCCACGCGCGCCGCCAACTTCGCGCGCATGCAGGCGGTGCTCGCGCGCATCGAGCGCGAGATTCCGGGCGCGCAGCGCGCCACGGACTCGGCGGGGCGCGAGACCGACATCGCCATCGACCACAGCGAGTTCGTGCAGTTGAGCGAAGAGACCATCGCGCACGTCGTCGCACTGATGCGCAGCGAAGGCATGCACGCCACGGTGAGCAGCATCCACATCAACGGCTGGTACGGCGACAACGACAAGCTGGAAGGCGCCCGCTGGATCGTGCGCGAACTCTGGGGCCGCACGCTCGACGACGAGCTCGACCGCTGGGCCTACGTGGGCGATTCCACCAACGACCAGTTGATGTTCCGCACCTTCGCGAACAGCATCGGCGTGGCGAACGTGGCGCGCTTCGTGCCGCAGCTGGAGCACCTGCCGCGCTACGTGACGCAAGGCGAACGCGGCGTGGGCTTTGCCGAGGCGGCGCGCGCAATGCTCTCAGTGCGCGGCGCTGCTACTCACTGACCGGCAGGCTGCGCGCATTGCCGCGCAGCGCCGCCCACTGCCGCCAGATGCCGAAGGCTGCGATTGCCAGCAGCACGGCTGCATAGCCTTCCACCGTGTTGAGCAGGCCGAGCGGCTTCACCAGGAAGCCCGCGAGCATCGCCGGCAGGCTGAACGCGAGGTAGCAGACCACGAAGATGGCGGCGAAGAGTTCTCCGCGCTCGTGTGAATCGGCGAGCGGCGCCAGCGTCTGCACCAGCGCCGAGAACGCACCGCCGAAGCCCAGGCCCGCAATCGCGGTGCCGATGAAGAACAGCGCGAGCGACTTCGTCGCCAGCGACGCCAGCAGCAGCACCAGGCCGACCGCGATGCTGGCCGCACCGAAGACCACGGTGCGCGGTGCGGGGAAGCGGCCAAGCAGCGTGGGGGCGAGCGCGCCGAAGCCCGAGAGCACCGCGACCGTGAGGCCATTGACCACGCCGTTGTCGATGTGGAACACATGCAGCATGAGCGATGGTGCGAGCGACAGGTAAAGGCCGCCCAGCGCCCACACCGCAATGAACACCGGCAGCCCGCGCACGAAGTCGGCCCTGGCCCGCACGGGAATCGACACGCGCGGCACCAGCGAGGCCAGCGCACCGGCGCGCGGCGTGACCGTCTCGGGCATCCACACCACCACGGCCGCGCCGACCGCGAACACCACGGCCAGCACGCCGAACACCAGCATCACGGGCTGGACGGTGAACTTGACCGCCATGCCGGTCAACAGCGCGCCCACCGCGAGCCCCGCGAGGGGCGACACGCTGGTGATCATCGCGCCCAGGCGCTTGCGCGATGCCGGCGCCGCCTCGACCACCGCCGCGCTCAACGCGCCGCTCGCAACGCCCGTGGCCACGCCCTGCACGACGCGCGCGACGATCAGCCCCCCGATGTTCTCTGCCAGCACGAAAAGCCCCATCGCCACCGCCTGCAGCACCAGCGCCGCCAGCACCACCGGGCGGCGGCCGATGTGGTCCGACAGCGAGCCGGCCACCAGCAGCGCGATCAGCAACGCAATCGCGTAGATCGCGAACGCCACCGTGAGCATCGACGCTGAGAAGCCCCAGGCGTGCTGGAACACGACGAACAGCGGCGTGGGCGCGGCCGCCGCGAAGAAAAAGGCAAAAAGCACCGCGGCCAGGAGCGGAAAACCAACCGCCGCCGGCAGGCGCCAGGGCTTGGAACGGGCGGCGACGTCGGCGGTGGCAACGGCGAGTTCAGGGCAGGAGGAAGGCATGTCTGATCCTTAACGCAACTTTTTTAGCTTTTGCGATTCTAGACCTGCAGATTCACTAAAGCAAATAACTTTGCGTTAAAGTCTTCCCATGAACGATGTCGTCCTTCCCAACAAGCGTCCCGGCGGCCGCAGCGCCCAGGTGCAGGCGCTGGTGCGCACCGCCCTCGAACAACTGGTGGCCGAGCAAGGGCGCGAGCGTGTGACGGTGCCGGCCGTGGCCGAGCGCGCGGGGGTGAGCGCCTCCAGCATCTACCGGCGCTGGGGCGATCTGTCGGGTCTTCTGGCCGAAACGGCCACCCGCCGGCTGGACCCGAACCGGCCGCTGCCGAACACCGGCGCGCTGCGCGAGGACCTGACCGCGTGGGCGCAGGAGCTCATCACGCATCTCGCGCAGCCCTGCAGCAAGTCCTTGTTGAAAGCCGCGGCCGCCCTGGCTAACGGCGATGCGGACACCGACTGCCTGCGCAACCGCCGCAGGGAGGCGTTGACGCTGGTCGAGCAGGCACAGGCCCGCGGCGAGCATGCGCCCGAAGCGCAACAGGTGATCGATCACCTGATTGCGCCGATCGTGTTCCGTCTGGTGTTCGGTGCCGATCCGGTGAAGCCGGAGCTGGCGGATCGGCTGGTGGGCGAGCTGTTCGCGATTGCGGCAGCGGGCCGCTAGTTTTGCTCGCTTCTTAAAGGCTTCTTGAACCGCAGCGGCCATCATGTATAGAAAATTCGATTTTCTATACATATCAGGCCTAACATGTATAGGAATCCGAGACTCCTATGCACTCCCTTCAGCCCCTCGACCACCTCGACTCCACGCGTTTCGATACGCCTGCCATTCTGAAAAAGCTCGCCAGCGCAAGCCGGCAGTTGGCGGAACTCAAGGGGATCGCCGCAGCCATCCCCAATCAAGGCATCCTGATCAACACACTGGGCCTGCAGGAAGCCAAGGACAGCTCGGAGATCGAGAACATCATCACCACGCACGACGAGCTGTTCAAGGACGACGTGCTCCCCGAGGCCTTTGCCAATCCCTCCGCTAAGGAAGTGCTGCGCTACAGACAAGCCTTGCGGGTCGGGTTCGAGCAGGTGCGCGCAAGCGGTCTTGTCACCACCAATCACATCGTCACAATCCAGTCGGAGCTCGAGCGCAATCACGCGGGCTTCCGAAAGTTGCCCGGGACCGCACTGAAGGACGGCGCGGGGCGCACCGTCTACACGCCTCCGCAAGACCCCGAAGAGATCGTGGCGCTGATGCGCGGGCTGGAGCGCTTCATCAACGAACCGGATTTATTCACAGCCGATCCGCTGATCAAGATGGCGCTCATTCACCATCAATTCGAGAGCATCCATCCTTTCTACGACGGCAATGGCAGGACCGGCCGCATCCTCAACGTGCTCTATCTCGTGAAGGAGCGGTTGCTCGACATCCCCGTGCTCTACCTGAGCAGCCACATCGTGCGAACCAAAGCCGACTACTACCGCCTCCTGCAGACCGTGCGCGACGATGACGCCTGGGAAGAATGGGTGCTGTACCTTCTGGAGGCCGTGGAGCAGACCGCAGGCCAGACCATTGCAACCATCAACGCAATCAAGGCGGCCCTGTTCGACTACAAGCATCGAATTCGGGCGGGCTACAAGTTCTACAGCCAGGACCTGATCAACAACCTGTTCACCCATCCCTACACGAAGATCGAATTCGTGCAGCGCGATTTGCAGGTCTCGCGCCTCACGGCAACCAAGTACCTGGAGGCGCTGGTCGAAGGAGGTTTTCTGCAGAAACAGAAGATCGGGCGCGGTAATTTCTATATCAACGTCGCCCTCACACCCATTCTTCAGGGCACTCGCTAGAGCGCGTTACTTTTCCTTCGCCAGCCCCAGCTTCTCGATAACCGCCTTCTCCTTCACCACCGTGTCCTGCGCGAACTTGGTGTACTGCGCCGAGCTCATGTAGTCCGGCAGCATGTCGTAGCGGCCCAGTGCGGCCACGTAGCTCGGCTCTTCCATCGCCTGCTTGAACGCGTCGTGCAGCTTCTTCACCACCTCGGGCGAGGTGCCCTTGGGCGCGCCGATGCCGAAGGGCGAGTTCTGCACCACGTCGTAGCCCAGTTCCTTTAGCGTCGGCGCATCGGGGAACTTGGCCAGGCGCTTCTCGCCCCAGGTGTTGAGCACACGCAGCTTGCCGGCCTCCACCTGCGGCGCGAAGCCGGTGCTGTCGGCGGCAGCCATCAGCTGGCCGCTGACCACCGCGAGCATCAGGTCGGCGCTGCCCTTGTAGGGCACGTGCTGCAGTTCGATGCCGGCTTTCTGCGCAACGATCTCGGTCGTCAGGTGCGGGCTGGTCAGCGTGCCGGTCGAGCCGTAGGTGAGCTTGCCGGGGTTGGCCTTGGCGTAGGCGACGAAGTCGGCCCAGGTCTTGAACGGGCTGTTGGCCGGCACCACGATGCCGAAGGCATAGCCGGTGACGTTCAGGACATAGGAGATGTCCTTGAGCGGGTCCCAGTTGATCTTGGTGGTGTAGCCCAGGCGGAACACGCCGAGCGGAATCTGCGCGACGGTGTAGCCATCGGGCTGCGCGGTCTGCAGCGCCTGCGCGGGCAGCGTGCCGCCGGCGCCGGGCTTGTTGTCGACGATGACCGGCTGGCCGAGGATCTTGCTCGCGTTGTCGGCGAGCTGGCGCATCGTGATGTCGGTCGGGCCGCCCGCGGGGAAGGCGATGACCAGCTTGATCGGCTTGCTGGGGAAAGCCTGGGCAAGCGCCGCCAGCGGGAAGGCAAGGCCGCACGCGGCGAACGTGGCGGCACAGAGAAGGGAACGGCGGGACATGGCGGAGGCTCCTGAAACTTGAAGAACCGCGGATTGGGCCCTGCCCCGCCCGATGCGGCAATCGGGGCTCACCCGACTGCTGTCGCCGAGGTTGCTCAGCCTGCGGCTTGGCCGAAACCTTCGAGCACGTTCACCGTGTTGACGCCCACTTCGGCCACCGCATAACCGCCTTCGAACACGAACACCGTGGGTAACCCTGCGCGCGCGAGGTCTTCTCCCATGCGCAGGTAGTCGTCGCTCTTCAACTTGAAGCCGGAGATCGGGTCGCCCTCGAAGGTGTCGACGCCGAGCGAGACCACGAGCGCGCCGGCTTTCACTTTCACGATGCCGTCGAGCGCCGTCTTCAGCGCCGCGCGCCATGCGGTGAAGCCGGTGCCGCGCGGCAACGGCAGGTTGTGGTTGAAGCCCTCGCCCTGCCCTGCGCCGCGCTCGTCGGCGTGGCCGAGGTAGTACGGGTAGTCGGTGAACGGATCGCCGTGCAGGCTGGCGAAGTGCACATCGCTGCGCTCATAGAAGATGGCCTGCGTGCCGTTGCCGTGGTGGTAGTCGACATCGAGCACGGCCACGCGTTCGACGCCCGCATCGCGCAGCGCCTGTGCAGCCACCGCGGCGTTGTTGATGAAGCAGTAGCCGCCGAAGAAATCGAGGCCCGCATGGTGGCCCGGCGGCCGCGTCAGCGCGAAGGCCGAGCGCTCGCCGCCGAGGACGCGCTGCGTCGCGGTCCACGCACACGCCGCACCCTGCCGCGCCGCGGCCCAGCTGCCGGCCGTGAGCGGCGTGCCGGCATCGAACGAGAACAACCCCATGCGCGCCGGAAAGCTCTGCGGCAGCACATCGGTGCGCATGCCGCGCGTGGGCCAGTACGACGGGAGCGCGTCGCGCGATGCGTTCGCCGGATCGAGCGCCACCCACTCGTCCCACGCGCCGGCGATGAAGTCCAGGTAGCGCGGCGCATGCACCTTCGCGAGCAACGCATCGTCGATCGCATCGGGCGCCTGCAGCGGGCCGAGGCCGCGGCGCTCCAGTTCATGCTTCACATGGTCGACGCGGGCCGGCACCTCGAAACAAGGCACCAGCTCGCCACGGAACATTTCGACTTTGCCCTGGTGCAGTGCGTGCTGGTCGTTGTAGATGGTGCGCATGAAAAAGAAGAAAAGCAGGATCGGCGTTGCGGATGCCGCCGATCATGCCGCACGCCGCAGCACCGCCCGGCGCCTGCCGGACGCGGTGAGCCCGAACAGGTCCTTCGGATCGTCCAGCTCCGGCACCAGCGCGATCTTCTGGCCGATGCCGCGCTCGATGGCCAGCTGGTGGATGTAGCGCAGTGCGGTGTAGTCCTCCAGCGCGAAGCCGACCGAATCGAACACCGTGACCTGCTGGGCGGTCTCGCGCCCCGGCACTTCGCCGAGCAGCACCTTCCAGAGTTCGTGCACCGGAAAGTCCGCGCCGAGCTGCTGGATCTCGCCCTCGACGCGGGTCTGCGCCTCGTACTCGACGAACACGCGCGCGCGGCGCAACACATCGGGGTGCAGCTCGGTCTTGCCGGGCGAATCGCCGCCGACCGCGTTGATGTGCATACCGGGCTCGATCATCTCGGGCGTGAGCACGGTCGCG
>Ga0157370_10004041_pt1 | contig 17036 bp, 16 predicted proteins | sample C35metaG_FD_113463 | JGI IMG/M metagenome (GOLD analysis project Ga0157370, IMG submission 113463) | Corn rhizosphere microbial communities from Kellogg Biological Station, Michigan, USA - C3-5 metaG | ecosystem: Host-associated > Plants > Roots > Rhizosphere > Soil | place: USA: Michigan...
CTACGTCGGCGGCGATGCTGGCGGCGAAGGCGAGCGCGATGGCCAGAGCCGCTTGTCTGTGGATGTGCATTTTTCCAAGATACATCGTGGTCACGCGGCCTCGGCAACAACCGGCCGGGCATCGGGTAGAACATGACGATGGACTTCGTTCGGCGCCTCTCGTTTCTGGCCACAGCAGGTTTGCTGGGCATCGCGGTGTTGCTCGGCTCAGTCCGTACGCGCTCCGCGATGAGCGAGAGTGTTGCCGTTCGCCTTGCCAGAGCGGCCAGCTATTACGACTCCACCATCGTGCTCGCGCGCAACGCGCAGCCTCGCGGCATCCGCGGCGACGAGCTGACCGTCGCGTTTGGCTACCTCGAGCGGCTGCGCCTGGGACTCGGCAGCCCGTTTCGGCTCGTCGACGAGGCGTTGGCTGATCGGCGCCTCGGCGCCAAGACCGGATCGCGCGTGGCGTGGGCGTTGCTCGCGCGACTGCGGCGCGGCGACGCCTACGTCGTCGATCCCCGGGTGCTCGAGGGCTCGGGACCATGGTCGGCCGATGGACATGGAGCGACCGGTGAGGCGCATCTCGCGCTGATCGAACACGCGATAACGTCGGCGTCCGACCCGCGCGCCGGCGAGCTCGCCGTCCGCCTCGCGTATCTCGTCGCATCGGCGAAGGGAACGATCTCGGCGCCGAGCGTCGCGGTCGCGACGCGCGTGGCCGCACTCGTGCGCGATCGCGAATCGGCGTCGGCCGATCTCACCGATTTGTTGGCCGACGCCAGCGAAGGTCGCACGGACGTCATGGCCATGCTCCGCGCGCGGCGGGAAGCGCGCGTGTTACGCGTGGAGCAGCCGCCCTTGATGCCGCTCAGCGCGAGCCTCCGCACCGAGGCCATGAATGCCGTTCCCGATCTCGTCCGCGCGCTCGATACGCTCGATCGCGTGGCGCCGCGCGCGCCGATGCCCGTCGCGTCGTCGACGATGCTGAGCCCCCAATTCGCGTCGAGGCTCCGCGAGCTTGGCGAGGACCTGCCCCCGGTCGCGCAGATCGCCGTCACGCTGCGAATGCACACGACCAGTCGGATGGATGCGGCCAACGACGAAACGCTGGCGGCGGAGTATGCGCTCGCGGCCAACGACTCTGCTTTGGATCGTCGCGACGCGGAGTTGGCGTTGCTATCCAGCGCCGTGGCGCTGCGATCGGTGGCGCAGGAGGCGCCGTGGTTTCCCGGCGACGGCGGTCCGGAGGTTTCCGATCTCCGGAACGAGTTTGGACTGGCCGACGTGACGTTCGCGCATGACGTTCGCGTGTCGTGGCGTCCGTACTACCTGCGGCAGCTGGGCGACGGGCTGCGCGACATGAGGCGGGTGTTGCCGGCGCTGTCGTTCGACGACTTGCGCGTGCATTTCGGCGCCGACCCGCTTCCCGATTCGGCGCTGGCGATGCACGACCCGCGGACGCGCACAGTGGAGCTGTCGATCGGAACGTCGGGCGGCACGCTGGCGCACGAGCTGTCGCACGACCTCGATTGGCAGGAGGCGCGCCGGCTCTTCGCGCACGCCGGCGGTTACAGCACCGATCGCGTGATGCGCGATCAGCGTGGTCCGCTCGCGCGATCGATGCGTGGTCTGACCGAGGCGCGACCGCTGGGTACGATGACGAGCGCACGGCGACTTGCCGATCGGCCGGCCGAGGTGTTCGCGCGAGGCGCGGATTGGTTCATCGCGTCGGCCCTCGCGACGCAGGGGCGAATGAACGGCTTTCTCACGGCCATCGAGGACGACATGCTCGCCGGGTACGCGGCCGGGCAGCCGGTGGCGATCGGCATCGCCGGAGCGACATCGCTCACGTCGACGATCGACCAGATGACCTACCTGCCGGATTCGGTGCGCGCCCCTTTCGAGTCACAGTGGTCCGACGCGAGTGTGGTCGACCCCGTGCTGCTCGTGCGGCGCGTGCTCGAGACGCCGGTGTCTTGGCGGGCCGTGTGGCAAGCGCGGGCTGGCGTGGGCGCGCTGCTGCCGCCGGCTCAGTCGTCCGTCTGTGTGGGTGAGGACGCGGCGGAGGCGCGCGCTCGTGAGCGTTTGCTCATGCTTGCCGCCGACGCGCGGGCGCGCGGCGTCGCGATGCGACGTGCGCGGTACCATCCGGCGAGTCTGCGCGCCGACTGGGCGAACAGCGTGTTGCGGACGGCGCCCTGGAATCCGGAGCAAGGCGAGCACGTCATCGACGGCCTTCGCTCCACGATCCTCGACCAGCTCGCCGCCACGCTGCCGAATCAGGGGGTCGTGCCGGCGGTGCCGGCGATCTTCGCCTCCAACGCGGCGAGCTGCCCGGCCATCGCGCGCTGACGGACGTCGAGCTGGGACAGCAGCCCGATCGTCTCGTGGTGACGCATCTCGTCCTCGGTCGGCGTCTTCTGGGTGAAGGTCAACGCGCCGCCCGTCTCCAGCCGGCACTCGCGCACGTGTGCCAGCGAGGCGATTCCCTGGCGCCGCGCCGCGGACTCGAGCTCGGCCACGGTGATCAGCTCGCGCTCGAGATGATGGCGAAGAATCCTTCCGTTCCGGACGAGCGCGTCGGGCCGTCCCTCGATCGCGTCGAGCTTCTTGTAGTGGTAGAGCAACCGGACGACGAGCGCGTTGATGATGAGCAGCGCCGCGGCGCCGACGATACCACCGATGAGCGAGTTGTCGTTGCCGATGATCGCATTCTGGACCGTGTTCGACAGCAGGAGCAGAACGACGAGGTCGAGGGGATTGATCTGCGACAGCTCGCGCTTTCCGGCGAGCCGAAGCCCGACGAGCAGGAACGCGTAGACGACGATGGTACGGACGATCTTCTCGCCGAACGGGATCCCGGGAACGAGGAGCGAGGGAAGCATGGGGGACGGTGGACTGGGGGAACGCTGGAACGGTGGAATTGGGAAAACGATGCAACGAAACTGCTGCTTGGTGCTACCGTTCAGCAAGCGCAAGCGAGCGTCCCCTCCGCCGTTCCGCCTCCAGGTGCACAGCCACCAGCTATCCCTCCCAACACCCCTCGTGCCGAAGCAGGAACTCGAGCGACAGGACGCGACGCGACCGGTCGCGGTCGCGAACGAAGACGACGTGTGACCAACCGCGCATGCCGGTTGGCGTGTACGACTCGCCGCGCAGGCGCAGCTTGCACCGGGAGACGGCGCGGAGGAAGATGCTTTCGTACTTCGAGCGTGCCAATGAGCGAACCGGAAAAAGGTTCGGATAGCGGCACGACCGGCCGACGCTCTCGTACGAGCGTGGGCGGTCGTCGAGCTCGAGGAGCGATTCGCGGCGGCCGCGCATCACGGAGGTGATCAGGCGCAGCGATCGCGGATCACCGAGCTTGGTGATCGCCGGCCAGAAGTGCTTGGTGATCCGGCGGGCGATCTCGCGGAGCGACACCGTTTCGCCGCCGCGAGTCGGCCAGATGGCCGCGTTCACGTCGGCAACGAACGGGTTTTGGGCGAACGACGAGAATCGCGCGACCCAGCCGTGCCGCGAGCTGTGCGGCTCGGGGACGAAGTCGCGCGGCACCGGGAGATCGCGCTCGGCGAGGGTCTCCAGGCCGAACGCGGGCCACGCCATCACGTCGCGCGTCACGCCAACGATGAAGGTTGCGGTCGCGATCATGAGTGCGGCGTCGGGCGTGAAGTCGGCCGTGACCTCGACCCGATTCACCCGGGGTCGCACGCCGATGCCCGTCGATCGCCGGTTGGCGGAGAGCAGCATGACCGGCATTGGCAGGATGTGTGTGAGAAGGAGCGCCAATTGCTCGACGCTGCGGCCGGCCCCGCGTTGCGAGTACGGCACGTCGAACGAGACGTTGTAATGGGTGCTGAAGCCGGCGAGATCGACGGTCCGGTTCTCGCGATCCTCCCATGCGTCCAGCTCGTCGCGCAGAACGTGAATGCTTTCCCAGAGCGATCGTCCGGCCCGCGCGGCGCATGCGCGCTCGATCTCGATCACGGGGGTCGCCAACTCGATGACGCCGGTATCGAAGTAGATGGCGCCACCCGTCGGCAGATGATACGAGCGCCCGGTCCGGTGCATCATCGGCGTGCGGACGATGTTCGTCGGGTTTCCAAAGACATCTTCCGGCCTGGTCGTTTGCCCGTCGACGACGATCGCGAACTCCGATTCGATGCCCATGGCGGCGAGGCCGCCGGCGTCCCGGCGGACGGGTGTCTCGCCCTTCCGCTTCGTCATCTTCGGGGTCGCGGCCATCATGATACGCTCCTTCGTTCGGCGTCGAAGCCCAGATTGGCAGTCGGCGCGTCACGCGGAATCGACAGCACGTAGCCGAAGTCGATATGCAGCTGGTCGTCGGTCTCGCCGCGCGCCGTGCCGAAGGGGCGCGTCCACGCGCCGGGCATCGATTCGCGCGCCAGCGCGGCGAATCGTTCGATCGACTCTCGGTCGTTGAGATACACGTCGCCGACGCGATGCACGTTCACGGCAGACGCCCAGCAGTGCGGCGTCGCGTTCGTATTGATCGCATGGCGCGGCGACCGGTACCCGCCGTTCGCCGCGATGTGAACGAACGTGCCGGCCGCTTCGCGGAAGCGCTCGAGGCATAGCGCGAGCATCGTGATGGTGCAGGGGACGTACCGCGGAAAGGCACGCAGCGGCGCCGCCTCGCGTACATCGGTCTGAATGAACTCCCACAGCCCGAAGTTCGGCGACACCCTGACGCTCATCGCGTGCTCCCACGAGACGATCTCGTAGAAGTAGCGCGGCAGCCGCCGGACGACCCCATTCTCGTCGTGGACGTGCCGGTCGGGAAGCAGCACATCGCGCACCGATTTTTCCAGGCGGAGTCCGTCGACGACCGCCAGCGGGAACCCGGGCGCGTCAGCCATCGTTCGCCCCGTCGCCGCCGGCGAGCAACTCGTACACCGCGCGCGAAGCCGCGGCGATGGCCGCCGAACGACGCGTGGCGTCCGGCGCCCACTCGGTGAGAATCGCGATGACGTACGGCTTGCGCCCCGGCGGATACACCACGCCGGCGTCATGCGCGACGGTCGAGATGTCGCCTGTCTTGTGCGCTACGCGAACGGCGGGCGGCAGCCGGGCCGGGATGCCGTTCCGGAACTCCTGTGCGTGAAGGATGTCGAGCATCTCGGCCGACAGCTCCTCCGAGAATGCGCGTCCCTCGGCGACCGTTCGCAGGAGCTGCACGAGTCCGTCCGCCGTCACACGGTTGTTGATCCCCTGCTCGAACGCGCGCTCGTCCTCGACGCCGCGACGGATGTCGATGCCGTCGATGCCCAACTCGTCGAGCGCGCGCTGCACCGTCTCGAGCCCGACGAGGTCGAGCAGCAGATTCGTGGCGAGGTTGCTGCTGGTCGCGATCATGTGCAATGAGAGATCGGAGATTCGCAGCATCTTGCCGATCGACGCCTGCACCTCGCCGTTGGCGTCGCGCTCGGCGCTCACATGGAAGATCTCTCCGTCGACGGCGCTCGCGAACCGGTTGCGCACGTGCAACCGGGAATGGGGCAGCAGCCACCCGCGATAGATCGCAGCATAGACGCCGAGCAGTATGGCCACTTTGATCGTGCTGGCGGCGTGAAACCAGCGATCGGCGTGCCGCCGGAACCGGGAATGCGTCTCGGTATCGTAAACGGCCACGGCGAGCGAGCGCGCGCCGGCCGTCCGCTCGATCTCGTCGAGGCGAAGGCGGAGTACGTCCAGCGACTCAGGGCGGTGCACGAACGAAGCTTGGACTTCACGCGTGGGCATTGCGCGCCTACTCGTGGCAAGCACGATGCCGGATGTCCGCGGGCTGATCCGTCCGCCGTCGAGTCTGGTTTGCGCCGCGCCTCTCACCGCGCGTAAAATGAGCGATGGCGAACGACAACGATCGCGAGATTGAGCGGAAGTATCTCCTTCGCGAGCTACCGGCGCGCGTCGCCGGTGCGCCGGCGCTCGAGATCGACCAGGGATACCTGCCCGGCGAGCGCATCAACGAGCGCGTCCGTCGCACCCGGGGTTCCGATGGCGTTCGCTACTTTCGCACGATCAAGGCGGGGTCCGGGATCGAGCGGTCGGAGGTCGAGGAGGAAACGAGCGAGCTCTTTTTCACCACGGTGTGGCCGCTCACGCGCGGTTGCCGGGTCCGTAAGCGGCGATATCTCGTCGAAGACAATGGCGTGATGTGGGAGATCGACGAATTTCTGGACCGCGAGGGGCTATGGCTTGCCGAGATCGAGCTGGAATGCGCGGACGACGTCGTGGTGCCGCCGGACTGGCTGCGCGCGGCAATCGAGCGCGAGGTCACCGAGGACCCGAGCTACACCAACCACGCGCTTGCCCGGTGACGGCTTTCCTGCTGTCGCATATGCCTTTACGGCAGCCGAACGGGGCACGCCCGTTGCACCCCGAGCCGGACACGGCGAACATTCACGGAGCCTCGGCGGTCTGCGCCCATCGGGCGCTGGGCCGGGCTCTTTCCCGCAAAGTTTAGAAGAGAAATGAAGCGTCGCGACAACAGCGAATTCGACCCCACCCCGTCCGAGGGGACTCCGGAGCCCGAGGACGTATTTACTCGCGGCGCCGACGGCGCCGCGGGCGGCTTCGACGCGGACGAGGAGACCACCGATACGGAGTCAGTGCTCGACGCACCGTTCGCCAACCTCGAACGCCGCCTGTCGGATTCAGAAGAAAGGTATCTCCGGCTGGCGGCCGAATACGACAACTATCGCAAGCGCACCGCGCGCGAGCGTGCCGAGCTCACATCGCGCGCGCAGGCGGACCTCGTCAAACAACTCGTCGATGCGTTGGACGACCTGGCGCGTTTTGCGCACGTCGACCCGGCAATGGTCGACGCGGCGACGATCGTTCAGGGCGTCGACATGGTCGAAAAGAAGTTCCTGAAGACACTCGCGGCGGCCGGACTCGAGATCGTCGATCCGGTCAACCAATCGTTCGATCCAACCCTGCACGAGGCGGTCGCGACTGAGCCGGCGCTCTCGCCGGAGGACGATCACGTCGTCGCGCGGGTATTTCAGGTCGGCTATCTGTTCGGCGGCCAACTCCTGCGGCCGGCACGCGTCGTCGTGAAGCAGTGGAACGGCTGAACACGTACTGACGATATGGCTCAGACGAAGGACTACTACGCGGTCCTTGGCATGCCCGCGTCCGCGAAGCAGGACGACATCAAGAAGCAATACCGCAAGCTCGCCGCGAAGCATCACCCCGACAAGAATCCAAACGACCCCAAGGCCGCCGAGCGCTTCAAGGAAATCTCAGAGGCGTATCAGGTGTTGGGCGACCCGGAGAAACGGAAGCAGTACGACCAGATGCGGCAGCTCGGGGCGTTCGGCGGCTTCGGCGGATCGACCACGCGTCGCGGCGGGCCGCAGCCAGGAGCTTCGCCGTTCGGCCCCGGCGGTCAGACATTCCGATTCGAGGATCTGGGCGACGTCGGCATCGGTGGATTGGGCGACCTGTTCAGCTCGATGTTCGGCGGCGGCACGCCGGGACGAAGTCGTGCCCGCGGGCCGGAGCGTGGGCAGGACGTGGAGACGCAGCTCAACATTCCATTCCGCACCGCGGCGCTGGGCGGCAAGGTGCCGATCGAGCTCGAGGTCAACGAGGAGTGCGCGACCTGCCACGGCAGCGGCGCCGCCCCCGGTGCGAAGCTTCAGACGTGTCCCGAGTGCCAGGGTCGGGGAACGATCTCGTTTGGCCAGGGCGGTTTCGCGGTGCAGCGCCCATGTCCGATGTGTCTTGGGAAGGGCACCGTGCCGACGGAACGCTGTCCAACCTGCGGCGGATCGGGAGAGATGCGCGTGCGCAGAAAGATGATGATCACCGTGCCGGCCGGCGTCGACAGCGGGACGAAGATTCGCCTGAAAGGGCAGGGCGGCCGCGGCATGCGGAATGGCCCGCCGGGCGACCTGCTGATCAGCTTCCAGGTGGAACCCGATCGCTTCTTCAAGCGCGAAGGACTCGACGTCATCGCGCCGGTTCGGATCAACATTGCGCAAGCGACGCTCGGCACGAAGATCAGCGTCAAGGCGCTGAACGGAAAACGCGTCGCGATCAACATTCCGCGCGGCACAGCGAGCGGCAAACGGTTTCGTGTCCGCAGCCAGGGCATCGTGAAAGACGGGCAAACGGGCGATCTGATCGTGCAGATCGAGGTCAGCGTGCCGGAGAAACTGACCGAAGAACAAGAGAAAGCGATGCGGGAGTTCGCGGACGCAAGCGGGCTAAAATACTGATACGAGAAGGGCGAACGGCGCGAAATGCCAAACGGCGCGAAATGCCGAACGGCGCGAAGTGCCGAACGGCGCGAAATGCCGAACGGCGCGAAATGCCGAACGGCGCAAGGCGCAACGACTGACGGCGCAACGGGCTATCGGCACAAGTCAAAGGAACGACGGTTCCTGGTGGTCGGGCGCGCGTTGCGCCTGGCCGTCGACTCCGCGCTGATCCGCGGCATCCGCGCCCCTCCGCGGTACTCGTGTTACGGCTTCCCTGGAGCACCGAGACTCGATCGGCGGCCATTTGCGCGTTCTTGCGGCCATTCGCGCGTTTTAGGTTCTCTCTTGTTCCAAGCCGATTCGGCGTGGATCGCTTGGAACAACAATCAAGAAGAAGACGCAGGAACGCTAGCAGAGGCGCGAGAAAGGATCCAGCACCGTCCGGCCCCGCGCGCCTCGCTTACGCCGCCAGGATCGGCAGCGACGCGCGCGTTCCGCGTTCGATCAGCCCGCCGCCGAGCACGCGGTCGCCATCGTACAGGACGAGGGACTGCCCCGGCGTGATCGCGGCGACCGGCTCGTCGAGCGCGAGCTCGATCTCGCCGCCGCCGATCCGCACGATCTCCGCGTTCGCCGGCGAGGCGCGATGGCGAATTTGAATCGTCACGCGCGTTCCGACCGGGGGCGGTTCGACCAGCCAGTTGATCGAACGCGCGATCACGCCGCGGCCGAGGAGCTCGTCGCGTGGACCGATCACGACCGCGCGCTCGCGCGGACGAATGTCGACGACGAACATCGGCTCGCGAAAGCCGCCCGGAAGGCCACGGCGCTGGCCGATCGTGAAGCGCGCGAATCCGTCGTGCGTGCCGACCGTGCTTCCATTCGAGAGCACAAATGGACCGCGCGCCAGCGCCGGCGCGTCGTCGCCGAGACGTTGGCGAATGATCTTCGTGTGGTCGCCGTCGGGGACGAAGCAGATGTCCTGACTCTCGACCTTTTCGGCGATCACCTCGAGTCCGAGGCGGTGCGCGACCGCGCGCGTCTCCGGCTTCGTCTGCGCGCCGACGGGCAGCAGCATGCGGCGCAGCACCGCGCGGTCGATCCCCCAGAGGAAATAGGACTGATCCTTGGCGCGGTCGAGTCCGCGACGCAGCTCGCCGTCGACCACGCGTGCGTAGTGTCCCGTCGCGATCCATCGCGCGTCGATCGCGTCGGCCTTCACCAAGAGATCTCTAAACTTCGTGAACGTGTTGCAGCGGACACAGGGGATCGGCGTGCGGCCGCTCGCATATTCCTGGACGAAATCGTCGACCACGTCGCGGCCGAACGCGCTCTCGAGGTTGAGCACGTAGTGCGGCACGCCGAGCGACTGGCAGACGCGGCGTGCGTCGTTCACCGAGTCGAGCGAGCAGCACGGACGGTCGGGCAGGTCGCCCTCGTGGCAGAACAACTTCATCGTCGCGCCGACGACGTCGTAGCCCTGCTCGACGAGCATCGCCGCGGCGACGGACGAATCGACGCCGCCGGACATGGCTACCAGCACGCGCTCCTTCATCGTCAGCCCGCGACCGCCGCGCCGCCGCGCGCCTTGGCGACCAGGGCCGGGAACACCTCCGCGACGCGATCGATCGACGCATCCGTCGTGAGCGAGCCGAGGCTCATGCGAATCGCCGCCGACGCGAGCTCGGCGGACACGCCCATGGCGCTCAGCACGTGGGACGGACTGACGCTACCACTCTGGCACGCGGAACCGGCCGAGCAGGCGATGCCGCGCAGATCGAGCGCCATCAACATCGACTCGCTGTCGGTGCCCGGTACCGAAACGTTCACGACGTGCGGCGCGCGCTGCGGCGCGCCGCGGCCGTGGATCACGGCGTCCGGGATGCGCGCGAGGATCGCCTCCTCGAGACGATCGCGCTGGCGCTCGAGACGCGCACACTCCTCCTCGCGCTCGGCAACGGCCAACTCGGCGGCGCGCGCGAACCCGATCGTCGCCGCGACGTTCTCGGTCCCAGGCCGGCGGCCGCGGTCCTGCGTTCCGCCATGGAACAGCGGCTCGATCACGGTGCCGCGACGAATGAACACGGCGCCGATGCCCTTGGGCGCGCCGATCTTGTGGCCTGATACCGAAAGGACATCGAGTGGAATCGCCTTGACGTCGATCGCAACCTTGCCGAACGCCTGTACCCCGTCGCTGTGAAAGAGCGCGCCACGGGACTTGGCGAGCTGCGCGAGATCGGCGATCGGTTGAATCGTTCCGATCTCGTTGTTGACCCACATGACCGACGCGATCGCGGTGTCGTCGCGCAGCAGCGAGGCGAACGAGTCGCGCGCGACGACGCCGAGCGGGCTCACGTCGCAGAGTCGCTCGTCGGCGCCTTCGCGCGCGGCCTGGTGCACGGCGCCGAGCACCGCCTTGTGCTCGATGGGCGACGTCACGATGGCGTTCCGCCCGTCGCGACTGCGGCTGCGCCACGCGCCGAGGATGGCGATGTTGTCGGCCTCGGTGCCGCCGGACGTGAAGCACACCTCGTCGGCATTGGCGCCGAGACAGCGCGCGACCCGCTCGCGTGCCTCGTCGAGGGCGGTCCGCGCGTCACGTCCCCAGCGATGCATGCTGGACGGGTTCCCGAAGCGTGGGCCATAGAACGGCAGCATGGCCTCGAGCACCTCTGGTCGCACGGGCGTGGTCGCAGCGTGGTCGAGATAGACGGGCGCAGACATAGGTATCAAATATAACGGCCGGCGCCCGCTATTTCAGGCCGAACAGCCTGCCGCGGACTTCCCAAAGGACGGGAAAGAACCGCTGGTCTACCGTCTGCATCAGGTAACGCGAGCCGAGGGTGCCGCCTGTGCCTCCGGTCGACGGGCCAATGATGCGCTCGACGAGCTGCACGTGCTTGAACCTCCACTGCCCAAACTGCTGCTCGTACTCGAGCAGGGCCTCGGCGAGAAAAAAGAGCAGGGTTGGGCCCGGGCCGAGGTACAAGTCCTCGAGCTTCACGCCGGCGTTGTCCAGGAGTCGGAGAAACAGATCCTGCAACGTGGGCCGGGCGAGCGCCTCGCGGACGCGATCAGGAATTTCGCCGTGCTCCTCGAGGGCGCGCATGAAGTGCGTGTCTCTCAGCCCTGAGGCCGCCTCGATGGCGCGGAACTGCATGCTCTGCGATCCGCTCGACGTGCCCAGGAACGTGCGGAACTGCGCGAAGTGCTGCGGCGGAAGCGTCTCGAGGGAAGACAACTGCGCCGAGACGATGCGCATGAGCGCGTTGATCCGCTGCAGGCGCCACATGGCCTGCCCGGTTTCATTGCCGCTGAGCGCCGCCACGAGCCCGTCGATGTCGTGCAGAATCGCCTTGAACCACAGCTCGCTCGCCTGATGCACGATGATGAACAGCAGCTCGTCGGGGTGCTCGGGCGTCGAGCGGGGACGCTGCAGGCCCAGCAGCGCGTCCAGCTCCAGGTACGATCCGTAGGTGAGCTCGTCGCTCAAAACGTCGACACGTCGAGCGACACGACGTCCTCCACCGCCATCATTTCCGTGGTGAAGAACGGTTCGCCGTAGGGACGTCTAATGAGCGTTCCATAATATGCCGAATAGTGGCGGACGACGTCTTCCAGCGGCTCGCCGTTCGGGTAGACCTCCCCGGCCTGCGTCACCCCCTCGAACTGCGACGCATAGCAGCGGATCGCCTGCATCTTCCGGTCGAACTCCGCGGTGATGTCGACGACGAACGTCGGGCGAACGAAGTCTTGGCGGTACGCGACGCAATGCAGCACCTTGTGCGGCCGATGCTTTGGGACGTCGGGCGCGAGTTTGCCGATTCCGGCGAGAAAGCAGGCGTCGCGGACGAGCTGCGCCGTCGCCGCGTGATCCGGATGCCGTCCCTCTCGCGCCGGCGCGATCACGACTTTGGGCCGGAGCTGCCGGATGGCGCGGACGAGCTGCTCGCGCGTCGCGGGGTCGTTCACGATGGCCGCGTCGGGAAGACACAAATTCTCGCGTATCGCGACGCCGATCGCGCTCGCGGCGCGCCCGGCTTCTTCGGCACGGATCGCCGCCGAGCCGCGCGTGCCCATCTCCCCTTGGGTGAGATCGAGAATCGCCGTGCGCTGGCCCAACCGCGCCGCCTTGGCCAGCGTCCCGCCGCAGGTGAGCTCGACGTCGTCCCGATGTGCGGCGATCGCCAGCAGATCGATCGGTTCTGGCAGGATCATGCGGGCAAATATACTGGGTGCTGGGTGCTGGGTACTGGGTGCTGGGTACTGGGTACTGGGTACTGGGTACTGGGTACTGGGTACTGGGTACTGGGTGCTGTGTGCGCCCAGACGGTCGCTGCGGTGAAAATGATGTTGGGCGAAAGGAATTGATGATGGCGCCGTACCGATTTGCGCTAGGCTCACCCTCTTCGGCTCACCCTCTTCGGCGCACGCTTTTCGGAGACGACAAATGGCGGACTTCAGACGGCTCGACGTCTTCAACCTCGCACATGCAGTGACGCTTGATTTGTATCGCGCAACCTCTGGATTTCCGGCCATCGAGCGATTCGGCCTGGTAACCCAGATTCGCCGAGCGGCAGTGTCGATCGGCTCCAATCTCGCGGAAGGGTCGGCGCGAAGCCGCAAAGAGTTCGCACGCTACATCGGGATCGCACTAGGTTCGGCGAATGAGCTCGAATATCTGCTGCAAGTGGCACACGATCTCGGCTTTCTCGCCGGCGATTCAGTGCTCGAGCGAGTCGCTCAGGTCAGCCGAAAGCTCGTTCGGCTGCGTCGATCAGTGAGTTCGTGACTCTCGGGCGTCCCCGGCACGGGCACCAGTACCCAGTACCCAGTACCCAGTACCCAGTACCCAGTACCCAGTACCCAGTACCCAGTACCCAGTACCCAGCACCCAGCACCCAGCACCCAGCACCCAGCACCCAGCACCCGGCTCTACTCGTACCTCAGCGCGTCCACCGGATCCAACCTCGATGCGCGCATGGCCGGAAGCATGCCGAAGATCACACCGGTGATGGCGCTGGCACCGAGCGCCGCGGCGATCGCCAACGGCGGAATCGACGCCTGAATCGGTGAAATCTTGCGAACCAGCAGGGACACGGCGGCACCGAAGATCAGCCCGACCACGGCGCCGATGGCCGTCAGTGTTACCGCCTCGACCAGGAACTGCCAGAGAATCGTGCCGCGCGTCGCTCCGAGCGCCTTGCGTACGCCGATCTCCCGGGTGCGTTCGGTCACCGAGATCATCATGATCGCGATCACGCCAACGCCGCCGACGAGGAGTCCGATCGCCGACAGCACGATCATCACGAGAAAGAACATGCCGAAGATCTTGTTGTAGGTCGCGAACAACTGATCCTGGGTGATGATGGCGAAATTGTTGTCGGCGCCGGGGTGGAGGGCGCGCCGGGCACGCATCGCGGCGATCACATCGTCCTGCACCTCGTCGCGCGTCGCGTCCTCGCGCGGCATGATCGAGATCCGGACGTCGTTGTACGTCGCCTTGAGCGAGCGGTACGCCGTCTCGAACGGGACGATGGCGCGGGGACGGTTGCCGCCGGTCAGGAAGCTCGCCTCGTAGTGGTAGACGCCGATGACGGTGAACGGCACACCGCCGATCGCGATCACTTTGTCGAGCGGGTCGGATTCGCCGAACAAACGCGTCGCCATCTCGTCGTTCACCACGACGACGCGTGCGCCGTTCGTCTCCTCGGCGTCCGTGAAGCTTCGGCCGGGATAGAGATCGCCGGCGTGGTCGATGATCGTCCAGTTCGACGTCGAGCCGATGACCTGCGTGCTGCTCAGGTCCTTGTCCTTGTAGCGGACTTCGCGTCCGAGGCCCATCGTCGCGCTCGACGCGCGGACCGTCGGGAGGGCCCCGAGGGCCTTGGCGTCGGCGAGCGTGAGACGCGGGTTGTGCAGCCACTTGCAGGTGTCGTCGGTGCCGTCGCACGCTTCGAACGTGATCGGGTACCGGCTGAGCGAGAACGTCGTCGGGCCGGCCTTCTCGAAGTCACGGGCGACGCTCGCGTTGATACCGTGAATCGCCGCCGAGATGACGACGACCACGAACACGCCGACGGCCACTCCGAGAATGGTGAGGGCAGCGCGCACCTTGTTCGCCCGGAGCGAATCGAGCGCGATCGTGACGCCCTCCAATAGACTGAAGATACGAACGCCGAGGTCGGCCATCAGGTCTCCTGGCGCATGGCGGTGATCGGATCGAGCAGTGCCGCACGGCTGGCGGGATAAATGCCGGCGATGATTCCCACGCCGGCGCCGACGCCCACGCCGAGAAAGATCGACCACACCTCGACCGCGGCTGGCAGCGGCGACAACGCCGCGATGACCTTGGCAAAGGCGATTCCGAGACCGACACCGACCGCGGCGCCCAGCGTGGAGAGCGTCGCCGACTCGACCATGAACTGATTGAGGATGTCTTTGCGGCGCGCCCCGAGCGACTTCCGAATGCCGATCTCGCGGGTCCGCTCCGACACGGCCACGAGCATGATGTTCATGATGACGATCGCGCCGACCACCAGGCCAACGGTCGGGAGGGCGATGCCGGCCATCACGAGGTAGCCTTTGAGCTTGTTCCAGAACTCTAATGCCGAGTCGGAGGTCTCGAGCTCGAAGTTGTCGGGCTGCGCCGGATGCAGGTGTCGCCGCGCGCGCATCACCGCCCGCGCCGCTTCCATTGCCTCGCGCATGCCGGCTTCGTCGCGTCCCTGGATGATCATCGCGTCGATCACGCCATGCGGGTTCACCCAGCGGTTGAGGGGCGACTTCTCCGGCGCGAGCAGGAACTTGTCGAGCGACTGGCCGAACACGCTCCCCTGTTTGTCCGCCACACCGACGACGGTGTAGGGGATGCTCTGGATCCGCAGTTCCCGGCCGATCGGATTGAGATTCGGAAAGAAGTGGTCGGCCACGTCCTGACCGATGACCGCGACCGGCGCGCCGGCCGCGTACTCCTGCGAGCTGATGAGCCGGCCCTGCGTCACGCCCATCTTCTTGATCGCGAACCAGTCCTGCGACACCGTCGAGCACTGCGTGCTTCGCGGTTTGCCGTAGACCGATTCCACCTGAAGATTGCCGCTGCTCTCGACCGCCCAGAGCACGTCCGGAGCGAGCGACTCGGCGACCGGCAACACGTCGCTCGCGAGCACCCTGGGGCGGCGGCGCCACTCGTTGCGCTGCTCCTGCGTCACGTCGCCGACCTGAAAATCCGGACGGGCGCGCAGACTGAACGAGTTGACCGCGATCAACTTGCCGATGAGGTCGTCCTGCATGTAGCGGCTCATGCCCGCCACGATCGAGACGACGGCGATGAGGAACGTCACGCCGATCGTCACGCCGATCACGGTGAAGAAGCTCTTGAGCTTCTGCACGCGGATCGTATCCCACGCGAGGGCGACGGCTTGAAGGAATGACATGCGTCGCCCTACGAGCGCTCGGTATCGATGGTTACAATGGGTTACAGCGCGTGCCGCGCCGCGAACGACTCGCGCGTTTCGTCCGTCGAGATCAATCCGTCGCGCAGCACGACCACGCGCCGGGCGTGGGCCGCGATATCCGGCTCGTGCGTGACCATGACGACCGTCTGACCGGAGTCGGCGAGGTTCTCGAACACTCGCATGATCTCTTCAGATGTGGCCGAATCCAGGTTACCTGTCGGCTCGTCGGCGAGCAGCATGGACGGATTGTTCACCAACGCGCGCGCGATGGCCACGCGTTGCCGCTGCCCACCGGACAGCTCGTTTGGGCGGTGGTCCATGCGGTTCTCGAGTTGGACCTTCTCGAGCGCCTCCTTGGCGCGCCGCTTTCGCTCGTCCGAGCCCATGCCCGCGTACACCAACGGCAGCTCGACATTGTGCAGCGCCGTGGCGCGGGGCAGGAGGTTGAAGGTCTGGAAGACGAAGCCGATCTCCTTGTTGCGCACGCGGGCGAGCTGGTCGTCGCTCATGGTCGACACGAGTTGGGCGTTGAGCCAGTACTCGCCGCCGTTCGGTGTGTCGAGACAGCCGATGATGTTCATGAGGGTCGACTTTCCCGAGCCCGACGGCCCCATGATGGCGACGTACTCGTTCCTGGCGATGGCGAGGTCGATGCCGCGCAGCGCGCGAACGACTTCGCCACCCATGTCATATTCACGCTTGATGCCGCGCGTCACGATCACCCACTTGGAGGCCGGCGTGGCGCCCGTCGTCCCGACGATCGCGCGACGCTCGGCCGTTTCGGTGAGTGGTGCCTCTACGCTTGGTGAGTTCACGACTTGTTCCCCGGGGTCGGTTTCTTGGCGTCGGCCTTGATCTCACGCACGAGCGTACCGTCCTTCAGCTCGCGAATGGCCTGATAGGTTCCAGCCACGATCTTTTCGCCTTCCTTTAGACCGCCCGTGATCTCGAAGTGCTTCTCACCGGCGATCCCTACGTTTACGGGCCGGAAGGTCACTTTGTTGTCGACGCCGACCACGAACACCCCCTCGACGTCCTTCTTGCCGATCTCCTTCGCCGGTTTGGCCTTGCCGAGTCCGACGGCGGTGTCGCCTTTGGCGAGCGACTCGTTTTCGCGCACGGTCAGCGCGATGATCGGCACAGAGAGCGCGCTCGTCCGCTTGTCCGTTATCACCTTGGCCGTTGCCGAGAAGTCGGGGCGGGTGTCCTCCGGCGCATTCAGCAGTTGGATCGTGACCTCGTAGTCGACGGCCTGGTCGGTCGTGGTCGCGCCGGACGTGGCCTTCACCGAGCTGTTCGAGATCTTCGTAACGCGGCCAATGAAGGTCGTGTCGGGAAAGGCGTCGATCTGCACCTGCGCCGA
>Ga0157370_10004043_pt1 | contig 17032 bp, 15 predicted proteins | sample C35metaG_FD_113463 | JGI IMG/M metagenome (GOLD analysis project Ga0157370, IMG submission 113463) | Corn rhizosphere microbial communities from Kellogg Biological Station, Michigan, USA - C3-5 metaG | ecosystem: Host-associated > Plants > Roots > Rhizosphere > Soil | place: USA: Michigan...
AGATGGGTGGCGTTGTTGGTGTCTTCATAAAGGTACGACTGGGTGGTCGTCTTTCCCTGCAGCGTTCGCAACGCCGTGGCAAGCATGCCGGCGTTATCGTAGGTGTAGGAAGCTGAAACACCGGGGGCAGACAGCGTGCTCAGCTGCCCGGACGCTATATCTTCACTGTATACCAGGGTGTGACCTCGGGAATCCTTCACCGTTACCTGATTTTTGGTGAAGGTCGAATCGTAACCATAGCTCAGCGTTTGAACCAGACCGCTCGACGCCTTGTAACTGAGGAGCTGTCCGTCGCTGTTGAAGGTCAGCGATTCATTGTCGGGAGACGAATAGACCCAGTTGGATCCGGATTTGACGAGAGTGCCCCGCTCGGTTGGCTCCCCAGTTGCCACAGTGCCCGACATGGAAAAAACCGAGGCCCTTCCATCATCGAAGGTCAGCGTCGCCGATGAAACCAGCTGGACAAGAGATGCGCTGTACGAGTGACGCCAGCGGCCATCACTGCTGTTGTAAAACGCGCGAACTGCAGCTCGCCGTCCTGGTCGCTGTAATCGACGACCTTCTCGAATTCATTGCCGATGGCAGCGTTAATTGGATCGCCATGACAGCTGCTTGGGTCATTGTTGGCTTCGTCATCCGGATCACCCCGCTGACGACGGTCTTGCTGGTCAGCACTTGGTGCGCACTGACCTGTGCTCGCATCGAACGCCTGGCCAGCGGGACATAGATCACCGGCGACGGCGATGATATGAGTAAGCGTGTTTACGCCAGATCCGATGATGACCTTGACTTCACACTTGTATGCAGGCAATCCAAGGCTCTTCCAGTACACCGGCGGGGTGTAAGGCAAGACATACGAAACGCTGCTTGTGAAGCGTGGAACATCCGCCGCATAGGCGACCTGGCAGGCAGAACCTGCCGTCGGGTAATGGACCATGTCTGGTGATGGTGGGTAAGCCGGAGAGTCAAGTGCAAACCAAACTTGTTCCGCTTGCGCGGCTTCTGTCGACATCACGAACAGCAGCACAAATCCAAAGGCTGTCTTCATGACCTTCCATGGTGACTGATTAAGGGGCTGAACGATGCTGCATTGAAGCCGCGAGAATTGAGACCTGCTTCACGTTTCCTGCATGCGTCGATTCGTACCAAAGAAATGTGACGCTTAGTTCGATGCTGTCGCATTGAAAGCCTCGCCATGCTCACAGGTTTTCTTCTCACACGCTGTAGGGGTTGCCTGTGGTTCTGTAGGGGAAACCCTACAGCGCTTCACGTTTCCCGGCATCCGATTCAGATATGGCCGGAACGGTTCTGGTCGACATCACCTCAGCCCTGGCTCGGCTTTTCCCTTTATGTCCACCCACCCTCCCATGCCGCACGGTCCGTCAAGCGGTCCGCCGGCTCGACGTCAATGCAGGCCACTGGGTGGCAGGAGAGCCGTTCTCGGGAGACGGGTTCGCATCCCGTGAACAGGGCACCGAAGGGCGCTCTGGAGACTGCGCCGATGTCGAATTCCGCCTAGAGGTAATCTTGCCGTCATCGGAAGGAATGCGGGGCAGACAGGTGTGGAAGGTCAGGGTCTAGGCCCGCACCAAATGCACCTCGCGGATGGCTCGAACTCAAGGCACGCAATGGCAATCGACGCCTCTTCGGCAAAGCGGGTCATAAAGCCTTCGACTGTACCCCTCGGAGCCATGACCGTGGCAAATGCCTGAATGCGCCGTCCGATAGAAAACGCAGCTTTTTTCGGAGGCAAGCCGCAGGGGATGGTTGTAATGCGCTGAAGGCGGCTTCGGGCACAGGTTACCGGCGGTTTTGTCAGGTTTCCCCTACAGACCCCTTTCCCAACGGACAGTACTCTTTTGCTCACGACGCGCGCCGCCGCTGCGAATGCACCAGGGGGTGCGGTCATCTGTTTCAGACAGTGGCAGGCAGCCTCCAGCAAACTTTTGCGCGACCGATGAATTGCACCGAAATTATTCAGTGAATCAGAGTGCCTATCCGGAGCAACCCATGAGCAGGTTCAATCCCCACTTCGAGAACGCCCCGGCTGTCTTCAGTGCTGCAACACAGTTCAAGGACCGCTGCTTGCTCAACCAGCACGGCCTGCTCCTCGACAAGCCTGGGGTCTGGGTTTCCGAGCACTTCGAAACCTTGATTAACCAGTACGTCAAGCGGCCTGACGCCGGCGACGGCGGCTTTTACGACAAGCTTCATGGCCAGCTCTCCAAGTGCAGTGCAACCGAGGTCGCCCTCGCAGCGGAGCTGTTCTGGCTTGTCCAGTTGCCCACAACCAATCTGGCAGTGCAATACAAACGCTCCCGTATCGAGTGGATATGGAATGCAAATCCGCCGTCAGTATTTCCGCTCGAATCGCCGTTTTTGACCGACGATGTCTTGTCTGGTCTTGGAAGCGGTGGCACAGGCTATAACCTCTATCTGTGGATGGAATTCGCTTTTGCCATCAATGCTTTTGCCGATTTGGCAGCTCGGCCCCAAGACGAGCGCCTTGCCATCCTCTCTGACGGCTGGACGTTCGCCGATTGGCTCGAGAGCATTCCGTCCGGCAAGGGTCGCCAGCTGTACCACGCACTGTGCCATGTGTTTTTCCCGGACCATTTCGAGCGGGTCTTTAGCCAGTCACAAAAGACCAAGGTCGCCCGTGCGCACGGCATCTGGACACCGGATTACCGCAGCAGCCGACCTGCAATGGACAAGGGCCTCCTAGAAGTCCGCCAGCGTCTGGAACACGACTTTCCTACCGGCGTTGATTACTACCTCGAACCCGTTGGAACCCTGATACCGCTCCCTAAGGAGGGAAAGGCGGCGACTGTCATCCAGGCCGACGATCCTGCGCCGATTACGGGCGCTGAGGTTGACGAGGCTGTCGTCTCGCAAGACACGCCCAGCCAGATTGCGCCTGAGAACATCGTCTTGTTCGGACCACCCGGGACTGGAAAGACGTTTGAGCTCGAACGGCGCCGCAAGGAGATTTTCAAGGCCGGCGGCGAGTCCCTGTTTGTCACCTTCCACCCCAGTTATGCGTACGAGGATTTCCTCGGGGGTTTGCGTCCCACTGCGACCGAAGACGGTCGGGGGATCGTCGTGAAGTTCGTCAAGGGTCCGTTCCTCCAGCTTTGCGAAAAAGCCCACCAAAATCCGGGTGTCCCGCATGTGCTTTTCATCGATGAAATCAATCGCGCCAATGTGGCCAAGGTCTTCGGCGAGCTCATCACTCTCATTGAGCCGAGTAAGCGCGTGGTGCCCGGGAGCAAGTCCAATGACACCGGATCCTGGGTGACGGTCCCCGGGCTTGGTGAACCACTCGGCGTGCCGCACAACGTCAATATCGTCGCGACCATGAACACCGCAGACCGTTCGATTGCCATGATGGACATCGCCATGCGCCGCCGTTTCCGGTGGCAGGAGTGTGAGCCGGACCCCGCACTGATTCACCCGCAGACCGTAGGCAGCGTCGACCTCTCCCAGCTGCTGCAAACCATCAACGACCGCTTGGAATACCTGCTCGACCGCGACCACCGCATCGGACATGCCCTTTTCATTGGCATCAACACCCTGCCCGACCTCGTCGAAGCCCTCAGTGAACGGGTCATTCCGTTGCTTCAGGAGTATTTCTTCGATGACCTCGAGCGCGTGCAGCTTGCTCTGACAGGCAGCAGCGATGAAAGCGCATTTTTCAAGTCCCGGAGACTGGTTCCAGCTACCCTCTTCGCCTCCGCCACCCGTGCGGTGGGCACTGAATCGCGGAACACCTTTGCCGTGTCTGACCCGGCATGCTGGACGGAAGACGACATCTTGGGTCTGTACGTTCCAAGCGTGACTGCGGCCGCCTGAGCCATGGACGGAATGCGGGTCATCACCGTCCTCGAGCACGAGTCCGTCCCGGTGGTCAGCGACGGCGAGGCGGACCGTCGTCTGCTGCTTGGAGACAACGGTGAAGCTCCGTTGTGGCTGATGGAAGCGGAGGCTGTCAGACTGCTAGGCATCAATGACTTGAGACCGGGCTTCTGTGAGCGCACGGCTACGGGTGTCCGTTTCGCCCATTACTGCGGCGTGCTCCGGCTGGGCTCCGTGGTCATCGAGGTCCTGCCGAAGACAGGTATGGGGAATGCACGGTTGCCCGAGGAGGTGGGCGGGGCAAGACGCGCGCTCCTGATGATGCTCTCGACAGTGAGCAAGCTTCGCCTGACCGCCATGGACCACGTCGGCCAGTCGACGGTGCGCGCCCCGTTGCTCGAAATCTTCGTGCAAGCATTCTTGCAATGCGCACTCGATCAGGCCCGCCGGGGACTGCTCTTTCGCTACCTGGTGCGCACCGACAATCTCACCGTGGCAAAGGGCCGTTTCCACGTTCACGGGCACATTCGCGAAAACCTCGCCCGTCCACACCTGCTGCATTGTGAGTTCGACGAGTTCACGGCCAACAACCCGTACAACCACGCCGTTCGTGCGGCCCTCGATGTCTGCCGTCCATGGGTCGGGACAAGCCAGGGGCACCGGATGTGGATCGAGGCCCACGCCCGCTTCGCCGACATCTCATCCGTGCGCATGAGGGCTTCCGACGTCGCAAAGCTCCACCGCGACAGGACGACGCGGCATTACGAGCCACTTTTGGACTGGTGCGGGCTACTCCTTGGACTGCTCAACCCGTCGTTGAGAGCTGGACCCGAAAAAGCGCCGGGCCTGCTCTTTGACATGAACCGCCTGTTCGAAGCGTATGTCCAGCACATTGAGGCACGCGACGCCGCGCCCGGTCGCCGGGTCCGGACCCAGGAGGCGTCACGCCATCTTGCAACCTCCGGAGACACCCCCGCATTCACCTTGAAGCCGGATATTTCGGTCTGGAAGCGACATTCCAATGGAGCCGAGGAAGTCATCCGCATCGTGGATGCCAAGTGGAAGCGCGTCGACCCAGGACAGCCGAACTGGAACGTCAGCGAGTCGGACCTCTACCAGCTCCTGGCCTACGCGGTCCGCTACGAGTGCTCACACCTCGAACTGGTCTACCCTGCTCCTGACGCTCCTTCTTCCGACACTACACATCCGGTCTTCCGGATTGATTCACCGGCGCTGTCAACGCCCGTAATGGTCCACATTCGCACCGTTTTCTTGAATGCCCTTGCAAGGCAGACCGATGCCTGACGGTCGGTCAGCTCGCCACCTCCCCGAAAGCTCATATACAGTTTCACCAATGGGGAACTGGCGCGGCTGCATTGTCAGGCCTTCCCCGACCCAAGGGAGATGAACGTTGGAAGATATCGATAACGCGGCGACGAAGACGGTGGAGTTACCCCCCTCCTCCTCCCCGCAGCAGCTGGTTGCCAAGGTTCCCTGCAACCCTGCACTCGTCATTGTCGGGGCCAATGGTTCGGGGAAGACCCGGGTCGGTGTCTGGCTTGAAACAAAGGGGCCGCAAAGAAGCCGTGTTCACAGGATTCCGGCACAACGCACGCTCCGCTTTCCGGCGTCCATCAGCCCGATAGGCCTGCAGACGGCAAGGGACGCATTCCAATGGGGGGAACGCCCCCGAAGCTGGGATGAGCCCACATGGCTCAACAATCGGGACACCCACAAGATAAGCACCAGGTACGGCTATGCTGTACTCGGGAACGTCGCCAGTGCGTCCATCTCCGATTTTGACAAGCTGCTTGTCTTGATGTTTTCCGAGAACTACACGCAGTTGCTTCAGTTTGAAAAGGCCACTCGCAAGAGTCGCCGCCGCGTTCCCCCACCCGACACGATACTGCACCGCGCGTCGCGCCTCTGGCAGGCTGTGTTGCCCCACAGGGTCCTCGAGTTCGAAAGCGGTGAAGTTCGTGCCCGTCCGACGGAAGGCCCAGGTGACAGCTACCTTGCGACCGGTTTGAGCGATGGCGAGAGGGCGGTCTTTTACCTGATTGGGCAATGTCTTTGCGCAGTCGCCGACGCTGTTATCGTCATCGATGAACCCGAACTGCACCTGCATCCTTCAATTCAACAAAAGCTCTGGGATGCAATTGAAGCAGAGCGTGCCGACTGCCAGTTTGTCTACATAACGCATGACCTCTCATTTGCAGAAAGTCGTGAGCAGGCCGCAACGGTGTGGCTGAAAAGCTCGGATGGGACCTCATTCGACTGGCACGTAGTCGGAGATACGACCGGAATTCCCGAAGCAGTCTATCTTGAGATTCTGGGGTCCCGCCAATCTGCGCTGTTCATTGAGGGCACTCACGAATCGGTCGACTATGACGTCGCCCGCGCCGTCTATCCGACCTTCATCGTCAAACCAATGGGAAGCTGCAGCAACGTCATTGCTGCGACGAAAGCCTTTCGGCGGTGGAGGACCTTTCACCGGATGGAATGCTTCGGGGTCGTGGACCGGGACTATCTCTCGCAGAAGCAAATCGACGCTTACCGCAGATCGGGTGTCTTCGTGCCAAAGGTTGCGGAAATGGAAAACCTTTTCCTCTCGCACGACGTTCTCGCGCTCATGAATGACCAGCTTGGAACAGGAAGCGGTGTGGTCACGGCCGTTCAAGACATGGTGTTTAACGAGTTCCAGCGTCTCAAGTCCGAGCATGTCCTTGCACTGACCAAACGTGATATTGCGTTGACGCTGGGCAGCTACGCTGGTGGTGACAGCACGGCAGAGGTGGTGACAGAGCTGGCCGACCTCATGTTGTCGATGGACGTCAACAACATCTTTTCCCGACACCTTGCGGCGACGGACGACATCATTGGCCGCCGCGACTATGAGAGCGTGCTCCGGGACTTCAACCACAAGGGTCTGGTCGACCGTGCAAGCGGCCTGTTCGGCTTGACCAAACCGTCTTACATGGAACGCGTCCGCGCCCTGCTTCGGGCGGGTCATCCAGCCCTCGTGCGGCTGTTGAAGGCTTGGCTTCCAGAATTACGAGGTTGACCAGTTCAGTGCAAAAGGAACCGCAAACAGTGCTGACATCCAACGAGACGGCACCCAGGGAACAAGAGGGCGGGCTTTCGAATCCCATGGCCCCACCTGCGACCGACTCTCAAGACAACAGCGCCGACCACCTTCTCGACCGCCTCCAGACCGCGCTCCGTGCCCTTGTGGCGGTCGGTGCAAGCGCTGCCGGCGCCACCGCCCTGCTGCTGGTCGCGGGAGCGACTTACTACCAGAGTTTGCTTGAAGGACTCGGCGCCAACTGGGCGGTCGACGCCGTCGGGTACACGGCAATGATTCACGCAGGCGCACTCAACACCCAGCTCTTTGTCATCACGACGATGATGACCTGCGCGATGGTCGTTGGCGGTGTCGTCTCATGGCGGGGCATCTGGTGGGGCGTTGGCGTCTCGGCAGTGGCAGTTGCCGTCTGCACGGGTGTGCCCTGGCTATGGCCCGGCGTCCTCAACGGGCATGGCTCGTATTGGTGGACGCTGGTCAGTTCGGTGGCAACCGCTTACGTCGTCGCCCTCTTGCTCACCGCACTCCTCGTCAGACGGCCGGCCAATGCCACCGAGCGCGGCACGTTGCTGATGGCCACCGGCGTCGCCTGCATCCTTGGTCTCGTCTTCATTCCCATCCACCTTGGAACCGCGGAGGCCGACCGCGTGCGCACCGGCTCTGCGCGTCCCCTCCATCCGGATGTCTGCCTCAAAGATGACCCGCGCCACGCGTGGCGCCTGGTGCGCAACCTCGGTGACGCATACCTGCTGACATCACCGGATGGCGACACGCGGCGCTTTCGCGTCGCCGTACAAGCCGACATCGCATCTTTCCTGGTCAGCCTGCCTGACCAGCCCAGCGAAGGCGGGCCGCCCGTCCTCGCCTGTCTGCACTGAGCGCGGTTCGCCGAATTGCTTGATGCCCTCGCACAGGCATCTCAAACCCTGGACGTCGTTGAACGTCGTCCTCGGACTCGCAGTGCACCACTGCGACAGTGACTTCATGGCTGTCATGGACCATGGGGGTTACAAGGCGCCAGCGCATCGACCAATAAGTGCTGCGAACAGTGTGCGTTTGGGAGCCGAAACGAAAAAAGCCCCTCTCGGGGCTTTCTCGGGATGGCATGGCGCCATCGCTCATGGAAGCAGGGTTTCGACAAGGACGTGGTGCAAGGTGGAGTGGATCGTGGCGCGGATTGCCGCGCCGGGCATGGAACGGATGACACGGTTGGCACGTTTGGTCAATCTGGAACGGGTTGAACACGAACAGTTGGGTAGGTTTCTTGTTGGCTTAATCATCGGGTTGTCTCCTTCTTGTCGTGTTGATGATTGCAGTCACTGCATCCGGATGGCGCCTCAAAATCGAGTTCCATCACGAAATGACCCACCCAACCGAGCACCAAGAGCGATAACGATTCGCCCAGCCCTGCTTGGACGGCAAGTGTAATCCGCCGACAACAATAAATCAACCTATGTCATTGATTCCTAATATTTTTAGGATAACAATCGCCTTCAATAGCAGTGAATTCCGATCAGCTCCCGACCGTATCATCCGCCCCGTGTCCCGGCTCGGCGCGGTGTTCGAAGACGATGCGGTTGTCCGTCCAGGACAGTTCAAACGCGTCCGCAACGGAGTGCTCTTTCCGCAGGTTGGCGAGGTGCCCCGCAAACGCCTCAGGCGACGACAGTCGACGCACGCCCTTCAGCCTGAAACCAGACAATGTCATTCGCTGGCCTGCCTCGTTGGTGGCGACACTGACCGCCATCAGGGCGTGCCAGGCAAGATGGCTTGTGCCCAGGGCGACGGCACCCCCAACGACTGCCGTATTGGGGAAGACGGTGTCGGCGTTTGCCGTCACGCTCATGCTGATGACCGCGCCTCGCTTGAGGTACAACACCGGCAGCGCGTCGTGCCAGGCTGTTTCAATCTCGTCTGCATTGATGAGGCGTGTCTGGTCGACGCCAGCGACGCGCCCAAGTTCGTCAACCACACCCATCAGCGCAGACAGGAGCTGGTACTGGTCAATGACACCCGGCGCAACATGAGGCTCAGCCGCCAGGGGCGCACGCAACATGGTCACGAATTCCCCGTCGTGTTCTGCTTCCACTTCAACGAACGCCTCGGGCCGGTGCAGCAGCCAGCGAAGGCGCGTATTCGCCTTCCAGCCGTCCATCGTCCACCCCTGCCCGTCCCAGGCCCATTCAATGGCGAGATCCAGCCGGCCTTCCGGGCTCGACGTCACCGTGACGCTCACGCATGCTGAGCGCCATTGGTACCGGCGGTAACCCTGCACGTCAAACGGCACCATGAACACGTCAGCGGGAACGACGAAGGACCCTTCAAGGCCGTCGTCATTGACCCGGATGAGCCCCCGCGTGGCGGGCGCCGGGTCGATGGATAGCAGCACAGCACCGCCTGGTGCATGGGGCAGCGTCAATCCAAAACGCGTCTCAAGAATGTCGCCCATCTGCACGGGGAAGTCCCGCTTGATTCCGAGCAGGAAGTCGAGCATCTCAAAGGGGTCATCATTGTCGACTGTGAACGTCCCGGAGATGGGATGGTCGGGATACCCCAGCGACGCGCGCTCTGCGGACTTCTCGTCGGCATAGGCGTCCATCCCGTCCGGACATGCCGACTCAAACGCGGTCCGCACTGCAGCGCCGGCGGCGACCGGCAAACGGTCGGATGGCGATAGCGCAAACGACACGTACATTTTCCCGAGGCGTGCCGCCTTCTCCTCCACCTCGGCTTGTCGCAAGCGATGCAGGATGCGCTCTAGATACTTGCCCCGCACGTGCATGACGTACAGGGCGGGAAACGCCAGGTCGTCGACCACGGGAACGACGATAAACGAGGGCTTGATTTCCTTGGCCAGTCGCTCGGCCATGTCCAGGCGCAACCGGACAGTCCGGGTCGTCGCTTTGACGGTCTTGACCTGCACGACGCAAGAGCGCGGGCCACGCCGCTGGTCAAGCGTTTGCCCGACGGACTCGTGCGGAAAGTCGACCACAAAGTCCCAGCCCGCCCGGTCACGTTCCTGCGAGCCGTTGCAAATGAGCCCGGCATCCGTGCACCACTCGCCAAAACGCTTTTGCCCTTTGTCGCCCAACTCGTCATTGTTCAATGCTTTCCCCCGTGCTAAAAACCAGCCCCCCCCCCGCTGCGCAGCCGAGCGACGGGCCGGGCGCATGCATGCAGGCGCACGACCCAGAAGCCCGCCGGGAAGGATTATCGCACCGCACCGTCGTGGTCAGCGGCCCAGCGCGGGATAGCCATCAACGCGCAGGCGGTCGCCCCGTCGCTATCCCGACCGCCTTTGATGCTTCTCTATCAGCCGACGAGCTGCCGGAGACAATGCATCCCATTCGTGGGGATACCATCCGGAGGTGTCGGACACCGGCGCCAGTAAGCGAACACACCGCTGGTGACCCCGACTCGCAGCCCGCAATAGCGCTTCTGACCGGTGTGCCGTCGCATCCGAGAGAGGCAGAAGCAACTCGACGGCGCGTGGGTGCCCGCGATGCGCCGCATGCATCAGAGCGCATGAATGTTGCCCGGCGACATCAACATCCGGATCAACCACCAGGGATACAAGAATATCTAGGCGGCCATCCCATGCCGCGTCGTGCAGCATCCGCTGCTTTTGAAAATTCATTAGGCATCCTGCCGTTGGACTTCTCTAAGTCAAGCACATTTTGCGCAATCGTCAAGGCCAAACACTGCAACTATCCTCGGGAATGGGTGCCCGGCGGCGTGTTGCGATGGGCCCTCGTCTCATAAGGTCACCCAATGGCGGATACGCACGCTGCGAGGCACTTTTACCTCGGCGGAACCAGATATTGTCAAAGTTACCCGAAGCGCACGGCCGAACGCTCATGGACTTGTGCAGGACGCACTCCAAGCTGCGCGTGACTTCACAAGCCTTGCAGCATGAACCGCCTAATGGTCGGCCGATGCCCCAGTGGTCGCTACGGCAAACAACCCCAGTAGCAACATGGTTCCCCAAGCAAAAAGCACCATCGATACTAGGTCGACGCCGATATCAAACCAAGTCTGGTCATTGACCCATGCCCAGCGCTTGTATTTGTCCTTGGTCTTGTAAGCCTCATCGTCATGACCCCGGTACACATACCAGGCAGCCCATTTATTGATGAACGAGCCGATGACCTGTACGGCGACCGCAATGAGGAAGAGGCTGATGATGAGATGCGCCTCGCCGGATTTGGCGATCTTCTCCGAGACCTTTTCATTGGTCATGAACAACACCGGTCCGCCCACCCCATATGCAACAAGCCACGCCCGCAACGTTCGGGAATAATCGGCATAGTTGCCAAAGTAAGGCTCAGATGGTGTCGGTAGGGCATAAGGCGCTGAAGGCTTGGGTTTCATTGCGGTGTACTCAAAAAGGAGTTGAAGCGGAAGATTTTCTGGCGCACCTTCACTTTCGCTTGACTACAACCTTCCCGCCCAATCCATGAGCACGACGCAGCTAATCGGTGTCACACGAATCATCGTCAGCGTCGCATCCGGCGTCCTCGCGCAAATCCCGCTGACGCGCCTCTGCATAATCCATGCAGCCTTCTATGAACGACTGGGACTTGCCACCGCAGTCGGCTGGGTCCGTGATGTCCCGTTGCTCGGCCCATGCGTATCCGGCCGCATGGCCGGAACAATCCTGCGTGCATCCGTAACTACCTGAGTACTGGGCTCCCACTGCCGATGCCAGCGCGAAAGTGGCGACAAACAAGGGAGCGCGCGCCGTCCTGACGACACCATTGAGGTCTCTCCACCGCATGTCAGGCCTTCCCGTGGACAGCCCCCTTTTCGGGCCGAGGTGTCTTTTGTACGCCCTTGCGGGCCCTCTGGCGCACATAAAGGGCAAGAACCACGCCAGGAAACAGATACCCGTTCCTCGCGCCGACAAACCCCTGAAATTTACCCGGGAACACATACGCCAGGGCGTCAGGCTTGGGTGACCTCGGGCGGCCCTTGAAGTCGAACACGTCGCTCTTGACCCAGTCCTCGACCAGTCGTTGAACTTCAGTGGCGGGGAGCTTCGCGTTGACCTTGGTCAGGCGGGGAACCACAAACGTCGCCGCAATCCGGCTGTCGCCTTCTGCAATGTCGAGCTCGCCTGCGTCGTCCCAGGCCCGCTTGAGTTCGCGCTGGACGCTGCTGAGCTCATCTGCACCTCCGATGGTTTGCCACGCGAGCTTGGCTTCGAAGGCAAAGTGATGGTCACGGGTGCACAGATACAGGTCGCACCTGCCGTTACGGTCCTTCTGGTCTTCCTGACGTGCCCGTTTCTTCGTGGAGAACTCCTCAAGTGCAGCCCAGTTCTTCAATGTCCATGCAGCCCCGGCGAGGAGGCTGATGTTGGCGCGCTCGTTGAAGTACCAAGGCGCGTCTTCAAATGCCTGAATCCGGCAGTACCGGAGGACGGCTTCGACCCAAGCCTTGAGCACGGGACGCAATGGCTTGAGCTCATCGCGCAAATGGCGGTAAATGACGACGTCGACGAAGTCTTCCATCACTTGCGTCCGTTTCGCACGTCACATACCGCGCACTCGGCGGACACCGGACCAGGTGACAAGTGCTGCTTTGTGAGTGTCAGAACGTGTGCAGTCATTGGTCTGCCTTTATGACGGGCGAAGAACCCGGGGCGATGTCCGGGGCGCCGTCGACTTGCGCCGAGTCCGAACAGGTTGGACGCGTCGGGTCCACCTTAGCCGTCACCGTGGATTTCGCGGAGTCGATGTGGACAGACACCGAAGTCTTCTTCTTGACGGAAGGCGGCGGCACCCTCCCCTCCATTTCGACCGTCGAGACACGCTCCGAGCTGGGCGCGTAGGTGAAGCTGGTGTTGTAGACCGGGGCGCTCGCAACCGGCGGCGGGGAATTGGTTCCCATCGTATCGGCCACCTTTTCAGCGGACTTGGCAACAAACAGAGCGGTGTAGGCCGCCGTCGCGCAAAACAGCGCCACGATAACCCCCAGCAGGAAAACAGACGCTTTGTTTCCTTTCGGCAAACGCTTCTGCAAGGGCGCAACGTAGCCTGCCACGATAAGCAGAAAGCCAAAGAGGAAGAAGATCCATCCGACATAGGCCAGGAGCGGCAAGTGCCAAAGCACGCCCGCGAGCGTTATCGCACCAAGGGCTTTCTTCGGCGCCTTGACCTTGTTGCAGACGTCGATGGCCGCGAACAAAGCCTCAAATGGAGTCCCCGGCGGCACAGCCGCCACAGTCTCGGTGCTGTCGTTGCCTGACATGACGTCCTTCCCTCGGAATCAAACCGTGCAGAAGTCTAGCCAAACGCGAGGGTCGTGGCTGTCAGGGAACGCCTACGCAAATCTTACATCGCCAGCGCCCCAGCCTCCGGGTACGGGCTCTGCGTGAAAGTCGTGGCCCCGGGGAGGGGTCCTACGGAAGAGCGAAGCGCATACGCTGACCTCACCCGTCGGCATGCGGTTTCGTCACGCGGGTGGCGGATAGCGTTTTCACAAACCGCACGCCGCCCGCTACCCTTCGCTGACCAGAAGGGGAAACTGCATGACAGACACGCAGGGAAGTATCGCCGGGTACGTCTTTCTCCGGGACGAGCCGGCACCCGCCGACGCCTTCGGCGCCCATCAGCAGGTGGCCGACGCCATCGCGCTCACCATGGGCTGTAACCCGGCCATCCGCACCATCGGCATCATCGGTCCCTGGGGCAGCGGAAAGTCCACCGTCGTCCGCCTTCTCGGAAAAGCCCTCGCCGCGTGGCCGGAGCAAAAGCCTCCCGTCTTCACCTTTGACGCCTGGCTGCATCACGGCGAACCGGTCCGGCGCGCCTTCCTCGAGGCGTTCTTTCATTTCTGCACCGACCGCGACGCTGCCAAAAAGGCAAAATTGAGAGAATCAGTCGACCAGGTGACTGGCCGTTCCACAACTACGGAAACCTTCGACGAGCCCAGAATCAGTTGGAGCGGTCTTACCGTGCTCGCGGCCATCGCGCTGGGTGCGTATGGGTTGGCCAAGGGCCACGGCCTGCGTCGCATCCCCTGGGTCGCGGAGCTCCTCTCCTGGCTTCCCGACTGGTTCCCCGTCCTTCTGCCTGGCCTAGTGCCCTTGTGGGCCATCTTCAATGTCGCGCTCTGGCGGTGGGCCATTGCAAGGCGGCTGGACATCACCCTCGCTTGGGTTGCCGGATTGGCCGGCATCGCCATCGTAGGCACCGGGTCGGCTGCGCATTTCGACTGGCACCCCGTCGCGACCGGTAGTGCAGCCGCCGTCGTCTGGCTGTCTGCTGCCGGATATGGCTTCTGGCGCACCGGGCGGAAGCCAAAAACTCAGCCCACCGCCGGGAGCGCGGAAGAAGTCCGCACGCACGAAGCCCAGAAAGAAGTGCCGCGAAACGAGGAATCCATTCTCGGGCTGCTACTGAGTCGCCAGCACCAGAGCAAGCGCACCCGGGTCAGTGGGGCGCCGACGCCAACAGCCATGGAATTTTCCGACGTTTTCCAGACCACGCTTGCGGAATCCTTCGACGAAGGCTCAATGGTCGTCATCGTCATCGACAACCTCGACCGCCTGCCTGTGGCCGAGGCCAAGGAGGCGTGGGCGATGTTGCGCACATTCTTCCGCGCGCCAAAGACCTTCGGACCACACCGTGACCCCCGTCCTCTGGTCATCATTCCGGTCGCCGAAGAAGCAGTCGCCAGCATGTACGACACCAAAGACGATGGCGGCGGCCAGTCGTTCATGGACAAGACCTTCGATGTTGTCTTCCACCTGCCCCGCCCTGTCCTGACCGGCTGGCAGCGGTACCTGCGAGAGCGGATGCAGGACCTGTTCGGTGACGATCTCGGGGATGAGTGGGTCACCCAGGTCACCCAGATGGCGGACGCGCGGTTTCTTGTACGCAAGGACGTCATCACGCCAAGGGGCATCAATACGCTCGTCAACCGACTTGGTGCGTTCTGGCTCCAGTACAGGAACGCGAAAATTCCCTTTGCGAGCGTGGCGTATTACTGCATCAACAAGGCCGATATCGACGACGACATCCTCAAGGAAGTCGAAAAACAAAAAGTACCTGTTGATGTATTCGATTCCGAATGGCGCCAGGCCATCGCCGCTTTGCACTACGGGGTGGCCCTGGAAGACGCACTCCCGGTTCTGCTGACCACGCCCCTGTCGCGCGCAATCCTCGAGCGCAACGGAAGGGCGTTCAACCGGCTCATTGACGTACCCGGCGCGCCGACGATTCTCCGCCGCATCCTCTCGACCTACCGGAATGAACGCGGGCTCGGGAAGGAGGTCGTCCTCAACAGCGCGTTCTTGCTGGGAGACGCCGGACGACGCCACCGGCCACACGGCCCGGAAACGTGGTTCCTGATTCTTGATGCGCTCGCCGCCTGCGGTCCATGGACAGGGCTGACGCAACAGGACGTAAACGATCTTTTTGTTCTCGTCGAGAGCGTGCCGGGGCGGCAGGACGATGCAGTCGCGAACATCGAGGCGTGCGTCCGCGCCATCGCCACGCCTGGCGCGGTCGAGACGGCGCCCCAGGTCGAACTGTGGCGCCACATGGCCAAACACCACCCGCAAGCAATAGCCCGGCTTCCCCAAATCTTTGTGGCCGGCAGCGGGGATGTCGCTGTCGACGTCGCCGCACAGCTCGACGACCTCCCAGCCTTGCAGGCCAAGCTCTATTGCTTGTCGCCCGAGTCCGTGCTCAAGAGGCTCGTCGAGGACCTGACGGCGAACCAGGGCGACCCGGACGAACTGGCGCGAAGGATGCTTGCAGTCGGGCGAACCAACATCCGTGTTCAATGGTCGGCGCATCTGGCCGAATCCGTCGGTCGAATTGAGGCGGTTGCGACCAGCACCTATGGCCACAACCGTGAGACCCTAGCAAGGCTCGTGCCCGCAATCCTGTCTGCCCTGATGCACGGAAAAGCGGATCCTGCATCCGCGCAGCTGGCCCAAAGAGCGATGAACTCCTATTTGGGCTGGCTGCTCCAAATAAGCCTTTCCAACAATCTCTGGTCACTGGGCGGCTTGTTGATGGCCCTTGGCGTCATCCATGGATTCCCCATAACGGAAGTCTCCATACCGGCCATTCCCGACGCCGAATGGGCTGCTCTGGCGAAGGCGTTTGTCCGGGGACTGCGCTTTGGCGGTGTCGACATCGAGCACGATGGCATTCCGCAACCGCCATCTGGTCAACAGCACGGTACGCCCCGCTTCGACTACAAGAGGCTGCTCACGGAGGCTGAAAACGTCCTCGCACGCGAAGAGCAAGAACGGGCGAAGGCAGGAGGCAAGCCGCAAACCATCGCACCCATCTCCACTCCTGATTTACCCGATTGAGGTTGGCTGATTGCCGACCGCTGTACCATGACGTAATGGACGCCCACGAAGAGCACATCCTCACCATTGCAGAAATTGTCCGGGATTCGGCTGCCATGAACGAGGCAGCATTGGCTGGCGATTTTGACGAGGTGCGTTTTCGCAACGCGCTCATTGTCGGCAAGGCCGGTGCAGCCGAACTGCACGATGTCGTCCTTGCTGCCGCCCATCTGCGGCTATCGCGCACGGTGTCGCACTGCGAGAAAAGCGGGCGAGGCATGCGATCTTATTTTCTACGGTGTCATTGAACGCGACCGGCCGTTCAGGCATTCGCCGCGGATCCCGCCAGCACCTAAAGCAGGACGGCGAGGTAGTGGGGCACGCTGCTGACCGCACAAACACGTTCCACACGAAATGGTGGAATGGCAGACGCTTTGCCAGATAAAACGGCACCCTGGCGGTATAGGCCACGCCGCCGGCGATCAACAATGCCAAACCGGCCCATCGGGGGGTGCGGTGGCGGCCCAACTGGCGGGTCGGTTGAACAGGGAGAGTTTCGCCACCGTGCGGCCTGCCCGACAGAAGGGCTGCCGACTCTAATAACGCACGCGTCTTTCTTGTAGCTTTGGGCTTTGTGAAAGGTCAGACGGTGCGCGCCAGCAGAACAGAGTCGAGTGCCACGGACATCGGCTTCACCGTGGCGCGCGGATGCTAGCCCCGTTCGAGGGAGGACGGGATGAATGAATCTTTTTTCAACCGCAACGGGCTAAGTCTGGTCG
>Ga0157370_10004045_pt1 | contig 17021 bp, 15 predicted proteins | sample C35metaG_FD_113463 | JGI IMG/M metagenome (GOLD analysis project Ga0157370, IMG submission 113463) | Corn rhizosphere microbial communities from Kellogg Biological Station, Michigan, USA - C3-5 metaG | ecosystem: Host-associated > Plants > Roots > Rhizosphere > Soil | place: USA: Michigan...
CCGACTCGCCGGTGGCCAGGAAAGCGTTGCCTGAGTTCACGTCCTGAGCCGCGAGTACTGCTCCTTCAGCTTGTCGAGCGTCGTGCTGAACCCGGCGAGCCGCTCGCGCTCCTGCGCGACGACGGCTTCGGGAGCGCGTGCGACGAAGCCTTCGTTGTCGAGCTTCGCCTTCGCCCGCGCGATTTCGCCCTCGTGGCGCGCGATGTCCTTCGCGAGCCGCGCGCGCTCGGCGACGACGTCGACCTCGACGTGCAGCATCAGGCTCGTCGCACCGACGATCTCCACCGGTGCCGTGGACCGCGGAAGCTCCGGCACGACCCGCACCTCGGAGAGCCTCGCGAGCGCGGCGAGGTAGGGCGCGAACGTTTCGAGCTCGGTCGCGTCGCCGGCCGCGATCAGCGGCACCTTCTGCGCCGGCGACAGCCCCATCGCGGAGCGCAGCGTGCGACACGCGTTCACAATGTCCTTGAACCGCCCCATCGCCGCGTCGGCCACGGCGTCGATTCGCGAGGCATCGGCGACCGGAAAAGGTTGCAGCGAGATCGTCTCGCCGGAGCGCCCGGCGAGCGGCGCGATCTTCTGCCACAGCTCCTCGGTGATGAACGGAATGAACGGGTGTGCGAGTCGGAGTGCCGCTTCGAGCGCGCGCACGAGAAGCGCGCGCGTCGCACGGGCAGCAGCGGCGTCGCCCGCCGCTTCCGCCCGCGCGAGTTGCACCTTCGCAAGCTCTACGTACCAGTCGCAGTACTCATCCCAGACGAACTCGTAGAGCGACCGTGCCGCGAGGTCGAAGCGATACTGGTCGAGGCCCCCGGTGACTTCGCGCTCGGCCCGCTGCAGGCGACCGGAGAGCCAGCGGTCGACGAAGCTCGGCGCGCGCGGCAGCGACGCATCGGTACCGCAATCCTGACCGTCAACGTTCATCAGCACGAAGCGTGTCGCGTTCCACAGCTTGTTGCAGAAGTTGCGGTAGCCCTCGCAGCGCGCGAGATCGAAGTTGAGCGTGCGGTTGAACGTGGCGAGCGACGCGAACGTGAAGCGCAGCGCGTCCGCCCCGAACGCCGGGATGCCTTGCGGATAGTCACGGCGTACCCGCGCCTCGACCTTGCTTGCCTGGCGCGGATCCATCATGTTGGCGACGCTCTTCGCGACCAGCGGCTCGAGCTCGATACCGTCGACGAGGTCGATCGGATCGAGAACGTTGCCCTTCGACTTCGACATCTTCTGCCCGTCGGCGTCGCGCACGATCGCGTGGATGTAGACGTCGCGAAACGGCACCTTGCCGGTGAAGAGGGTCGTCGTCATGATCATCCGCGCGACCCAGAAGAAGATGATGTCGAAGCCGGTGACGAGCACCGACGACGGCAGGAAGGTCGCGAGCTCGCGCGTCTTTTCCGGCCAGCCGAGCGTCGAGTGGCACCACAGCGCCGAGCTGAACCAGGTGTCGAGGACGTCCTCGTCGCGGGTGAACGACTGCGGCGCGCGGCCGAGCTTCGCAGTCGCCTGCACCCGCGCGTCGTCCTCTTTGTGCGCGACGTAGACGTTGCCCGCTTCGTCGTACCACGCGGGGATCTGGTGTCCCCACCAGAGCTGGCGCGAGATGCACCAGTCCTGGATGTTCTCGATCCAGTGGAGGTACGTCGAAATCCACTCCTCGGGCACGAAGCGTACGTGGCCGCGCTCGCCGGTCTGCGGATGCACGATTCCCGCTTCGCTCACCGCGGCGAGGCAGAGGTCCTGGATCGACCGTCCCGGCCACAGCGGATGCGTCGCGGGCGCCGGCTTTCGCATCGCGACATACCACTGGTCGGTCAGCATCGGCTCGACCGCCTGGCCGGTGCGCCCGCAGCGCGGGACGACCATCCGGTGCTTCTTCTCGGCGACGACGCGCCCCTCGGCGCGAAGGTCGGCGAGCACCGCCTTGCGCGCCGCGTAGCGGTCGAGCCCGCGGTACTTCGCCGGCGCATTGTCGTTCACCGTCGCGTCGAGATTGAAGATCGTGAGCGCGGGAAGGCCGTGGCGCTGGCCAACCGCCCAGTCGTCGAAGTCGTGCGCGGGCGTGATCTTGACGACCCCGGTGCCGAACTCGCGGTCGACGTAGGCATCGGCGATCACCGGAATCTCGCGGCCGGCGAACGGCAAACGCACCGTCTTGCCGACGAAGGCCCGGTAGCGGTCGTCGTCGGGGTTCACGGCGACCGCCGTATCGCCTAGCATCGTCTCGGGGCGCGTCGTCGCGACGTTGAGCGTCCCCGACCCGTCGGCGAGCGGGTAAGCGAGCTCCCAGATCGTGCCCTCCTCCTCCTCGCTGTCGACTTCGAGGTCCGACACCGCGGTCATCAGCGTCGGATCCCAGTTGACGAGCCGCTTGCCGCGGTAGATGAGGCCGTCGTCGTAGAGCCTGACGAACGTCTCGCGCACCGCCGCGGAGAGTCCTCCGTCCATCGTGAAGCGCTCGCGCGACCAGTCGGCCGACGCGCCGAGGCGGCGCATCTGACGCGTGATCGCTCCGCCCGACTCCTTCTTCCACGACCAGACACGCTCGACGAACGCGTCGCGGCCGAGGTCGTGGCGCGTCTTCCCCTCGGCCTTCAGCTGCTGCTCGACGACGATCTGCGTCGCGATGCCCGCGTGGTCGGTGCCGACCTGCCACAGCGTGTTGTCGCCGCGCATTCGGTGGTAGCGGATCATCACGTCCATCAGCGTCTGCTGGAACGCGTGACCCATGTGCAGCGTGCCCGTGACGTTGGGCGGTGGAAGCTGGATGCAGTACGGCGTCGCACCCTCCTTCCAGCTCGGCGCGAACCAGCCGCGCGATTCCCACTGCGGATACCACTTCGCCTCGATCGCGTGGGGCTCGAAGCTCTTCGGAAGTTCCATGATGGCGATGCGCCGAAAAGGGGAAATTGTAGCGGACGGCCGCGACGAGCTGGCCGCTTCCCGGTGGCGGTGACGGTGTCCGGTCGCTCGCGCAGCCGCAAACTCAGTCTGTCGCGGCAAGCATCGCCACCGCGTACTCGGCGATGGCGAGCGCTGCGGTAAGACCGGGAGATTCGATGCCGAACAGGTTGACGAGGCCCGCGACGCCGTGCTCCTGCGGTCCGTCGATCGCGAAGTCGCGCGGGGACTCGCCGGGACCGGAGAGTTTCGGGCGGATTCCCGCATAGTCGGGAACGAGACCGCCGTCGGGAAGGCCCGGCCAGTAGCGGCGGATCGCAGCGTAGAAGCCGTCGCCGTGCCGGGCGTCGACTGCATAGTCGATTGCATCGATCCATTCGACGTCGGGTCCGAAGCGCGCCTGGCCACCGAGATCCAGAGTGACGTGCACGCCGAGGCCTCCCGGCTCGGGTACCGGGTAGACGAGCCGCGAAAACGGCGACCGCGAAGCGAGGCGGAAGTAGCTCCCCTTGCAATAGCGTACGTGCGGAATCGCCGCGGCGGGCACGCCGTCGATCGAGGCCGCGACGGAAGCGGCATCGAGACCGGCGCAATTGAAGACGCTTCGCGCGCGAAGCGACAGCGGCTCCGCTCCCTCGACCGTGAGCTCGATCCCGTCTCGCCCGGCGCGTCCGCGCGTCACGCGGCTCGCGACGGCGACGACGGCGCCCGCGTCGCGCGCATCGCCTTCGAGCGCCGACAGGTAGCCGTGGCTGTCGACGATGCCGGTCGACGGAGAGAGCAATGCGGCCGTGCAGCTGAGCGCAGGCTCGAGCGTTCGCGCCTCGCGAGCGTCGAGTGCGATGAGGTCGCTGACGCCATTCGTTCGCGCCCGCAAGGCAAGCTCGGCGAGGCTGCTGCGCTGCTCGTCGGTCGTCGCAACGACGAGCTTGCCGAGGCGGCGGTATGCGACGTGGTGCAACTCGCAGTAGCGGTAGAGGCGCTCGCGACCCTCGACACAGAGGCGCGCCTTCAGCGAGCCCGCCGGATAATAGATTCCGGCGTGGACGACTTCGCTGTTGCGCGAACTCGTGACCGTTCCCGGCCTGCGTTCAGCCTCGACGACCACGACATCGCGCCCCGCGCGCGCCGCTTCGCGGGCGACGGCAAGGCCGATCACGCCCGCGCCGATGACGACGCAGTCGACCGCTTCCACGACGGCAGGCGATCAGTCGGTCGACGCCGCCGCGTCAGCCGTCGATCACGCGGCGGCCGGGTGCGCGAGCGGCGTGACCCTGCCGGCGCCCGGCACCAGCGCCGGAGCGACACGCCGGTCGACGCTGCGGCCGATCGCGCGCGCGATAGCGTCGAGACGGTCCATCAGCGTTCCGAACTCGCCGATCGACAGCGCCTGATCGGCGTCGCACCACGCCTCGGCCGGGCACGGGTGCACCTCGATCAGAAGGCCGTCGGCCCCGGCGGCAACGGCGGCGCAGGAGAGCGCCGGCACCATCCACGCCTTGCCGCCCGCGTGCGACGGGTCGACGATCACCGGCAGGTGCGTCTCCTTCTTCAGCACCGCGACGGCGGTCACGTCGAGCACGTTGCGGTAGGCGGTCTCGTAGGTGCGGATACCGCGCTCGCAAAGGATGATCCGGTGATTGCCTCCGGCCGCGATGTATTCGGCCGCCATCAGCCACTCGCTGATCGTCGCGCTCATCCCGCGCTTCAGCACGACCGGCACGTCGACGGTGCCGACTTCCTTCAGCAGGTCGAAGTTCTGCATGTTGCGGGTGCCGATCTGGATCACGTCGACATCGTGCTCGAGGAACGTGTCGAGCATCCGCACGTCCATCAATTCGGTCACGATCGGCAGGCCACGACCCTTCGCCGCGTCCTTCAGCATGGTCAGTCCCTCGACGCCCTTGCCCTGGAACGCGTAGGGGCTGGTACGCGGCTTGAACGCCCCACCGCGCATCAGCCGCGCGCCGGCGGCGGCGACACCGGCTGCAGCGGCCTCCATCTGCGGCACCGTTTCGACCGAGCACGGCCCGGCGATCACCTGCACATCGGCGCCGCCGATCGGAACCCCCCCGGCGTCGACGACGCTGCTCGCCTTGTGCCACTCGCGGGCGACGAGCTTGTACGGCTTCAGGATGTGCATCGAGCGCTCGACCCCAGGCATCGGGTCGAACATTTCGGGGTCGAGTCGGCGCTCGTCGCCGACGGCGCCGATCAGCGTGCGCTCGGTGCCGCGCGAGACGTGGACTTCGAGGCCGTGCGAGCGGATCTTCGCTTCGACTGCGGCAATTTCGGGTTCGCCGGCCTCGGGCTGCATCACGATGATCATTTCCTTCTCCTTCGTGCGTGAATCGATTGCGCAAAAAGCATCGGGCGGCCTTTTGAGGGGCCGCCCGATGCGCCGTATTCGATTTCGTGTCTCTTATGCGTGCGCGCGGCCCTCGGCGTGGTCCGAAAAGTAGAAATAGCCCCAGAACGAAGTCGCACGAATCATCGCGCACAGTGTAGCAGGACTCGCGCCGGCGGTGTTCCCCGCTCGGCGGACGAGCGCCAGGATCCGGCCCCGGGGTTGCGCGCGCGCCACACCCGCATCGGGCGGACGGACGCCGCGCGGGCCCGGTCCGGGACAGCGGAGTCGCTCAGCGCGCGATCTGTTCCAGCCGCTGCCGCGTCGTTCGCGGCCCGAAGCCGCCGACCGCCACGAACACGACGACCATGCAGAGTGCGATGAACGTGAACACGCCGGTATTGCCGTATCCCTTGAGGAAGAACGCGATCATGAAACCGCTGAAGATCGCCGAGAACCGGCTCCACGAATAAACGAAGCCCACCGCCTGCGCCCGGATGCGGGTTGGATAGAGCTCGGCCTGGTAGGCGTGGAACGCGAACGACATCCAGTTGTTGGCAAGGGTGACCAGGATGCCGACGACGATGATCCAGAACCCGACCGTCTGTTGCGAGAAGACGAGCCCCAGCACCGCGATCGCGATTGCCGCCCACGCGACCTGCCACTTGCGCTCGAAACGGTCGGCGAACTTGCGGCCGATCAGTGGACCGAACGGATTGGCGATGGCGATGATGAACGTGTATTCGAGCGACTTCGTGACCGTGATCCCCTTCGCGATCAGCAGCGTGGGGACCCAGCTCGCGAAGCCGTAGTAGCCGACCGTCTGGAACAGGTTGAACACGATCAGCACGATCGTCCGCCGAATGAATGCCGGACTCCAGATTTCGGCCCACGAGCCTTTCGCCGAATCGGTTTCGTCGGCAAGCATCTGCGGCGCCGGCAGCGGCTGGCCGGTCTCGTTCTGCACGCGCTGCTCGATGTCCTCCATGATTCGCGCCGCCTCGTCGTGGCGGCCGTGCTGTGCGAGCCAGCGCGGCGACTCGGGGAGCCCGAGGCGGATCCACCAGATGAAGACGGCGCCGGCCGCGCCGATCGCCACCACCCAGCGCCAGCCGTCGATGCCGAACGGCGACTGCGGGACCAGCAGCCACGAGATGAAGGCGACGATCGGAACCACGCAGAACATCACGAACTGGTTGAACGCGAACGCCGCGCCTCGCGTCTCCTTCGGCACCAGCTCGGAGATATAGGTGTCGATGTTGACGAGCTCGACGCCGATGCCGATGCTCGCGATGAAGCGCCAGATGTCGATGCCCATCGCGGTGGACTGGAACGCCATGATGAACGTGCACACCGAGTACCACAGCAGCGAGAACGTGAAGATCGAGCGCCGACCGTGGCGGTCGGAGAGCTGGCTGAACACGATGGTGCCGACGAAGAGCCCCGCGAAGAGCGCCGCGACGAAGCTCGCAAAGCCCTCGATACCGAACAGCGCCTTCGTCGTCGCTGTGAAGATGCCGCTCCTGAACAGCCCGGGCGCGATGTACGCGGTAAAGAAGAGGTCGTAGAACTCGAAGCAGCCGCCGAGCGAGAGCAGCAGGATCAGGTGCCGGACATATCTCGACGACGGGAGCCGGTCGATGCGGGCGGCGATGGTCGCGCTGGGTACGGCGGCGGTAGTGGCCATTCGGTCGACTCTCCACTCGGGGGCCGGGTGGTCCCGGCGACACGCGGATATTAGTCCTGTCGCGACACGAATCCAAAGACCCGCACGGAGCGGCGACGCTGCGGTGCAGCGAGCCTCGGCACCGCCGGGCTCAGCCGTTGTGGTCGCGCCAGGCCTCGATCTCGCGTTCGATCGCTTCGGCGACGTAGCTGCGCACGAGCTCGCCGACCTGCCGGTTGATCGTGTCGACGAGCTCGGCACTTGCGCGGTCGACGATCGGCTTCAGATGCGCGCCGAGTTGCTCGCGCAACCCGGTGTCGGTGAAGAGGTCGAGCCGTTGCAGGACCTGGGCGCGGATCTCCTCGGCAAGCGCCGACCAGTCGGTGGCGGGCTCGGTCGCGTCGGCGGGCTGCGCCTCGACCGTAGGCAACTCGACCGTAGGCAACTCGACCGTAGGCAACTCGGCCGTGGGCGCCAGCGACGCTGCGGACACGTGCTCGATCTCGACGACGTCGGTCAGCACCGGCAGGTCGGCAAGGCTCGCGAGCCAGTCGGCATCGTCACCCTCGCCACTCGATGCGCGCTCGTCGACCGTCAGACCTGCGTGTTCCGAGGCGGCCTGAGGCGCCCCATATTCCGGCAGGATCTCCGTCGGCGTCAGCGCAACGACGGGGTCATTGCGGCGATTGCGGCGCATCAGCGCATCGGCCTGCTCGAGGAGCTCGCGCGCGGTCGGCATCAGTCGAATCCGGCACGGTCGTGATTCTCGAGTGCGTAGCCGCGTTCGCGGTAGAAGCGGTACCTCGCGCGTCCGGCGGCGAGCTCGTGCTCCTGCGCGCCGACGATTTCGATCAATCGCTCGAAGCGGCTGAAGAACGGCGGCGGCTCGGGATGCAGATTGATCAGCACGGCGGCCGGCCCGGCGTGCTCGCACGACTCGTCGATCAGCACCGGTGTCTCGTTCGCGTCGGGATGACCGAGGCGACAGTGGGGCAGGAACGACACATCCGACTCCTGCCACAGCAGCCGGTCGAGCGCCGCGGTCGACGCGGCGTCAGCAGTGAGGACGCGCGCGCTCCCGTGCTGCCCGACCGCTTTGGCGGCGAGCTGCGCCGCGAATCGCAGCGGATCGGCGACGCGGCTGTAGAAGTCGATCGAGGTCATCGCTCACGCGCTGCTCTCGCGGCCCAGGATCCAGGTCGTGAGCAGCGGCACCGGGCGTCCAGTCGCACCCTTCTCCTTGCCCTCGTTCCACGCGATGCCGGCGATGTCGAGGTGCGCCCAGTCGTACTTGCGCGCGAAGCGCCACAGGAAGCACGCCGCCGTGATGCTGCCTCCGGCACGGGTGCCGACGTTGGCGAAATCGGCGAAATTGCTCGCGAGCCCTTCCTGATAGTCCTCCCAAAGCGGCAGTTGCCAACCGCGGTCGAACGCGTCGTCACCGGCGGCGAGCAGTGCGCGTGCCAGCGTGTCGCTGCTGCTGAATACGCCGCAGGCGACGTGGCCGAGGGCGACGACCATTGCCCCGGTGAGCGTTGCGACGTCGATGACCGCCTCGGGCTCGTAGCGTTCGGCGTAGGTGAGCGCATCGGCGAGGATCAATCGCCCTTCTGCGTCGGTGTTGAGGACCTCGACCGTCTGCCCGGACATCGACTTCACGATGTCGCCGGGCTTCGTGGCGCTCCCGGACGGCATGTTCTCGCAGGTCGGGATCAGCCCGACCAGCGAGAGCTTCGGACCGATCTCGGCGATCGCGCGAAACGCGCCCAGCACGGACGCGGCACCGCACATGTCGTACTTCATGTGGTCCATGTCGGCCGACGGCTTGATCGAGATGCCGCCCGAGTCGAACGTGATGCCCTTGCCGACGAGAACAAGCGGCTTCTGCTTGCGCGGCGATTGATCGTATTCGAGCACGATGAAGCGCGGCGGCTCGACGCTGCCGTTGGTGACCGACAGAAACGAGCCCATGCCGAGCTCTTCGATCTGCGGGCGCTCGAGCACCGTCACCTTGATCGTTGGAAACTCCCGGCCGAGTTCCTGCGCGCGCTCGGCGAGGTAGCGCGGCGTGCAGACGTTCCCGGGAAGATTGCCGAGATCCTTGGTGAAATCGACGCCATGCGCAATCGCGAGACCGCGCGCGGCGGCCGCTTCGCCGGCCGCAAGATCGGAGCGCTGCGGCACCGACAGCGTGAGCTTGCGCAGCGGCCGGCGCACCTCGGCCGGCTCGCTCTTCATCTGCTCGAATCGGTAGACGGCGTCCATCGCGACGACGACACCGTGCTCGACCCGCCACGCTACCTCGCGGCGCTTGACCTTTTCCTCCGTCAGGTAGATCACCGCCTCATAGGAGCCGGTCTCGTTCAGCAGCTTGACGGCGTTGCGGATCGCCTGCCGGAACTCGCGGTCGCGGAAGTCGCGCTCCTTGCCGAGGCCAACCAGCAGCACGCGGTCGGCGAGCGTGCCGCGGACGTTGTGCAGGAGCAGCGTGGCGCCGAGCTTGCCCTCCATGTCGCCGCGCCTGATGATCTCGCTGATGTAGCCGTTCGAGGCGCGATCGATCAGCTCGGCCGACAGCGACAGCTTGCGGTTGTCGAACACCCCGACGACGACGCAGGCGCTGCGCTGCTTCTCGGGACTGCCGCTTTTTATGGTAAATTCCATCGTGCTCCCCGCCGGTTGCCAATGACGATTTTGTGCCGCATGGGCGTCTGATGCGCATTATTGGCAAAAGCCCCGTGAAAAGTCAAAGTTTCCTGTCGACGTGATCTTCAGGCGGAGCCTTGTCCGCGAGCTCACCGCCACCGCGGTCGGGCTGTTCCTGATCCTGCTCGCCATCCTGTTCACCAACCTGGTGCTGCGGCTGCTCGCCGATGCCGCCGGGGGGGTCGTCGCGCCGGACGGGATTGTGACGTTGCTCGGATTCAGCGCTCTCTTTTACTTCAATATCCTGCTATCGGTCGCGCTTTTCCTGACGGTCCTGCTGACACTTTCACGCTGGTATCGCGACAGCGAGATGATTGTCTGGTTTACGTCGGGACAGTCGCTGACGGCGTGGCTGCGCCCGATCCTGCTGTTCGCGACGCCGTTCCTCGTCGCGATCGTCGTACTGTCCCTGTTCCTCTCACCCTGGGCCGAGCGACACAAGGTCGAGTTCGAGCAGCAGATGAAGGCGCGGCAGGACATCTCGGTCGTTACGCCCGGGCTGTTTCGCGAGTTTCCGCGGGCCAACCTCGTCGTCTACGTCGAGAGCATCAACCCGCTCGACAATACGGTCAGCAACGTCTTCCTTCATAGCATCGAGGACAGGCGCGACGCGACGACGGTGGCGGCGCGCGGCAAGCTCGAGGACATGCCGGACGGCGACCGCTTCATCGTGCTCGAGCATGGCCGGCGCTACCAGGGGACGCCGGGGACCGCCGATTACCGCGTGGTGGAATTCGAGCGTCTCGGCCGGCGCATCGAGCCATCCGAGGTGCGCTCGGTGCCGACGTCGAGCAAGGCACTGCCCACCGCGGCGCTGCTCGCGAGCGGCGACCGCATTGGGCGCGCCGAGCTGTTCTGGCGCATCTCGGTGCCGATCTCCGCACTCGTGCTGACGCTGCTCGCCATCCCGCTCGCCTACGTCGATCCGCGGGTCGGCCGCTCGTTCAACTTCTTCTCGGCGGTGTTCCTGTACATGCTCTACAGCAACTGCCTCAACATCGTGCAGAGCCTGATCGCGCAGGGGCGGCTGCCTCTGTGGGCCGGTCTCGCTCTGCCGCACCTCGTGGCGCTGGCGATCGTCGTCGTGCTGTTTCGCCACCAGTTGTCGGTCGCCGGCCTGTTCGCCCGCCTGTTCGCCCGCCTCCTTCCGGCGCACCGGGCGGCAACGTCGCCGGCACAGTGAGCCGACGCGAATGAAGACGTTGCAGCGCTACATCGGACGCGACGTGCTCTTCGCGACGCTGCTGATCTTCATCGCCCTCCTTGCGCTCTTCGCCTTCTTCGACCTCATTCACGAGCTCGGCGACGTCGGGCACGGCACCTACACGATCAGCTCGGCGCTCGTCTACGTGTTGCTCAACGTCCCGTCGCGTCTGTACGAGCTGTTCCCCGTCGCGGCGCTGATCGGCACGCTGTTCGCGGTGGCGCAGCTCGTCGCCAACTCGGAATACACGGTGATGCGCGTCTCCGGAATGTCGATCGGGCAACTCGTCTGGTCGGTGCTGCGGGTCGGCCTGCCGCTGGCGCTCGCCACCTTCCTCGCCGGCGAGTATCTCGCCCCGCCCGCCGAGCGACTCGCCCAGACGGTCCGCTCGGCCGGCAGCGGCGGCGACGCCCACGTCGTTGCCCAGCAGTTCACGTCGGGATTCTGGTTCAAGCAGGACCTCACCTTCGTCAACATTCGCACGGTCCTCGCGGACATGACGCTGCTCGGCGTGCGCATGTACGAATTCGGCAGCGACCTGCGGCTGAAGGCGGTGCGGACGGCACGCTCGGGGACGTTCCTCGGCAACGGCGAGTGGAAGCTCGACGACGTCGACACCACCGAAATCGGCGCCGACCGCGTGCAGGTGACGCATGCGCCGACGTGGATATGGACGACGGTGTTGCGGCCGTCGATCCTCGACGTCTACGAGGTTGCGCCCGAAAGGCTCGAGCTCGGCGCGCTCTACGACAACATCCGCGTGCTGACGAAGAGCTCGCAGAAGGCGTCGCGCTTCGAGATCGCGTTCTGGAACAAGATCTTCTACCCGGCCGCCGTGCTCGTGATGATGGTGCTCGCGCTGCCGTTCGCGCACTTTCAGCGCAGGCAGGGCGGCATCGGCTTCCGGATCTTCGCCGGCACGATGATCGGCCTTGCGTTCTTCCTGCTCGGCCGCCTGTTCTCGAATCTCGGCGTGCTGAACGACTGGCCGCCACTGTTTTCGGCGGTGTTCCCGCTCGTGTTTTTCAGCGCCGTAGCGCTGGCGATGATGTGGTGGATCGAGCGGCGTTGATTGCGACTGGGGTCAGGTCTTGCCCCACCGATCATTGGGAGGCGGGGACGACGTTCGCGTAGCGATGCCCGAGTGCGCCCTTCACACCGAAGGCGACGGTGCCGTCGACGAGCGCGAAGAGCGTATGGTCCTTGCCGACCCCGACGTTGGTGCCAGGGTGGATCAGCGTACCGCGCTGGCGGACGATGATGCCGCCGGCGCGAATGGTCTCGCCGCCATAGGCTTTGACGCCGAGCCGCTTCGCCTTCGAGTCGCGGCCGTTGCGCGAACTGCCGCCGGCTTTCTTATGCGCCATGCTGTTCTCCTGAGCCGGCGATCGAATCGATCCTGAGCTCGGTGTAGCCCTGCCGGTGTCCCTGGTGCTTCTGGTAGTGCTTGCGCCGGCGCATCTTGAAGATGCGCAGCTTCTCACCGCGCCCATGCGCGACGACCGTCGCTTTGACCACCGCGCCGGTGACGACCGGGCGACCGATATCGACGCTCGCGCCGTCGCCGACCATCAGAACCTGGTCGAGCACCACTTCGGCGCCCACGTCCGCCGGGAGCAGCTCGACCTTGAGTTTTTCGCCCGGGGCGACCTTGTATTGCTTGCCCCCGGTTTTCACGACCGCGTACATGAATGGCTCCTCGGATCCCCTCGGTTTCCGGTCATTGACCACGCCCGCCCGACTTGGCGCGCGGACGATGTCCGGCAATGAATCGGAAAGCTCTAAATCATATCGCATTTTCGCTGCCATCGCCACTGGCAGCGAGGACCCCGGCAGCGACGATCCCCGCGGGCGTCCGCCGACGCCACCCGGGCGCCCGGATACGGCGCTTCGCTGACGCGCCAGCTTCTCCGGTAACATGCACCCCTCGCTCCGCCGCAGCGGGAGCCGCGGGGGATATCGCCTACGCGACTCGATCGCGCGGCGCGCGGCGGCTGCCCGCCATGCCACTCGGAAATTCCCCGCCCGCCGGACCCGTGACCGTCGATTTCCTGAAGCCCGTCATCGGCCCCGACATGGTCGGCGTCGACCAAGTGCTTCGCGACAGTTTGCGCTCGGACGTCGCGCTCATCCACACGGTCGCGGACTACATCATCGGTAGCGGCGGCAAGCGACTTCGGCCGGCGCTGCTCCTGCTCGCCGCGCGCGCCTGCGGGTACGGCGGAACCGACCATCGCGTGCTCGCCGCCGTGGTCGAAATGATCCACACGGCGACGCTGCTCCACGACGACGTCGTCGACGAATCCGACCTGCGCCGCGGACACGCGACGGCGAACGCCGCATTCGGCAATGCCGCGTCGGTGCTCGTTGGCGACTTCCTGTACTCGCGCGCGTTCCAGCTGATGGTCGGCGTCGGAAGCATGCGCGTGCTCGAGATCGTCGCGGACGCGACCAATCGGATCGCCGAAGGCGAGGTCATGCAGTTGATGAACACCGGCGATGCGGCGCTCGACGAGCGCGCCTATGTCGACGTGATCGAGCGCAAGACCGCGACGCTGTTCGAGGCCGCTGCGCGGATCGGTGCCGTTCTGGGCGGTTCGGAGCGGGGGCGCGAAGACGCCCTCGCGCGCTACGGCCGGCACCTCGGCATCGCCTTCCAGATCATGGACGACGTCCTCGACTACTCCGGCGATGCGGGCGCGATCGGGAAGAACGTCGGCGACGACCTCGCCGAGGGGAAGATGACACTGCCGCTCATCCGCGCGCTCGCCGTCGGCCGCGACGCGGAGAAGGGACTGATCCGCCACGCGGTGTCCGAACGAGGACGCAGCGAGTTCGCCGCCGTCGCGGCGGCCCTCGAAACGACGGGCGCGCTCGCCTGGTCGCGCGAACGCGCGGCGCTCGAGGCGCGCGACGCCGCGGCATGCCTCGACGGATTGCCCGAAGCTCCGGAGACAGCCGCTCTGCTACAATTGGCCGCGTTTGCGGCGCAGCGAACCTACTGATCGGCTCCGGCTGCTCGGATCCGCCCGGTACGCTCGAATCCCGTGCGCCGACGCAGGACATCGGGGTGTAGCTTAGCCTGGTAGAGCGCTACGTTCGGGACGTAGAGGCCGGAGGTTCAAATCCTCTCACCCCGACCACGCATCATCGTTCGTGGCTTGCCACGATCATGCATTTTCCCGCGGATCTCCCCGCCATCAACCGATGAAAGACCATGCCATGACGAATCGACGCGCCGTACTGGGTGCCGTACTGGCCCTCGCAGCGACCCTTGCCGCGCCGAGCGGCGCGCACGCCGCGGACAAGTTCACCATCATGGTCGGCGGCATCGAGAAGCAGATCTATCTCCCCGCCGCGCTGACCGAATCGCTCGGCTACTTCAAGGACGAAGGCCTCGACGTGCAGATCCTCAACGAGGGCGCCGGCGTCAACGCGGAGAAGGAGCTGCTCGCCGGCGCGGTCCAGGGTGTCGTGGGCTTCTACGACCACTGTGTCGACCTGCAGCCCAAGGGCAAGTTCGTCGAATCGGTCGTGCAGTTCAGCCAGGCGCCCGGCGAAGTGGAGATGGTCTCGACCAAGCATCCCGAGATCAAGTCGATGGCGGACATCAAGGGCAAGACGCTCGGCGTCACCGGACTCGGATCGTCGACCAACTTCCTGACCCAGTACCTGGCCACGCGCGCCGGGGTTCCGGTTGGCCAGTACACGGTGCTCGGCGTCGGCGCAGGCACGACCTTCATCGCGGCGATGCAGCAGGACCGAATTCAGCTCGGCATGACCACGGAGCCCACCATTTCGCGCCTGCTTGCGACCGGCCAGGCGCGGGTGCTGGTCGACATGCGCGATGTCGCGAAGACCAAGGAGGCGCTTGGCGGCACGTATCCGGCGGCATCGTTCTACATGGAGACGAGCTACGTCGACAGCCACAAGGAACTGGTGCAGAAGCTCGCCAACGCCTTCGTCAAGACGCTGAAGTACATCCATACGCACACCGCCGCCGAGATCACCGAGAAGATGCCCAAGAGCTTCTACACCGCGGACAAGGCCGCCTACATCAAGGCCCTCGCCGACGGCAAGTCGATGTTCACGCCCGACGGCGTGATGCCCGAAGGCGGTCCGGAGACGGTGCTCGCGGTGTTGCAGGCGAAGGAGAGCATGAAGGGCAAGAAGGTGGATCTGTCGAAGACCTACACCACCGAGTTCGTGAAGAACGCGAAGTAGCCGCGCCCCCCGCGCAGTGCGCCGGTCCCGTGGCAGATCGCAACGCAGCGGCACCTCAGACGTCGACGCCGTCCGGCGCGCAGGCGCCGGCGATCGAGCTGATTCGGGTCAACCGGCGTTTCGTGACACCTGACGGCAAGTCGATGACGGCGCTGCGCGACTTCACGATGACTGTCGACGACGGCGAATTCGTCGCCGTCGTGGGCCCCACCGGCTGCGGCAAGTCGACGACGCTCAACCTGATCACCGGCCTCGACAAGCCCTCGGGCGGCGAAGTGCGACTGTATGGAAAGCCGGTCGACGGCGTCGACTCGCGTATCGGCTTCGTGTTCCAGACCGACGCGCTGTTTCCGTGGCGCAACGTCGTCGATAACGTCGTCGCCGGCCCGCTGTTTCGGGAGAAGCCCAGGACCGAGGCCTACGCTTTGGCCCGGCGCTGGCTCGCGCGCGTCAACCTCGCTGGGCACGAAACCAAGTACCCGCACCAGCTCTCGGGCGGCATGCGCAAGCGGGTGGCGCTCGCACAGACGTTCATCAACGAGCCGCGCATCCTGCTGATGGATGAGCCGTTCTCGGCATTGGATGTGCAGACGCGCGTGCTGATGCACGAGGCGCTGCTCGCACTATGGACGGAATCGGGCGCGTCGGTGGTCTTCGTGACCCACGATCTCGAAGAGGCGATCACGCTCGCCGACAAGGTCTATGTGCTGACAGCGGGCCCCGCGACGGTCAAATCCGTCTACCGGATCGAGCTTCCGCGCCCGCGCGTCGCGGCCGAGATCCGCTACCAGCAGGATTTCATCGCCATCTCGCACACGATCTGGAACGACCTTCGTGACGAAGTCATGAAGGGCGCCGCCAGGAGCGAGGCCGCGGTATAGGCCTCGCGCGGCGAGCTGGATTCGAAGCGGCTGCAGCGAAGGCTAGGGAGCGCCCGATGAGCGAAACGCTGGCACCTCCGATCCCTGAATTCAGACCGGGAACGTCCGATGCCGAGATCGAAGCCGCGGCGGCGCGCGCAGAGCGCAAACGCAGGCTCACCGTCCGGTTCTGGCAGGTGCTGCTGCTGGTCGTGCTTCTCGGCGGGTGGGAGCTGCTTGCTCGCGCCAAGATCATCGACGTCTTCTTCTTCTCGAGCCCGTCGGCAATTGCGGCACGCCTGTACCAATGGATCACGCAGGGCGCGGACGGGACGCCACTGTGGTTCCATGTCTGGGTGACGATCGAGGAGGCGCTGCTCGGCTTCTTCAGCGGCTTCATCCTCGGCATCCTCGCCGGGGTCGCGCTCGGGCGCAACCGGATGGCGTCCGATGTCCTGACGATCTATATCAAGGTGTTCAATTCGGTGCCGCGCGTCGTGCTGGCTCCGATCTTCATCCTGCTGTTCGGGCTGGGCCTCACATCGAAGGTGGCGCTTTCGTTCGTCATGGTGTTCTTCATCGTGTTTTCCAACGCGTTCCAAGGCGTTCGAGAAGCCGATCGCGCCCTGATCGCGAACGCGCGGATCCTCGGCGCGTCGAAGTGGCAGCTCACGCGGTCGGTGATCGTGCCGTCGGCAATGAGCTGGATCTTCGCGTCGCTGCACGTGAGCTTCGGCTTTGCCATCGTCGGCGCGATCGTCGGCGAGTTCGTGGGCGCGCGCCACGGCATCGGGGTGCTGATCCAGATTGCCGGCGGCGCGTTCGACACTGCCGGAATGTACGCAGCCATCGTCATCATCATGGTGGTGGCACTCGCTGCCGAGTATGCCGTGACGATCTTCGAAAACCGGCTCGCGAAGTGGCGGCCCGCTCCGCTCGCCGAAACCCACTGAGGATCCTCGTGCGGCGCCCCGCCGGGCAGCCGCGGCCGGCGGGCGCGACGATGCCCGCGTCGCTTGCGATCGTCGGCGAGGCGGCGATCAGTGCGACCAGGTGGGCCCCGGCGGAGTGGCCCATGACGATGAACCGCCACCGATCGGCGCCGTATTCGGCGGC
>Ga0157370_10004047_pt1 | contig 17017 bp, 15 predicted proteins | sample C35metaG_FD_113463 | JGI IMG/M metagenome (GOLD analysis project Ga0157370, IMG submission 113463) | Corn rhizosphere microbial communities from Kellogg Biological Station, Michigan, USA - C3-5 metaG | ecosystem: Host-associated > Plants > Roots > Rhizosphere > Soil | place: USA: Michigan...
CAAAATCAGGATGATTAAAACAAACATCACCCAAAGTGGACCCATCTACAAAAATCAAATTGATAACACCATCAGGCAAGCCTGCTTCTTTCAAAATCCGCATAAACATTTGTGCGCTGTAAACCTGAGTATTGGCGCATTTCCAAACTACTACATTTCCACACAAAGCCGCAGAAGTTGGTAGATTTCCTCCGATAGCAGTAAAATTAAAAGGGGTAATTGCAAGCACAAAGCCTTCCAGCGGGCGATATTCCATCCGGTTATTAACACCAGGAGAACTAATGGGTTGCTGACTATAAATTTCACTTAAAAAATGAACATTGAATCTTAAAAAATCTATCAGTTCACAGGCAGCGTCAATCTCTGCCTGGTAAGGATTTTTGCTTTGGCCAAGCATGGTTGTTGCACACATTTGTGCGCGGTATTTTATAGCAATTAAATCGGCGGCTTTCAAAAAAATATTTGCACGGTTTTCCCAGCTCAGGCTCGCCCATTTTTCTTTTGCTTTTAATGCTGCATTGATGGCTTTTTTTACGTGCGACGCGTCGCCTTCACTATAAGTTCCCAGCACAAAATTTCTTTCATGCGGCGGCCTTATCTGGACTTTCTTTTCTGTAAAAACTTCCTCACTTCCGATATACATCGGAACATCAATTTTTTTACTTTTTAAATCTTTTAAAGATTTTTTCAAAAGCTCTCTTTCCGGGGTTCCGGGCGCGTAACTCAATACCGGTTCATTAAATGGAAGCGGATAATGAAAATTTCCAATATTCATGGTAAATTATTTTATTCCCGAAAAAAACGGGATTGATTCACGGATAAATTAAGAGGCCGCAATGATGCGGCTCTAAAATTATTTTTTCAAATACATTACTTCTTTTACCAGGTTCACGGTTCTGGGAACATCCGGTAAATAAAGTGCAACCAAATTTGGTGCATAATGCATTGGCGCATCCAAAGAAGTAATCCTGCGAACGGGCGCATCCAAATAATCAAAACCCTCTTTTTGAATGCGGTAAGCAATCTCAGAAGAAACCGAAGCGAACGGCCATTGTTCTTCAACAATTACCAAACGGTTTGTCTTTTTTACTGATTCTAAAATTGTGTGCCAATCCAAAGGTCGAATGGTTCTTAAATCAATTACCTCTGCACTGATATTTTCTTTTTGTAACTCTTGAGCCGCTCCCAGCGCCACTTTCATCATTTTATTAAAGGAAACAATGGTTACATCTTTTCCTTCGCGCGCAACTTTTGCTTTTCCGATTGGAATTAAGTACTCTTCTTCAGGAATCATTCCTTTGTCACCATACATCACTTCGCTTTCCATAAAAATAATTGGGTCATTATCACGGATGGCGCTTTTCAATAAGCCTTTTGCATCATAAGGATTACTTACAGAAATTACTTTCAATCCGGGAATATTGGCATACATCGCTTCATAAGCAGTGGAATGTTGCGCTCCTAATTGTCCGGCGCTTCCGTTCGGCCCGCGAAAAACAATAGGGCAACCGACTTGTCCGCCACTCATAGCCAGCATTTTCGAAGCAGTATTTAAAATCTGATCAAGTGCAAGATTCGCAAAGTTCCACGTCATATATTCTACTATTGGACGAAGGCCATTTTGTGCAGCACCAACGGCTACGCCGGTAAATCCAAGCTCAGAAATTGGAGTATCAATAATTCTTTTTTCACCAAATTCTTCCAACATGCCCTGGCTTACTTTATAGGCGCCGTGGTATTCTGCTACTTCTTCTCCCATCAAAAACACCTTTTCATCACGCCTCATTTCTTCCTGCATTGCTTCGCGCAATGCTTCTCTGAATGCAACTTCTTTCATCAGTAAACTTTAGTTTTAAAATGCTTTGAAAATTTATTTAATTTATTTTCAAAAATGAGATGCAAAATTATCGGTTAAAGGCCAAATAATCAAAACTGTTTACTTTTTTCTCTATGATTCTACGTGTAACTCCCTGTAATTTTTTTCTAAAACCCGAAAGTTTCACACACTTTTTTATTATTCACTTTTAATGAAGAAATCAATAGTGTACTTTTGCGCAGATTTTAAAAATTTAAACATGCAACTTTCCGAAATTCTAAGCAAATTTAACGAACCCGAAACCCTGAAAATGGCTAAACTTGGCCGTGAATTAAGAGCCAATGGAATTAATGTAATTGACCTCAGCCTTGGAGAACCTGATTTCAACACACCCGAACACATTAAAGACGCCGCAAAAAAAGCAATAGATGAAAACTGGAGCCATTATACGCCGGTTTCAGGCTATGCCGATTTGAAAGAAACTATTTGTAAAAAATTATTGCGCGATAACGGCCTTGAATATTCACCGAATCAAATTGTAGTGAGCACCGGTGCAAAACAATGTATCGCAAATACCATGTTCAGCATTCTTTATGATAATGATGAAATCATTATCCCTACTCCTTATTGGGTTTCCTATTCAGAAATAGCCAGAATGACAAGGGCAAAGGTCGTGTTTGTAAACACAACTCCTGAAAGCGGATTCAAAATAACCCCTGACCAGCTAGAAAATGCGCTCACAGAAAAAACAAAACTTTTTATTTTCTCCTCGCCCTGCAATCCAACAGGCGCAGTTTATTCTAAAAATGAATTAGAAGCGCTGGCAAAAGTTTTTGAAAAACATCCGAATGTGTGTATCATCAGTGATGAGATTTATGAATACATTAATTATTATCATGGAGGTGGAAAATACGAAAGCATCGCTCAATTTTCTGCCATAAAAGAAAGAGTAATTATTATAAACGGATTAAGCAAAGGATTTGCAATGACCGGGTGGAGATTGGGCTACACTGCCTCTGCTCCTGAAATTGCAAAAGCTAATGAAAAAATTCAGGGACAATTTACAAGCGGCACAAATTCTATCACCCAACGTGCAGCAATCACAGCGCTGGCTTCGCCATTAACTGCCACTTATGAAATGGTAAAAGAATTTAAACGCCGCCGCCAAAGAGTGATTGAATTATTAAAAGAATTGCCAAATTTAAAATGCGTAGAACCGCAAGGTGCGTTTTATATTTTTCCTGATGTAAGCTATTATTTTGGAAAAAGCTTTGAAGGCGAAATGATCAATAATTCGAGCGAACTTTGTATGTATCTTTTAAATCATGCACATATTTCTACCGTTTCAGGAGATGCCTTTGGACAACCCGGATATATCAGAATTTCTTTTGCCAACAGCATGGAAAATATTGAAGAAGGATTTAAAAGAATAAAAAGCGGCTTGGAAAAACTTTCTTAAAAGGATTGATTTTTTTAACTAAAAATATAAGAAAATGAAAAGAGTTTTAGCGGTTGTTTTTTTAATAATTATTTTACTGGCTGTATGGTTTTTATTTTTCAAAACTGAAAAAACAGGTAATATTACAGTGGAAAAACAGGCTACTACAGTTCAAAAACATTCCAGTGAATTCAACGCGAAAATTGCCTCAATGATGAATGCATATATGGAAATGAAAAATGCATTTGTAGATGCTGATTCTGTAGAAGTGAAAACAAAAACTGCTCAATTTATTGCTTCAGTAGATACCCTTAATTTAAATGAACTTCATGAGAAAGATTCGTCTTTATTTATGACTGCACAACAAAATATCAGTGACATCAAAGCCAATGCAGCGCCAATTTTGAAAGAAAACGATATAACAGAAATGCGCCATGATTTTAGTATGGTTTCAGAAAATTTGTACCCGCTGTTGAAAACGATTGGTTATGAAGGACAGAAATTATATTGGCAAAATTGTCCCATGGCTTTCGGCGATGATAAACCTGCAAACTGGCTCAGCAATACTTCCGAAATTCTTAATCCGTATCTGGGCAAAAAAAATCCCGAATATAAATCTGCTATGCTTCACTGTGGAGAAAATATGGATTCGCTCTATTTGAAATAGGAAAGAGGATGACCGGCAACCGACAATCCGTATAATCCGTGGTAATTTAAAAAGGTTCTTATTCGTGAAAGTTGCTATTATTCGTGTCTAAAGAAATATTTCCCTGCAAACCTCCCGTATGAATGCACAAGATTTTTGAACCTTCAGTAAAATATTTTTTTTCAATTAAATCCTTTACTCCAAACATCATTTTCGCTGTGTAAACAAAATCCAAAGCGATTTTATTCTGCAGATAAAAATCATTCATGAAAGCAATTAATTCTTCTGTTTTTTTTGCATAACCACCAAAATGATAATCATTAAAAAATGAATAATTTTTTTGCGGATTCACTTTTAACTCTGCAAATCTTTTTTCGATATCGTTCATGTTTTTTACAACACTGAAACCGATAATTTCTGTTTCATTTTTATTTGAATCAACAAGACCGGCAAAAGTTGTAGCCGTTCCAACCGGCAGGCAAACATGAGTAAAATTTTTATCACTGAAATATTGAGTAATGAGTTCAGCTCCTTCTTTTCCTTTAATTGAAAATCCGCCTTCAGGGATTAAAATATGTTCACCGTATTTATTTTTTAATTCTTCTAAAAAATCCTTTTCATTTATTTTTTTATAACAATCGCGGCTGATAAATTCAAATTGAAGTTCATTTTCCAAACAAAATAATAAAGTTGGAGAAAGAACTTTTGGTTTTTCACCACGAACAATTGCTACAGATTTTAATTTTAATTCTTTTGCGGCAAATGCAGTAGCAGAAAGGTGATTGGAATATGCGCCACCAAAAGTAATTATCTTTTTATGCCTTGATTTTTTTGCTTCTTCTAAAAAATAAATCAGCTTAAATAATTTATTTCCAGAAATCACCGGATGAATTTCATCGAGGCGTAACATGAAGATTTGTAAATTATTTTTTTCAAATAAATCAGTATTTAATTTGGAAAAAACTGGTTCATTAAAATGAATCTCCGGTACAATATCTTTTATAAGTGAATGTGGCATAAATCTTTCTTGCTTATTTTCGCGGCAAATTAATTATTAAATAACTCTTAAAAACTCAATTTATATTAACATGAAACCTACACTTTTAGTTTTGGCAGCAGGAATGGGAAGCCGTTATGGAGGCATCAAACAGATGGATTCATTTGGCCCAAATGGAGAAACAATTATTGATTATTCAATCTATGACGCGATAACAGCAGGATTTGGAAAAGTGGTTTTCATAATCCGTGAATCGTTTGCAGAAGATTTTAAAAATTTATTTGAACCAAAATTAAAAGGTAAAATTCAAACAGAATATGTGATGCAGGAAATGGATTCTTTTACAGAAGGATTTCAGGTGCCGGAAGAGCGTGCAAAACCATGGGGAACAGCACATGCTGTACTTTGTGCTAAAGAAGTAATTCACGAACCTTTTGCGGTAATAAATGCGGATGATTTTTATGGAAGAGACGCTTTTGATAAAGCTGTGAAATTTTTGAATGAAGATGTTTCTGAAAAAGAATATTGCATCATCGGCTACCAGCTTTCAAAAACAATTTCTGAAAACGGAACTGTAAGCAGGGGAGTTTGTGAAGTAGATTATGAAGGGAATTTATTAAACATTGCAGAGCGTACAAAAATTTTTCCTGAAGACGGGAAAATATATTATATCGAAAATTCACTCAGAGTTCCTTTGCCTGTGGATACAGTTGTCAGCATGAATTTTTGGGGATTTGATCCCAACGTTTTTGATTTTATTCAAAAACAGTTTATCAAATTTTTACAGGATAATTCTAAAAATCCAAAAGCAGAATTTTTTATTCCAATCATCGGAGATGCTTTTATTCATGAGGGGAAAGGCAAAATAAAAGTGATTCCAACTTCTGCGCAATGGTTTGGGGTTACTTACAAAGAAGATGCACCTACTGTGAAAGAAGACCTTCACAAACTGATTGCAGAAAAAGTTTATCCGGAACATTTATTTGCTGAAACAAATTCTTAAGCAAAGGAGAGAGCTAAAGGTTGAAGGTTCAACGTTCAATGTTCAACCTTCAACTTTAAAATTCCAACTTGGAACCTATTTTGCAACTTCCATTTTCACTTTTTTATTCTTAATCTTTTGGTCTTTTATCAGATGTAATGTGTGGTTCATTTTGTTTTTGCGAATGGCAACAAAAGAGAAAAAATCTTTTACTTCTATCAAACCGATGTCTTCTTTTTTTAATTGTCCTTTATTCGTAAGAAATCCTACAATGTCCACTTTATTGACTTTATCTTTTTTGCCTGCGGCAATATAAAGTGTAGCCCATTTTGGTTTTTCCGGTAAAACATTTTCTTCCGGAAGCATAATCTGTTCTACGTTTTCATTGATATAAGCCGGTAGTTTTTCTTCTTCATTTAAAATAAGAATCGCAGTTCCGCTGGCTTCCATTCTTGCTGTTCGTCCATTGCGATGAGTGAAAGCATCTTCTGTAAGTGGTAAATGGTAATGAATGATGTAACGGATGTTTGCAATGTCGAGCCCGCGCGATGCGAGGTCAGTTGTTATCAGTACACCCGTGGTTCCATTTCTGAATTTGGATAATGCGCTGTCCCGTTGTTGCTGTTCCATTCCGCCATGATAAAATTCATTGTAAATTCCTTTTTCTGAAAGCAATTTACTGGTACGTTCTACAGCCTCCCGATGGTTGCAAAATACAATGGTAGAGCGATTTCCAAGATAGCAAAGCAGTTTGAAAAGTGTATCAGATTTATCTTTATCTTCAGACAAAACCGATTTAATAGCAAGTCGTTCCGCTTCTTCTCCGGGAGTTAGAAAATTAATTCTTTGTGCATCATTCAAAATAATAAAATCCGGTATTTCCACTGCATCCGTTGCTGAAGTAAGAATTTTTTTCTGGACATTTTTAAGTGATTCAATAATGAATTTCATTTCTTCTAAAAATCCTAATTCGAGCGACTTGTCAAACTCATCCAAGACCAATGTGGTTATAGAATCCAATGTAATATTTCCCCTTCGAATATGGTCGCACAATCTGCCTGGGGTGCCTACAATTAAAGCTGGTGGCTGTATCAGGTTGTTTTCTTCAATCTCTCTTTTATGCCCGCCATAAGCAGCGGTAATTTTATTTCCTGTTCCCATAGTTTTAAAAACCTGTTCTATCTGCATGGCAAGTTCACGTGAAGGAACAACGATCAGCGCTTGTGTATTTTTATTGTCAGGATCAATATTTTCAAGAATCGGTAATAAAAATGCCAATGTTTTTCCTGAACCTGTTGCTGAAAGCAAAATGATGTCTTCATCTTTATTATTGGCTTCTATAGCTGCCTGTTGCATATCATTCAACGCGTCAATTTTTAAATTGATCAGAATATTTTCTAAAGAATATTTCTTTTTTTTCATGGCTGCAAAAATAAGCAAAGCGTTGTGGCTGAAATGTTATCATTGAAAGATGTTATTTCCGATTGCAGGTACTAATCGTCACTAAAACCAGAAATAAGGGGAATTCTTATTTTTATCAAGTTCAAGCCACTTATTTTTATTTCAATAAAAACTTCAAACTTTAAATTCCATTCATAGAATTAACTTCGCAAACTATGAAAGGAAGAGAAAGATTTTTTACCATATTCACACTTGGTTTACTTTCTGCGATGGGCGCCTTTTCTATTGACATGTACCTGCCCGGTTTTCCTGATATCGCACGTGACCTTCATACAACCGTTGCCCACATTACACTTTCCATCACCAGTTTTTTTATTGGTATTTCTGTTGGTCAATTGATATATGGGCCGCTGTTGGATAAATTTGGAAGAAAGAAACCATTATATATAGGATTGGTTGTGTATCTGCTCACTTCCATCGCCTGTGCCCATGCGCCTACTGCAGATGCATTAATTGGAATACGCTTTTTACAGGCATTGGGTTCATGTGCTGGTATGGTAGCTTCGCGGGCATTGGTACGTGATATTTTTCCGGTTGCAGAAAATGCAAAAATATTTTCATTGCTGATGCTGGTACTTGCTTTATCACCAATCGTAGCGCCCACTTTGGGTGGATATGTTTCTTCAGCTTTTGGATGGCAATCTATATTTTATATTCTTGCAGGAATTGCAGGGGTAACGATTTTATTGGTTTATTTTAAAATGCCAAATGGGAGAATGCCTGATCGTTCTCTTTCTTTATTGCCAAGGCCTATTATTGCCGGCTTCCTGGAAGTAAGCAAAGTACCACAGTTTTATACTTATGCATTTGCCGGCGCTATTGCTTCTTCAGGTTTGTACGCTTACATTGCCGGTTCGCCTTTTGTCTTTATGGAATTGTATCACGTTTCACAAAAGCAATACGGCTGGATATTTGCCATCATTGCCATGGGACTTATTACAGCCAGCCAGGTAAATACTTTATTACTCAGAAAATATTCAAGCGAACAAATTATAAGAGTCACTTTATTTTGTCAATGCCTTGCCGGATTAGCATTGGTTTTAGGAGCCTATTTTAATTTTCTCGGTTTGTATTCCACGATTTTTTTAATATGGGTTTTTCTAAGTACTCAGGGATTTGCTTTTCCAAATTCATCTGCGCTTTCTTTAGCGCCGTTTAGCAAAAATGCAGGTACTGCTTCTGCATTGATGGGAGCCATACAACTGGGTATTGGTGCGGTTTCTACAGCTTTGGTAAGTATTTTTAATAATGGTACTGCCATGCCAATGGCCGTTGTGATGTGTTGTTGTGCTGTCAGCAGTTTTACGGTTTTGTTGATCGGAAGAAGGGTAATTGGCCGCCAGAAAAACATCCAGCTGGTGCAGTAAAATTCATATTCTTCTTTATTGACCAAATGGTACAATACTTTGTTCATACCTAAAAATATTGTCCGGATCGTACTTGCTTTTTACTTTTTGTAAACGAGCATAATTTTCTCCATAATAAGCATTTTGCCAGTTTTTGAAATTGACGTCAGGATAATTTCTATATTGTTGCTTTACTCCATTTGTATAAAATATTTGTTGTACCTCTTCAAACGCTTTGACCATTTTATCAGTGTGTGGAGCTTGTCGCCAGTAAGTTTGCAGTTCTGATAAATAATTTTGATCACGATGAGAATAGGAAGAAACATTTGCAAAAGCAGCATTATTTATTTCGCCACCAACAGTATTTACCTGGTAAATCATGTCCTGAGTGACCGTAACTTTCTCCAAAACGTCTTCGATAAAATTGCTGATGTCATCAAAATTTTTGTACAATCCTGCAGAAGCATTTTTAAAATAAAGCGGATTTTTTTCTCCGTAAAAAACCTGAACTGCTTTTGCCAAAGGAATGGATTTACCAATAATTGTTTTATCTACTAAGGAAGATAATTGAGAAACTATTTTTTGAGTTTCCGAATTGTGTTTCTCACAGTTAGTCAGTAAAATATAAAGTGATCGTCCATTAAGCACAAATGCTGAAAAGCAGGAAGGTGGCAGGCTTGCAGTTACCGAAAACCATTGCTCGAGCACATGTTTTGCTTTATGAGCGTTGATGTGTGGTATTTTAAAACGATGACTTTGCAAAAAATCAGGCGCTGTATTTAGAACAAATTTTAAAGAAGTAATCACTCCAAAATTTCCATTTCCACCGCCTTTGCAGGCCCATAATAATTCAGGGTCATCTTTTGAATTAATAATATTTCCTTTGCCATTGACCATCGTTATTTCTTGTAAACTATCACACGTTAGCCCAAATTTCCTACTGAATAATCCATAACCTCCTCCAAGTGTTAATCCGCCGATTCCAACATTTCCGCACGAACCCGCGGGAAGTATTTTATTTTCTGGAAGAATGATGTCGTACAATTGGGAAAGAATACAACCTGGTTCTATAATAACCGTATTTTCATTTTCCCAAGTTACGTTATTCATCGATGAAAGGTCGATTACCAGTCCATCATTATTGCAAGAAAATCCTTCAAAAGAATGGCCGCCGCTTTTAATACTGATCGGTAATCTGTTTTCAATTCCATAAGTTACTGCTTGCGCGACTTCTTCAGCATTTTTGCACAATGCAATTGCAGCCGGGTATTTGTTGATGCGTTTGTTAAATCCTTTCCTTAAAAGATCATATTTCGCATCACCTTTTTTGTATAATTTGAAAGTTGGCTGGGTTGATTTCGTCTGCGAGTTTTGTGGAATGGAATCAGGAAGAATTGTATCTTTTTCTACCGTTACAATTTTTTTTGTTTTATTATTTCCCATTCCGCAGGAAGTAAGATAGACAGCTGTGCCACCAAGCAGCGATAGCTTAATAAATTCATTGCGTTTTATTTTTTTCAGCGGTTGCATGCACAATTTTTTTGGGAAAAAAGCTTATAATTCTTTAATCATCCAAACGTCGCAACCTGTATGGCCGCTGTTTCCTAATGGTCCCGAGAGTTTTTCAAAACCATTTTTCTCGTACATCCCAATCGCATTTGTCAGTTCCGGCATAGATTCAAGATACATTTTCTCATAACCTTTTTGCTTTGCTTCCTGCATACATTTTTCTAAAAGCATTTGCCCATAACCGTTATGCCGATATTTTTTTGAAACGTACAATTTTACCAATTCACATGTATTTTGGGGTAATCCTTTTGTTGGAAAAAATCCGCAACCTCCTGCTATTTCATTATCTATCTCAACCACGAAATATGCGGATCGATTTTCTGTAAACACATCGCTTAAATAATCGGTAGTTTCATCAAAATAAACAGTTCCCGGTTTAGCTGCATTGAATTCCCATAATGAATTACGGATGATAGAAGCCATCGTTGCATTATCATCCGTAATTATTTTTCTGATCAACATTTAATTAAAAAAATTATTCTTTTGTACGGTTATTATCTTTTAAAGAAACAGCGCGGTCATACTGGCAACATTCGTCCAGTTTATTATAAGCGCTGTCGGTTGCTTTAAAATCCTGAGTATCATACCCGGCGGCTGCCACAGCGGTTTGTATTTTAGCAGAATTTGTAACAGCGGGGTCATAGCTTATCTGTAAAAATTTAGTTTTTTTGTCCCAGTTGGCGGCGGTTGCACCTGCTTCAAGTGCACTCTTTTCTATGTGTTTTTTGCACATTCCACAATTGCCATTTACTTTAATGGTTTCTGATTTTGCTGTTTGTGCAGAGCAAAATTGAAAAGAAACGATGCTAAAAAATAGTATGCTGAAAAATCTGATAGTTTTCATTCTTTTAAGTTTGATTAAAATCAAATTTAGCAATAAAATATTAAGCCACGAATTGATCAAATGTTAATAACGGAAATAACGCAAGCCGCAGTAAACTCGTAAATAATTCAAATTTCTATTCTTCGTCAATCTGTTATTTGCAGAAAATGATCAATTCTTTCTTTTTGTTGTAAGTGATGCCGCAAATGCATTTCTGCAAATTGAAGCCATTCAGATGCACTAAAAAAGCCTAATCCGGGATGTTTGGTTTTGCCATGAAATGAACTTTTCAACATTCTTACATTCACTTCACCAAATGCATCTTTTAAATCTCTTAAAGAATGCATTAGTTGTGTTTTACTTTCTGCTTGTGACACCAACAGATTTGACGCAGGTCCTTCAATAATTTGATCGGGAAGCGCGTTTTTTAAAAACAGCATTTTAGCATTGATCGTCGCTTCTTCATGGGAATTTTCATTAGAGGAGATGCAAATGTTTATTTGCTGTAGATAGAAATTTGTTTCTGAGACCAGATGCATTATTACTTGTCCGAGTGACCAGCTTTTTAAGGATGGTTTGGTGCATATTTCTGCAAAGCTGTAACGTTCTAATTGCGTAATCCAGATATCAACAGTACGGTTAAAGTCTTTAATCGTCATGATACTTTTTGTTTCCGGTTAATTTACGAAACCCCATTTTACTCCAAACCGGATAATCAATCCTGGCGTAGGATAGAGAGGTGCAGCAAAATTATTATTGGTAAAAGTAAGTCCTTCTTCAATATGAAAAGTATTGAGATTTTCGGCATTGATGAATGCCGTAAATGATTTTATTCTAAAATTGAAGAATAGATTCAGCTGCGGAAGATTGTTTATAACAACACTATCCTGCGGAAAAAATTTTCCCATTACAGGCGAATAATTATTCGCCTTGTATGGCGTGTTGTATTTTACATCAATGCCCGTACTGAGGTTTAAATTTTTAAAGTAATTTCCTTCAAAAGCAAGACGTTGTCTTGTATAGAAAAGGGGAACATGAATGGGATTATTTCCGGTAGTTTGCTGAATAATAAAATCGCTGTACAAATTTAAATGGCCTGCGATTCTTGTTTTTGCAGATGCAGTAACCTGAGTAAGGTTTACCAATCCATTAAACTGATCCGTTTGATAAAAATTTTTAAAATAGGTATAATTGGTGATAGAAATATTTCGTGCCATTAAAGTGAAGCGGCGGTTAATGGCAGTAGCAGTTAATACGGTAATATTTTCTTTATTCGTCTTCAAGTTATTGCCGAAATTAAAAGAAGAATTTCCTTCATAAATGTATGAAGGCGAGCGGTTCACATTTTGAAAACTGATTTGCACATCTCCTAATTTTTGATTCAACGTTCGCGCTACAGAGGCGTAAACATTGAAGTCGGCGGCATTGAGCCCCGTCGCATAAAATTCTCCATTCAACACGGCATCCCATTTTCTATTTCTTGTTTTATTTCTGTATTCTCCATGTAAAACGATGTTATAAAAATTCTTTTTTCCCGAATAAAAAAAACCGGAAAAATTTTCCAATCGCATTCCTGCTTCTATATATTGACCCAGGTTTTTTGTTTCCGGAAATTGACGAATTACAAAATCATTTGAGACATATTTCCATTTATCTTTTACAGAAAAATTCATTCCATAAGTTGGATGAATTGAGGTGTCATAATTCTGTTTAAAGAAGGCTGAATCGGCCATTGCAAGGATTGGATTATTTAATGTATCTCTGAACTCATACAATGATGAAGTGTAATTGATGGTGTGTTGAAAACGAAGTTTTGGGTAAAATAAATATTCAGTAGTGCTGTCGTTGATGATAATTGAATCTTTTTTGCCGATATCATAACTCTGTCTAAAAAAAGCGGTAAAATCGTTGTAAAGATTACCGGTACTGATTTTTGTAGAAAATATATTCTGGCTCAATGAATCGCTTCCCAAATGAACAGGAACTGTCATCCGCCTTTTCCGGTTTGGATCCAGAAGAAATGAGTCATTTATGATGCCACCATTTTCTGAGGAGCCAAGTTTATTCCCCATCAAGACAAAATAAGCGGAATATCTTTTTCTTTTTCCCTGGTAATGACTGAATAACCGGTAATTATTATGATTGGTATTTTGAGTTTGAAAAAAACCTGGAGAGGATATCAAACGGTAATCAATTCCCACATTCCAGTTTGGTTTTATATTCTGTGTTTGCAATACTTTTACAACTTGTTCTTTTCCGGATGCTAAAAAATAACTTAGTTCTGTATAAGGCCGTGTTGTTTGAAAAAATCTGGTATTTTCTATTGTGTATTTATACACATCAAATGCGTGGAAACCTGCGTCCCATCCAGCTTTGAGAATAGGAGTAAACAAAATGGGATAAGCGGCGTTTCCATTATTCCCCAAGGTGACATAACCATCGGGAACTGTATAATATTTCCCAAAATCATTGATGGAGGAATCCAGATATTCTTTTGTCAGTGAATTAAGATGATGATAAGAAATGGTAATAGAATCTTTCAGATCATTGCGGTGTTCAAAACCAATCGTGTCCGAGCCTGATTTTCCTCCCATATTTGAAAGACCCTCTAAAGGGTTGCCCGATCTCATTCGGGGCAATTGAGCAAAAGAAAGCTGAATGCTAAAGAGCAATAAAAATAAAATACCAATTTTTTTGATCAGCGAAATTTCAATAAATATTTTTTGTGAAATAGCCATCTGTCAGAGTTCTTATAACTGCCCGATCAATTGTTTAAAGATTAAAGTGAGCTTTGGTTCTGCATCTTTTGCTGCCTGCAACACTTCTTCATGAGTGATGGTATTTTCTTCCTCCCTGATGCCAATATCTGTAATCACACTAATGGCAAAAACCGGCAAACCCAGTTGTACCGCAGCTATCACTTCCTGAACAGTGCTCATGCCCACTGCATCGCCACCAAGAATGTTCAGCATTTTATATTCTGCCCTTGTTTCAAACGTTGGTCCTGTAACGCCTACATAAACTCCTTCTTTTATTTCAATTTTATTTTCCAATGCAATTTTTTTTGCCTTTTCAATTAAATAATTTTTATAAGGCTCGCTCATATCCGGAAACCGTTCGCCAAAATCTTTTTCATTTTTTCCCAACAAAGGGTTGATGGTTAGCATGCTGATATGATCTTTAATGATCATCAAATCGCCTACTTTAAAAAAAGGGTTGATGCCCCCGGCTGCATTGCTGATTAGTAAGGTTTTTATTCCTAAAACTTTCAAAACCCTTATCGGAAAAACAACTTCCTTTGTAGTATAACCTTCATAATAATGAAAACGGCCAACCATTGCAACGACTTTTTTCCCACTCAGATTTCCAAAAATTAGTTTACCAGAATGCCCTTCCACAGTGCTTACGGGAAAATGAGGAATCTTGCTGTATTCAATTTCAAATTCAACATCAATTTCACCGGCAAAGCTGCCAAGGCCGCTTCCCAAAACGATTCCAACAACAGGTTTTGTGAAATATTTTGATTGAATAAACTGAATCGCTTCATTAATTTCTTTGATCATAAATTAATTAAAAAATTAGCGCCAAAGATAAGTGAAGAAAATGTGAGAATGCAGAAACGGGTTTTCCTGCTTTCGTTATTCATTCCTTAAATATTGCAGTTTATAGACATGCAAATTTGAAAAGAAGAAGTTATTTTTCAATAAACAAAAACAATAAAGTCAATTGCTATTTTTGTTTTTGATAAACACCTTTCTTTTGTCAAGGTGAAGGAGATATTTTTAAAAAGAGGAGGCACACCTTTGGATCAGTAATAAACAACTTTGTCCGGTTTTGTTTCCTTAAATAATCAGATTCTTCAAAACTTCTTCATAATGTTTTTAAAAAAATCATTTAAAAAAACAGCCTGAATCTAATTCTCTATCTTTATTTTTTAATATTTATTTTTGGCTGAAAAATAATCCCAAATATTTTTTAAAGATTTGTTTATGAAAAAAATGTCACTTCTTTCTTCCCTGATGGTTTTTATTTTCTTTTTTGTTTCATGCAGCCAAAAGCTTACTCCAATTGCAAATATTGGAGCTCCGGCTACTGATTTCACGCATCCCTTATGGGCAGACCAAAGCAATATATATGAGGTAAACGTGAGACAATATTCGCAGGAAGGAACTTTTAAAGCTTTTGAAAAAAGCCTTCCCAGGTTACAAAAAATGGGCGTGAAGATTTTATGGTTTATGCCCATAAATCCAATTGGAATTGAAGGAAGAAAAATGACTTCATCTGATTTGGGAAGTTATTATGCTGTGATGGATTATAAAAAAGTAAATCCAGAATTTGGTACCATGGACGATTGGAAAGAATTGGTAAAACATGCGCACCGTCTTGGTTTTAAAGTGATTATTGATTGGGTTCCGAATCATACTTCGCCTGATAATCCGTGGATAAAGGACCATCCTGCTTTTTATAAAAGAGATGCAAATGGAAACACAGTTTATGATAACGATTATACCGATACCCGTAATCTGAATTACAACAACCAGGAATTGCGTGACAGCATGATTAGCGTGATGAAATATTGGATCACCGACACAGGAATTGATGGTTTCCGCTGCGACCACGTAGATCCGATGCCCTATGATTTTTGGAAAAAATGTATAACAGAACTGAGAAAAGTGAAAGATGTTTTTATGCTTGCTGAAAGCGAAAGGCCAGAGTTTCACACAGTTGGTTTTGATGCTACTTATGCATGGAATATCATGTGGGCGACTGTAGATGTAGCACGAGGAAAACACAATCTGAAATACATGGATTCTGTTCTGAATTTTAATTTTACCGTCTTCCCCAAAAATGCAGAGCGCATGTATTTTACAACCAATCATGATGAGAATAGCTGGAACGGAACAGAGTTTGAAAAATATGGAGATGCTTACAAAGCCTTTGCTGTGTTTACTCAAACGATGTACGAAAGTGTTCCACTTATTTACAGCGGGCAAGAAGTGCCCAATAAAAAGCGTTTGAAATTTTTTGTACGTGATCCCATCGTTTGGGATAAATATGAGATGGCGCCATTTTACAGTACCTTACTTCATCTTCGTGAAAAGAATCAGGCGCTTGCTGCCGATGCGGCTTACAAAAAAATAAAGACAGCAAATGATGATGCGATTTTTGCTTATATCAGGCAAAAAGGAAATCATAAAATACTGGTGGTTTTGAATCTTTCTGCGGAGCCACAACATTTTACGATAAAGGAAGATGATGTTTATGGAAATCCTTTAAATGTTTTTGCAAACAAAAAAGAAAAATTAATGAGGGATCATGTATACGAAATGAAGCCCTGGGACTATTTAGTGTATGAATATTGAAAAAGGAAGAATTCTATGAAAAGAGCGAAAAGGATATCTGTAAACTAACTAATCTTAAGACTCTTTTAAACATTTGAAAATCCGTTTGGCAAAGAAATTGCCTTTACCTGATAAACCTCTTTATGAAACCTGTATTAAATTTTAAAAAGAAAATCTTTACCTTACTGTCAGCCTTTTTAATGCTCGCATCTCTTAACGCGTTTGCTCAAAAGAAAAGTGTGTATGATGTAATTCCCGGATCGGGACCTAAAAAAACGACGACTTCGAATAACACGGTAATTTTCAGAAAAACCGATAGCAGGAGAAATACATATCCTATCTATACAACAAGAAGAAAGAAATTACCTCCCGGCCAGGCAAAAAAGATCTATGGCGGTTCGGCAACAGATTATGCTCCCGGACAGGTAAAGAAACACTACCATCCCAATGGTTGGAAGGGAGAACACGGTGAAAAAGAACATGGCGAAAGACATGATAAAGGGCGTTGAAATGAATGAATGTTAATAATGTAAAATTTATAAAAAAACCCGTGATTTTTTCACGGGCTTTTTTATAGATTTTAATTGAACCGGTAAC
>Ga0157370_10004048_pt1 | contig 17016 bp, 20 predicted proteins | sample C35metaG_FD_113463 | JGI IMG/M metagenome (GOLD analysis project Ga0157370, IMG submission 113463) | Corn rhizosphere microbial communities from Kellogg Biological Station, Michigan, USA - C3-5 metaG | ecosystem: Host-associated > Plants > Roots > Rhizosphere > Soil | place: USA: Michigan...
AGGGCAATCTTGACATTACCCATTGGCTCGAATGGTTTTTGGAGTGTCTGGGACGAGCCTTCGATCGGGCGGAAATGATCTTGTCTGCGGTTCTCAGCAAGGCGCGATTTTGGGAACGGTTTGACGGGACAGACTTCAACGAGAGACAGCGCAACATGATCAATCGGCTGTTGAATGCCTTCGAAGGCAAGCTGACATCCTCCAAATGGGCAAAGCTCGAGAAATGTTCCCAAGATACTGCTCTCCGCGACATTGAAGACCTCATCGACAAGGGTGTGCTGACGAAGGACTCGGGCGGTGGACGTAGTACGTCATACTCGCTCGCAAGGATTTCATAAATAGCGTTGTGCTCCTGTTCTGAGTAATTGGTATTTACCTGCCTGTTCGGGCTCGCCAGAAGTATAGATCGGTAAGTAATCTTCGGAATTCTGTAAACCGAGAGGGTCGAGCGGCCGGAGCTTGGAAATGGTGAGGTTGAGGTTGACGACGGTATGCGTGTCGCTTGCATTGCTATTGCCCTGGCGAGGCAGCGCGCAAACATCAACGCCACTCGTTGTCGGTGTGGATCACATCCCTGTGGTAGTCGCAGACCTCGAAAGGGCGGAAGCGGACTTTTATGCGATGGGGTTTTCGCTTAAGCCAGGCCGCACGCATACCGATGGCATTAGAAATGCGCACGTCAAATTCCCTGATAGTACGGAAATTGAGCTGATAACAGCTCCAGCAGCAGTTGACGCGCTCACCGCAGAGTACAGGGCAAAGCTAAGAGATGGCGAAGGGCCGGTATATTTCGGACTGTATGCTCCGGACCGGGTTGCCCTCGCAGCCAAACTGGGCGCCCTAGGTTTCCCCATTCACAATGATGAGGCTCTTTTGGACTTCCCTCCGGAAAACCCGCTCCATCCCCTATCTTTCGGTAATAGGAATAAGTCTCCCACTGACAAGCCCGAACATTTCGCGCACGCAAATACGGCGGAGCGCCTTTCTGCTCTTTGGGTGAATGATAGTCAGCCACTGCGCGCCCTTTTGCAGGGACTTGGGATCGTTATGACGCCGATGCCTCCGAGCAACCCACTATGTGATTTCAAGGGAACCGTTGCAACGCTCCCAGACGGGAATCTGTACCTTGTTCCATCTGCATCCGCAAACGTCCTCGTCGCGAAGATGAGGATTGTTCTTCATTGGGCTGCTTTGATTCGAAGAGAAATCTCAACTGACTTCTACGGTGCAAACCACGTTTCCAGAACAGCCCAGTCTGGAAACGCGGTCGCTCGTCAAGCCACTTGCCAGACGAATGACGGCTAGTCCGAAGTCCGGTGTCCGCTTGAAGCACTAGCACTCATCGAGCAGGAGCACAGCCGGCAGCGGGCAGTTTACGATTTGAGGTGAAGAATTCGATTAGGATTCTGCTTCCTAGAATTTCTTGAGGGCAAGCGGAACTGCGCCAATTCTCGCCAGAGTCTAAAAGCTTCAACATACCCACATCGCTAAAACAAGTATCGACGGATGATCTCAAAATGTTTTTAGCAAGATCGTCGCCGCCATTCAATTACGAGAAAGACGATCACATGTCCTCCTGTTTCGTTTAGCCAGATCGAGTAATGAAGGATTAACCTTCAGCGCGAAAATCCAAAGTGGGATTGATTGGAAAATATCGATCGCCACAAGTTGTCGACACAATTATCGCAAAACACATCATTGGCAAAACCGTAAGAATTACGATCTACTCTAGCTAAGGATCCGAATGAGCAGGGCTGTAAGTTCTTTCGAGCTTTCCATTAACCGGCGTTCCCCGAACCAGACCTTGGCGAACTGGTTATACGGTGAATTGCGTAGGGCCATTCTGGAAGGGCGCTTGAGGGCTGGAGTAAAACTCCCCGCATCGAGAGACTTCGCAAAGCTATACCACGTCTCCCGTGGGACCGTGGTCAATGTGTTCGAAAGGCTTCTGGACGAGGGTTACCTGTTGTCACGCGTTGGAGTCGGAACGTGGGTGAACTCCACTGTTCCGTTTGGCAAAGCCCCTACCCGGATGACTTCTGAAAAACCGGAGTACGTGCGGCGTGTCGTCTTTAGCTATAAGAAGCCCAAGCAATTTGTAGGTTGGGTACGGTTTCCCGCGGTTCGTCCGTTCGGGATGGGTTTTCCGGCACTCGCGGAATTCCCAGCTGATCTATGGGGACGGATTGCTGCAAAACGTTCCCGTGCGTTCCGGTCTTGGCTTCGCGAAGAAGATGATGGAGCAGGCTATCGGCCACTGCGTGAAGCCATTGCGCATTATCTAGGTACTTCGCGTGGAGTAAAGTGCAATTCGGATCAGGTCGTTATCGTCTCCGGTGTGCAGCAGGCTCTGGATCTTCTTGCTCGTCTGCTATTGAAACCAGGCGATCCAATCTGGATGGAGGATCCCGGATACTTCGGAGCATCGATTGCGTTCGATAGAGCGGGTGCAAGGATCGTCCCGGTACCAGTCGATGATGAGGGCCTTTCAGTATCTGCCGGAATAAAGTCATGCTCCGACGCTAAAGGGGTGTTTCTCACGCCTGGCCATCAGTTTCCACTTGGAATGGCGATGTCGCTGGAACGCCGAACAGAGGTCTTGAAATGGGCCGCGCGCACCGGCGCTTTCATTATTGAAGATGATTATGACAGTGAATATCGTTTTGAAGGTCTGCCTGTACCGGCGTTGCAGGGACTGGACCAACGTTCAAATGTGATTTTCATCGGAACGTTTACGAAAATTCTATTTCCATCTTTGCGTCTCGGATATATCGTTCTGCCACCTTCGCTGGTCGATGTCTTTCTCTCATTCAGGAGAGGCTCGGATCTCCGCTCGTCGGGATTTGATCAAGTCGTGCTTACTGACTTCATCACGGAGGGGCATTTTGGACGCCACCTTCGGCGGATGCGCAACCTATACGCGCAACGTCTTGAGGCACTGGTGGAATACGGCAGGCGATATCTCAACGGGCTCCTGGAAATTCAGGATCCGAAGGCCGGACTATACACAGCTGCATTTCTTCAAAATGGTATGGGCTCTCGTGAAGCGGAGTCGATTGCATCGGAGAGCGGACTTGAAACGAGGGCGATGGATCGTTTCACTCTGAGACCGCATGACCCCAAAGGGCTGTTGTTAGGCTTCGCCGCGTTCGAAGTAAAAAGCATTCGCGAAGGAATCATCCAGCTGGCCTCGGCACTTGGCCGCACGAGGCCATCCCGCCGCGTTTGAATTGGTCCATTGGTTTACGGGGAAAATGGCTCTACTCTTTGTACCGCACAGTTTCTATATTTATGGGGAGGCCGGAAGCATTCCCCAATTGAAGACGACCGGGGCCACAAGGAGTTAAACCAGTGAGCTCTTCAGCAATTCCCTTATTCGCTCAACAATCACGACTGCTCCGTCCAATTCTCGTCGGTGGCACACTTGCCGGCACATTCGACCTTACCTGCGCAATGATTACGATGGGCGTCGGCAATCCTCGCCTCATTGCCGGCGGGCTGTTGGGAAAGCAAGTGGTGCAGGGTGGAATCGGCACTTGGATTTTTGGTGTTCTTCTCCACTACTTCATCGCGATCTCCGCTGCAGTAGTCTATTGCAATTCCAGCCGCAAGCTGGAGTTTCTCAGAGAACATTGGTTTGTGAGTGGTCTGTTCTATGGGATAGCAATCTACCTGGTGATGTTTCTGATTGTCCTCCCCCTCTGCGCTTACCATTTCACGGGACCTTATCACTACCGCGACCTGCTGCAGGGCATTCTGGTGCATATGCTGATCATCGGACTGCCTATATCGTTCAGTTTGCACAAGCTAGCGCCTGTACCCGATCCCTATTCCAATTAGCTGCTCGCGCTCAGCATCGAGTCACATTTCTTCCGTAAGCTTGTCCAAAACGATCCTGATGGAACGACTACTTGGCAGGCACCTCTCGTCCGGACATTGTTGAGAACGCTGGGTGCACAAGGAGCAGGACAATGCTGAATCTGTATCAGCCTGAAGCGGTGAAAGAACTCAACACAAGACTCGCGCGCCTTCGCTCCGACAGTCCCCGGCAATGGGGCAAGATGACGCCTGCTCAGGCCATGGCTCACTATTCAGCCCAAATGGAGATGGTGCTTGGAAGGAGCTTCCCGCCCAGACGGTTTATTGGCCGGTTGGTTGGAAGATTCGCAAAGCGTGGCATACTTGGCGCAAAGCCAATTCAACGAAATATGCCAACAGATGAGAGTCTCATCATCACCGATGAACGCGATTTGGACAAAGAGCGCTCGCGCGTGCGTAACCTGATCGCCGAATTTGTTGCAGTTGGTCCTGATGGTTGCACCCGTCATCCGCATAGTTTTTTTGGACGGATGTCTCCATCTGAGTGGGCAACCTTGATGTACAAGCATCTTGACCACCATCTGCGCCAGTTCGGGGTCTAGCGAACCTAAGAGTATTTTCTTCGGTAAGGGCCATTTTCGGATGCGCGAACGACTATCTGGAGTGTGGGGGATGCCCCGAAGGAAAAAGCAATGAAATGTCTCAGGGGCCTCGCCGTGGGTTGAAAAGCTGTCCGGACGGTTAGCAAGAACCGGCAGGCTTTTAAGTGGCCGCTGTCGAAGCTGGAAAAAGGCGAAACCTCGCGGCAGCCTCTGGACAACGCGGCAAGAAAGGCGAGAATGATTCGTGAACAACGATTGGCGGTTTCAATTTTCTCGATCGGCATGATTGCACTCGGAATCCTGTCAGTCATCTCACGAGATTTTGCCTATACTTGGCAACCCGTCCCGCAATTTCATCCTGGGCGAGACATACTCGCGGTCATCTGCGGCGTGTTTATGATCGCGGCGAGCATGGCCCTGCTATTTCGTTCCACTGCTTCCATTGCAGCTCGTGCGATGTTCGTTTATTTGCTTGCGTGGATGTGTCTCAAGCTCCCAGCGATATTCATCGCGCCACAAATTGAAGGAGTGTGGCTCGGACTAGGAGAACTCGGCATGTTGTTCGCTGGCGGCTGGGTGCTGCTAGCACAATCTTCAGAAGTGGAGGGTAGCGCATTCTTCAGCAAACTAAGCGGGCGAAGGGGAATCCGTATTGCGCAGATCATTTTCGGGCTGGCGGTTATCCCCGTGGGTGTAGCGCATATCGTTTATCTCAGCATCACCACCAGCCTTGTTCCGACCTGGCTGCCATTTCGCACTGCGCTCGCCTGGATCACTGGCGCAGGACAAGTGGCATGTGGCCTCGGAATTCTGTTTGGGGTTTTGCCGCAAGCTGCCGCGTACATTGAGACCGGAATGCTCGCTCTCTTCGGCTTTCTGGTTTGGGGACCTGACACCTGGTTTTCTTCCATGCCTAAAATGGCCGGCTCGCCGGCTGGCCCGCGGTTTCCGTTAACCGCGTTCCTCATTACGTGGGTCATTGGCGCATCCGCTCTGTTGATTGCAAAGAACAGTGTGTCTGCTGCTTCAAGTTCTGAAAAACTTGTTCGAGAGTAAGAAAACTAGAACCTGCCCTGAGTCCAACAGGAATATGCCGCGATGATCTTTAGGGCTGCATAATCTTTCTTGTGACGGGCAATGCATCGATCGAGGATCGGAGAGTTTTCGAATAATTTCACTCCGCCAGGATAGGTCAACGCTCCAAACATGATCAGGCCCCAGAGAGCAAGCATAGGCCTCCAACAGATTGGCATACTGAGACTGGCTTGGGGCCTCTTCATGTGCACTCAATAGTAGCCTACAACCTTGAATGGACATCAGATCAGCCAATCTAGACCAGTTGATGCAAATACCGAAGGGCCAAAGCATTTTGTGAACTAGCTTCTCGATTGATATGGAAGGACTGTCATTACCTATGCTCTCTCTAGCGCGAGGCATTTAAGGCCAGACGGAGTTGGAACCGGCAGTCCGGCGACTTGGTGCGAATCGGGAGGATTGTCGATCCGGCCATTTGGTTCTGGAGACGTCTTCGCCGAAAAACACATTCGAGTGTCCAATTGGAGGAGAAGCACGCGACTATGTTCAAGAAGAATCTCACCAAGCAGAGCTTGCGTGATATGGAGGAGCCATGAAGTATTTGTGTCTCGTTTACGTGGACGAGAAGATATTGGAAACTATGACCCCGGCCGAGCACTCCGTGATGGATAATGAAGCTCTTGCCTACGACCAGACTCTAAGAAACAGTGGTCATTTTGTGGCTGCCAATGCACTCGAGCCGGTGAGTACGGCTACTTCAATCCGGTTGCGAGGGGCGAAGGTTTCGATCACGGATGGACCGTTCGTGGACACCTTTGAGAAGCTCGGCGGATTCGTGCTAATTGAGGCGAAGGATCTGGACGAAGCCATACAGATCGCGTCTAAGATTCCGCCGGGACGAATGGGCGGAATTGAAGTACGCCCCGTCAAGGAACTTACCGGAAGCTGCACCTAGGCGGATTATCTGCCAAGGTTGAAATTGACGAAAGGCTGGTTTCCCGTATGGAGCGCTGCAGTTTCTGTGCGAATGTCTAATTGGCAATGCGGCGCTTCATTCTTTGAGCGTTAGTGGTTTGCGATCTGGGCGAGTTCGGTCCGTGACTCTGATGCAGATGTGATCTCGCCTTCCGAAAACGCGACCGGAGCTTCAAGACGAATCTCCATTGTCGTGCCGGGCACGAGCACAAAATCGTCGCTGCGCGATCCGAGAAGATGTGCGAGCCGGATGACACCGCTGGCACCGCCAGTAACGCCGCTCCAGATCCCACTATCGCCTCCGCTCATGCCGGACATCGCGCCAACCATGGCCGATTGAGAGGAACTGATAGCGATGCCCGCAAGGTCACTGCGCCAGCTTGAATCACCCGTGATCACTTCTCGTTGCGACAAGTGAATATCAGTGCGCGTCGTGGAGAATCCCACCAGAGCTGCCGCCAGCGGCTTGGTAATCCCGTTCGGGAGCGTGACGGAATCGAATCGCAGAGCAAGCTGGGTATGCCCCTTCACCTTTCTAGGACGTTCAACATGAGTGACCTGGCCGTGAACGAAGCTGCCGGCGGGAATGAGAATGCGGTTGTTCTCAACTATGGGGGATATCGTCGTGCAGGAGAATTGTTGGCCGACAAGGGCCGTGTGAGTATTGATGATGTTGCGCAATTCGAGGAGAGCAGATGTTCCCACCGGGAGAGCCGGCCGATTAGAGAGGTGAACAGTTTCGTTCTGCGCCGCAAGTGTGGTGGCGACGCAGAGCGCAGCCAGTGTAGTGAAGATTCGGGTGAACGACTGATTTGTGAGTTGCATCTTGTGGGCTCCTGCCATACGCTAATTTGGCGGCGAATTCCGGTGTTTTCGGCATATAGTCGACTGAGCCGAGGGGAATTGGACAGGGGCGACAAGGTTTTTGGCGCGGCTGGCTCAAGTTGGAAGCGTGTATTAGTGCTTCGGGGGGAGGGAGATGTCGACAGTACTGGTGGACCTCAGCTCGTTGAGGCGCTTTAGCAGGAACCGGCGAGCTGGCTCCTGGCGAACGATGGAAAGGGCTTGTTCGTAGGCGGCGGTGGATTCCTGGACATTTCCAAGGCGCCGGAGGAAGTCGGCTCGAGCAATATGGGCCGGATAGTAGTCGCGCAGTTCGCCGCGGGCGAGGATCGCGTCTACGATTTCGAGCGCCATCGATGGTCCGTCGCGCAAGGCAATCGCGGCAGCTCGATTGAGTTCGACTATAGGAGAGGGAAGGACCCGCAGGAGGACATCGTAAAGACCGATGATCTCGTTCCAGTCAGTTGCGGCGGGACTAGGGGATTGGGCATGAATCGCTGCTATGGCCGCTTGTAGAGCATAGGGCCCGACAGTGCGGGAAGCAAATGCGCGATCGACAAGGGAGACACCTTCGGCGATGAGTTCGTAATCCCAGAGGGATCGGTCCTGATCATCGAAGAGGATGAGATCGTGATCGGAAGACGATCGAGCATTGCGTCGCGAATCGTGTAGAAGCAACAGTGCAAGCAAACCGAGGACTTCGGATTCGGGCAGAAGCTCAACCAGGAGCCGTCCCAGACGTATGGCCTCGCTCGAAAGATCGGGTCGTGCGAGGGCCTCTCCGGTGGTGGCTACATAACCCTCTGTGAATACCAGATAGATGACACCCAGTACGGTGCCGAGACGGCCACGGATCTCACGCTGATTAGGTACTTCGTATGGAATTTTCGCAATCCGAATCTTCTCTTTGGCGCGGACGATCCTTTTTGCGATTGTGGGTGTGGTACTGAGAAAGGCACGAGCGATTTCGTAGGTTGTGAGGCCGCAGACTTCCCGGAGTGTCAACGCCAGTTGTGCGTCCTGAGAGAGCGCGGGATGACAGCAAGTGAAGATTAGCCGCAACTGATCGTCGTCAATGGCGTTTGGATCCCAATCCGGAGTTTCGTCTTGTGTAGATATCATTCGACTCGTCAGTTCCGGTAAAGCGGCAGTTTGGCGTGAACGTCGGCGCAGTTTATCAATCGCGCGAAAGCGCCCGGTCGAAATCAACCAGGCACGTGGATTTGAAGGAAGCCCCTCCACCGGCCATTGCTCCATCGCTGCCGTGAATGCATCCTGAAGAGCTTCTTCAGCAAGATCGAAATCGCCAAGGAGGCGGATCAGAGTCGCAAGGACGCGACGAGATTCGGTGCGATAGATTCCGTCGATGGATTCTCCCATCGGCTGAGCCGAAGCGTCGTACATGTTCTTTCTCTCCCTAGCTGCTAGACAGCCTGATGAGTGATGTCGAACATTCCTGCCGGCATCGAGCGACAGGGGCGGTTCTGATCATTGTCGTTGAACCACGCCAAAAATGGACAGGCATTCGTTCTCGCCCTTGAAGATAACCCACGCTGCCTGTGAGTTGCCCACTCGATGATGGTGAAGCCGACGGGCGATTGCGCGAGGGGAGTTAAAGTGACAACTGCAAATTCAGCCTTTCGCATTTTTGGCAGGTTTGTCAAAGCCACTCTGAGATTTGCGCCTTTGGGCTATCCGTGGCATCCCTCGACGACCGTTTGGTTCCGGAGAGTAGTTGGCCTGCCGATCCGGCAGCTTTTCGTAAACTACGTGTGAACCGGCGTGATTGTTCGATTAACGCCTGAGAACGATCCCAATTCAAGAAAGGTCGAGTGCTAGGACCCATAGATTGGCAGAAAACGTGGTTTCGTTGGCATTGCGATGATTGTTCTCGTGCATGAAGATGAGTTTAGTCAGGACGCAGAAGGCGATCCCTAAGGCGATGAGATCGCTATCGGGAGGAGCAATCGTACACATGAAGTACTTCATATATGCATTGATCGTCGGCACCGTGCTATGTGACGCATCGGACGCCCAACAAGGTCAAGTCGAACAGTCAGCTCGCAGCGGAATCGATGTCGGAAACCAAGCCTGGATTGATGGAGTGAGAAGAGGCGACGTTGCGGTCATTGCTGCGACCTACGCAGAGCAAGCCGTAGATTGCAACCCGGAAGGGAGCTGTGTCCGTGGGAGAGTGCAAATCGAGCAACACATGAAGGATCAATTCGCCCGACTCGGTAAGGCGAGCTCCGCAACAGTAAAGAGTTGGGGATCAAGCCAGCACGGCGATGTCGTTTACGAATGGGGTCAAGCTGAAGCAACGTTCGCGAAGGGCGATAGGACGACGGAAAAGTATCTGACCGTTTGGCAGAAACAAGCAGACGGAAGCTGGAAAATCTATCGCAATCTTGTGATTGCCACAAAATAAATAGGAAATCAGTTTTGAACAGACCAGTATCGAAATCATGCCGCAACGTCCGCCGGAGGGCTCGAATACGGGCAAGGTCGCCGGAGACGAGATCGTGCAGCTCTATCTGCATTTTCCTCCCCTTCCAGGGGCACCAATTCGAGCACTTCGCGGATTTGAGCGAGTGCATCTGCAGCCCGGAGCTCGCCAGAAAGTTAATCTTCACCTAGATGCGCGAGATCTGAGCATGGTTACTGATTCCGGAGACATCATTGTGGCAGGTGGCAAGTACACAGTGTCTGTCGGTGGCGGGCAACCTGGAACTGGAGCCCCCTCGGTGAGCGCTTTCTTTGAAGTGAACGGAGAGGTGAAGCTGCCCGAGTAGTTCGACGCTCCCATTTTGGCGGCGTCATCTGGTACAGCCGGTCATTGTAATTATTTGTTACGTAAGGATTACCCGATCATGCAATTAAGAAACATTCAGCACCTTACTCGATGGCTGGTTCTTATCTCGTTCATCGCTTTTGGCGCCCATCAACTTGGTTATGGTCAGTTTGTCACTCGCGCAGTTGGTGCGCCGCCTGTGTGGATTCCTGCACAGAAGTTCTGGGCGGACGCAACGGGGATCGCGATGATTGTCTTGGCATTGGCGGCCGGATATGGAAAGCGCGCGGCTGCAATATCGCTTGGAAGCATCTGCTTTCTCTCTGCATTGTTGCTTCATCTGCCGCGGGCAATGGAGCATCCCTTGACTGGAAGCAGCTGGGTCTATTTCGGGAAAGGCCTTGCACTCGCAGGATGCGCGTTCACTGTCGCAGCTGGACTTTATAGAGATTCTCAGGCTCTAGATAGGAAGTGGTTGCTTCTATATGGCAAAACGTCACTGGGGGCATTCATGGTGCTTTCCGGAATTCTGCATTACGTCTATGACGTATTCGTCGCATCGCTTCTACCATCATCAATTCCGTGGCACTTCTTTTGGGCATATTTTGCAGGAGTCTTGCTAATCCTGGGTGGTATTGGTATGGCACTCCCAAGGACCACCCAGGCAGCGACACTCCTTTCGGGAGTCATGATTCTTTCGTGGGTTCCCCTCGTCCATATTCCGCTCGCCTTTAAAGATTTTGGAGCGGCCAAATCGACAGTTCCCGTGTTCGAAGCACTTGCATTTGGCAGCAGTGCCATCCTTGCTTTCGCGACCTAGATGTGCGATAGGACAACATCGAAGCGATACAGAGATGTGAGAGAGGCAAAGCCAGGAGTTCCCGATCATGCCTGACGTACGAATTATGTTCTTAAGCATCGGCTAGTTACCATTGCAGACGAGCTAACTAGGGCCCGGATCGAGAGTCGGGACGAAGAATATTGGTGCAAAGGATTACGTGAGAGCCGGTACTTTAATAATGATGCTAGAGTTGGATCTCGGAGATTCGATGAGTACTGTGAAAGGCAGATCTCTACGGTTAGTTACCCGAAAGAGGGCCAATCGGACCTTTACAGATAATGCGCCCCGTAAGGTCGCGGTGTTGGCCCTGCCAGGCACCGCATTGTCGGATATTGCCGCTCCGTACGAAACCTTCTTATTAGCGGCGCGGCTCGGGAAAGATCGGCTAGCTCTTCCGCTGCCGTTCTATGATGTGTCCCTTCTCTCGATTGCTGGCGATTCGATCAAGACACTATCGGGGCTTTCCGTTACCGGGGCCCTCCCCTTTAGCAGCTATCAAGAAATCCCGGACACTCTGATTGTGGCGGGTGAAGCTGATTCGCTTAATGCAAATAGCAATTATTCGGCGCTATTCAACTGGATCCGTCTCGTAAGAGAAGGAAGTCGGCGGGTGTGTTCCGTCTGCACGGGCATATTCTGCTTGGCTGCGGCCGGCGTGCTTCGCGGAAAGCATGTCACGACGCACTGGCAACACGCAAAAGCGCTGGCTCACGATTTTCCTGATCTATTTGTCGACCCAGAACCCCTGTTCCTTCGCGATGACAAGTTCTACACATCTGCTGGCTGTACGGCGGGGATGGATCTTTCGCTTGCGCTTATCGAAGAAGATCTCGGGTCCGAAATTGCGAGCGAAATCGCTCGGGACTCGATCATGTTTGTTCGTCGATCCGGACGGCAGGGCCAGATTAGCCCCTTGCTGAAGCTGCAAATGTCCGATCGCGAACCCATGCGTGAATTGCAGACGTGGATGTTGGAGCACCTGAATTTGCCGCTTACTGTCGAAGACCTCGCTTCTCAGGTGCACATGAGTCCTCGTAACTTTGCGCGTTGTTTTGTTACGGAAGTCGGTACAACGCCGGCACGCTTTTTGGAAACCCTCCGGCTCGAAGCAGCACGACGACGCCTCGAAGAAACGAATCGCAATGTAGATCAGATCGCGGCTGAGTGCGGCTTTGGTTCTGCCGAAGTTATGCGAAGATCCTTTCTCCGGAATCTCGGAACCTCTCCGAATTCGTATCGTATCCAAAGCGATGCTGGCGGATAGCGCTCAGAACTGAGCGGTCGCAGATGCGAGCGCAGGATGCGGCAACTCGCGAGGAAGGGAATTGAAATGGCAATCAAAATACTGCGACTTCCGTAGTAAAAGAGCGCACGGGCTACAGAGCGAATTGATTCTGTTCCGGAGAATCCATGCAGTCCGCGGTTATCCTTTCGTTTGAGTCGCGGGTGCGAAAGCGTGCGGGACCTGTGCGCTCAGATATGGCGAGGGGATCGAATTTAAGTGGGATCAGATCGAGAGATGGAAGTGGCTTCCATGGATAGACGAGTATTCCGGCTTGCTCCGTCGTCTCCGGCGCATCAGTATATATGGATAAGGCCGACAAATGGCAGAAAACCGGAGTTGCTCTCCATAGATAAGGAGTGGGCGTTTAGAACCGGAGACGGGACCGCTGAGATCTTAATCATCCTCAAAGAAATCCAGGTCGTCCGGTCCTATCCCACGGGATTCAAGAAACCACCAATAGAGCACGATGGGCCAAAGAATCAGCAGGGCCGGCGAGACCACGAGAGCCAGGAATCGCACTTCGGGTGACCAGCGAAAGAAGAAGCAGTTCCGCCGAGGCGCGGCTATAAGCATCACGAATGGGACAGTCACGCATATAGCAAGGCAAAAGACGACGATGTGCACAGCGAGGGGCAATTCAAGAAGCAGGTTGATATCGTTCATACAAGATTATTGAGAAAATAAATCCTTTCATCGACTGTCTGGTCGTGTTTAAGGGAAGAGGTGGGTTAATTGATGCAGCGATTGCGGCGGTCCCGGTGCGTTACACCGAGACGCAGTGGATTAATTGTGCTGACGGTCAAGGCCGCGGCTCTGGACTAAAAAATGCAAGAATTCTCTAGATGATCTCCATGTCGCCGGGCGATAGAGTTTCCTCATCGGGATCGTACAGATCGGGATCACGGCATTCGCACTCTTCGCCGTCGATGTCTTCGTCGTACTTTTCGATTGAATGAGGATTGGCCGCAAGATAAGCGCTTCCTTCTTCAATGACTTCGTTAAAGCGTCGAGCTCCTTCATCACTCCCAAGGTCGAATGATCGCTCTGAATCCTCCTCAGTTGCCATGTCGTCCGCAAGATTGTTGTCGTCAGTCTCCATTCAATGAATCCTCTCCGTGGCACGCATTTCTTTGAGCCTGTCCCCTTTCAGATTGTCGAGGAGAAATGATTACCAGAAGAGTGAATGAGTACTTTAGGGTGTGCGCACAGAGCACATCTTCAGATGAAGGAGCGCTCTGTCTCAATGCTGGTCGTTGGATTTATGAACGGCGCGGATTGCGGCACCGTCAAATCGCAGGATGATTGCCGTTAGCCCCAACGCTTTTGTGAGCAGCAGGAGCTTGTGAAGCGGAAGAAGCATGCGGCCGCATTCTGCCTTGGACAGAGAAGTGCGAGAGATGGAACCTGCCGCCCGTTTTGCCAGCTGCGACTGACCAATGCCGCGACGCTTGCGCATATTCCGGAGCAGGGCGCCGACTAATTGCGCAAGGTGCTCTTTAGAAACTTCCAAATCGGCGTCGATTTGCAGGTTTACGTAATCACGCTCGAGGGGCTGGCCGCAACGGACACAGACGCCGTTCCTCGGGTATTGGGCGCAAAAGCACCGTTTGCAGGTTATGGTTTCGCTATTGCGAATTGACGGAAGGAATTTCAGATCAGGCATAGCTTTCCTTTCAACATGCTGTGGGCAACGTTGTGGCTTGGAGAGAAGGGATAAGGATTGGCGACGGGAGCTACATGACGCGGGTCCGACGACTTCTACGACTCGCAATCTTCACTGTTGGCGGGCAGGTATTGGCTGGGCGAAATAAGGGGCACAAGGCTTTTCAGTTTGACTGAATCTCTCCGCGCATTTCGAGTACAGCCTCCACATCAAAGTCCCGGGCATCGGGGACACGTGCGAACTTGGATGATGCACAGGTGAATATTGATGGTGGAACATGGGGCCTGTAGTTTCCCGCCTGAATCGATTCTGGCGAATTGACCCTATATCCCCCCAGCCACAGCCTGTCGCTTTTCGAGACCGCGTATCCGTACAGTGCCAGCTCGCACTCTATTTCGTCATCGATGGAGCCCGGGGGAACATCGGCGTAGCCGTCGTTTCTCTCAACGGCGGCTATCAGATTTATTACTTTGGGATTCAATTTTTTCCTTTCTGCCGCGTTTTGCGGCCGGTGAAGACTACGTTTGGGAATCCTCATTCTTCCCCGTTGTGGGCCTAGGAGGCGGAGAAGACTTGGATCATCTGCAATGTTTTCAGGGTTTGATATTCAAGTCCGCTGAGACGTACGAAACGGCTGCTCCGTGGAACGAACGTTGTCATCGGGACCGGCACGCAAGCGTCTTCAGATGAGACTCCGGATTATCGGAGGCAAAGCCCCTCACGCACGTGGAAGTCTTGGAACTCGATGTCGTCCCGAACACCTGATCGTTCTCGGAGCGGGCTATGTCGGCCTGGAATTCGCGCAGGCGATGCGACGCTTTGGCAGCAAGGTCTCAGTTGTCGATCGCAATGATCGCCCACTGCATCGCGAGGACGATGATGTTGCCGAGGGGTTGCGAAGCCTCTTTGAAGATGAGGAGATCAAGCTCGCTCTGAACTCCAAAGTCCAGCGTGTCTCGGGAACTTCTGGCGAACCTGTGCGCCTTTCGCTCCTGCGCGCGGGTGTCGAAGAGACGATCGAGGGTTCGCATCTGCTCGTGACAGGGAAGCGGCCGCCAAACACCAAAAACATCGGGCTTGAGTTGGCCGGCGTGGAACTGACACAGCACGGATATATCAAGGTCAACGAACGCCTTGAGACTACCGCTGCCAGCGCGTGGGCAGTTGGGGAAGTTTCCAACAGTCCGCATTTCACGCAGATCAGCGAGGAAGATTTCCGCGTTGTTCGCGATAACATTCTCCGGCGACCGTGTGACAACCGGCAGACAGGTCCCGTTCTGCCCGTTTACCGACCCCGAGTTCGCGCGGATCGGACTCAGTGAGACCGAAGCAAAGAAACAGGGTGTTCCGTATCGGCTGTTCAAGGTTCCCATGGCCGCCGTTCTGCGCGCCCGCAGCTTGATGGAAACGAGAGGCTTCCTAAAATGCCTCGTCGAGCACGGCAGTGATCGGATACTTGGATTCGCAGTGTTTGGAGGCGGCGCTGGCGAAATCATGGGCTTCTTCATGAAGGGAACGCTGCATGAAGAAATAACATGTACGTGCGTATTCATTGTCAATGGTCTAGTGCGGAACCTGTGTAGCTTCATGGCCCCATGTCACATTTCGAAGCCCTATGCCGTCTCACTCTTGAAGACCAGTGGAGGGAAAAACCTGTGAAACGGACCTTCGCCATTATCCTTGCGGGCTTGATTGCAGCGGCTCTGTTCGTAATGCTTGTGCATGCTGTGTTAGTGGCCGCGCATGTTTCCGGCCCACTCACCAACACAGTTCACGGCCTGACCGTACGTCGACTCTGGGCCACTACGGCGGTCGCCCTGGGACTTACAGGAGTCATCATAGGTTCGATAGCCCTGGTACGCGCAATTCGTCGAATTGGAAACCGCGGGCGAAATGGTGCAATCCTTGCCTTGGTGGCCGGGATCATTGCCTCGGTTAATGGCGGGCTCAATTTAGCTCTTGCGACTGGCGGACCCGGCAGTGGCAATGGAGTGGTCGGTGGCGCAGCTGCAATTGTATTTGGACTGATTGGCACGGCCTTGGGCGGGCTGGCTCTGTCCCGCAGCCGTCGCACCGTTCTACAGGCGGGACAATTGTGAGTTTTACAACCGCGATGTCGAACCAATCTGACAGCTTCGAGCCCTATCGTCGGCGCCTGCTCGGTCTCGCATACCGCATGCTTGGGTCAATGGCCGATGCTGAGGATGCGGTGCAGGAAACATACCTGCGCTGGCATGGGGCCGACCGCGACAAAGTGTCGGAGCCAAAGGCGTTTCTCATGACTACGACAACTCGAATCTGTCTCGATATGCTGACCTCGGCCCGTGCTCGCCACGAGGAGTACGTTGGTCCGTGGCTGCCCGAACCAATCTTCGATACGGCAGCACTCACTCCTGACAGCCGTGCGGAATTGGCCGAGGATCTGTCGATCGCGCTGCTGTTGACGCTGGATAGACTGTCACCGCTCGAACGGGCTGCCTTCCTGCTGCACGATGTCTTCGATTTCTCTTTTAGCGAGGTGGCCACGGCACTTCAGCGAAGCGAAGCAGCCTGCCGCAAGCTTGCTGCCCGTGCACGCGTGAATGTGCGCGCAGCCCGGCCTCGCGGCGTGACTCCGCCACCAGCGTCTTCGGGCGGGGTCGATGCGAAACATGCGCGACTATTATCCGCATTCACAGCTGCAGTCGAATCGGGAGATCTCAATAGGCTCACGCAGTTGCTCACTAACGATGTCCGCGTCATCACCGATGGTGGCGGTAAGGTACGCGCGGCACTGAAGGCCATCGACGGTGCTGATCGGGTGGCCAACTTCCTGGTCGAGGTTACGCGGAAACGTCCTGATGCGTGGTGGCGCGACGACTTCACGACGCGCTTTGCCCTTGTCAACGGTCTACCCGGAGTCGTCGTGGACTCACCGGAGGGAGCAATGCAAACTACGGCGTTCGAAATCGAAGGTGATGTCATTAAGGCGATCTACGTAGTGCGCAATCCGGACAAATTACGCCACTTGGCGGCAGGTACAACACGAGAGCGATAACACATGAATGACTGGAGTATCTCCTTATGTTTTCGTTGCAGCAGGGTGAGAAACGACTCTCGGAGTCACAAGCTTTCATTGTGGGGTTTTGGGGCGTTCGCTACCAAGTCACAGATGTTCAGCGG
>Ga0157370_10004050_pt1 | contig 17012 bp, 15 predicted proteins | sample C35metaG_FD_113463 | JGI IMG/M metagenome (GOLD analysis project Ga0157370, IMG submission 113463) | Corn rhizosphere microbial communities from Kellogg Biological Station, Michigan, USA - C3-5 metaG | ecosystem: Host-associated > Plants > Roots > Rhizosphere > Soil | place: USA: Michigan...
CGATCGGTCCGGGAAACATCTTGAGCGCATCGAGGATTGCGATCGAGGTGAATGAGTAGCCCGCCGGGTTGATGACGATGCCACTGCCCCGGTCGATGGCTTCGTGGATCCAGTCGACGATCTGGCCTTCGTGATTGGTCTGCCGAAACTCGATGGGCCGCTTGCCGGCCGCTTGCCGGCACAGCGCTTCCACCTGCCGGAGCGTCGTGCTCCCGTAGATCTCGGGCTCGCGCTCGCCGAGGCGATTGAGATTGGGGCCGTTCAGGACGTAGATCGGCCGATCCGTGGAAAGCGATGTTGAGCGCACGACGTTATCCCTTGTAGCCCATCACACGCGGGAGCCAGAGAACGGTCTCGGGGACGAACGTGATGAACGCCAGCACCACGACCGCTGCGGCGATGAACGGCGCCGATTCGCGCACGATCGCGACCAGCGGCTGCTTCGTCATGTTCGCGACGATGAACAGCAACAGCCCGAACGGCGGCGTGAGCAGACCGATCATGATGTTGACGACCACCACCACGCCGAAGTGCACGACGTCGATGCCCAGCACCTTCGCCGTGGGAATGAAGATCGGCACGATGATGAGGAGGATCGTCGTACCCTCCAGCAGGCAGCCGAGCCCGAGCAGGATCGCGTTGACGAGCAGCAGGAACGCCGTGCTGGAAAGATGGAAGCCGCCGACGAAGGTCGCGACCGACGCCGGCACGTTCTCGATCGTCACGACGTAGTTGAACACCAGCGCCCCGGCGATCAGCATCCCCACCGACGTCGTCGCCTTCGCGCTCGAGAGCAGCACACCGTAGAGCTGGCGCCACGTCATCGCCCGATAGATGAGCGACGCCGCGAGCAGCGCGTAGGCGGCCGCTGCCGCGGCGCCTTCAGTGGGTGTCATCACGCCGCCGTAGATCCCCACCAGCAGGATCACCGGCAGCAACAGCGCCGGAAACGCGTTGATGGCGGCGCGCGGGATTTCGCGCAGCGGCACCGGCGGCTCGACGGGGTAGTTACGGCGCCGCGCGATCAGCGCGTTCATCACCATGAATGCCACGCCCAACAGCAATCCGGGAATGACGCCGCCCAGGAAGAGATAGCCGATCGACGCATCGGACACCAGCGCATAGATCACCATCGGTATCGATGGCGGAATGATCGGCCCGATGATCGCGGACGAAGCGGTGATCGCGGCCGCGTATGCGGTGGGATATTTCCCATCGCGGCTCATCATGCCGATGATGATCCGTCCGATGCCGACCGCATCGGCAATCGCCGAGCCCGACATGCCGGCGAATATCACGTTCGACACGACGTTGACATGCCCGAGGCCGCCGCGGAAGCGGCCCACCAGCACCAGGCAGAACCTGAGCAGACGGTCGGTGAGGCTCCCGGTATTCATCAGATCGGCAGCCAGGATGAACAGCGGCACCGCCAGCAGCACATAGCTGTTGTAGAGGCCGTTCAGGATCTGCTCGGCCGCGGTGCCCGGGTCGAGGTGCGCGAGGATGAGGTAGAGGACCGATGCCCCGATCATCGAAAGTCCGATCGGCAGGCCGATCGACGCCAGCGCGACCAGCGCGATGACGCACAGCGAGAACGGCGACACGCCCATCACGAAACGGTGCCGGAGCGTGTCGCTCCCCCGCCGCGGCGCAGCCCTCGCCAGGCGAGCCAGCCTATCCTCGCCTGGCGCAGGATGCATACGACCGCGAAGATCAGGTAGATCGAATACAGGTAGTCGAAAGGCACTTTCAAGTAGGCCGAGTGCTCGCGCTTCATGAACACAACGTACCGCCAGGTCGCCGGCAGCGACAGCGCGATCAGGACGATGAGCGTGACCGCGGCGATGATCGTGAAGACCCGCCGCACGTCCGGCGACACGGCGTTGTACAGGATGTCGAAGCGAACCTCGTCTTCGTCCGCGACGATGAACGAGGCGCCCCACAGGATGACCCACACCCAGCAGAGCACCGTTACTTCCTCGCTCCACCCCAGCGGACGATTCAGGACGTAGCGAAACACGATCTGCAGCAGGAACGAGACGAACATCGTCGCGATGAGCGCGACCGCGACGTTGTCGGCACGCCGGCGCAGCCAGCCAAGGATCGGTGGCTCTTCCGTCCGCTCCCTGACCGCCCCGGACATCGGCATCGGCCCCGACTACAGCGCGTTGATGCGCTCGAGCGCGCCCTTCGGCCAGTCGTTGCCGTACTTGTCGACGTAGCGCTTTTGCGCGTAAGTGCGAAACGCGTCGATGTCGGGCGTGTAGACCTTCTTGCCCTCGCCCTTGAGATACGCGACGACGTCCTTCTCCTGGCCCTCGAACTTGACGGTGTAGTCGTCGATCGACTTCTCCGCCGCGGCGCGAAAGCGCGTCTGCTGATCGGGCTTCATCGCGTCCCATGCCTTGGACGACACGGCCATGACATCGTAGCCGACGACGTGCGACGTCAGGACGAACTGGGTGGTCACCTCGTCGAACTTCATGAGCTTGCTCAGCAGGAGCGGGTTGTCCTGTCCATCGATGGCGCCCGTTTGCAGCGCCGTATAGACCTCGGCGAACGCGACCGGCGTGGGGTTGACGCCGATCGACTCGCCAAGGAATTGCCAGAACTCGCCCGGCGGCATCCGCAGCTTGATGCCGGCAAGGTCGGCCGGCGTGCGGATCGGCTTGTCGGGTTTGAGATTGACGTGCCGCGCGCCGAAATAGACCGGCGTGATCAACTCGATCTGCAACTGGTCGCGCGCCAGCTTGATGAAGTCGCGGCCGACGTCGCTCTTGAAGGTCTTCTTCAAGTGATCGACGTCGCGGAACAGATAGGCCGACGTCATCAGCGACCATGCCGGTAGCTGCTTCGAGATGTCCTGCGGCGCGAGGTTGGCCATCTCGAGGTTGCCGCGCTGGAGGGCGACGAGCTCGGTACCCTGCTTGAACAGCGTGTTCGACCAGAAGGGCTGGAAGTCGAAGTCGTTCCTGATCGCTGCGGCGAACGCCTTGTACGCCTCCGCGCGGAGATCCTGCTCGGTGAACGCGCAACTGAAGCGCAGCTTCGGCTTGCCCTGCGCGAGCAGGCGGGGCGACGCGGCAAGCGCGAGCGCCGAGGCACCCGCCCGAAGAACGCTACGACGTGAAATCGCTGACGACATGGTCGGTCCTCCAAATGGGATTCGAAATCCTGCGGCGCGACGGGGTCTCGCCGCGACGGCCGTGGACTGTCGGACGATAGCGTTTCTGTCCGACGATTGCAATTCCCTATGGTGATAGTCCGGATGCCGGACGAAAGGTATCATCAGCACACCGCAAGCGACATTGCGGCAACGTCGTGGGCCGCTCGGACTTGACGATGCTCGGCGAAGCACTGGAAACCGGTACGATCGGCGAGAAGACTTATCGGCGCATTCGCGCGGACATCGTCTTCGGCCGGCTGGCACCCGCAGAGCGGCTGACGCTCGACCGGATGCGCGACGTCTATTCGGCAAGCGTCAGCACGCTTCGCGAGGTGCTCAACCGACTATGCGCGGAAGGACTGATCATCGCCGAAGGCTCGCGCGGATTCGAGGTCATGCCGATCTCCTCCGGAAACCTGCGCGAAGTGGCGGCGATGCGCTGCCTGCTCGAATCGCACGCACTGCGCGAATCGTTCGAGGCAGGCGACATGGAGTGGGAAGGCAAGGTCGTCGCCGCCCATCACAAGCTGGCGTCGATGGAGCGACAGATGGCGGCGGGGCAACGCTCCGTGGCGGAGACCTGGAAGCGCTACGATCAGGAATTTCACCACGCGCTGATCTCGGCATGCGGCTCGCAGGTTCTGCTCGACACCCATGCCATGATCTACGACCGGTATTTGCGCTACCAGATGATCGCAGCGGTGTACCGCGGCGGCATCGCCGCGGCGGAGCACCGGCGACTGCTCGAATGCGCATTGAAGCGCGATTGGAAGACCGCGCAAGCCACGCTCACGAAGCACGTGAACGATTGCGTGGAGCACATGATTTCGAAGCGGCTGGTGCCGTGAGCCTGGATCGAGGTGTGGGACGGAACTACGCCGGCGATGTGCGCGGCGCCGCGCGCGTATTCAGGAACACCGAATACAGTGACGTCGTCGCGCAAATGAAGAGGCGATTGAGCTTCGGGCCGCCGAAGCATACGTTGGATACGCTTTCAGGAACGAGGATCTTGCCGAGCAGCGAACCATCGCTTGCGTAGCAGTGCACGCCGTCGCCGGCCGACAGCCACAGGTTGCCCTGCGCATCGACGCGAAATCCATCGAACAGACCCACCGAGCACGTGGCGAATACGTCGCCGCCCGAGATCGAGCCGCCGTCGCTCGACACGGTGAAGCGCCGCACATGGGCGGGCCCCTCCATGTCGTGCGTGAGGCCAGTGTCGGCGATGTACAGCAGTGATTCGTCGGGCGAGAACGCCAGCCCGTTTGGCTGCACGAAGTCGGAAGCCACGACGCTGACGCGACTGCTGTGCGGATCGATGCGGTACGCGTTGTTGGCACCGATCTCGCTCGGCGAAGCATCGCCTTCGTAGTCCGAGTCGATGCCGTAGCTCGGGTCGGTGAACCAGATGCTGCCGTCGCTCTTGACGATCACGTCGTTCGGCGAATTGAAGCGTTTGCCGTCGTGGCGGTCGGCCAAGACGATGCGCTTCCCGTCGAACCCGGTGCGCGACACGCAGCGGCTGCGATGCTCGCACGAGACCAGACGGCCCTGCACGTCGACCGTATGGCCGTTGCTGTTCATCGACGGTTGGCGGAACACGGAGACCGAGCCGTCGGTCTCGTCCCAGCGCAGCATGCGGTCGTTCGGAATGTCGGACCAGACGAGATAGCGCCCGGCCGCGAACCACGCGGGTCCCTCGGCCCAGCGGCAACCGGTGTAGAGCTTCTCCGCATGCACGTACGGTAACACCAGCTTGCGAAAGCGCGGGTCGATGACTGCGAAGCTGGACGTGAGTTCGAGCGGCATCGGGGGTGCTCCGCGCGACGTCAGCTATTCCGCAGGCCGGCGTCCGCGGCCGTAGATCAGCAGCATCGCGATGATCACGATGCCATAGGTGACGTGGCGGCCGAATTCCGGCATCTGCATCACCGACAGGATCGACTGCAGAAGCGTGATAAGGATGACGCCGGCCACCGTGCCGAGATAACTGCCGCGGCCGCCGAGAATCGACGTGCCCCCGAGGACGACGGCCGCTATCGCCGGCAACAGGTAGGGGTCACCCATTGCCTGCGCCGCCTTGCTCGCATAGCCTGCGAGCAGTACGCCGCCCAAGGCCGAGAGTCCCCCGGCGAGCGCGAACGCCATCATCACGACCGTACGCGTGCGCGCGCCGGAAAGATACGCGGCGCGCTCGCGGTTGCCTATTGCATAGACCGTGCGACCGAACGTCGTGCGCGTCAACAGGAAGACGGCGGCGGTGCCGACCACGGCCCATACGAGTACGGCGTTCGGTATGCCGAGCACGGTGTTTCCAGTGGCGAGGAAGCGCATCGCAGGCGACGACGAATCCTGCGGCGAGAAGCCGCCGGTGTGCACGATCATCAACCCCTGGGCGACCGCATTCGTCGCGAGGGTGACGACCATCGACGGGATGCGAAGAAACGCAACGCCGACGCCGCTGACGAGCCCCAGTGCAACGCCGCAGCCGATACCCACCGGAATCGCCATGGCCTCGCCAAGCGGCCCCCAGCCCGTCGCTGCTGTCGCCATCATGCCCCCGACGGCCACGACCCATGGCACCGACAGGTCGATCTGGCCGAGCAGGACGACGATCATCGTTCCGGTGGCGATGACGCCGAGAAACGACGCGACCTTCAACTGTTGCAGCAGGTACTGCGGCGACAGGAAGCTGCTCGAATAGAGGCTGCCGATGAGCAGCACCAACACGATGCAGCCGAATGCCCACGCGAGCGCCGGATCGATGCGCCGGCGCATGCTGCCGACCTTATCGATGACCCGGCCGGAGCGATTGGCTGCGGACGGAACCTCAGCCATACAAGTCGAGACGGTTGCGTATGCGCAGCAACCGCACCGCACCGAGACAGACGGCCGCGGACAGCACGATGCCCTGGAACAGCGGTTGCCACAACGGTTCGACGTCGAACACGAAGAGCAGGTCGCCGATCGTGCGGAACATCAGCGCGCCGAAGATCGCGCCGATCGCGCTGCCCGAACCACCGAAGAGCGAAACGCCGCCCAGCACGACCGCAGCGATCGAGTACAGCGTGTACGTGTTGCCGTTCGCGGCCGACGCTTCGCCCGTGTACGTGATGAAGGTGACGAACAGTCCCGCCATCGACGCAAGAAGACCCGACAGCGTGTAAGCAACGAACTTGGCGCGGTTGACCGGCACACCCGACATGTACGCCGCCACTTCCGATGATCCGGCGGCATACGCGGCCCGTCCAATCGCTGAACGCCTGAAGGGCACCCAAACGATCGCAACCACCGCAAGCAGCAGCGCGAGACTCTCAGGCACGCCACCCGGCAACTGGCCGGTCAGCGCATCGGCCAGCTGGGTGTTGACGTCGCCGCCCGGAACAGGCCGGAGCGCGAGCGCCGCTCCGTAATACACGGCACCGGTGGCGATAGTCGTGACAATCGGCTGCAGCCGCCCGAAGATCACGATCAGTCCGTTGATCGCCCCGCACAGGCAACCGACCAGCAGCACAACCACGACGCCGATCGTCGTCGTCAGCGTCGAGCCGACGACGATGCTCGACGCGAGGCAATTGGCGAGGATCATCACCATGCCGACCGACAGATCGATGCCCGACGTGAGCACGACGAGCGTCTGCGCCATCGCGACGATAGCGAGGAGCACGCCCTTGTTGGCCGCGGTCGTCGCGACGTTTGCGTTGAGGCCTGCCGGATGGTTGGCGGCGTAGATCGTGAACATCACGACGAACGCCGCGAACGCGAGCAGCGTGCCTTTGTGCTCACGCAACCAAAAGGACCAGTCGCCGCTCACGTCGAAGCGGTTTGCGGTGCGCCGGCTTTCCGGGCTTCGGCACCGATGTTCAACGCGCTGCTGACCAGCGCGCGTTCGGTGATCTCGGGACCGATCAGCTCGCGCCTGATTGCGCCGTCGTACATCACGAGCACTCGGTCGCAGCAGCCGATGAGCTCGTCGTAGTCAGTGGAGTAAAAGAGAATCGCCGCCCCGTTTTCGGCCAGTTCGCGGAGAAGCTGGTACATCTCCTGTTTGGTGCCGACGTCGATGCCACGCGTCGGATCGTTCAGGAGGAGGATGCGCGGCGCCATCATCAGCCACTTGCCGATGACGAGCTTCTGCTGGTTGCCGCCGGAAAGCGATCCGGCGGGCACGGCGGTGCCGTCGGTGCGAATGGCGAGCAGGCGCACGATCCGCTCCACCGCGTGCTGTTCGGCCGCTCCGTCGACGACGCCCCAGTGGGACAAGCGATCGAGTGCTGCGAAAGAAAGATTGTCGCGAACCGACATCGGCAACATCAGGCCCTCGGTCTTGCGGTCCTCGGGAATGAGCGCCATGCCGATCCGCTTGCGCTTCGCGACGTTCGGACCGGCAATGGTGACAGGCCGGCCGTCGATCAATATCTCGCCCGTCGTCCCTTGCAGCACACCGAAGAGTGCGAGCAGCAATTCGCGCTGACCCTGGCCATCGAGTCCACCAAGGCCGATCACCTCGCCTGCGCGCACCTGCAACGAGATGTCGTTCAACCGTTCGCTCCAGCCGAGGTGGCGCACTTCGAGCGGCGGGGGCGCGCCGCTCACTGCGCGCTGCTTGTGCGCGGGAAACACTGCGTTGTATTCGCGGCCGATCATGAGCTCGACGATTTCGTTATCGGTCCTCGTACCGGCGGCGAAGCTCGCGACGCTGCGACCGTTGCAAAACACGGTGCACTCGTCCGCCAGCTCGGCGATCTCGTGCATTCGGTGCGAAATGTAAAGCAACGCAAGCCCCTCTGCGCGCAACCGCTTCAGCACACCATAGATCTTCGTCACGTCGGCCGCGGTGAGCGCCGAGGTCGCTTCGTCGAGGATCAGGATGCGTGGCTTGCGGGCGAGCGCCTTCGCGATCTCGACCATCTGCCGCCGCGACAGCGACAGGTCCTTGACCAGCGCGAGCGGATGGATGTTGTCGGCGCCGGCACGTGCGAGCGCTTCCTCCGCCATGCGGCGCTGCGCACGGCGGTCGATCAGGCCGAGGTGCCGCGGCGGATTGCTGATCGCGATGTTGTCGGCAACCGACAGATCGGGGATCAGCGACAACTCCTGGAAGATGCATGCGATGCCGGCTGCGCTCGCGCCGGCGGGCGACGCGAACGAGACCGGCTTCCCGTCGAGCAACATGCGCCCCTGGTCGGGCGTGACGACGCCGGCCATGATCTTGATCAACGTCGATTTTCCGGCGCCGTTCTCGCCAAGCACTGCGTGGATGCGGCCCGCCTCGATGACGAGGTCGGCGTCCTGCAGCGCACGCACGCCGCCGTAGCGCTTGGAAACGCCTTGCATCACGAACAAGCTCATTCAGGCACGCTGAGCCGTCGCGCCGATCGCGATTCGCACCGGGGGTGACCGCTCATGCTCGATAGGGATCGTGCGGGGAAGGTGATCCCCCCACCTGCCTATTTGTTCGCTTCGCTCTGTCCCATGATTTCCTGCGCCGTGAAATTGATGCCGCAGGTAGGAAACGAGTTGCCAACGAAGAAATTGTCGGAAAGCGCGGAGTAATAATCGGTGCCGTCCTTCAGGTTCGGCGACTCGATCCGTGCCAACGGGAGTTTCACCGACTGCGGGACGACCTTGCCCTCGAGCGCGGCGATCGCCGTCTTGATCGCTACGGCCACCTGCGCCGGACCGGTGCCTCCCGACGCGCACCTCAGGCCTTCGCCTCCATACTTGCCGCAGAACTTGCGAAAGCCATTTTCGGTTTCGCCGCCGAACGGAACGAACGGATGCTTGGCATCGATCATTGCTTGCACGACGCCGGTATCCCCACCCTGCGCGGTGATGGCGTCGAAGTGCTTGTGCACGGCAATCGCATCCGCCGTGACCTTCTGCGCGGTGGGATCGTCCCACTTGCCGATCACTTCGACGGTGTCCCACTTCTTCCCGGATGCCTTGAATACTTCCTGGATGCCTTCATGACGGTCGCGATCGACCGACGTGCCGGACACACCGCGCACTTCCAGCACCTTGCCGCCGTTCGGCACATTCTTTACGAGCCACTCGGCCCAGTACTTGCCGAGTCCCTTCTGGTCGACGTTGACGTTGATCGCTTCGTTGGTGTCGAGCGTGTTGTCGAATGCGACCAGCACGACGCCCGCGTCGTTGGCGCGCTTGATCACCGGCTTGAACGCGGCCGGATTCTGGGCGTTCACCACAATTGCGTCGTAGCCGGAATCGATGAAGTTGTTGATAGCCGCGATCTGCGCCGCGACGTCTTCGCCGGTGGAGACGACCTTGAACTCCTTGAGCTTCGCGGCGACCTCGGGCTGCGCGGCGTACGCCTTCGCCGTCTTGATCATCTGGATGCGCCACGTGTTCGCGATGTAGCCGTTGGCGAGCGCAATGCGGTACGGCCCCTTCTTCGCCGGGAACTGGAACAGTTTCGTATCGCTGGCCCACGGCACGAAGCACTGCGCGTCCGAGTTGGGTAGCGAAACGACCTTCGGCGGCGCGGCGGTTGCGAGTCCGGTGGCAAGCAAAGCGACCGCCGCGGCAACCTGGGTACGGTAGAGCATCAGAGCCTCCTTTGACAGGACTTGCGAATACCGGCGAGAGCCGGCAGCAAACGCAACTGGCGTCTTGTTCTGAACCGTTCGCCCGACGCCGGAGCGTCCTCGGACGAGGATAGTCGGCTCAAGCGAATGCTGCGGATTATGGACACCGAACGCCGGGAAATACAACTGTGCGAGCGCGAGGGTCCGCCGGGTCCTTCAGGATCCACAGCGCGCAATTATTCTTGTGAACAGCCACATCAACTCGCCACCAGGCGCCGGCTCCGCCGCTGCAGCCATCCGACGAATGCCATCAATGTGAGCGAGATCGCGATCAGCATCGTCGCGGCCGCCGTGATCGTCAGGCTGATGTTGTCGTTGATGCCGGAGAACATCTGCCGCGGCAGCGTGCGCTGTCCGGGTCCGGCGATCAGCAGCGCGACGACGACCTCGTCGAACGACGCGGCGAATGCGAACACCGCCCCGGACAGCACGCCAGGCAGGATCAACGGCAAGGTCACGCGGCGAAATGCTGCGAGCGGCGGCGCGCCGAGATTGGCCGCGGCGCGCAGCAGCGTGCGATCGAAGCCGGAAAGCGTTGCGAGCACCGTGATGACGACGAACGGCGCGGCAAGCGTCGTGTGCGCGAGAATGAGTCCCGCATAACCGTCGGTGAGTCCCAGCGGCGCGAACGCGAAGTAGACGCCGACGGCGACGATGACGACGGGAACGACCATCGGCGAGATGAGCAGCGCGAGCAGCAGCCCCTGTCCCGGAAACCGCGCCCGCCACAATCCGAGCGCGGCGAGCGTTCCGAGCAGCGTCGCGAGAACGGTCGCCGACGTACCGACCAGCAGGCTGTTCCACACCGAAGGCAGCCAGAACGACGACGTGAAGAAGTCGCTGTACCAGCGCAGACTGAAGCCGGGAAGCGGATAGTAGAAGAACGACCCGGACGAGAACGACAGCGGCACGATGATCACGATCGGCGCCACCAGGAACACGAGCACCAGTGCAGCGAGAATCGCTAGCGCGATGCGCGCGATGCGCTCCCCGGTCGTGAGGTTCGAGCTCATCATGTCATCCGCAGCTTCTCGAGGCCGATCAGCCGGTTGTACACCGCATACAGGGCAACGGTCGCCGCGAGCAGCATGATCGACAACGCAGCGGCCATCCCCCAGTTGACGGTCCTGCTCGCATAGAACGCGATGAAGTAGCTGATCATCTGGTCGTCGGCGCCGCCGACGAGCGCCGGCGTGATGTAGTAGCCGAGCGCCTGGATGAACACCATCAGGCATCCGGCGCCGATGCCGGGCAGTGTCTGCGGCAGGAACACGCGCCGGAACGTCGTGAACGGCGGTGCGCCGAGCGATGCCGCCGCGCGCTCGTACGTCGGCGAGATGCCCTTCATCACCGCGAAAAGCGGCAGCACCATGAACGGCAGCAGCACGTGCACCATCGCCACGTACACGGCGAAGCGATTGAAGATCATTCGCAACGGCTCGTGGACGACGCCGAGCGATATCAGCAGGTTGTTCAGGATGCCCTCACGCTGCAGCAGCACGACCCACGCGACCGTGCGCACCAGCAGCGACGTCCAGAACGGCAGCAGGACCAGGAACAGGAAGAGCGCTGCGCGTTGCGGCGGCTGGCGCGCAATGAAGAGCGCCACCGGATAACCGAGCAGCAGGCACGCGAGCGTGACGACCCCGGAAATCCACAGCGTGCGCCCGAGAACGTTGCGGAAGACCGATTCGTTGGTCGGTGCGGGTGCGATCGCATTGCCGGCATCGCGGCGAAGGTCGATTGCCGCGAGCAGATAGAAATCCGTGACCGGTCCACCCGCGCGCCGAATCGCCGCCCACGTTGCGCGCTCGCCCCACTTCGGATCGATGTCGAGCAATGCACGACGCGGCGAGTCGACCGTCTCGCCCGCGACGCGGCGCCCGCTCGTGATCAGCAGCGTGCGGAAACCCGCGATGTCGTAGTTCAGTCGCGTTGCGGCACTCGCAAGCGTGCCGGCCTCGCGCGCAGCGCGCAGATCGGCCACCATGGCGGCGTACGCGCTGTCGGGCGGCAGATCGTGACCGTCCCATCGCCGCAGTTCCGCTGACACGCGCGGCAGGATGTGATCGACTTCGCGATCGAAAATCGCGCGCGCGAGCATCGATCCGATCGGAACGATGAAGGTCGCAAGCAGGAACAGCAACAGCGGCAGCACGAGCACGGCCGCGCGCCATTGCTCGCGCCGTTGGCTGCGCCGCAGTGAACGGCGCAGCTCGTCTCGCGCGCGCTGCCCGGGCGGAAGCCTCGCAGCAATCGTAGCCACGATGAATCCGCTCCCGCGCTACGCGGCGCCCGCCGAACGCGGGTCGGCTACTTCGCGACCCAGGCGTTGAACCGCTGGTTCAGCTTGTCGAGATTCTCGAGCCAGAACTTGTCGTTGATCGGCAGCGCGCTCGCCATGTTCTGCGGTGCCGTCGCGAGGTTCGGCAGCACGCTCTTGTCGATCATCGCGGTGGACGCCTTCGTTGTCACGCCGTACGGGATCCTCGGAGGCAGGTTCTTCTGGTTGTTGGGATCGTTGACGAAGAGAAGGTACTTCTCCGCATCGGCCTTGTTCGGCGAGCCTTTCATGATCACCCACGAGTCGATCGTGTAGAGGTTGTTCGTCCAGACGATCTTGAAGTTCTTCTTCTCCTTCGCATTCGCGGCGGCGAGGCGGCCGTTGTACGCATCGGTCATCGCCACTTCGCCCGAGGCGAGAAGTTGCGGCGGCTGCGAGCCCTTCTCCCACCACACGAGGTTGGGCTTGAGCTGGTCGAGTTTCCTGAACGCGCGCTCGACACCGGCGTCGGTCGCCAGCGTCGCGTAGACGTCCTTTGGCGCGACGCCGTCGGCCATCAGCGCAATCTCGAGCGTCGTCTTCGGCCCCTTGCGCAGCGCGCGCTTGCCCGGCCACTTCTGCACGTTCCAGAAATCGGCCCACGATTTCGGCGTGTCGCCCTTGATCTTGTCGCCGTCGTAGCCGAGCACGAAGCTGTACACGATCGCGCCGACACCGCAATCGTTGACGGCGTCGGGCATGTACTTGTCCTTGCCGCCCAGCTTCGACCAGTCCATCTTTTCGTACAGGCCTTCCTCGCAGCCGAGCAACAGCTCTTCCGATTCGACCTGCACGACGTCCCAGTTGTTGTTGCCGCCCTGTATCTTCGCGCGCAGCGTGCCGACGCCGCCGTCCCAGCTCTCCTCCGCCATCTTGACGCCGGTCTTCTGCATGAACGGCTTGAAATATGCCTCGCGCTGCGCGTCCTGGTAGTCGCCGCCCCAGGAGACCACCGTGAGATCGCGAGCCATTGCAGGCACCGCGAGTGCAACTGCATAAAGCGCAACTGCGCCGAGCTTCCATGTCCTGGCTTGCATCGTGGTTCTCCTCGTCACTTACGTCACAATGTCGGCGTCTTCCCGCGCGAATGCCCTGCAGTGCTCGGGCGCCCACGCGAGCTCCACCGGCTGGCCGATCGCCGGAAGGCAGTGCACGTCGTCGATCGGCCGCTTGACCGTGAAATCGTCGTTGCTCGGCAGCACGATGCGCGCACGCACGTGATCGCCGAGGTAGATCACTTCGCGCAGCCGCCCGGTGAGGCGGCAATGACCGTTCGCGATTGTAGGTGCGGCGGCGCCGATTTGCACGCGCTCGGGCCGCAGCGACATCATGACCGAGGCACCCGCCGGGAGCGGCGCCGCAAGCGAGCCTTCGACGAGCGCATCGCCGGCAATGCGGACCGTGCAGCGATTGCCGTCGACGCCTTCGATGCGCCCCTCGAGCCGGTTGTTCTCGCCGATGAACCGGGCGACGAAGGCGTTGGCCGGTTGCTCGTAGATGCGCTCGGGTGAATCGAGCTGTTGCACGCGCCCGCGATGAAACACGGCGATGCGGTCGGACATCGTGAGCGCCTCGTGCTGGTCGTGCGTGACGTAGATCATCGTCACGCCGAGCCGGCGGTGCAGGCGGCGTACCTCGAGTTGCATCTGTTCGCGCAACTGCTTGTCGAGCGCACCGAGGGGCTCGTCCATCAGCACGAGCTTCGGCTCGAACACGAGTGCGCGCGCGACAGCGACGCGCTGCTGCTGCCCGCCGGAAAGTTGCGCCGGCCGCCGCGCGCCGAATGCGGGAAGCTGCACCATGTCGAGCGCGCGCTCGACGCGTCGCGCGATCTCGTCGCTTGCCATCCCGCGCACCGACAGCGGAAATGCGATGTTGTCCGCGACGCTCATGTGCGGGAACAGCGCATAGTTCTGGAACACCATGCCGATCGCACGGCGGTACGGCGGCAGCCTCGACAGCGGCTTGCCTTCGAGCAGGATCTCGCCTTCGGTGGGTGTTTCGAACCCCGCGAGCATCATCAGCGTCGTCGTCTTGCCCGACCCGGAGGGTCCGAGCAGCGTCAGGAACTCGCCATGCTCGATGTCGAGATCGAGCCGGTCGACGACGCGCGTGAGCCCGTCGTAGGTCTTGCTGATTCCGGCGAAGCGCACGATCGGGTCGGACATGCGGGCCGCCTGGATATGCTCGCGCTACGCGAGCCCCTTTACGCGAACCATGTCAGCGGTGTCGTCGAGCGCCTTCCCGAATCCCGCGAGCATCTCGTCGATCTCACCCTCCTTCACGATCAGCGGGGGGCAGAAAGCCACGATGTCGCCGGGCATGTTGCGCAGGATCACCCCGTGGTGCTGCGCGCGTCGGACGAGGAAGGCGGCGACGTCCGCCTTGGCATCGAAGCTCTGCTTGGTCGCCTTGTCGCGCACGATCTCGACTGCGCCGATGAGGCCGACGCCGCGCACATCGCCGACCAGCGAGTGCTCGGCATAGCTTTGCATCCCGTCCTGCATGCGCGGAGCGACGCGGCGAACCTGCGCGACGATGTCGCGCTCCTCGTAGATCTTCAGCGTCTCGAGTGCGACCGCCGCGGGCACCGGATGCGACGAATACGTGTAGCCGTGCCCGAAGATGCCGAGCTTGTCGCTCTGTGCGAGGAGGATTTCATAGAGCGCGTTCGAAACGAGATTCGCCGAGATCGGCATGTAGCCGGCGGAAAGCGCTTTCGCGACGGTGACGATGTCCGGCTTCAGGTCGAACGTTTGCGTCCCGAACATGTTGCCGGTGCGGCCGAAGCCGCAGATCACCTCGTCGACGACGAACAGGATGTCGTACTTGCGCAGGATCGCCTGGACGCGCTCGAAATACGTGGCCGGCGGCACGATCACGCCGCCCGCGCCCATCACCGGCTCGGCAAAAAAAGCTGCGACGGTGTCAGCGCCCTCGCGCAGGATCAGCGCCTCGAGATTGTCGGCGAGCCGCGCCGCAAATGCTTCCTCGGATTCGCCGGCTTGCGCGCCTCGATAGTAATAAGCCGCGTCGGTGTGCAGGATGCGCGCAATCGGCAAGTCGAAGTCGGTGTGGGCAAAGGCGAGACCGGTGAGGCTTGCGCTTGCGATCGTCACCCCATGGTATGCGCGTTGGCGCGCGATGATCTTCTTCTTCTGCGGACGACCCAGCGCATTGTTCACATACCACGCGAGCTTGATGGCGGTATCGTTGGCCTCGGAGCCAGAATTCGCGAACAACGCCCTGCCGAGCCCCGCGGGCGCGATGCCGATCAGGCGCTCGGCGAGCTCGGTGGAAACCGCCGGGACCTTGCCCGCAAAGCTGTGATAGAACGGCAGCTCGAGCATCTGCCGGTACGCGGCCTCGGCGAGACGACGCTCGGAAAAGCCGAGCGACGCGCACCACAAGCCCGACATGCCTTCGAGATAGCGGCGGCCTTCGTCGTCGTAGACATACACGCCCTCGCCTCGCGTGATGACGAGCGGCCCTTCGCTCTGAACCTGCCGCAGGTTAGTCGACGGATGAAGGTGGAACGCGAGATCGCGGCGGGCGGCCGGGGTGGTAAGCGACATGTGGGCGGGGGCGCGACAAAGCATCGATTGTTGGCCGCGGCGGGAGTAGCGTCAAGTTCGCGACGATCGCTGCGAATCAGCGTCACACGTCGGTGCTACGATAGGACTCGCAATTTGCGCGCAATCGTTCGTCGCGAGTCCTGTTCAACTAGCGCAAGCGATGTTCACGACCTCGCCTCTTTCCGACGGCTTCGGCGCGCGCCTGCATGGCGCCGACCTTGCGGTGCCGCTGGTTGACGACGATTTCGCCGCCATCGAAACGGCGTTCTACGCCGCGCAGGTACTCGTGCTACCCGCTCAGCACCTGACGCCATCGCAGTTCGTTGCATGGGCGCGCCGATTCGGGGTGCCCGAACCGCACGTCATCGACCAGTTCCACCATCCCGCCGATCCGAACATCCTGATCCTGACCAACCGCAGGAACGACAGGGGCGAGCCGCTTGGACTCGCCGACGCCGGTACGTACTTCCACACCGACTATTCGTACCTGCCTGTGCCGGCGCGCGCCACGACGTTGCATTCGCTCGAAGTACCAAGGCGCGGCGGGAGCACGCTGTTCGCCGACCAGTACGCTGCCTACGACTGCTTGCCTTGGCGGATGCAGGAGCGCATCGACGGACGGCTCGCCATCCATCATTACGGAAACCGGAATGATCTCGACGAGGCGAGTCGCACAGTCGCGTCGGTACTTACGGCAGAGCAGAAATCGAAGATGCCGGTCATCACCCATCGCGTGGTGCAGAAGCACCCGGTGACCGGGCGGAAGGCGCTGTTTGCCGTATCGGGCAGTTCTTTCGGCATCGTCGGAATGCCGGACGACGAGGCGCGCGATCTGCTCGACGAACTGGCACGCCATGCCACGCAGGATCGCTACGTGCTCTCGTTCAGCTACGGCGTCGGCGATGTGGTGATCTGGGACAACGCATCGCTGTTGCACTCGGCGACTCTTACCGACCCGGACGATCCGCGCACGTTGTGGCGAATCACGATCAAGCCGTGCGGACCGCGGTAACACGCCCTGAAGCCGTCATTCGAAACTTCGCGTGGCCATCCGTCGCCACGCGCGGCGTGCGGCTATCAAACTCACCGATGGGATTCCACTGTCGCGTGTTGGTAACGTACGCATCTCCTCTCCCTATTTCGCTCGCGGTTCGTCAGCAGCGATGTGATCAGTCGTGATCATCACTCCCGGCTACGTCGAGCGTCGGTTCTGCGCGTAAACAACCATGCGAGACTGGCCATAGCGGCTGAAGCCTTTAGCCTGGTTCCAAGGAGGTAGCACGAAGGTACGCGATGATCGAATCGCGACCGCGCGTCACATTTGCCAGTGCCGCCTTGCG
>Ga0157370_10004052_pt1 | contig 17005 bp, 16 predicted proteins | sample C35metaG_FD_113463 | JGI IMG/M metagenome (GOLD analysis project Ga0157370, IMG submission 113463) | Corn rhizosphere microbial communities from Kellogg Biological Station, Michigan, USA - C3-5 metaG | ecosystem: Host-associated > Plants > Roots > Rhizosphere > Soil | place: USA: Michigan...
ACAGCCTCGGCGGCACCGAAAGTTTTATGTAGCACCTTTCCTCCGTTTTTGTTACCGATACCGGCGCCACCGAGAACCTCCTGCGCGTGTCGGTGGGGCTCGAGCACATCGAGGATCTGAAAGAGGACTTCGACGCCGCCCTTCGCCGGTGATGCCCAAGGCGGTCCTGCTCCTCAGCGGCGGCCTCGATTCGACGACGCTTCTGGCCCAGGCGGTTCACGAGGGCTTCGACGTGCACACGATGACCTTTCGCTACGGCCAGCGCCACGCGACCGAGATCGACGCGGCGCGCCGCGTCGCCGCGCACTACGGCGTCCGGAATCACGTGGTCGTCGACATCGACCTTCGCGTCTTTGGCGGCTCGGCGCTGACCAGCGACATCGCCGTGCCCAAGGACCGTGACGTGAGCGACGCGGACAACCGCGGGATTCCGATCACCTACGTGCCGGCGCGCAACACGATCTTCCTGTCGTTCGCGCTCGCGTGGGCGGAAGTGCTCGAGGCAGCCGACATCTTCATCGGCGTGAACGCGCTCGACTACTCGGGCTACCCCGACTGTCGTCCCGAATTCATCGCCGCCTACGAGCGGATGGCGAACCTCGCCACGCGCGGCGGGGTTGAAGGAACGAACCCGGTTCGCATTCGCACGCCGCTGATCGATCTTTCAAAAGCCGGGATCATCCGACGCGGCCTCGAGCTCGGCGTCGACTACTCGCTGACGCAGAGTTGCTACGACCCGGATATGAGCGGAGCGGCGTGCGGGCATTGCGACGCCTGTCAGCTCCGCCTCAAGGGCTTCGCGGAAGCCGGACTGAGAGATCCGGCCAGGTATGTTTGAGGTTGCTCAATCGCATGTACACCGTCAAGGAAATCTTCTATACGCTCCAGGGCGAAGGGGCCAACACCGGTCGCCCTGCCGTGTTCTGCCGCTTCTCCGGCTGCAATCTGTGGACGGGCCGCGAGAGCGACCGCGCGACCGCGATCTGTGATTTTTGCGACACGGATTTCGTGGGCGTCGGCCCGGACGGTGGAAAGTTCGCTGACGCTCGCGGGTTGGCCGCCGCCGTCGCGTCCCGATGGCCCGTCAATGAACGGGCGGGACGTCTGGTCGTGTGCACCGGAGGCGAGCCCCTGCTGCAGCTCGACGCCGCGGCGATCGACGCGCTGCACGCCGAAGGGTTCGAGGTCGCCGTCGAGACGAATGGAACGCAGCTGCCGGCGCCGGGACTCGACTGGATTTGCGTGAGCCCTAAGGCGCGCGCCAACATGGTACTGCGCCACGGAAACGAGCTGAAGCTCGTTTATCCGCAACCGGACTTCGACCCGGCACAATTCGAATCGATGGACTTCGACAATTTGTTTCTCCAACCCATGGACGGTCCGCGGCTCGAGGCCAACACCCGCGCGGCACTCGCCTACTGCCTCGCCCACCCGCGCTGGCGACTGAGCATTCAGACGCACAAGCTGCTCGGAATCCGCTGACCATCGCGCAAGCCATCGCGGGGCCACCAAGTCGGCGTCGGGCGGCCGCGCGCTGAAATTCTTGCTGTCGGCGTGACCTGCCGCACGGAAGGGCCGCCCCGCTGAGCGTAGTAGTTGTTGACCGCACCCAACCAGTGGCGTAGACTGACGGTTGGGGCTGGCTAGAACGGTCGAGGCGGTTGCCTTGTTCCGGCTTCATCAGTCAAAGACTGGCAACTAACTCCTGCCGGCCTTTTCGCTTTTTTTGGATGCCACGGATGAGCTTTGTGTCGTTGACTCGCCAGCTCCGGCCGGCGCTCGTGCTGTGCACGAGCGCCATGCTTTGTCTGCCGGTCGGCGGTATTCACGCTCAGTCCGCGAAGCCGTTCGAGGCGCTCAGCAATTCCGCTCGCTCCATCCGCGACTCGGTCGTGGCCTTGGCGAGGGCACAGATTGGGACGCGCTATCGCACGGGCGGCGAATCTCCCGATAAGGGCTTCGACTGCAGCGGCCTCGTCCAATATGTAATCGCCGGACTCAACCTGCAGATTCCCCGCACTGCTCGACAACAGGCGACCGTCGGCGTCCCGCTGGCACGTGACACCAGCCGTCTGCTCCCGGGCGATTTGCTGACGTTCAGCAAGGGGAAAAAAGGCCGCGTCAGCCACGTGGGGATCTACGTGGGAGAAGGCCGGTACGTCCACGCAAGCAGCGTTGCCGGCAAAGTGATCGAGAGCTCGATCAACCGTCCATTCTCGCCGCTGATCAAGGCGTGGCACGGCGCACGTCGGATTCTCTCGCTCGATGACAGCGTGCCGACGCTCGCCGTCGTCACTCCGAAAGCGAAAGTCGAGCGGTAAGCGACGTCAGTACGCCCTACGGCGGTCTGTCGCGGGCCGCTTTCGTTTTTTCAGCGAGCCGGTCGAGTCGACTTCCGCTCCCGTCCGCGGAAAATCCAGGGCGCTCAACGAGTCGACGAGTCGCCACGCCCGCTTCGACGAATCCGCGTGCAGCACGCCGGGCCACGCCTGCATCGTCGGCCGCAGCTCGGCATGGCTGATGTGTCTCGCGGAGTCGATCGTGGCGCACACGACGGCGCCGCGATTCGTCGGCTCGCGCAGCTTGAACGGGCCGTACGTGAGCAGGTTGCCGAGCGAATAGATCACGAGCCTGTCGCCGCGCCACTCCGCCGCCCGCAGCACGTGGGGACCATGTCCCAGCACGAGGGTCGCGCCGCCTCGCAACGCCGCGCTCGCGAATCCGACCGGATTGCCGCGATCCATTTTCATGAATCGTTCGGTGGCATTTCGAGTTCTCTGGGCAGACGGACCCTCGGCGCCAAGATGCATGGTCACGATCACGGTGCCGTAGCGCGCCGCCGCGCGGGCGACGCGACGACGCACCGCGGCAAGGTCGCGGGCGTCCGGGGCAGCCGTGTCGGTATGGAAGCCGAGAATCGCGATGGTATCCCCCGACGCCAAGGGGATGGGCGTCGCCAACGTGTCGGCGCCGGTCACGCGAATGCCGGCGGCAGCGAGGTACGCGAGCGTCGTGTCGCGGCCCGCGTCGCCTGCATCGCGAGAGTGGTTGTTCGCGACGTTCCCCACGAGCACGGTGGTACTTTCCACCGCGCGGCGGAGCGCCGCGGCAGCGTTCGGCGGCTGGCGAAAGGCGAAACAGCCGACGGATCGCGGACCACACTTCGGCGGCACCGGTCCGGCCCCGATCGCGCCTTCGACGTTCACCACGACCACGTCGGCACCGCCGAAAAACGGCCGAAGCGCGGGCGCCAGACTATCCGGATCGGGATTCAGGCCGTAGAAGTGCCCCAGCGTATCGGCGGCGTACTTGGCCCAGAGCGGGTCGAGGTTCGTGCCGAACGTCACGTCTCCGCCGGCGCAGACGCGGACCGGCGCCGAGAGGGGCCGCGGGACGCGGCGCTCGCCGTTGCCGGGCGCGGGCGCCGGCTGGGCCAACGCGATCGAGCCGATGCTCAGGAGCGCCAGCACCGCCGGGCTCCATGAGCATTTGCTCATTGCCGTTCGATGAATACCCGGCCGCGCCCGTCGCTCGACCAGCATCGCCGCTGCTCCACGACTACCTGCTGCTGCGCCTGCGCAGGCACCGCCCCCTGCGAGAGCATCTGCTGCGACGCCGTTTGCTGATTGGGAACCGGCGGCGTGAACGGCAGCGGGCCGGCAACGATGCCGGGCTGCGCGACGGCCGGCTGAACTACCGTCGGTTGGATCGTGCCGCGTGGCTGGATGCTCCCCGCCACGAGCGGCGACGTGCCGCACGCCGTGACCACCTGCTCGAAGCCGGCGCCGAAATTCGCGAATACCCGTCCGTCGGGGGAGACGATGACCGGCACGCTCGTCAGGAACGTCCCCGGCGCGACGACCGGCGCAACGACCACGGGTGCGGGCGCGATTCCGGCGATGCGCCCGCCGGCGCCGGCTTTCGCGCGCTGTGCGAATGCCGCGGCCGGCACTGCCGGCGCGATGACAAGTCCCGCCAGGGCGATCGATCGAACGATTCGCATGGAAACCTCCTCCACATGAGACCCGCCCGCCGCGACTCCGGTTCCCCTAGTCAACCTATTGTCCGATTGGGTTGTCTCATAGGGTCTGGCGGGCCTTGAAACCTGGACGCGCCTCGACTCGTCCGTACTGTTCGATTGTGGGACATGGAATCCCAAAGGCGCGCAGGCACATCGCGGAATCGGTCGATTCGATACAATCTAACTCATTGCACAATTGTGTGTTAGCGGATGTTCGGGTGCGGCACGGTCCTTCCCTTGGCAGCCCGTAGCTCCCTGTCCGTTCCCCACTCGCCATTACCGCACGAGACGTCACCTTGGATATCAAGCGCGATCCACCGAAAAAAACCAAGCGAATCATTGGCCTCTCCGTGGGCTTGATCGCTATCGTCGCTGTCTCAGTGGCGATCAGCAGGCTGCAGCCGGCGGCGCCGCCGGTTGAGCGCGGCACGTTGTGGATCGACACCGTCAAGCGCGGCCCCATGACCCGCGACGTCAACGCTCCGGGGACGCTCGAGCCCGAGTACGTTCGGAACGTCACGGCGCTGACCAGTGGTCGTGTCGAAGCACTGCCCGTCCGCCCGGGCGTTACCGTCACCTCCAGCACCGTGCTCGTCGTCATGAGCAACCCCGACGAGGAGATCAAGCAGCTTCAGGACGAGCAGACGCTCAATCAGGCCATCGGCGCGCTGGCGAGCCTCAAGACCTCGCTGCACCAGGCGATCCTCGTACAGCAGGGCGTCGTCGCCAGCACGCAGACCGCCTACAACACGGCGGTGCGCACCGCGGCCGTCCAGGATTCCCTCGCCACCAAGCGACTGTCATCTGCGAACGACGTCGCCGCCGCGCACGATCAGATCACCGAGCTCAAGCAGCGTCTCGACATCGAACAAAAGCGACTTGACGACATCCAATCGTCTGAACAGCAGCAGATCGACCTGCAAAAACAGCAGATCGAGAGTCTGAGGCGCATCCTCGCCGAGCAGAAAGATCGCGTTGCCTCGATGACGGTCAGGTCGCCCGAGGCCGGTCAACTTCAGGCACTCGGCAATCCGCCGCTCGAGCTCGGACAGTACATCAACGCCGGCGGCTTGCTCGCCCGTGTCGTTCAGCCGGGCAAGCTCAAAGCCGTGCTCCGCGTGCCCGAGAATCTGGCGAAGGATGTCGTACCTGGTCTGCCGGCGACGGTCGACCTGCACAACAACACCATCGTCAAAGGCCGCGTCACGCGCACCGATCCGTCGTCGGTGCAAGGCACGGTGACGGTCGAGGTCTCGATCGACGATTCGCTGCCGCCAGGCACGCGGTCCGACCTCGCCGTCGACGGCACGATCCAGCTCGAGCGACTCAACAACGTGTTGTACATCGGCCGTCCGGGCTTCGGCCAAGCCGAGAGCTCGGTCGGCATCTTCAAGGTCAATCCGAACAAGGGCGAGGCCAACCGCGTCACCGTTCAACTCGGCCGCGCCTCTGTCAATCTCATCGAAGTCAAAGGCGGACTGAATGTCGGCGACAGCGTGATCATCTCCGACATGTCGGCGTTCGACCAGACGAATCGCGTGAGGATCAAATAGCCGCTGGTTGCTGATAAGCGGCAACCACGCAGCACCCAGCACCCGGTCGCAGTCCTAGTTCCAGCACCTCCTTCCACCCCTACTTCCGAGCGCCCCATGGCAACTGAGTCCGCATCGTCGTCGCCGGCCGGCTTCGCCCCGACCGCGGGGAACGGCAACCAGCCACTGATCCGTCTGTCGGGGATCAAGAAGGTCTTCTACACCGACGAGGTGGAGACCCATGCCCTGCAGGACATTCACGTCGAAGTCCAGCCCGGCGAGTACGTCGCGATGGAAGGTCCGTCTGGCTGCGGCAAGACGACGCTGCTGTCGATCCTCGGGCTGCTCGACACGCCGACCGACGGCGAGTACACCCTGGCCGGCGAGCCGGTCGCGCAGCTCACGCCGTCGCAGCGCGCGCGGATCCGCAACCGCCAGATCGGCTTCATCTTTCAGGCGTTCAACCTGATCGGCGATCTCACGGTCTATGAGAACGTTGAATTACCCCTCACGTACCGCGGCATGTCGGCGGCGGAGCGCAAGCAGCGGGTGACCGACGCGCTCGAACGCGTCGGCATGAGCCATCGAATGAAGCATTATCCGGCGCAGCTCTCCGGAGGTCAGCAGCAGCGCGTCGCCGTGGCCCGCGCCGTGGCCGGCGACCCGCTCATCCTCCTCGCCGACGAGCCGACGGGTAACCTCGATTCAACGAACGGCGAAGCGGTCATGGAGCTGCTCCGCGAACTGCATCGCGGCGGCGCCACGATCTGCATGGTGACGCACGATCCGCGGTACGCCGCGCACGCCGACCGCTCGATTCACCTGTTCGACGGCCGAGTCGTGGAAGAGCGCCGGAGCGAAAAGGCCGCCGTTTAGGAACGACTCACAACTCGGGCCGGTTGATCGGGGTCGCGCCCTGCGCGGCCCCGCGCCCGGGGCTTGGCCGGGCCGCGGCTGGCGAGCCGCTGCGCCGCACGCATTATTTCGATCAGCCGTCCGGTCAGCTCGTGCGGCGACCGTGAGCTAACTTAGGAGTCACTATGGCATTCTTCTCGGCTCAACCCAAGGTCGCGCCCCGCGACGCCGCCGCGACGCCGATCGTCGGCCCGCTCATCTCGATGCACAACGTCGAGAAGGTGTTCGAGACCCCCGCCGGACGGTCGTACGTGCTCCGCCGCATCAGCGGCGACATTCACGCCGGCGAATTCGTTTCGATCATGGGTCCGTCGGGCGCCGGCAAGTCGACCCTCCTTGCCATTCTCGGGATGCTCGACAGCGTCTGGAGTGGCGAGTTCTTCTTCGTCGGGCATCCGGTCCACGCGATGACTCACAAAAATCGAGTCGCGCTCAACAAGGAGCACATCGGGTTCGTGTTCCAGCAGTACCACCTGATCGACGATCTGACAGTCGCCGAGAACCTCGACATCCCCCTGTCCTACCGGAACGTCAAGAAATCGGAGCGCGAGGCGATCGTGGCCGACACGCTCGACCGATTCGGAATGGTCGGGAAGAAGGATCTCTATCCTCGGCAGCTGTCGGGCGGCCAGCAGCAGCTCGTCGGCGTGGCGCGCGCGGTGATCGCCAAGCCCAAGCTCATTCTCGCCGACGAGCCCACCGGCAACCTGCACTCCACGCAGGGCCGCGAGATCATGGAGCTGTTCAAGAAGCTGAACGAGCAGGGCACGACGATCATCCAGGTCACGCACTCGGAAGAGAACGCGAAGTACGGCAATCGAATCATCGAGCTGCGCGACGGGTGGATCACGGCGCCGGCATAGCCGGCGGCGCCAATCGACGCATGACCCCACCCGCCGCGGCCGAACGCCCCCGCATTCTGATCGCCGACGACCAGCACGACGTTCTCGAAGCCCTGCGCCTGCTTCTCAAGGGACAGGGCTTCGACGTGCAGACCGCCAACTCGCCGTCGGCCGCGCTCGCCGCGCTCGATCGACACGACTACGACGCGATGTTGCTCGACATGAACTACACGCGCGACACGACGTCCGGGCGCGAAGGGCTCGACCTCCTCACGACGCTCCAGTCGCTCGAGCCGTTCATGCCCGTCGTCGTCATGACGGCGTGGGGAAGCATCGACAACGCGGTCGAGGCGATGCGGCGCGGCGCGCGCGACTACATCGAGAAACCGTGGGACAACGCGCGGCTCGTATCGATCCTCGGCACGCAGGTCGAGCTCGGGCGTGCCCTGCGCCGCGCGCAGCGGCTTGAGACGGAGAACCGCTTGCTCCGCCGCGATCGTCTGCCGCAGATGATCGCCGAGTCGCCGAGGATGAAGCCGATCCTCCAGCTCATGGAGCGCGTTGGGCCGTCCGATGCCAACGTGCTCATCACCGGCGAGCACGGGACGGGCAAGGAGCTCGTCGCCCAGTGGCTGCACGCCTCGTCGGCGCGAACTGCACGGTCGTTCATCGCGGTGAACATGGGTGGACTCTCGGAGGGAGTGTTCGAGAGCGAGCTGTTGGGGCACGTGAAGGGCTCGTTCACGGACGCCAAGGTCGATCGCGTCGGGCGGTTCGAGCTCGCCGACGGCGGAACGCTCTTCCTCGACGAGATCGGCACGGTTTCGTTATCGCTCCAGTCGAAGCTGCTGCGCGTGCTGCAGACGGGCGACGTCGAGCGCGTGGGGTCGTCGAAGGCGCGACACGTCGACGTCCGCGTGATCTCGGCGACGAATGCGAATTTGCAGCAGGAAGTCGCGGAGGGTCGATTCCGCGAGGATCTGCTGTTCCGGCTCAACACGATCGAGATCCGGCTGCCGCCGCTGCGCGACCGGCGCGACGACATCCCGGCGCTGGCGATGCACTTCCTCAGACGGCACGCCACGCGTTACCACAAGCCGCTCTCCGGGTTCGACGCCGGCGCGATGCAGATGATGCTCGCGCATCCGTGGCCCGGCAACGTGCGCGAGCTGGATCACGCCGTCGAGCGCGCCGTCCTCCTCGCCCATGGCGAGCAACTCCGATCGGCGGACCTCGGCTTGCGGGCGGCTTCCTCCGCGGCGACGCGGCTCGAGGATCTGCCGCTCGAGGATGTTGAGAAAATGCTCATTCAGAAAGCGTTGGCCCGCTACGAGGGCAACGTGAGCCGCGCCGCGCAGGCGCTCGGCCTGTCGCGAAGCGCGCTGTATCGGCGAATCGCGAGCCATGGCCTCTGACCCGGCCGGCCGGCGCGGCGATCCGCCGCCGAACCACGAGCGGCGCGTCTTCCACCTGGCGCTGCTCGCGGGCCTGCCGGGCGTCGCCGCGACGATGATCCTCCTCTGGCACGATGGCTACGGCGCCAAGGCGCTGTGGACCGTCGGCCTCGTCGTCATCGGCGTGTGGCTCGTCACCGCGCTCGTGCTGCGCGAACGCGTCGTCCGGCCGCTGCAGACGCTGTCGAACATGCTCGCCGCGCTCCGCGAGGGCGATTACTCGATTCGCGCGCGCGGCGCCGGCCGCGACGACGCGCTCGGCCTCGCCTTTCTCGAGTCGAACCTACTCGGCGAAACGCTGCGCTCGCAGCGACTCGGCGCCATGGAGGCGACGGCGCTGCTTCGAACGGTCATGGCGGAGATCGACGTCGCCGTGTTCGCGTTCGACGAAGCCGACCGCGTTCGCCTGGTGAATCGCGCCGGCGAGCGTCTGCTCGCGCAGCCGGCGGAGCGCCTGCTCGGGCGCACCGCCGAGCAGGTCGGGCTCGCGTATGGGCTCGAAGGCCCGTTGCCGCGTACGATGGACGTCACCTTCCCCGGCGGCGCCGGTCGATGGGAAGTCCGCCGCGGCGCGTTCCGGCAGGACGGACGACCGCACACCCTGCTCGTCCTGGCCGACGTCAGCAAGACGTTGCGCGAGGAAGAGTTGCAGGCGTGGCAGCGGCTCGTGCGCGTGCTGAGTCACGAGATCAACAACTCGCTCGCCCCAATCAAGTCCATCACCGGCAGCCTTCTCTCGCTGCTCACCCGCGATCCGCGCCCGGCCGACGCCGACGACGATCTCCGCCGCGGTCTCAACGTGATCGGCGGACGCTCGGAGGGGCTCGTGCGCTTCATGTCGGCGTACGCCCGACTGGCCAAGCTGCCGGCGCCCCACCGCGTTCCGCTCGACGTCGCGACGTGGGTGCGCCGCGTGGCCGCGCTCGAGACGCGCATGCGGGTAACCGTCGTCGAAGGTCCGGCCACTACGGTGCGGGCCGATGGCGACCAGCTCGATCAATTGCTGATCAATCTCGTGCGGAATGCCGTCGACGCGGCGCTCGAATGTCGCGGCGACGTGAGAATTGGCTGGACACGCCAGAACGGAACGCTCTCCCTGATGGTCGAGGACGAAGGCCCCGGATTGGCGAGCGCGACGAATCTCTTCGTGCCCTTCTTCACGACGAAGCCGCAGGGCTCGGGCATCGGGCTGGTGTTGTCGCGACAGATCGCCGAGGCGCACGGCGGATCCCTGTCCCTCGACAACCGGACGGATCGGCGCGGATGCATCGCCGTCGTGCGCCTCGACGCGGACGGCGAGGGCTGACTCCGGCACGCCGGAAAACCGGCGTCATCGGAGACCGCGATAAAGGCCCGCGTCAAATCTGTATCCAACCGCGCGACGGCACGCGGTATGCTTGAGCACGTTGCCGGTGCCGCGACGAGTCCTGTCGTTCGGAGGATCTGGCTGGCCAAAGCGGCCGCCGATCACCCCGCCCGGTAGTCGTCCTCCGGGGCCATACGAGGACGGCGCAACTGGAGAAAGTCATGCAACAGATCTACAAATCAAGAGCTCTGCTCTGCGCTGGCGCGCTGCTCGCCTTTGGCACGGCCGTCGCATTCGCGCAGGACACGACGCAGACGCGTCGACCGACGTCCACCAAACGCATTCCCATCTCGAAGGAAGGTCAAGGCGCGGGTGAGCTTGCGCCTCGCCGCGTCGACACGGTGACCGTGTACAAGACGGACACGCTCCGCCTGGAGGCGGCACCCGCGGTCCACGACACCGTGCAGGTCACCAACACAGTGACACGTGTCGATACGGTGACGCTGACGCCGCCGCCACGTCCCGTACGCCTGCCGAACGGACTCTATTTCGGTCTCGCCGGCGGCGTGAGCGCCCCGAACGGCGCACTGTTCACGCCGAACAGCGCGGGTCCGAGCGCCCAGGCGCAACTCGGATGGCAGGGCGCCAAGCAGCTCATCGGAATCCGCGGCGACGTGAACTGGACGAAGCCGGGCGAGGACTCGCGATTCGCCGGCCTGCAGGCCGATCCGGACATTCTCAACTTCAACGCCGACGTGAAGCTCCAGCTTCCGTTCCTGACCCACACGTTCGGCCGCACCCATCGCTTCGGCATCTACGGCATCGGTGGGTACACGCACACCATGTTCAAGAATCTGCCGATGCGCATCGACGCGCCGAACAACGGCCTGGCCTTCTCGCAAGGATCCGGCGATTGGCAGCATGAGAACGGCTGGAACGCGGGCGGTGGCCTGTCGCTCGGCTGGGGCCGGACCGAGCTGTTCCTCGAGTCGCGCGTGTTGGCGTTCGACCCGAGCAACGCGCCGCAGTCGCGTCAGATTCCATTCATGTTCGGCATGAACTGGTTCTAGGCGAGTTCCAGGCGGTCGCGCACCCGCGGCACGCGGCACAGCGAAGCTGGACGTTATACGAACTCTCATCAAGCAGCCCGGGCCATTGGAGCCCGGGCTGCTTGATTTTTTTGCTCATCAGCACGCCCGAGCGGGGTCCAGAAAGCACGGCCGGCGATTCGAGCGCTGGCGCCTGCGATGGACAGATTTGTGCATGGGTTGACGCCGCCGAACCAGGCATTCACCAGCTCGTCCGATCATCGGTTCAAGAGGCACACCCACGGCACAGAGCCTGCTTGCACCAGTAAAGGTGCCACGACGAAGTTCGTCGACCGGGGATCTCGGGGTGACGCAATCGGCATCGAGATCCTCGCCCGGTAGTCGTTCGCGGGGGCTTGTTGATCGGACGGCGCAGAGGGAGGAGACCCATGTTCCATCGTAATGCATTGTTGCTCGTTGCCGGCGCGGCAATCTTCGCTCTCGAGGCGTCGCCCGCATCGGCCCAGGACACGACCAGCACGCGACGGACGACGTCGAGCAGACGTATTCCGATCGCCAAAGAAGCCCACGGTGAAGTCGTCACACCGGTGGCCCGCGTCGACACGGTCACGCTCTACAAGACGGACACGCTGCGCCTCGAGGGTCGCGTCGATACCGTGACGACGACGAACACCGTGACGAAGATCGACACGGTCGTGCAGACCGTGAATCTCACGCCGAGGATGATCGGCGGCTTGTACTTCGGGGTGGCCGGTGGAACGGCGCTGCCCTACGGGTCGATTCGCACCGTCAACAATCCCGGCGCGGTCGGACAGTTCCAGGTTGGGTGGCAGGGCTTGAAGAACGCGCTCGGCGTCCGCGGCGACGCCAGCTACACGCAATATTCGGAGAACGCGACGTACGCGACGCTGGGCGCCAAGCCTGATCTGTGGAACGCCAACCTCGATCTCAAGCTCGCGGTTCCCGTCGGGACACACATCTTCGGTAGCGCCACTCGATTCACGCCATACCTCATCGGCGGTGGAAGCTATCTCCACTACCGCAACCTTCGGATGAAGCTCGACGAAGGCATGGTGGGCGGGGTCGGACCGGACAACGCGCTTATCGCCGGCACGGCAAACGATTGGCAGAACAGTTGGGGCTGGAACGCCGGTGGTGGGCTGGGATGGCACTTCGGCTCGAAGGAAATATTCATAGAAGCACGCGGCGTTCACTTCACCAAGGGTGACCAGTTCGGCAACGCGTGGCACGTTCCGGTCGCATTCGGCCTGAACTTCTACTGATCGCGTTACGACCTGAGCAACAGCGCGGCGCGGCGGGCTGATCGGTCGATCAGTCCGCCGCGCTCGTTTTTCTCACATGCTCTTTTTTCGCTCTATATTTCTCTGGTGTACGCCTGGAACGGTTCTAGCATATTGTGATCGTACGCACAGCGCGCGGGTTCCATTCGCCGCTTTTTGCTTTTTCTTCGCAGGACCCTCCCGATGAGCAGTAGCCGACTCCATCACACGCTCGGAACGTTCGCCGCCGCGACGACCCTTCTTGCCGCCGCCGCATCGGCCCAGGGCGTCCAGAGCTCTCGAACCGAACTGGCGTCACGACACTCCGACGCGGTCGACAGTCTCGACGACGCCGGCGCGCGGGCCTCCTATTCGTTCAAGTCGAGGTCCGATAGCCTGGCGTGGGCGCGCAGCCGCGCCGTCGCCGCCAAGGCGTCCGGATTCCGGCTCGTCGTCTCGCTGCAGGACCGGCACCTCTGGGCCATCGTCGGCCGTGACACGGTACTGAGCGCCCCGGTGGCCGTCGCCAAAGGCACGACGCTCGAGTTCGGGAAGAGAGAATGGACGTTCGACACGCCGCGCGGCGTGCGCACGGTACTCGGCAAGGAAGCAGACCCGATCTGGCAGCCGCCGGAATGGTTGTACGCGGAAACGGCGCTCGAATACGGCCTCAAGCTCGGCCACCTGACCACCGGTCATCCGATCAAGCTGAAGGACGGGCGCTCGCTGACAATGAAGAACGGCGTTGCCGGCGTCGTCGAGCACGGCGAGTTCGCCGAGCTGCCGACCGACGAGCACATCGTGTTCGACAATACGCTGTTCGTGCCGCCGATGGGTTCAAAGAATCGGAAAGTCGAGGGAGAGCTCGGGAAATACCGCCTGCTCCTCGGCGACGGATACCTGCTCCACGGCACGCCGTACAAGGAGTCCATCGGCCTCGCCGCGACGCACGGGTGCGTGCGTATGCGCGACGAGGACATCGAGTGGCTCTACGATCACGTTCCCGTCGGAACGAAGGTCTACATTTACTGACGTCGCGTACGACGTCGCGTACTGACGTCGAGCCATCGAGCCCGAATACGGAAACGCCCCGCGCAAACATGCGCGGGGCGTTTTTTCGCCGCTGTCTCGCTACGCTCCGGGGCGTGCCCTCGCTGGCTCCTGCTCGCTTCGCTCGTGGGACGGCGGAGCCTAGCACCGGTGCGTCACGCAAACGTCATGGGTTCGCCTTGATGGTAATCTGTCCACGAATCTCGCCGCCCGGGTTGGTGGCGGTGTGAATGTTGGCGTAGGTCAATCCGGCGAGCAGCAGCTTCCGAAGCGAGTCGCCGTTGATGGTGCCCGTGAACTGCACCGACGAGTTGAGCGTCAATGTCCCCGTCGCGCTGCCGCTCGTTGCGGTCTTGAGCCCTGTGAACGTCACGCCGGGCGTCACCGCCGGATCGAAGTTCAGGATCACGCCGGCCTGCGTCGCGGTTCCCGAAGGAAACGGTCCGTGGATGTGGCCAAGGCTCGCGTTGGCGGTCAATCCGGAGAACACGAGGTTGTAGATGAAGACGTTCGTCGATGTGTCGAGCGTCGCGGTGAACGTGCCGGTGCCCGTCGGGTTTCCCGTGACCGACGGCTCGTTCGCCGGCGACAGCGAGGCCGTGAAGTGCACGATCTTCGAGACAGGCGCCGGATTCGTCGAATCACTTCCACATGCGGCCACGGCCACGGTGGCCGCGGCGAGTACAACAGTCATTGCGCCATTTTGCATCGGTGTGTCCCAGACAAGGGTAAGTCGACGAGATTCTCGCTTCCGCCGACGAATCCTCGGTCTGATAGCCCGGTTCCATGTAATGGATGACGCAAAAAGAGCGCGGGGAACATCGATATCGATGTTCCCCGCGCCTTTCGTCCTGCCGGTCCCGACCGGAGCTATCGCGGCGCGATCAGTGTCTCGCCGCCGGCCACGATCACGAACTCGTCGCGACGGTTCTGCTGCCAGCAACTCTCCTCGTGCTCCTGGCACACCGGCCGCTCCTCGCCGTTGCTCGAGATGTCGATCCGGCTCGCATCGATGCCGTTGTCGATCAGATACTTCCGCGCGGTCTGCGCGCGACGCATGCCGAGCGCCTGGTTGTATTCGTCCGAACCGCGTTCGTCCGCGTTGCCCTCGATCCGAATCCTGACGCCCGTGTTTGCGCGGAGGATCGGCAGCTTTGCGTCGAGGATGGCGCGCTGATCGTCCCGAAGGTCCGAGCGATCGAAGTCGAAGTACAGCTTCGCCAGCAGGGCGTCGCGCGCATGGGCGACCGCGGCCAACGAGTCGCGGATGATTCCGCTGCGGTCAGGCGGCGGGGCCTGGCGCGGCGGTGGCGGAGGCGCTTGACGCTCCGGCGGTGGCGCAGCCGCGACCGGGGCCGGGGGAGGCGGCGGCGCCTTGTGGCCACCGAGCATGAAGCTCAAGCCGCCGCGGAGCTCGAGATTCGTCGACCGCGCCGCCTTCGGATTCACCGCTGCGCCCGTGGGAAAATCGAACGTCGTCGCCGTCGGATTCTCGACGTATTCGACGATTCCGTCGAACCGCAAAGCGACCATGTCGCCGAGCGCGATCCGAAGGCCGCCCCCCAGTGGAACGGAGAAATCGTTGTGCCCTCCGAATCGCTGCGCACCCGCACCCGCTTCGAGCAGCAAGTGGTGCGTTCGGCCTCCGACACCGAACGGAATATTGTAGGTGAACTGTCCGTTGAAGGTCTGCGCCGACGTGCTACCCGATGCGCGAGGGGCTTCGTTGGTGAAGCTGGAGAAGCTGGCGTCCGCCTCCAGCTCCAAGTGGGACGTCAGAAACACGCCAAGCCGTCCGCCCGCTCCGCCTCCATTCTTGACCTCCCACGCGGCGTCGGTGCGAGTAAACTGCCCAAAGGCACCGATCTCCACGTTCCCCGGCTTTTGCGCGGCGAGCCTGCCGCCAGCCGAGACGACAACCACTCCTGTGAGTACTGCAACCAACAGACGCTGTGGGTGCATTGAGAATCTCCGGGAAAGCTCGACGAGAAAGTCCGATGGCGAAGCGCGCCTTCGCCGCCAAATGGGCAGCCATGAAGCGCCGCAAGCATGACAGCTACAACGTTGAGGGCGCTTGCGTCGTAAAGTAATCGGTCCCATACATGTCACAACTGGTCACAACTGGCGACCGCCGCGGAAGTCGACAATCCGCTTTGAAGTCCGGTTTTGAAGTCCGTTTTGACACCGCCGCCCGGAGCCGGGATATTCCGCGGGCGCTCGGGCGGCTACGCCCGCGCCCACCCACCCGGCCGCATAGGCCACCATCAGGCGAGGAGCAATCTCCGACATGCAGATCCGTGGTTTTCTGGCGGGTACGGCGCTCGTGTGCGCCGCCGGCATCGTTGTCCCGGCCCTCGCGGGCGCGCAGCTCGGCCCTCGCCGGGAGCGCAATGCGCCGAGCGTATACGCGATCACTAATGCCAGGATCGTGACCGTCGCCGGCCCAACGCTCGAACGTGGAACGGTCGTCGTGCGCGACGGCGTGATCACCGCCGTCGGCGCCTCGGTGACGGTACCCGGCGACGCCCGCGTCATCGACGGGAACGGCTTGACCGTCTACCCCGGCTTGATCGACGCCAACTCGAGCCTTGGTCTCGGCGCGGAGCCCGCGGCGGCGAACGCGGCGTCCGGGCGCGGCGGCCGCGGTAGCGGCCGAGGTGCGGCACCGGCCCAGCAAGGCGCGCCGGCCGGGGCGCCGAACTCGCTCCATCCGATCGGGCTGCAGCCCGAGCTCGCGGCGGTCGATCTCCTGCATCCCGAAGGGGAGGCGTTCGCCGGACCGCAGAGCGCAGGGATCACCACGGCCCAGAGCGCGCCGGCCACCGGCATCTTCCGCGGCCTCGCCGCCGTGATCAATCTCGGCGGCTCGACCGCGCAGGCGATGATCGTCAAGGCCCCCATCGCCGAACATATCGGATTCACGGCGCAGCGCGGCGGCGGCTATCCCGGCTCGCTGCTCGGCGTGTTCTCGGCTCTACGACAGATGCTGCTCGACGCACAGCACTACGCGGCGGAGCAAGCCGCCTACGCAAAGAATCCCCGCGGCACGCATCGCCCCGAGACCGATCCGTCGCTCGACGCACTTCAGCCGGTGCTGTCGCGACAGATTCCCGTCGTGATGCACGCCTCGTCCGAACGCGAGATCGAGCGCGCGCTCGATCTCGCCAAGGAGTTCAACATCCGCGCGATCATCGCCGGCGGCGAGGAAGCGGACAAGATCGCGCCGCGACTCAAGGCGGAGAACGTACCCGTCCTCATCTCGCTCAACTATCCGCGCCGGCCGCAAGCGTCGCCCGACGCCGACCCGGAACCAATCCGTGTGCTGCGCGCACGCGTCGAGGCGCCGAAGCTCGCGGGCAAGCTTGCCCAAGCCGGCGTCAAGTTCGCGTTCGAGGATGGGGGCATGACCAATTGGGCCGACTTCCTGACCAACGCCGGTCGAACCGCCGAGGGCGGGCTCTCGGCCGATCAAGCCGTTCGAGCCCTCACGTTGTCGGCGGCCGAGATCCTCGGTGTGGGCGATCGGCTAGGCACGATCGAGACCGGGAAGATCGCC
>Ga0157370_10004053_pt1 | contig 17003 bp, 19 predicted proteins | sample C35metaG_FD_113463 | JGI IMG/M metagenome (GOLD analysis project Ga0157370, IMG submission 113463) | Corn rhizosphere microbial communities from Kellogg Biological Station, Michigan, USA - C3-5 metaG | ecosystem: Host-associated > Plants > Roots > Rhizosphere > Soil | place: USA: Michigan...
CGAGGACGCGCGGCTGCAAGGTCTGCTGGCGCGAGAAGGCCAGGAGCTGGCGCACGAGATTGGCAGCGCGGTTGGCGTTCTGCTTGATCTGCATGATGTCGGCAAAAGACGGATCGCCGGGCCGGAAGCGCAGCAGCAGGAGATCGCAGAAGCCGATCATCGCTGTCAGCAAATTGTTGAAGTCGTGCGCGACGCCGCCGGCGAGCTGCCCCACCGCCTGCATCTTCTGCGACTGGATGAACTGCGCCTCGATCTTCTTCTGATCGGTCGTGTCGATGAAATGCAGGATGAGCCCGCCTTCGCTGTCGCGGCTCATGACGAGAGCGGCCGATTTGCCGCTCGCCAGCGACAGCTCGACCGGCTCGCCGGGCGGCCGGCCGATCATTGCCGCGGCAAGATCCGAAGCAAGGCCCGGCCGGTCGGCTTCGGGGAGAAAGGTCACCAGCGCCTTGCCGATGAGATCGGCGGGCGCCGCGCCGAAGAACGCGCCCAAGGTTGCGTTCGCCTCGGCAAAGCGCCCCTGCTCGTCGAGCAGCGCGATGCCGACCGGCGCATTGGCGAAGAAGCGCTCGAAGCGCTCGCGTGATTGCCGCAGCGCCGCCTGCCAGTCGCGCTCCGGCGTCAAATCGCGCACCACCGAGCGGGTGCGCAGATTGGCGCCGTAGCGAATGACGCTCTGGGTGATGAGGGCTTGCAGCATCAACCCGTGCCGGCCCTTCAGCACCACCTCGCCGCGCTCGCCGCCGCTCTCGAAGGGCGCGTGAGGCAGCGCGCCGGCGGGCGGCGGCTCAGCGAGGAAGTCGCCGATCTTGGCGCCATTGGCGACAAGCTCGGTCGGCGAGGCGCCGAGCCAGTCGGCCAAGGTCTCGTTGACGAAGAGGAAGCGCCCGGCGCCGTCGACCGAATAAAACCCGATCGGCGCGTGATCGAGAAAATCCGCGAGCTTGGAACGCTCGTCGCGGATTTCGCGGTCGATCAGGCTGCGCTGCGTTACATCCTCGAAATTCCACAGGCTCAAGCCCGCGCGCCCGGCGAGGCGATGCGCGGTGACGCTGAACCAGGCGATCGGCCCGGCGGGGTGGCTGATCGCGACGCGGCCGCTGGCACGGCCCTTTTGCTGAACGTCGCGCCGCAGACTCGCCAACTCACTGCTGGCGCCGTCCTCGGCGGCAAGGCGCCGGGCGAGCGCGTCGAGCGGCGCGTCGTCGAGTCCCGGGAAGAATCGATAGAACGCCGAATTGGCGTAGACGATCTCGCTATCGCCGCCGACGATGAGATGGGCGTTGGCCGAGGTCTCGAGCGCCTGGTTGAGGAGATCGAGCTTTTGCACCGCGCTGCTCTGGATGCGCCGGCCGATCGCCGCGGCGATGCCGAAGCCGATCGCAAGACAAGCAAAGCCCACCGCGGCGAGATCGACGAGCAGCGGCGGCCCGACGCCGGCGGCGAGGAGGCGCGCGCAGATCACGGCAGCAATGCTGGAGAAGACCGTCACCAGCGCCGCGCCGAACACCCAGCCGGGCGTCCGCGACGCCGAGGCGGCGGGAAGGCGGCGCAGACTGCCGGGGCTTTCGAGGTTCGACGACGCTTCGGTCATGGCGATCGGGGGCGCAGCTTATCACAGGGCGCGTGCTTGCGGCCTTATCTTTCCTTTGAGGCGGAACACATAGCTGATGATCTCGGCCACCGCCTTGTAGTGCTCGGGCGGAATCTCGCGGTCGATCTCGACGCTCGCATAGAGCGCGCGCGCCAAGGGCGGGTTTTCGACGATCGGCACATCGTGCTCCTGGGCGAGCTCGCGAATCCGCTGCGCCAGGAGATCGACGCCCTTCGCTACCACCTTGGGCGCGCCGGCCTCGCCGAGCTCATATTGCAGCGCGACGGCGTAATGGGTCGGGTTGGTGATGACGACCGAGGCTTTGGGCACCGCCGCCATCATGCGCTTGCGCGCCCGCTCGTTGCGAATCTGCCGCAGCCGCGCCTTGATCTTCGGATCGCCTTCGGCCTGCTTGAACTCCTCCTTGACCTCTTGCTTGGTCATGCGCATCGAGCGCATGAAGGAAAAGCGCTGATAGGCATAGTCGGCGAAGGCCAGGATGGTGACCACGGCGAGCACGCCGAACATGAGCCGCAGCGTCAAATGATAGAGCTCGAAGGGCAGATGCTCGAAGGATTGGGCCGCCATGCGCTTCAGCTGGGCAACGCTCGGCATCGCCACCCACCAGGCGACCAGAGCGACGACGCCGATCTTGGCGATGTTCTTGGGGAGCTCGACGAGCGAGCGCCAGGAGAAGAGGCGTTGCAGCCCCGCGAGCGGCGACAGCCGCGTGATATCGAACTTGAATTTCTCGGTCGCGAACAAGAGGCCGATCTGCACCACCGTGCCGGCGATCGCCGCGACCACCGCCACCAGCATGGGCACGGCCAGCGCCACCCCCACCCGGGCGAGCGAATCCGACAGCAGCTCCCAATGCACATCGCCATCCGTGCCGATGAAATTGGCCGGCGTGACGAAGACCGCGAGCGCCTTGGCGATCGTCTGCGCAATCGGCGTCGCCCCGACCATAAGTACGCCGGTCGCCGCCAAAAGCATGAACCAGGTGTTGATCTCGCGCGATTGAACGACCTGGCCCTGCTGGCGCGCGCGCGCGAGCTTCTTGCCGGAGGGCGCCTCTGTCCTTTGGTCCTTGTCGGGTGCGTCGTCCGCCACGGCTCAGCCCGGCGCGAGGAGGCTGAATTGCTGGTTCGCGGCGCCGAGGAACCAGCCCATGCCGGCGGAAAGGACGAGCGCGAAGAGCAGCAGTCCGCCCATGATCTGGAGCGGCTGGCTGACGAACATCACCTGGAGCTGCGGCACGAGCCGCCCGATCAGCCCTATGGCGACGAAGAACACGGTGCCGAGGGCGATGAAGGGTGCCGCCATCTCGACCGCCAGCTGGAACGAGCCCGCGACCGCATGGGCGATGGTCTGCGACATGTCATCGAGCGGCGGCAGCTTGCCGGGAGCAAAAATCATGTAGCTATCGACGAGGCCGCGCAGCATCACATAGTGGAGATTGGTCAAGAAGATCAGCAGCACGCCCAGAGCTGAGTAGAGCGCGCTGGGGATCGGGCTTTGCTGCGCCTGCATCGGGTTGAAGATAACGGCGTTGGAAAGGCCGGTCTGCAGCGAGACGAACTGGCCCGCCATCTCCAGCGCCGCGAGCAGCATGCGCGCCAAGGTGCCGATGAAGACGCCGATCGCGATCTCGCCGCCAAGCATGACGACGAGCGTCGCGGGACTCGAAGGCATTGCCGGCAGCAGCGGCGAAAGGATCGGCAGAAGCAGCAGCGAGATGCCGACCGCGAGAAGGAGCCGATAGCGCTGCAGCACATAGGCCTCGCCGAAGCCCGGCAGGAGCATCATCGCCGAGCCGATGCGCGCGAAGATCAGCAGCGCGGCGAAGGCATTCGCGGGGAGGAACTGCGCGAGCGGCATGCGTCACCCGGAAATGACGCGTTCCATCAGCCCCTGCGTGAAGGAGATGAGCGTCTGCAGCATGAACGGCAGGAACAACAGGAGCGAGAGAAGAATCACCAGCATCTTCGGCACGAAGGTGAGCGTCATTTCCTGGATCTGGGTGAGCGCCTGGAAGAACGAGATGAGCAGGCCGACGATCAGCCCGAGGATCATCGCCGGCGCACCGAGCTTCAAGGTGACGATGATCGCCTCGCGCGCGATCGTCATGGCGTCCGTCGCGTTCATGCGCCTGCCCCGCCCCCGCGCCGTCAGATCGGCATTTTGAGGATGTCTTGATAAGCGGCGATGACCTTGTCGCGCACGGCGACGACGGTCTGCAACGCCATTTGCGCGTTGGTGACCGCCTCGGTCACCGCCGCGAGATCGGCCTTGCCGGTCACTGCTTGGAGACTCTGCTGCTCGCTCTTGCCGAGCGCGTCGACGACGCCTGTGGCCGCGTTCTGCAACAGCTTGCCGAAGCTCTCGCCGCTCTTCGCGTCGCCCGCCACGCCGCCGATCATGCGGTTGGTGCTGGCATAGGCCTTGGCGGCGCTGGTGAAATCGATGGTCATGGAACGGCTCCTTCTGCGCCTCAGCCTTGCAGCACGTCGAGGGCGCGGCTCAGCATCGCCTTCGCCGCCTGGATCACGTTGAGGTTGGCCTCGTAGCTGCGCTGCGCCTCGCGCATATCCATGAGCTCGGTGATCGAATTGACATTGGGCGTCTTCACATAGCCGCTGGCATCCGCCGCTGGATGGCCGGGCTCGTAGCGGCGGCCGAAGCCGGTCTGGATGGTGGTGATGCCCGAGACCTTGACCTTATCGACGCCGAGCTGGCGATCGAACACATCCTCGAAATTGACGATCTTGCGCTTATAGGGATCCTGATCCGGGGTCTGCGCCGTCGAATCGGCATTGGCGAGGTTTTCGGCGATCACCTTCAGGCGCTGGCTCTCGGCGCTCATGCCGGCAAACGCCACCGCGAAGGATTTGTCGAGCTCCATCTCTCAATTCCCCGATCAGCCGTTGTCGAGCGCGGTCTTGAAGAGCGCGATGTTCTGCTTGTAGAGCGTCGTCGTCAGCGCGTAATCCGCCGCGTTCTCGGAAACCTTCATCATCTGGGCCTCGATCGAGACGCCATTGCCGTTGAGCGTGCGATCCTCGGTGGTGTCGATCGTGCCCGACTGGCCGCCGCCGCCCGCGGGAAGGGTGAAGTGCCCCGGCTGGGTTGCGACGAGACGAACGGCGGAGGCGGAGGAGGTGCCGCCCAGCAGCGCCTTGAAGTCCGGCTCCTTCAAATCCTTCTCGTTGTAACCCGGCGTGTTGGCGTTGGCGACGTTCTCGGCAAGGACGGTTTGGCGATCGCTGAGCCACGACATGCGCCGCGTGATCGCCTCGAAAAGCGGAATGTTGCGAAGGTCCATGCCGGCGATGATGGCGCCGTTTACCTTAATTTTGCGTAAAGCCGCGCGGCGCGCGCGCGGCAAATCGCGAAACTCTCGGCCCGGCAATGAAATCTTAACCACGTTGGAGCGAGCATCGCGCCAGCCGACGCCCTCCGGGATTAACCAGTTGCCGCTCCCTTCCGCGAGCTCTTCCTCCGATGCCGGCCGCCAAGCCGTGGCGGCGCGGCTCGTCGCCCTGGCCGAGGCGCACGGCATGACGCTGCGCGCGCGCGACGATCTCTCGGCAGTTCTTGCCGGGTTGAAGCTCGGCGAGCCGATTCCGATCCCGGCCTTCGCCGTCCTTGCCGAGATCCTGTTCGCGCTGCTTCACGCCAATCAGCACCCTTCAGCCGATGAGGAGACGTCATGACCATGCCGCCGCTCGAGGAGCGATTCCGCGAGCTGAGCCGCGCGGTGGCGCGCTCGCGCGCCGCCGTCGCCGCCGGGGATTGCGTCAATCTCGCGGGGCTCGATGCCGAAGTCGCAAGCGTGACGGAGCTGGCGCGCAACGCGCCCACGCCGCAGCGTACCGATCTCCTCGGCGCCTTGCGCGCGCTCCTCGGCGAGCTCGACGGGCTCGCGGTCGATTTGCAGCGCCAGCACGATGCCGCTTTGGCGCGGCAAGCGGCCAGCGCCTACGCGCGCGACCAGGCTTAGAGGATCAAGACCCGCATGGGTGACATGTATTGGCGTTTCGTTCTGGCGCTCGTTCTGGTGCTGGCGTTGATCTTTGCGGTCGCCTGGATCGCCAAGCGTCTCGGCCTCGGCGGACGCATGGCCACGGCACGCGGGAAACGGCGCCTGTCGATCGAAGAGGTTCTGTCGCTCGACGGCAAGCGGCGCCTCGTGCTCCTCAAGCGCGACGGCACCGAGCATCTGGTGCTGCTCGGCATCGGCAGCGACGTCGTTATCGAAACCGGCATCGCCGCCGCGCCGGATGCGCCCGCGCAAGCTTTTGGCGCGCTGTTGCCAGGAGCGCCGCGTTGAAGCGTTTTGTCCTGGTCGCGATCACTGTTTTCGTGCTGGTCCTGCTGCTGGCGCCGCATGCGGCTTTCGCCCAATCCCTGACGATCGATCTCGGCGGCGGCGAGGGCGGCACGCCGAGCGGCAGCGCCACCGGGCGCATCATTCAATTGCTGCTGCTGCTCACCGTCCTGAGCCTCGCGCCGGCGATCCTCATCACCGTGACGTCCTTCACGCGGATCATCGTCGTGCTGTCCTTCCTCAGGAACGCGCTCGGCACCCAAACGACGCCACCCAATTTCGTGCTGGTGAGCCTCGCCTTGTTTCTCACCGGCTTCGTCATGGCGCCGACCCTCGAGACTGCCTACAACAACGGCATCGCGCCGCTGATCGCCGACAAGATCACCGAGCAGCAGGCTTTCGATGCGACCGCCGCGCCGCTGCACGATTTCATGATGCACAATGTGCGCGACCAGGATTTGCAGCTCTTCGCCGGCATGGCGAAGGTCGACACCAAGGCCGAAGATCCCAAAGCCGTGCCGTTGCGCATCCTCGTACCTGCCTTCATGATCAGCGAGCTGCGCCGCGCCTTCGAGATCGGCTTCCTGCTGTTTCTGCCGTTTCTCATCATCGATCTCGTCGTCGCCTCTATCCTCATGTCGATGGGCATGATGATGCTGCCGCCGGTGACCATCTCCCTGCCCTTCAAGCTCATCTTCTTCGTTCTGGTCGATGGCTGGTACCTGGTCGCCGGAAGCCTCGTCCAGAGCTTCGGCGTCGGATAGGCGCAAGCGCGATGAGCGAGCGCAGCAGCATCCGGGGATCGACGCGCCTGAGCGGCGCATATGTCCGGCTTGCGGCGCTCGGGATAGCAATGGCGGTCGCGAGCCTTGCGGTGCCGGCGCAGGCCGATTTCTACAGCCTCGCCGGTCGCTTTGAATGCCTCGACAAGCCCGCGGGAAGCTGCGGCGGGCCGGGGCGCGCGGAGCTGCTTCCGCCGCCGGCATCCAAGCCCGCGGCCAAGGAGACCACCACCACCGCGGTCGCGGCACCTCACCTCGATGCGGCGCCGCCGCGGCAACCGACCACGCCGCAGACGGAGGCGAACGCGAGCCGCGAGCGCGGTCCCATCGAGACGATTGCCGCCGCGATCCGGCGCGGACAGGTCTCGGCGGCAGACCGCGCTACGCTGCAACGCCTTTCCCAAGCGGGCAATGCGCATGCGACGGAATTGCTCGCCTGGTGCGATTATAAGGGGATCGGCGCCGCGCCCGATCCGGTCGCCGCCTATGTGCTCTACGGCATCGCCGCCTTGGGCGGCGTGCCGACGGCGCGTCAGAACCAGGCGGTGATCTATGAATACGCGCTCACCTCCGAGCAGCGCCAGAAGGTCCTCGATATGCAGAACGAGGTCCTGGCCAATCCCTGAAAGCCTGCCGCACGGCTTTGCCGCGGCATTCGACGCTCCGTTGCGATTCTGATAGGTTCGGCGATGGAGGTCTCCCTTGCCGCGCAACCTCGTCTGCCATCATTCGCATTGGGGCGCGTTCCGCGCCGAGGTGGAAAACGGCCGCGTGATCGCGGCGCATCCCTTCGAGCGTGACGCCGATCCCTCGCCGCTGCTCGACAACATTCCCGCGAGCGTTCATTCGAGCGCGCGCATCGCGCAGCCCATGGTCCGCGAGGCCTGGCTGCGCGATCGCGCCGAGAGCGGCGGCAGCCGCGGCTTTGACCGCTTCGTTAGGATCTCCTGGCCCGAAGCGCTCGATCTCGTCGCCGGCGAGCTGGCGCGTGTCCGCGGCGCCTACGGAGCATCCGCGATCATGGGCGGCTCGCAAGGCTGGTCCTCGGCCGGCATCTTTCATGGCGCGCGCGGGCAGCTGCGGCGCTTTCTTGCCGCAAGCGGCGGCTTCGTCGACCAGACGAGCAATTACAGCTTCGGCACGGCGCTGACCTTCCTGCCGCATGTTCTGGGCTCGGCCCAGGCGGTTACCGGTCCGCTCACCTCCTGGTCGTCGATTGCGCATCATGCGCGGCTTGTCGTGCTGCTCGGCGGCGCCAATCCCAAGAACACGCAAGTCGCATTTGGCGGCGCGGCGGAGCACAGCAGCAAGGGCTGGATGGAAGAGCTCGCGCGCCGCGGTGTGGCCGTGATCAATATCAGCCCCATTCGCGAGGATGGGCCGGCGGAAGCGACACCGGAATGGATCCCGATCCGCCCCAACACCGATACGGCTCTGCTTCTTGCCCTGACGCAGACGCTCATCGCCGAGAACCGGCACGATGCGGCGTTCCTCGAAACCTATTGCACGGGTTTCGCGCGCGTCATGGCCTATCTCATGGGCGAGAGCGACGGCACGGCAAAGAACGCCGATTGGGCGGCGGCAATCACCGGCGTTCCCGCCGACACCATCCGCGCCCTGGCGCGGCGCATGGCGGCGACGCGCACCATGCTCTCCTGCTCCTGGTCGCTGCAGCGCGCCGATCACGGCGAGCAGCCCTATTGGGCAACGATTCTCCTGGCGGCGGCGCTCGGCCAGATCGGCCTGCCCGGCGGCGGGTTCGGCTTCGGCTATGGCTCCTCGGCCAATATCGCCGAGCCGCCGCTCGCTTATGCGCTGCCGATGATGGAAGGCCTGCCCAATCCTGGGAAGCGCGCGATCCCGGCGGCGCGCATCGCCGATTGCCTGCTCGATCCCGGCGGCACCTATTCGTTCAACGGCAAGACCGAGACCTATCCCGATATCCGCCTCGTCTATTGGGCCGGCGGCAACCCGTTCCACCATCATCAGGATATCAACAAGCTGCGCCTCGCCTGGGCGAAACCCGAGACGATCATCGTCCATGAGCCATGGTGGACGGCGACGGCGCGCTTTGCCGATATCGTTCTGCCGGCGACAACCAGCCTCGAGCGCAACGATATCGGCGCCGGCGGACGCGATCACTACGTCGTCGCGATGCAGAAGGCGATCGAGCCCGTTGGCGAGGCGCGCGACGATTTCGCGATCTTCACCGCGCTTGCGCGACGCCTCGGCTGCGAGGCCGCCTATACCGAGGGGCGCGACGAGTTGGGCTGGCTGCGCCATCTCTATCAGCGGTTCCGCGATGGCGCGCGCAGCAATGTCCTGCCCGATTTCGACGCGTTCTGGGCGAAGGGCTGGCTCGATGTGCCGCCGCGCAGCGAGGAATTCGTGCTGTTCGAGCAATTCCGCGCGGATCCCGCAGCGCACCCCCTCGGCACGCCGTCGGGCAAGATCGAGCTCTATTCCGAGCGCATCGCCGGTTTCGGCCATGGCGATTGCCCGCCGCATCCCGCCTGGCTCGAGCCGAGAGAGTGGCTCGGCGCCGCCGCCAAGACCTATCCGCTTCACCTCGTCTCGAGCCAGCCGCGCTATCGCCTCCACAGCCAGATGGATGTGGGGCCGGTGAGCGCTCAAGGGAAAGTCGCTGGCCGCGAAGCGATCGCGATCAACCCCGCCGATGCGGCGGCGCGCGGCATCAAGGACGGCGATATCGTGCGCGTCTTCAATGCGCGCGGCGCCTGCCTCGCGGGCGCCGTCCTCAGCGAGGCGATGTTGCCCGGCGTCGTGCGCCTCTCCTGCGGCGCGTGGTACGACCCGGCGGATGCGAGTGCGGAGGCGCTCTGCCGCCACGGCAATCCCAATGTCTTGACCGCGGATCGCGGCACGTCGCAGCTCAGCCAGGGGCCGAGCTCCGCCACGGCGATGGTCGAGATCGCGTGCGTTTCGGGCACGGCGCCTGAAGTCCGCGCCTTCGCGCCGCCGCCGCTTGCCGACGCGCCGGGCTTGCAATCGGCGGGAGAATCGGCACCCTAGTTGGCTCATACGCCGCTCAAGGAGGCCGGATTGAGCCCAGACGAACACGATCCCCACGCCCATGCGCACGATCACGATCACGATCATGCGGGGTCAACGCTCTCGGAGATGCAGCTTCGCGTCCGTGCGCTCGAGACCGTGCTGACCGAGAAAGGCTATATCGATCCCGCCGCGCTCGATCGCATCGTCGAGGCCTTCGAGACCCGGATCGGACCGCATATCGGCGCGCGCATCATCGCCAAGGCGTGGAGCGATCCCGCCTTCAGGCAGAGCCTCATCGCCGATGCGACGACGGCGATCAATGCCGCGGGCACGCTCGACCGGGTCGGCGAGCATCTGATCGCGGTCGAGAACACCGAGGGGCGGCACAACATGGTCGTCTGCACGCTCTGCTCCTGCTATCCCTGGGAAGTCCTCGGCCTGCCGCCGGTCTGGTACAAATCGGCCGCCTATCGCTCGCGCGCGGTGATCGATCCGCGCGGCGTCCTCCAGGATTTCGGCGTGGCCTTGCCGCAGGAGACCGAAATCCGCGTTTGGGATTCGACTGCGGAGACGCGTTACATCGTCGTGCCGCGCCGTCCCGCCGGCACGGAAGGGTGGAGCGAAGCACAACTCGCCGAGCTCGTCACTCGCGACAGCATGGTCGGCACCGGCCTCGCCAAAGCGCCGACGGAGGCCAAGCCATGAATGGCGTCCACGACATGGGCGGAATGCAGGTTTTCGGGCCGGTGCGGCCGGAAGCGAACGAGCCCGTCTTCCATGCGCGCTGGGAGGGCCGCGTCCTCGCCATGCAGCGCGCCATGGGCTATCTCGGCCTGTGGAACATCGACATGTCGCGCTATTCGCTCGAGAAGATGGCGCCGCATATCTATCTCGGCGTCACCTATTACGAGAAATGGGAGCGCGGTCTCGAAAGCCGGGTGATCGAGCACGAGCTTGCCGGCGAGGACGAGTTGAAGGCCGGCCACTCGCTGCGCCCGGCGAAACCGGTGCGGCGCACGCTCAAGGTGGCCGATGTCGCGAAGGTGATGTCGCGCGGCTCCTATGCGCGGCCCGCCAAGGGGCCGGCGCGGTTTCAACCCGGCGCCAAGGTGCGCACCAAGAATATCAATCCCGTCTCGCATACCCGCCTTCCCCGCTATGCGCGCGGCCAAGTCGGGACGGTCGAGGCGGTGCGCGGCTGTCATGTGTTCCCCGATGCGGTCGTCGCCGGGCAGGGTGAAGATCCGCAATGGCTCTATACGGTCGTCTTCAGCGGCCGCGATTTGTGGGGCGAGGCCGCCGATCCCGCGCTCAAAGTCTCGATCGAAGCCTTCGAGCCCTATCTGGAGCCGGCATGAGCCCAGGGCGCGATCCTGCCGCCTCGGCAGTGTCGGCCGCGCTTCCCGATCTGCCGCGCGACCGCGAAGGACCGGTTTTCCGCGAGCCCTGGGAAGCCCAGGCTTTCGCCATCGCGGTTGCCTTGCACGACCGCGGCGTCTTCACCTGGGGCGAATGGGCCGAGAGACTCGGCGCCGAGATCAAGCGCGCCCAGGCCGCCGGCGATCCCGACCGCGGCGACACCTATTACCATCACTGGCTGCACACCCTCGAGCGCATGGTCGGCGAAAAAGGCATCGCCAAACCCGCGACGCTCGAGAGCTTGCACGATGCCTGGGATCGCGCCGCCAAGGCAACGCCGCACGGCAAGCCGATCCTTCTGCCGCCCGAGGATCTCGCACGGCTCGATTGAGTAAGCCCGCTTGACATAGGTGCATATGCTCTTATATTGGGCGCATATGCACAGAATGCCCGCGGAGCCGCCCATGCCGGAGCAAGACCGTCTCACCTCTCTCGACTGCAACTGCCGGGCCGTGCGCCAGGCGGCGCGCACGATCACACAGTTCTATGACCGGTACCTTGCACCCTCCGGGCTGCGCATCTCGCAATTCGGCGTGCTCGCGATCCTCGCAAGCAAAGGGCCGCTGACGATCAACGAACTGGCGGCGGAATTCATCATCGACCGCACCACGCTGGGGCGAAACATCCTGCCCTTGCAGCGCGACGGGTTCATTCGCGTGAAGCCGAGCCCCTTCGATCGCCGCAGCAAGGAGCTGCACCTGACGGAGACCGGCAAGAAGCGCTTCCACGAAGCGCGCAAGTATTGGCTCGAAGCGCAAAAGGGCTTCGAAGCGCGCTTCGGCGGCAGCCGCGCGGCTGAGCTGCGCGGCCTCCTCCACGCCGTCGTCGACAGCGATATTCGGCCGGCGGCGGCCACCCTGAACTAAGACCGAGCTGTTCCGGCCCGCACCGCGATCGGGCCGGTTTTTCTTCGGCAGATAGGCGTATCTACACGTTTTACCAGGGTGCTTGGCGATGGACACTCTCCTACACAGCAGCGATCTCGGTCCGCCCACGGCGCGGCAGCGGCGCCTCGGCGCCGCGCGAAAAACCGTTCCGCTCCTCCTTGGCGCGGCGGCCGCAGCCGCCCTCGCCTGGTACGGCTGGTCGTGGTGGGAGGCTGGGCGGTTCGTGCAATCGACCGACGATGCTTATGTCGGCGGCGATATCACGCCGGTTTCGCCCAGGATCGCAGGCTTCATCGCCGAGGTCGCGGTCACCGACAATCAGCGCGTCAAAGCCGGCGATCTTCTGGTGAAGCTCGACGATCGCGACGACCGCGCCGCTCTCGCCCGCGCGGTCGCCGCTGTCGCCGCCCAGCAAGCCGCGCTCGCCAATCTCGCGGCGACCCGAAACCTGCAGGAGGCGATGATCGCGCAGGCGCAAGCCGAGATCACGGCGACGGAGGCCGAGGTCGCGCGGGCGCGCGACGATGCGGCGCGCTATCGCGCGCTCACCAAGGACCAAATCGCCTCGGTGCAGCGCTTCCAGCAGGCCGACACCGACTACAAGAAGGCGCTGGCGGCCGACCGGAAAAGCCACGCCGCGCTCGAAGCGGCAGAGCGCCGGATCGAGGTCATCGACACGCAACGCCAAGAGGCGCAAGCGTCGCTCGATGAAGCGACGGCGGCGCGCGACATCGCACGACTCAATCTCGGCTACACCGAGATTCGCGCGCCGATCGACGGCGTCGTCGGCAATCGCAGCGCGCGGCTCGGCGCCTATGTGACGCCGGGAACGCAACTCCTCTCGCTCGTGCCAGCGGATGGGTTGTGGGTCGATGCCAATTTCAAGGAGAACCAGATCGGCGGGTTGCGCCCTGGGCAAAAAGTCTCGATCGCTGCCGATGCGCTGCCGGGCGCGCGCTTCGACGGCGTGGTCGCGAGCCTCGCCCCCGCGACCGGCGCGCAGTTCAGCATCATTCCGCCCGAGAACGCCACCGGCAATTTCACCCGCATTGTGCAGCGCGTTCCGGTGCGCATCCGTCTCGCGGGCGCGGCGGCGCGGCTCGGCGAACTGCGCCCGGGGCTTTCGGTAACCGTGGCCGTCGATGAGCGCGCCGGCACCGCCCCGCAAGAGGCCGCGCGGTGAGCGCCGTTGCGGTGCTCGATCGCGCTGCGGCCGAGCGGCCGGCGGCAGCGCCCGCCGCCGATGAAGCCGCGCCGCTGTCCACCGCGCGCAAGACCGCGGCGCTCGGCATCATGTGCCTCGGCTTCTTCATCGCCTATCTCGACATCCAGATCGTTGCATCCTCGATGCAGGAGATCGGCGGCGGCCTGTCGGCGAGCCAGGACGAGATTGCCTGGATCCAGACCTCCTATCTCATCGCCGAGATCATCGTCATTCCCTTGTCGGGCTGGCTCAGCCGGGTGATGTCGACGCGCTGGCTGTTCAGCGCCTCGGCGGCGGGCTTCACCCTTGCCAGCTTGCTTTGCGGCACGGCGAGCGACATTCATTCGATGATCGTCTTCCGCGCCATCCAGGGATTTCTCGGCGGCTCGATGATCCCGACGGTGTTCACGACGGCGCTCGTCTTCTTCCGGGGCAAGCAGCTCGTGATCGCGGCCTCGGTGGTCGGCGGCCTCGCCTCGCTGGCGCCGACCTTGGGTCCCGCGATCGGCGGCTGGATCACCGATGCTTGGTCCTGGCATTGGCTGTTCTTCATCAATCTCGCCCCCGGCTGCGCCGTCGCCGTGCTCGTGCCACTGCTGGTGCGAATCGACGAGCCCGAGTGGCGCCTCGTCAAAGAGGCGGATTATCTCGGCATCCTGCTGATGTCGCTGTGCCTCGGCTGCCTCGAATACGTGCTCGAGGAAGGGCCGCGCTGGGACTGGTTCGGCGACGACACGATCCTCGCCTGCGCCTGGATATCCGGTATCTCCGGTATCGGCTTCGTGCTGCGCAGCCTCACCTTCGCCCATCCGGTGGTCGATTTGCGCGCGCTCGCCATCCGCAATTTCTCGCTCGGCTGCTGGTTCTCCTTCGTCACCGGCATCGGCATTTTCGCCTCGGTCTTCCTGACGCCGCTGTTTCTCGGCCGGGTCCGCGGCTTCGATTCCTGGCAGATCGGCACGGCGCTGCTCTCGGCGGGCTGCTTTCAGATCGTAGCGGTGATCGTATACGGCCAGCTTGCCAACCGCATCGATCTGCGCTGGCTGATGATGGCAGGGCTGGCAAGCTTTGCCGTCGCGATGTGGCTCTTCACCGGCGCGACCAACCAATGGGGCTGGCGCGAGATGGTCCTGCCGCAGGCTTTCCGCGGTTTCGCGCAGCAATTCTGCGTCGCGCCGATTGTCACGCTGACCCTCGGCGCGTTGCCGCCCGAGCGGCTCAAATCGGCGAGCGGCCTTTTCAATCTGATGCGCAATCTCGGCGGCGCGATCGGCATCGCGCTCTGCGGCACCATCCTCAACGACCGCACCAATCTGCATTTCCTGCGCATCGGCGAGCATCTGACCGCCGCCAATGGCGCGGCGATGGAGTTCCTCCACCGCACCGCCGCGCGCTATGGCGCGCTCTGGCCGGACGCACTCCACAGCCAGGCGGCGGCGCTCAAGAAGCTCTGGCTGCTGGCCTATCGTGAGGCCGAGGTCCAAAGCTTCGCCGATGCCTATCTGGCGATCGCGCTGTGCTTCGCCCTCGCCGTCGTGATGGTGCCTTTGATGAAAATGGTGGGCTCGCCTGGGGGCCGTTAGCTTGACGAGTCCGTGCTTTGCGCGCCCGCAGCCTCGAGGCTGCGCACGAGGGCGGCGATCACGTCCTTCAATTCCTGCTCGCGCACCAGCTTGATCGCCCGCTCCGAATCGAACCATCGCCGCTTGCGTTCGCTGCGCTCCAGCCAAGTTTTGAGTTGGCGCTCCACCTCGAAGGCAAAGACATCCACTCGGCACGGGACGACCGACCCATCCTTCAGCCGCTTCTGGTAATGGAACGCACCGAAGGGCTGCTGCCCAATGCTGCCCTCGAGCCCCGCCTCCTCCAGCGCTTCCCGCCGCGCGACGTCGCGCGGCGGTTTTCGGCCGATCGGCCAACCCTTGGGAACGATCCAGCGCCGCGTATTGCGCGAGGTGATCAGCATGATTTCGATGCGATCTTTGTCATTCCGATGCCGATAAGGGATGACGCCGTATTGCCGCCTCGGCCGCTGAGCCGGCGGATCGAGCTTCGCCGTCGCGGGCGCGGGCGCCATCAGCCCAGCCCCTTCAGCAGCGTATAGGCGATCGCCGCGATGATCCCGGTCGCCGGCATGGTCAGGATCCAGGCGATGACGATATCCTTGGCGACGCCCCATCGCACCGCCGAAATCCGCCGCGCGGCGCCGACGCCGATGATCGAGCCGGTGATGGTGTGCGTCGTCGATACCGGAATGCCGAGATGGGTTGCGGCAAAGAGGGTGATCGCACCGGCGCTCTCGGCGCAGAAGCCCTGCATCGGCGTGAGGCGCGTGATCTTCGAGCCCATGGTGCGAACGATCCGCCAGCCGCCGAAAAGCGTGCCGAGACCCATGGCCGCCTGGCAAGCCAACACCACCGACAGCGGGACATAAAACTCCCTGCCGAGAAGACCTTGGGAAAAGAGCAGCGCCGCGATGATCCCCATCGTCTTCTGCGCGTCATTGCCGCCATGGCCCAGCGACAGGGCGGAGGCCGACGCGAATTGGCAAATCCGGAAATAGCCGTCGACCGCCAGCGGTGTCGAGCGGACGAAGAACCATGACACGGTGAGCACGAGCCCGAGCGCCAGCATCATTCCCAAGGCCGGCGATAAAACGATGGCCCCTGCCGTCTTGAACAACCCGCTCCACACCACCGCGCCGATGCCGCCTTTGGCGATCCCGGCGCCCACGAGTCCGCCGATCAAGGCATGGGAGCTGCTCGACGGAATGCCGGCTAAGGAGGTGAAGCCCTGCCAAATAATGGCGCCGGCCAAAGCGGCGAGGATCACATGCGGATCGACAACGCCCGGCGCGATGATGCCAACCCCGACCGTCTTCGCGACGCTCAAGCCGAAGAAGAGGAACGCGATGAAGTTGAAGAACGCCGCCCAGCAGACCGCGTATTTCGGCGCGAGGACCCGGGTCGAGACGATCGTCGCGATCGAATTCGCCGCATCGTTGAGCCCATTCATGAAGTCGAACACCAGCGCGATCACGATGAGCCCGATCAGAAAAGGCAGGGCAACCGAAGTGTCCATGGCCCGGTCTTTTCGGCGCGCTCAGAGATGCTCGGTCAAAATGTCGCTGATCCTATTGGCGACGTTTTCGAACCGGTCGACGACCTTTTCCAAATGCTCGTACATCGCCGAGCCGATAATGAACGCCATCGCATCGGAGCGGCCGTTGGTTTGGAGGATGCGTTTCAAGCCCTGGTCATGGAGCTCGTCGGAATGCTCCTCCAATTGGCGGATTTCCTGGGTCAGCACGTGCAGCCGGTCGGCCTCCTTCTTCATGGTGCTCAACAACCCGACAATTTCCGCCGTCTTTTGCGCCGATTGCAGGATGACATCGCCCAGCTGCTGCATGAGCGGATCGAATTCCCGCAGCTCGAAGAGACCGATCGCCTTGACCGTCTGCCGCATCTGGTCGACGGCGTCGTCCATCAAGGAGATCAGATCGGTGATGTCGCCGCGCTCGAACGGGGTGATGAAGGTGCGCCGGACGGCTTGAATGACTTCCAGCGTCACCTGGTCGGCCTGCGTCTCGTATTGCACGACCCGGGCGCAGTTCTGGGCCATCGCCTCGCCGCCCGCCAACACCGCTTTCAGCGCCTCGGCGCCATGGACCAAGAGCTCTGCGTGACGATTGAAGAGCACGAAGAAGCGCTCCTCTTTGGGCATCAACGCTTGGAACCAGCCGAACAAAATGCACCCCGGAATTCTGGAGGGA
>Ga0157370_10004054_pt1 | contig 16996 bp, 21 predicted proteins | sample C35metaG_FD_113463 | JGI IMG/M metagenome (GOLD analysis project Ga0157370, IMG submission 113463) | Corn rhizosphere microbial communities from Kellogg Biological Station, Michigan, USA - C3-5 metaG | ecosystem: Host-associated > Plants > Roots > Rhizosphere > Soil | place: USA: Michigan...
AGTCGCTGGGCCGGTCTGACTCCAGTGGGCGACGGACTCGAAATGACAACCGGCCACCGTTCGTCGAAGCGGGAAACCTGGTCCCTTTCTTCACTGAAGAGCTCAAGGGGAAGTTTGAGCGCGTTGAGTACCGACTAGAAGGCGTGAAGGGCACTCGGCTCGGTTACGAAGCTGAGATCCTCCCTCTCGTCTGCGAGGTATATCTCGCGGCGCGGGAGGCTGGGGTCTTGACGCCGCAACAGCTCCCGACGGCCATGAAGGCGGAAATTCTTGTCCGCGGCCTGTCTCGAGTCGGGATTATTGCGCTCGTCGACGAAGCAACCGGCTACCAGGACGTCCGTGCGCGGGATGCACTGGCGAAGATTCTTGAGGCGTACGTTGCCGATGAGCTTCAGCCGTGGGTGAAGACTTTCGACGTCGAGTTTTATAAGCAGATGTTCAGGCTGAGAGGAATGCAGTTTAACCCTGCCTCCGTGAAGCGGCCGGCGTACTTCGGGCACCTCACCAATGACGTAGTGTACAAGCGGGTAGCTCCTGGGGTATTCGATGAGATCAAAGCCCAGCGGGCCGTTGACGAGAAGAAGCGGAAGGCCAGGTTCCACCAGCAGCTCACAGCCGAAGTCGGGCACCCGAAGTTGCGCGAGCACATCGCCTCCGTAACGACGGTCATGAAGTTAAGTGACAATTGGGCGGATTTCAAGACGAAGTTGGACCGGGTTCACCCAGAAGTGGCGACTGCGCGACAGCTGCCTTTGTGGGAAGACGACACTAACGTCGGGATCTAGTCCACTGGACGCGAGGAAACGCCCCCGCGCTAGCCATGGGGGCGGCTGGTGCGCGGGGGCGGCCATGTGTGCTTCCGCCAAGCTGGCGGAGCCGACGGAACCACAATGCAACGACCGCCCCGCCCACCGAAGTGGACGGGGCGGTATGCTGTGGTGCATGGGGATCATAGGGTGGTTGAAGTTGCGGGCCTGGCGTCGGAACATGCGCTGCCGGTGGTGCCGGACACCACTCCAAGGACTCACCCTGACGTGTACGGACGAGTGCGCCGAAGAACTCGAATGGGCTTGGGCGATCCGCTAAGCCGGTGACAAGTCCGCGTAGAACTGCGAGTAGCCCGCTGACCCGTTCGCGGTGAACGTGCCACTGTAAATGCCGAGATCCAACGTGGCGGTGTAGGTGGTGTTCGGTTCGAGCGTGACGAACCCGCTTGTCGGGTGGTTCTGCTGCGCGGTCGATGCCATGCGGTGCGTCATCACGTCGATGCGGGTGCCGCCCGATGGGGTCAGGCGCAGGATTAGATCCTGCGTGTTGTTGCCGGCAGCGCCGAAGTAGTCAGCGACTAGCACCCCTTCACGCAGGTACGGCTTCGGCTTGATCGTGATCGTGCCGACCGTCGTAACCGTCGTGAACGTGCCGTACGTGAACGCGGCGGACGGGCGCAGAACTTCCCGGGGGATGTAGTCCACGGGCGGCGCGCCGATAAACGAACCAATGATCTTCGCGTAGACCTGGTTGCCGCGGTCCGCGAAGTGCAGGTTGTCGGTGTCCATGAGGGAGTACCGGTCACTGCCGGCGAGCCCGTGCTTCTTGAACTCCTTGCCGATGTCTAGGAACACGGCCCCTGTCTCGGCGGCGAGGCTGACGAGCTGATCCTTGTAAGCGTCGGACGGGTACGCGGGGGAGGCGAGGTCGTAGCGGTTGTGCTCGTTGATGAGGACGTGAACACTGTTCGGCGACACGGCTTTGATCTTGTTGATCCACGACAGCAGGTTCGCCCGAAAAGTAGCTGGCGTGATCCCGGTGCCCTGGTCGTTCGCCTTCACCATGTGCGTAATCAGGTGCGGCTTCAATGTGCCGATGCGGGTCACGAGCGCGTCGGTCAGGTAGTTCGCGCTCGTTGTGCCGCCGACAGCGCCGTTGTAAACCATGACACCGTTCGATGGTGCGGGGGTTAGGGTTGCGGCGTCGAGGCGGGCAGCGGGCGTGTTCGTGAACAGTGCTGTTACCCGGTTCACCCATGCGCGGGAAGCGGTGGTGGGGTTGCCACCGTTAGCGATGGAGTCACCAAGGTTCACATAGATCGCCGGGGCTGTTGCCTGGTTTTGGACGGCGGCGTTCCATGCGCCGAGGCGGTCAACGGATCCGGCGGCGATGGCGTCGTTGACCTGCGTCGGGGTGGAGTAGGTTGCGGCTGCTTCGGTTTTGTCGAGCTTCGGCGCCGCTGCTGCGGCTGCGGCGCCTTTCGGTTCGTACGCGCCGGCTGCTGCTTGGACGCTCAAAGGCTTCGGGTCAAGGAATCCCATGTGTTGCTCCTAGCTGACCGTGATCGGGGGCCGGTTGGTGATTGCCCCGGTGGTGGGGTCGCGGGTGACGGCGGGCTGCGTGTACGTCCGGGTGGGGGTGCCTACTTTGGTGATGGTGTACGCGGTGACGGCGCCGGGGAAGTTCACTGAAGGTGTTCCGGAGTACACACCAGCCGCACCGTCAGGCCAGGTGACGGACGCGCTGATCGGCGCGCCGTTCGCGTCGTTCGTCACCGCCCCCGTAAACAGGAGCGACGGGTCGGCCGCGAGCTGCAGCAGTGACGCTTCGATCAGCCGGTCCCGTTCGTTGAGCCTCGCCGCGGTCAGAGGGGTGTTGCCGAGCACCCCGTCAAGCCAGTCCTTCAATGCCACAACGGGCCTCCTGTTTTAATTTGCCCCGGGAGTCGTTACACTCCGGGTATGGAATACAAGTCGGCAGCACTGGGGGCCGCCGCTATCCTGCTTGTCGGGGGTGCCGCTTTCGGAGCGGTTGCTACGGCTAACGCGGAGAACGCGCCCGCCCCCACACCCATCGTCACGACCGCTACGCCAACGGCGACGGTCACACCCACCCCGGAGGTCGTTGTGACCACTCCCGCGCCTGAACCCGTCATTGCTGAGCCCGCCCCGGTAGTGCCCGCGCCCGTTGTGGTTGAGCCTGCGCCCGTTGCTCCGGCACCCGCGTACGTCGCACCCGCAGCGCCCGCGCCGGTCTACGTCGAACCTGCGCCGGCCGACCTGCCGAAGCTGTGGACGCCGATCACTCCCGCGCCAGTCGCCCCGGGCGTTGTACCGCCGCCAGCACCGCGCCCGCCAGGTGAGGGCTACCTCAAGTAGTTCATCGGCTGAAGTAGGCGTATGCGTTCATGTTGGCGAAGTTCGCCGCGTTCGCAGCCCATGCCGCGCCCGTACGAACGAAGCACCCGAGCGAGATCGACCCCCCCGACAGCCCCGTGAGATCCCGGATTCCGTTAGCCGCAGTGGACGCATAGCCGCCACTTGCTGAAGCGGATTCCGGGGTCTCGCCGCCGTTTACCCCGTTGATCGTTGACGCAGCGTAGAGGTAATCGATGACGCCTGTGCTGTTGATCGCACCAGCGACGACCATGCACACGACGCTTGCGCGGGTGTACCCCGCCGGGACGTCGATGGTCGCCTGGGCGAACACGTTGCCGCCGGGTGTGGTTGCGAAGTTGTTCTGTGTGAGCCCTGAAGTTGCCATCACGACGGGCGCGGTCAGCGAGTCATTCTCGATGCTACCGGGCTGAAGGTGTAGCGGCCCGTTGATGGACAGCGGCCCGTTGATGGTCCCGTCGCCGTTGATGGTCACGTACCCGTCGAAGTGGGTGCCGCCGTCCTTGGGGGTGATGCCGGTTAGGCCGAAGACGTTGGCCGCCTTCAGCTCGCGCATCTCGCGCCGGATGTCGGCGAGTTCCCGCCCGATCCAGCCTTCATCGTTGGGCGGCTTGAAGCCTCCGGGGTTGGCCATTATTCGGTCCCTTCGATGCCGGTCACGTCCAGGATCGGGACGACGGTGGTGGGTGTGATTTCGATGCCGAGGACGCGGGCGGTACCGGTGAGCCCGTCCGGCCATGCCGGGCCGGTCAGGTCGAACCCGACGTCGTCGCCCATGTCCCACACGGTGCCGAGCCTTGGCGCCTTGGAGCGGGTCGCGACGATGGCCAGCGCGACCGTTCCGTCCTTCATGCCCGCGAGGGCACGGGCGGCGTGGTCTTCGAGGGTGTCCTGGTTGGTGATCGAGGACGATGGGGACCAGCGGAACTCCACCCTTGGCCGGAGGTCCCCGGCGTTCGTGTGGCGGGTGGACTGCGGCCTCGCGTCCCCGGACCCGGACGAGGTGGCCATGACGTCGTTCGCGCCCTCGCCGCGCTTGTACGAGTCAACGAGTTTCGCGTCCTGCACGCTGCCGGGCAGGTAGAACCGGGCCGCCGGGTACAGGTCCGCGGGGGCAGCAGCGCCGATCCTGGCGCCGACGTACAGCACGAGGCCGAGACGGTCCGTGGTCACCCATTCCCAGCCGACCGTCCACTCCGGGCCGCCCTGAACGCCGGAGAGCTCCTCGAGGACGGAGCCGAGGGTCTTGTCGTCGCGGTCTAGGTAGGCGCGCCCGCGGACCGGGTTCGGGCCGGGGAGTAGCTGCACCCGGATTGGGATCCCGTTCGTGGCCGCGTACTTCTCGACGAGGTACTTGACGAGGTCGTTCTGCGGGTAGGTGTAGAACGTTTCGTCACCGACGTACCGGTCCTGGAAGTAGTCCTCCGCCGTAGCGAGGGACAGCTCCACCCCGGACTTGTGCGTGGTGACCCGCTCCGTGACCATGCCGCCCCACACCGGTACGCTGTCCTCGTCAAGGGCGACGAGGAACACGGCCTTCTTCCGGGTGGCCTGCCGCCAGTTCTTCGGCGCCCGTCGGAAAATCGCCCCCCGGTTGGGTCCGTGCGTCGGGAGCTGAGAGGGGCCGAGCGGCAGCGTGGCGGTCTGCATCTCGGCCCTGCCGATCGTGCGCTTCAACGCCCCGCCGACCAGCAAACCGGGAAGGTCAGCGATGGGGCTCCCATCGTTCGCGTTCACGGAGATCCATGAGAGCGCCATCGTTGCCTCCTACTTTTTGTCGGGTGCGAGCCAGGGCAGGTAGGCCCGGGTCCATTCGATGACGCCCGGGATGGCCATGACGCGGGTGATGGTCGCGGATGCCGCGGTGATGGCGACGGCGGCGCCGGCCAACCAGAGCCGGAGCCCGTCAGGGAGGTGCTGGCCGAAGCCGGAGACGATCTCCTGCAGGATCAAGGGCACGATGATCAGCAGGCCAAGGAAGGCCGGGATGGCTGTCTGGATGGCGGTTCGGATGGTGGCGCGGCCTGGGTTCGCGGCCTGGGTGGTGGTTGCGAGGTGGTCGGCCATTACTTTGCCCCTTCCGTAGCTGCACCCGGCGCGTTGCTGAGGGTGATGGTGATGTCCTTCAGCGCCGCGTTTGTGGCTTCACTGACGGCAGCTGCGATGGCTGCCGGGTCCATGATCTGCTTGGCGTCCAGCTTGTCGAGGTTCGCGTCAAGGTAGGCGATGGTCGCGGCGAGGTCGGTTTGGCCGGTGGCGCCGCCGGCCCGGTAGAACTTGGTTTGGAAGATCGCGGAGACCGTGGCTGCCACGGTGCCCTTGATCGCCTCCCGGGTGTAGTGCACGTTCGCGTCGAAGTTGGCGATAACGGCCCGCAACGTTGTCTCCTTGCCGTTGAGCGGGCCGCCGCCTTCGCGGGTGATTGGTTCGTCAAGAATGCCCATGTCGTCCTCCTCGGACAGTGTTGTGATGGTGCCTTGCGGGCCGACTGCGGCCGCGGCGTAGTCGGGGTTGAGGTTGCCGTACAGGTAGGGCGTCGGGTCGATGCGGCCGCGCCAGCGGTCGGCGAGGTTGTATCCGCGGATCTTGAGCATGCCCAGGTGCAGGTGGGGGGCTGTTGCTGCTCCGGTCTTCCCGGAACGGGCGATGACCTGCCCGCGGCGGACGGTTTCCCCGGCTTGGACCAGCCATTCCGAAAGGTGGAGGTATTCCGTCTGGACCCCGTATTCGGGGTGCTCGATCAGGATGGCGTTGCCGCCGCCGGACAGGATGGCGTGCCAGTTCCCGGCGTTCCCGGCGAAGGTCACGACGCCGTCGGCCACTGCCTCCACCGTGTCACCGATCAAGCAGCCGAAGTCGATGCCGTTGTGCCCGTCCCAACCGATGGAGTGGTAGAAACCGCCAGGGTAGTCCACGACGCCGTCGCCGTCCCAGTCATCGAACTCAGCACCCCACCCCTGAGTAACGGGGCGGGATGTCGGGAGTGTGAATCCGGTCATGGTGCGAGGCCTCCGCTCGAGCAGGTGTAGGTGGAAGACCCGGGCGGATTCGGCGTGCAGGTGTAGGTGGTGCCCGTTCGGTCCGTGAACGTAATGGAGGACGGAGCGGTACCGTTGGTGCCGTTCGTTCCGTTGGCCCCTGCAGGGCCGGGCGGTCCTTGGGGTCCGGGCTCCCCTGGGGGTCCGGGCGCGCCGGGGTCGCCTTTCGGCCCCTGCTCGCCGTGTGGCCCGACGGCCCCAGTCAGCCCGGTCAAACCCTGGGGTCCTGGGATGCCGGGTGCTCCCGCAGCTCCGGCGGAACCCATCGCGCCGATGATCCCCGCGAGCCCGGTGTCACCCTTAGGCCCCGCTGGTCCGATCGGGCCAAGCGGTCCCGGGATGCCCTGCAAACCCTGGGCGCCTTGCGGCCCAGGCTGTTGGGTTCCGGGTTCGGCCGCGACCGCTGTCGCCTTCCGGCAAATGTTCGATCCAGCCGGGGTCTCCGCGAAGTCCGCCGTCTTGCAGGCGGCCTCAAACTCGGCCGCCAGGTTCTGTTTCTCCTGCTGCTGGGTGGCGCCATAGACGGCGTTGACCGAGGCGAGGCGGCTGTTGTCCACGGCCAGCCACACGGCGACCGCGACGGCGGCGAGCAGGAACAGGGACAGGAAAGCCAGACCCAGCATGGTCCGTTTCGCTGCACGGCGGGACTTTGCTACTTCGGCCTGGGCAACGCTTAGCTTTCGTTCGAAGTCACTCATGGGGTCTCCTCCGGCCAGTCGGCAGGGTCCGGGTCGATGTGCGCGGCGACGAGCTGCTCGCGCCACTTGGTCGCGTGGGCGTGGACGCGGTGGTATTTCCGTTCCCACTCCGCGGCGCGCTTGTCAGCAGCTTCCACCTGTGCTTTCAGCAGCGCCTCCACTGATGCCTCCCGCCGTTCACGCTTCTTGTCCATCCGGTCGATGAGGTATTTCGCGCCGGCGCCCAAGACCCCGAGGGCCCCAACGATGGCCGTGATAAGTCCGGCGATTTCCACACGTTCAGTCCTCCCTTAAGGGGTGCACGGCGCCTAGCCGGTCGCGGAAGTCGGGGTCATCTGCACGGCCGTCCATGAGACGAAGCCGTTGTTGGACTTCGACCCGGTCACGTTCTGGAGGTAAAGGTTGAACCCGTCCTTCGTGATGCCGCCCGGCACAGCGATGATGCGGGATTGATCCGTTGTCACGGTGACAACGGGCGGGACGGAGAACTTCCCTGCGGGGAAGGTCTGCGGCAGCGGTACGGGAGTGTTGTTTGCACTTACCTCGCCGATCGGCTTCACGTCTGCGTGCATCGCATGCGGGCCGCCGCTGCGCCACCAGTTCGCGCCGTCGTACCGTTCCAGCGGGCGGCCGGGGACGTCGGTCCGCTCAATGACGAGCCCGTCGTAAGCGGCGAGTGCGTCCCGCGCCGCTTGATCCACCGGGAGTATCCCGCCGGCTGCGACGTACCGGGCCGGGTTCAGCGTGACCGTGGGGGCGCCGCCGCCGGTCTTGGGGACGTTGATGGTGCCGACGAGGAAGGACCGGGGCGGGAGCGCCGGCGCGTTGCCGGTCAGCGGGTTCCCGGCCAGGTACAGCACCGGGGCGGACGGCGTCCCGGTGGTCCCGTCGCCGGCGGAGGAGTCGTTGACCTGGATGTAGACGATGTCCTTGCGGGCGTAGTTCTGATCCGAGGGCGTGATCGGCCCGGTGATGTTCGCGTCCGTCGCCCAGCCGTACATGCCCTGGTGGGTGGAAGCGCCGGGGTCGAGCTCCGCGGAGCAGGGCTTCAGCGTCCACGCCGCCGATGTCGCGGTGAGCGTGTCCGCGGAGGTGTCGACCCGGAAGCCGGAGCGGCCGCCGAGGGGGCGCCCTGCGCCGCCGCCGTGCTGCGCGGCGCGGCCTTGGCGTTCCTGCTGGGCAGTGGCCGGGACGCCGTCGGGCTGCAGAAAGATGATGGTCATGTGGGCCTCCTACAGCCAAGCGGGTTTCGTGGTGACGGTCAGTTGGGCGGTGGGGGAGTCGCTTACGGCGGAGAACGCGATGTCGTTGTCGCCGGGGTCGAGGGTGAACCAGCCGCGGGAGGTGACATACCCAGCGCGAGGCGCCTGGCCTTGGGCGAGGATTTCGCGCTGCTCCATGTCCACTGTCACGAACTCCCCGGCGGCGAGAGCGAGGGAGGACGCGAACGTGAGGGACTGCTGTTTGCCCTGGTGGGTGACGGACCAGCCGCCGGCCGGGATCGGCCCGTCGATCCGCAGCCACACGGGGGCTTGTTCGTTGCCGGGGTTGTTGACCCGAATGACGCCGGAGTTAGACACGCCTGTCCAGGTTCGAGGCCACGTCGAGGGCCGGACGAGCCCGCCGGTCGAGCGCGGCAGGAGGGTGGTGGCGGTGACGAGGTCGCCGTACTTGAGCGGGTCCTCGGCGGCGATCTGGATCGAGAACGTCGCGATCCGGTTGTTGACCTTCGGGGTGAGGACTTCGCCGTTGCGGGCGGCCTGGCAGTGCCGCACCCGGCCCGTTTCAGCGACAGTGAGCTGGAACCCGTCGAGCCGTACTGCGGCGTTCAGGTCTTCGAGGGAGGCGTTCAGCCCGGCCGGGTCCGGGTTGGTCACCCGGCCGCTGAGGACCATGTTCCGAGGCGTGATGTCCGGATCGTTACTGGTCGCGCCGTTCCCGCGGGCGCGCTGCGTGAGCTCCAGCGTGGACGCCGGCGACCCGGTCCAGCCGTCGAACTTCATCAGGTTCCACCGGGAACCGTGCTGGTCAACGGCGCCGAGGACAAGGTCCCCGATGCCGACCGGGGACAGGTTCGAGAACGAGCCTGCCCCCGGGAAGAGCAGGGCGGACGGGTACGTTACTGGGCTGGGGTAAGGCACCCGGACCTCCTGGTTAGCTGGTGAGTGATCCGACGCGGCGGGAGAACTCCATGAACGTGGCCTGCGGGTCGCGCTGCTGGTTGATCTCCACCCGGCCGATGGTCACACCGCCGGAAGGTGCCCCGGCGGACGCTGCGGCGAGGGACGACGGGACACCGGCGAGCCCGACGGTGCCGCCGGTGACGCCGCCCGCGATGGTCGCCGACACGGACCCGAGGGTTTTCCGCAACGACGGCATGGACTTCTGGATGCCCGTTTCGAGGCCGTCCATGATCCACCCGCCAGCGGGGACAAGGAGGGCGAGGTCGTAGGCTTTCGGGCCCTTGTGGTCAGCGATCCACTGGCCGATGCCGCCGACGAAGTTCTGGACCTCGCGGAAGCCGTCCTGCAGGCCCTTGAGGAATCCGTCGATGATCTGCCCGCCGGCGCCGAGAAGCAGCCCGCCGAGGTTGCCCAGGGCGCCAAGGACCCGGTCCGGGAGGCCGGACACGAATGACACCACCGTGTTGATCCCAGACGACACCCCGGAGGTGATGTTCCGCCAGGCATCAGCGACGAACCGGGTCACGTTGCCCCACGCCTCGGACGTGAATCGGGACACCGACGACCAGTTCGCGACGATAAGCGCGACGAGTCCGACCACTGCGGCGATGACCCACCCGACCGGGCCCATGGCGATCAGCCAGGCGGCTGCCATCCGGGCGGCCTGGATCAGGGACTGGGCACCCATGAGGACCCAGCCGCCGACGATAACCGCGGCGTTCACCACCGAGGCGGCCGCCATCGCTACCCACCCGCCGACTACTACCGCGCCGGAAGCAATGGCCGCGGCGCCCATGGCGATCCAGCGGCCGATCATGATGTACGACTGCGCGACGTACACTGCGGCGGTGCTGATCGCCCCAGCCCCGGCGGTGGCCCACGCCAGGACCTGCGCGGCGGCGGACACCCCGGCGGAGATCGCGATTCGGAGGAACAAGGGAATCAGGATGAACCCGATCCCCGTCGCCCAGTTCGTGATGGTCGCCTGGTTGTCGGTAAACCACTGCCCAAACCCGCGCAGCGCTGGTAGGGCGTCGGTCGTGATCCATGCCCCGAGCTGGGTGATAGCCGGGCCGACGTTGGTGTTCAGGAACCCGGCGAACTGGGACACCGATGGCATGATGTTGCCCTGCACGAAGGTGATCAGGGCCGCCTCTGCTTGGCGCTTGAATCCATCGAACCCGGACTTCGCGTTGGACGTTAGGTCCTTGCCCATTTTGTCAGCTGCGCCGGCCACGGAATCGAACTTGTCACCCATTGGATCGAGGGCCCCGAGGAAGTTCGGGATCTCAGTGACGGACAAGTCCTCCAGCGGTGTGCCAAAGAGGGCAAGGGCCGCCTGCGACTGGGCGACAGGGTCTTTCATTTCCTGCAGTCCGTGAATGATGTCACCGAACGCCTGTTTCGCTGTGTCGCCGCCGGCGAGGAGCTTGGCGGACATCTCCTCTTGGCTCATGCCCAGGGCGTCGTACCCGGCTTTGGAAGCTGTGGACATGTCCGTTGCCCGGATGCCGAACTCTTTGAGGGCGTCGCCGGTCTTGTCGATCCCGTACATACCCTTGGCGCTGGCCTGAACGAGCAGGCCCATAGCCTCCTCGCCCTTGATGCCGAGGTTGGCCATAAACGGGCCGTATTCGTCGACGGCGTCGAGGATGTCTTCGCGGACGTTCTTGGGGACCTTCTGCAGGGATGCGGTGAGGAGGTCCGCGGCGTGGGTTCCATCGGTCGCGATCCCGGAGGTGATCATTTGGCCGGCGACCTGCGCGGCGCGGGCCACGTCGACGCCCATTACGGTGGACAGGTTCATCATCTTGGCCGTCATCGATTCGACGTCGGCGTCCGAGGCGTCACGCATACCCTTGATGGAGGACATGACGGCTTCGACGGCTATGTTCACGTCCTCCATGGAGGCGCCGTAGTTTTGCGCGAAGAGGCTGCCGGCGGCCTTGCCCGCCGTGGCGGACTGCTCCTCGGTCAGCCCGAGACTGGCCTGCAGCTGGTCGGTCCCGGCTTCGATGTCGATGGACTCGGCGATACCCTTCGACAGCGCCGCTCCGATCGCGGCGGCCGCAGTGACGGCCAGGGCTGCGCCGGCCACCCCGAAGGCCTTCAGGGAGCCCTGCGCGCCTTGGAGTTTCTTGTCCCATTCCGTGGCGTCGAGACCGATGGTGCCGAACAGCTCACCCAGATTCAACGCCACAGGGGCCTCCTATTGTTCAGTTGTTACTTCGGGGGTGCTGCTACCGGGTGGAGTGCCAGGCCGAGCCGGGTCGCCGCGATGGCCCGGCCGTCCGGGAGGAAGCCCGGCGGCTTGGACAGGAGACCGAAGATGCGGACCTGCAACCACCGCCAGGACCGTTCCCGGAGAATCCCGGAAGAGCAGTCAACCCCGGCGTCCTGCAGGTCCGCTTCGATGGCGTTCCAGTGCGTCAGGATTTCTTTCCACGTGTACGCGGGCTGGTCGTGGCCTTCGGGGTACTCGTACCAGTCGCTGAGGCCCGTTTCCGGGTCGTAGTGGCCGCGGCCGTACTGGTCCGGGTCGCCGTTCGGCGCTGTTCCCTGTTCGGGGTCGGCGCTTTTCCCTCGGCCCTCCAGAAGGTTTCGGCCATGTCGAAGTCCTGCGAGTGCCACATCAGCGCAGTCTGGCCGATGAACTTCACCGCGGGGGAGGAGGCGCCGTCGGCGATGAGTTCGGCGTAGACGGAGCCGAGGACGGTCTCGTAGAAGCCGAGCTCCTCAGCGTCGGACACGAGTTCGATGGTGGCGGGGTCGATCTTGCCGTCCAGTGCGGTGCGGACACCGGCGGCGACGAGCTTCTGTAGCCGGAGCCCGGTTTCGGCGTCGACGGCCTGCACTTCGTAGGTCTTGCCGCGGTAGGGGACGGCGAGGATGGGGTCCAGGAAGGAACCGAGCTGCTTCAGGTCAGGCATGAGGTGGTCTCCAAGGGTTTAGGGGTTTCCAAGGGCGGGGGTGGTGGCCCTGCCGCGCACCCCTTGGAAAGTGCGCGGCAGGGAGTAGGGGGTTACGGGGCGATCGTCACTGGGGCGAGGGACCCGCGGCCAGCGAGGGAGAACCCGGCCTTGGTGGTGTCAGTGTGCGGGCCACCGTTGGGCGTCCACGTGGCGTCGGCGATACCGACCCGACCCTTCGTCGGCTCCTGAGTGTTGATGACGCGGACATGCACGAACCCCTCTTCGAGGATGTTCTCGCCAGCGGCTTCGAGGATGGCCTGACCAGGGTCAGTCGTCAGCCCCTTTCGGGCTACCTTCACGGTGCCCTCTGTCTTCCACGACCGGCCGGTGCCGATCATGGACCCATCGCCGTTACCGTCCCACGAGGAGTCGTCTTCCTGGTTCTTTTCGTACACGGGAGGGGTGAACTCGGTGAGTCCGCCGACGCGGGTCCATGCTGTCGGTTCGGCGCCATCGGTGTAGGCCGCTACTTCGAGCTGCCAGTCCCGGAGGACGCCGGGGGTGATTTCGGTTGCCATGTTTTTCTCCTAGTCGTCCCGGTTGGTTCCGGTTCTGGTGATTTGCAGGTAGTAGTTGGCGGTGTGTTCAGGTCGGTTGAGTGAGTCTGGGCCGAGGTTCGCTCCGGACTGCCACCAGATCCGGACGATAGGCACGCCGCCGATGGTGGTGTGTTCGAGGTCGTGGAGGGTGTCGAAGATCCGGTCAAGGATGTCCTTGGCCGCGGTCCGGTCTTTGGGGTTTCCCCGGACCCGGCACTGCAGTCCTTGGATGGAGTCTGTCCCGCCGCCGTGTTCGACGTCGTAGAGGGTGAGTGCGATGCCCTTGTCGGGGGAGGCGCCGAGGGAGTCGAGGGAGATCGCCGTGTCGGTGTCGGTGAACATCTGCCCGGTCCCTTGCGGGATCCAGCGGCCGACGTTCTCCGCGTCCAGCAGTTCGGCGATGCCGGTGAGGAGGTTGACGGTGAAGCCCATCTACAGGTCCCCCGCTATCGTCTTCCGGATGATCTCGGCCGCTGTCTTGACTTCGGAGTTCATGGCCCCCTCCAGGTACTTCGCGGACCGGCCTTTGTCGTGCCGGAGCGTCATGTCTTCGTGCTGCTTCACCGCGTAGGGGGTGTCGTAGGAGACGGCGGCGGTGAAGTTTTCCGGGTCGGTGGAGACCGTCCCGGACCGTTGCAGGGTCGCCTCCTCGATGGGGACTTTCTTGTTCGCCTCGCCGAGTAGGTGTTCGGTGGCCAGTGCAACCCCGCGGTTCGCGGACCCGTTCAGGACGTCCTTGGCCTTCGGGTTGATGGAGACTTTCCACGCCTTGGGCATGTGGCCTCCTAGGTGAGTGTCACGGCGATGTGGTCGGGGAGGTTCAGCGGGCCGGAGTCGGCGACCTTGCACCGGATCACGGTGGACACCCGGTCGGGGAGGTTCACCAGCGATTCCGGGGTGAACAGGTGGGCGTGTTCCTTGCCGGTGTAGAACGTCGACTCGGACACGACCTGGTCGCCGTTGGCGTTGCGGACGAGGGCCCGGGAGTCGTCGAGGAAACCGGGGATCGGGTCGGAGACGGCGGTGTTGACGTTGCCCCAGGAGTCTTCCCCGGACTTCGTCTCCACCGTGACCTCGTGGACCATAAACTCTTCGAAGCCCTCGATCACAGGAACCTCACCGGCCCGTCGAGCAGCCCGGCTTCTTCAAGGATGTAGAACGCGTCAGGCCCGAGGGTGCCGGCGGAGTTCGCCCGCGCCTCGGCGGTCGCCGCGTACACCGAGTAGGCGATGGACGCCCCGCCTATGGACTTGGACGCAGCGAGGGGCTGGACCCCTGCAGCGCCGAGCGCTGGGTTGATGCTGGAGTCAGACCAGAACTTCACCTGCGCCATGGTCGCGACCCGGAAAGCTTCCCTGGTCGCAGTATCGGTCGGGTAGCCGTCCGAGTCGGTGGCGTAGATCGCCCTTTTGGTTTCGGACCTGATCAGGTTTGATGCGGACTGGAGAAGGTCCCCCGCGTCCGCAGGTACAGCCTTCGGCGCGAGCCAGGTGGTCAGCTCGGCCTCTGTTGCGTACAGCTTCACGGGGGACCTCCTTGGTTAGTTGAACAGGTCGCGGATCTGGTTGCGGGAAAGCCCGTCCAGTTCCTCGGCGGTGCGGCCCTGGCTCAGCGCGTAGGCCTCCCAGTCGGCAGCCGACGCGTTCCCGGCCGGCGCCTCAGCAACGAACGTGTCCTGCTCCGCGTGGGCGGTCTCGGCGGCGTCCTGCTTGGCGACGTCGTCGACATGGACCTCGCCGCCCTTGACCGGGCGCACACCCTCTGAGGCGTGCAGCTCGGGGGAGACAACCTCCGGGCCGTGCGGGTTGGCCTTGCCCGCATTGGTCGGCGCGAGGAAGTCCTCGGGCTTCGGATCCACGGCAGCGTCACGCAGCGTGGACGCCTCCGGCGCGGGAACATCCCGCTGGTCCGGCGACTCCGGCTCCTTCGGGAGGTCCTTCGCCGTGCCGTCGACGCTGTACCCGGCGCCGCGGCAGTAACTGATGACCGCCTGATTGTCGGTTTCGGCCTCGCCGTCCTTGAACTGGACGCCGCCGACGTCGCCGTTGAACCCCGCGGAGGGGGCGATGATCTTCGCCATGCTTGGCTCCTAACGTTGGGGTGCGCGGGCGCCCATGACAGGCGCCCGCGCAAGGGGTGTTACTGGACCTTGATGTTGCGGAACACGCCCGCAGCCTTCGAGGCCTTCAGGGCCACGGCGACCGGGCCGAGCTCAACCTCGCCGGTCTTCACAGCGCCGGGGGTGGAGAAGTCCGGCAGCCACGTCTGGACGAGCTGGCCGCCAGCGGTGGAAACACCGTGGAAGCCGTCCAGGCCGAAGCGCACCGCGTACAACGCGGTCGAGCCGGCGGTTAGCGGGCCGGTGGAGTCCGGGTCCGTGGCGTTGACCGGGATGACGTCCGACGCGGAGCCGGCAACGAGGCCAGCGTCCTGCAGGACGGCGCCGGCGTAGGACACCAGCGAGGTCCCGCGGGGGCCGACAACCTGGGTGGCCTGGTTCGCGAAACGGCTGGCTGCCTTGATCAGGTTGATCAGCTTCCGGTTACCCATGAGGATGCCGGCGGCACCGTCGAGGGTGGAGAGCAGGTCGTCGACGTCCGTGAGGATCTTGAACGCGAGTGTCTGCGACATCGGGCCGGTCCAGTCGCGGGAGATCGTGTCTTCCGTGGTGGAGCCGGTCAGGGCCTTCGACAGGCCGTCGAAGCCGTTCGCGTCGACGGCGGTGTCGCCGTTGATGACGAGGTCACCGAACTTCGCCTGCGTGGCCTTGATCTTCTGGCTGATGTTCAGCGCCACAGCGCCGGACGCGGCCGGGCCGACCTTCGCGAGGACACGGTCGACCTGGAACGAACCACCGAGGACGCCGAGGTTCACGGTCTTCTGGACCGTGGTGACTTCCTGCGGGGCGTACTCGGAGTTGATCGCACGGGTCGCGGCCGTCGCGGTGGTCAGCAGACGGCGGTAGCCGTAGGTCAGGGTCGCGCCGCCGCCGGCCGGGTTCACGGCGTCATCGAAGGTGATGAGGTCCATGATCGGGTTGGTGCGGAACTCGTCGATGACCTGCACGTCGAGGTCGGTCTGGGCGTTCTTGGTCGCCTCAGCAAGGGTAATGGGCAAGGTGTTCTCCTAAGCGGGTTAGGCGCCGTAGCGTGCTGCTACAGCGCCGGCAATGGTGGTGGGTTTGGTTGCGCCTTCGCCGGTCCCGCCGTTGAAGTTCGCGCCACTCGCGCCGGCCGCCTGGACCTTGCGGAGTTCGGGGTGTTTCGTCAGTGCATCCTTGACCACCGCGTCGAGCTTCGCCTGGAAGTCCGGCGCGGTGGGGTCGAGGTCTTTGAGCGCGTTCTCGCCCCGGAGGACGGACGCGGTGATCGGGCTGGCCTGGTTGGTGGTCAGCGCCGTGGTGAGGGCGTTGTCGATCGTGAGGGTGCGGATCGTTTCGTCCTTCGCGGCGAGCTGCTGCGCGAGGGCGTCCGGGTCGGGGGCTTCGGTGCCGGCGTCCGGGTTGATGGCCTTCGTGATCGCGGCGAGCTGCTGCTCGAGCGTGCTTTTGCCGGTGCGGTTCGCGGCGGCTTCAGCCCGGGTATCCGCGATGATCTTCTGGGCCCAGTCGGGGAGATCTTCGACCTTCTGCGGGGCCGGGGCTGGTTCGACAGGCGCCGGTGCCGCCACAGGGGCGACAGGGGCCGGTGCAGGCTCGCCCGCAGGTACAGCGGCCGGGGCGGGGGCGCCTTCTGCAGGGGCGACGGACATCGTCGCATCCCCGAAGGTCAGACGGTGATGCGCGAGGAGGGCGTCGATGCCGCCCGGCGCGTAAGGGTCGATACCGTGGATGGTCTTGCGCTTGCTCATGGTGCCCTCCAAGTGGCATAGAAAAAGCCACCGCGTGGGCGGTGGCTTGATGGGTTGCTGGGTGGTGGTCTACCGGGCTTTGAGGCTCGTCCGGTAGGCGAGGTCCTTGCGGTCGTTCTCGTCCCGCCATTCACGGAACTCGGCCTGCTTGGCGCGCAACTGCGCCCGCGCCTGGGTGGCTTGTGGGCCGCCGAACTCCTGCGCGATCGCGTCCCGGCGCTTCAACTCCCGGACCCGGCGTTCGTAGGCGCGTTGCTGCTGGCGGAGTGCGTCACCCGCAGGGTCGGCGAGGTCCGTGCCGGGGCCTTTTGTGATGCCGGGCAGGTAGATGGAGTGGGAGTGTCGGCAGTTGTTGTGGAACAGGCCTTTGCCCTTCGCCTCAGCGAGGGATGCGACGACCGTGCGCCCGTCCTTGAGCCGCCCCGTGGTCCGTCCGGACAGGGACAACACCTTGCCCTCGAACGGCCGGCACACGGCACACTCCTCGGGAGCGTCCGAAACGATGACGGTGTCGATGCCGAGTTCCTGGATGCGGTCCGTGTGGCCCTGCAGC
>Ga0157370_10004056_pt1 | contig 16989 bp, 14 predicted proteins | sample C35metaG_FD_113463 | JGI IMG/M metagenome (GOLD analysis project Ga0157370, IMG submission 113463) | Corn rhizosphere microbial communities from Kellogg Biological Station, Michigan, USA - C3-5 metaG | ecosystem: Host-associated > Plants > Roots > Rhizosphere > Soil | place: USA: Michigan...
ATGAAAACGCGTCCGTTGATGTATTGAATTCTTTCTTTCATAAATAATAATCCCATTCCGGATTCGCTGTTTCGTTTTTTGTCTACGGAGGCAATGTCGAAACCTTTTCCGTTATCGTCAATAATAATGCTTAAGAGGGTTTCGCTATGCGATAACTGTACAATAATATGCGATGATTCGGCGTATTTTATGGCGTTATTGATGGCTTCCTGCGTAAGACGATAAATATTGATTTCGATTAAAGAATCTAAACGTTGATCGAAATCGGTTTTATTGTAGAAAAGAATTTCTTTTCCGGTTAATTTTGAAAGCTCCTGCGTGAGTTTTGCCAGAGAAGAAACGATTCCGTGATCGCTTAATTCCGGCGGCATTAAATTGAATGTTGCCGTGCGAACGCCTTTTATAATATCAAGTGAAAGTTTCTTTAAATATTCGATTTTCTGTGCCGCTTTTTCTTTGTCATCCAGATTGATACTTTCTAAACTGAACTTTAAACCGGTAAGCATTTGACCAATTCCGTCGTGAATTTCTTTGGCAATTCGGTTTTGTTCGTTCTCTTGGTTTTCAACAATTTTACTGGAAATAATCTTTTGCTGATTGATTTTTTCGGTGATGTTTTCGAGATTCAAACGTTCTACTTCACGCTGTGCTTTTTTACGTTCGGTAATGTTGAAACATACGATTAAAAGTTCCAGCTCATTTTTTTTAATTGTTACGGGAACCATTGATAAATCGAGCCAGATCGTTTGATCTTCTTTGTTTAGAATTTTAATTTCGCCCTGCCAGCCGCTTCTTTGTTTTTCGAAAATAAGACGATCAACATTGAGCTGTTCTTTTTCGTCAATCGTTAAAACTTCAGAGAATTTTTTGTTGGACGAAAATTTGGTGTAGTTTAAAAGTTTGGCGAATTTTTCTCCAATATGAATTATAGAGCCATCGGGCGCAATTCGGCAATAAAGCAAGGTGTTTTCCATTGCATAATTGAGCGATTTTAATTCCTTAACGGAGTTTTCCTTGATTTCGCTGATAATTTCAGTATCGTGCGCCAGTTTTAAGGCTTTCTTTTCGGAAGATAAAAGTTTAGCAATCAGTCTTTCGATTTTCTTGTTTGTGGGTTTAAATATGAAGAAAAATTCTAAAAGCAGTACCAAAAGTGTAAACCCAAAAATCCAGTATTCTATTTTGCGCTGTTCGGTTACTTTTTCATGTGCTTCGAGATCATATTGGGTTACAATCTGATTCATTTTGGATAGAAAAACGCCTTCGTTTTCTAAAATAGTCTGCACCAGTTTTTGATTTTCAGCAGATTGTTTTTTCTGTTCTAAATTCGATAAAAATGAATGGGTTGTCTGTGCAATTTTATTGAAAATAGGATTAATTTCAAGGTATAGTTTATGAAGTGTTTCTGATTTTTCTTTTGGAAAAGCTAAGCTGTCACTGCCGTTTTCGAGTGCATTTTGGTTTTTTTTCCAAAGTGATAAAACATCTTTTAAATGTGAGATTTGTTTAGACGAAGCGGTGTCTGAAACATAATGAAGAATGAGAACTTCTTTTACTATTTTCTGGCTCAGCATTCTCTGTTTACCCGAAAAGTTGATGATTTTAGAATCGCTTAACTGCTGATTCAGATTGTATTGTACTAAAACCTGACTGACGATTATAGTTAAGGCAATAGTAAGAAGCGCAAAAAAATACAGTCGGCGTAAATTTTTGAAAGTGATTTTATCTGCAGCTTCCTGATTGCTTTTTTTCATTCGAAGATAATATTTGTCTTTCTATTGGAAAATGGAATTCGCTTTAGCTCATTTCCTATTTTTTACAATCCCAAAGAAGCTTTTATAAGGTTTAAATTTTCTTCGGAATAATTGATTTTTAAGGCTTCCTGATGTCCTTTGTCTGACATTTTATCCCAGGTTTTTTTGATGATGTTTTTTAGTTTTTCTTCGTCGTGTTTGTGAACAAAAGGATCTAAATAATATTCTAAAAACACAAGGCAGATAACATCTTCTAATAGTTGAGTTTCGGCATCTTTTTTAAGCAGTTTTTTTTCGATTAAAAAAGAAACACGATCGATAAAAGTTGGATCGTAACCTGCTTTTTCCAGAATTTCGGCAGTAGTTTTAGCATGAAATTTTTTAAGTTCTTCTCTCCATTTCAAATAACCAATTCGATCCATAGGGTACGATTCGCGGGCAACTTTCCATCGGCAGATGTGCTGTGCTTTTGAGGCAATTTGAATTTGTTCTGAAGCTTCGGGTTCAAACTGCATTAATCGCTCGTACATTCGGTTAGAATATAGTAATTCCTTGGGTATTCTGTATTTTGATCGATTTCGATATTTGGATCTTGTGCGTTTTCAGCATCAATCCATTCGCTTGCTTTTTGAAAAGGTGTAGTCATTTTTTGGTTTGATAATAGAATTTCAAAGATACGGAATTAAGTTTTTTTTCTGCCGCGAATTTCTCGAATTAGTGCGGATTTATTGGTTTGTTTTTTGCCACAGATTAAAGGATTTTATGGATTTAATCTTGTGTTAAGTTTTTTTTCCATGAATTTCGCGAATTATTGGTTTGTTTTTTGCCACAGATTAAAGGATTTTATGGATTTAATCTTGTGTTAAGTTTTTTTTGCCATGAATTTCGCGAATTATTGTTTTGTTTTTTTGCCACAGATTAAAGGATTTTTTGGATTTAATCTTGTGTTAAGTTTTTTTTGCCACGAATTTCACAAATTAGTGCGAATTTAATTCGTGTTAATTTGTGAAATTGCTTCGCATGTTCGCTATCGCTCGGGTCGTGGCAAACAATTTTAATCCTTTTAATCGGTATAATCTGTGGCCTATAAATTAGTCTGCAAAACCTACGAATACGTCGCCTTCAACAATTTTAATTGGGTAAGTTGCAATGCTATATTCTTCGCCGTTTAGGTTGGAGCCGTCTACTAATGAGAATGTTTTTTTATGCATTGGACAGGCAATTTTTGGGATATCATCTGAAGATCCGGTCATGCCTCTTGCGAGAACCATTTCCATTTTGTGCGGACAGGCATTTTGACAAGCGTACCATTCGTTGCGGCGTGAAAAATTAAAAATAGCAATCTGCTTGTTTTTGTATTTGATACAGCCTCCGCGATTGGTTGGAAAATCTTCAACTTTGCCTGCTTTGAACCAAATTACAGCATCGTTTGCATGAACTGTTTCGTATTGATTTAAGATTTCTTCCATTTTGATTGAGTTTTGATTTTCTGTTTCTTAGCCCTCTTTTTACAATCAAGAGAGATTTGATGGCGCAGTAAAAAAGAGGGTAAGAAGGACAGCAAACGTTTGTGATTTTTCTTTTTTTTTGGAGCTTTATATGTTTTGCCACAAAGACGCAAAGGCGCTAAGTTTTTTTTAAAGTTTTTATGATTTGACTACGTGACTTTGCGTCTTTATGGCAAGATATTTTTTTTAAGTCCACGCTTTTGGCATTTTTTGATCTCTATGCGGAACAAAAACGACATTGTCATCTTTCTCTTCAGAGTTTACAAAATGATTGAAACGTTTTAATAATCTTGGTTTTTCGAGTACTTGTTTCCATTCGCATTCGAAGGTATTTACTAAAGTCTGCATTTCGGCTTCGAGTGTTTCACAGATTCCTAAACTATCTTCGATTATAACTTCTTTTAAATATTCTAAACCTCCTTCTAGTTTTTCTAACCAGGTTGATGTTCTAATAAGCGGACCAGCTGTACGGATGTAATACATTAAGAATCTGTCCATGTATTTAATAACCGTTTCTTTGTCGATTTTTTCAGCTAATAAAACAGCGTGTTTTGGATTTGCTCCGCCATTTCCGGCTATGTACAAATTCCAACCGCCTTCCACAGCGATTAATCCGAAATCTTTTCCTCGGGCTTCTGCGCATTCGCGGATGCAGGCTGAGACTCCGCCTTTTAATTTATGTGGAGAACGAATCCCTTTATATCTGTTTTCGAGTTCAATGGCAAATCCGGCACTGTCGTCCATTCCGTAGCGGCACCAGGCATTTCCAACACAACTTTTAACGGCACGAAGGGATTTTCCGTAGGCATGACCGCTTTCAAAACCATTATCGATTAAGATTTTCCAGATTTTTGGCAAGTCACTTAAATGGGCTCCGAATAAATCAACTCTTTGTGCTCCCGTAATTTTGGTATATAAATCGAATTGTTTGGCCACTTCGCCAATAACGATTAATTTTTCGGCAGTAATTTCGCCTCCGGCAACTCTTGGTACAACAGAATAGGTTCCGTTTCGCTGAATATTAGCCAGAAATCTATCGTTGGTATCTTGAGTCGTAACATGTTTATTTGCCGTATCGTTGTAAATACTGGAGAAAATAGAAGCCACAACAGGTTTACAAATTTCGCAGCCGTCTCCTTTTCCGTGATGATCCAGAACATCATAAAAATTCTCGTATTTATTGATCTTTACTAAATCGAATAATTCCTGACGGTTATAGCTAAAATGCTCGCAGATCACTTCTTTTACTTCTTTTCCTAATGATTTTTGAGTCGCTTTTACTAAATCAGAAACCATTGGTTTACAGCCTCCGCATCCAGAAGTGGCTTTGGTATGTTTTACCACATCAGAAAAACTGGAACAAGTTTCGTCCAGAAGAGAGCAACAAATAGCACCTTTGGTTACATTTTCGCAAGAACAAATTACAGCGCTTTCCGGTAAATCCATTACGCTTCCTAAACTTGAACCTTCAGAACCATCGCGAGAACCTAAAATTAAATCTTCTGGATTTTTAGGTAGGGGCATTGCGTTGCTGTAGATCTGAAAAAGCGAATTGTAATCGCTCGAGTCTCCAACCAAAATACCGCCTAATAGGGTTTTAGAATCTTTGGTTACATTTATTCTTTTGTAAATGCCACTCAATTTATTTTCATAAATGATAGCGGTTACATTTTCGTTTTCAATAAAAGGATCACCAAAACTTGCCACTTCAACACCGATTAATTTCAATTGTGTCGACATATCGATGGTTTCTCTCATGGTTTTATCGCCATTTAAGATTTGTTCTGTAGCTACATCGGCCATTTCGTAACCTGGCGCAACAAGTCCGTAAATGTTTTGATTGTAAAGTGCGGCTTCGCCAATGGCGTAAATAGAAGGATCTGAGGTCTGCATTTGATTATTTACGACAATTCCACCTCTTACACCGACATCAAGTCCTGAAACTCGAGCCAGTTCGTCTCGAGGTTTGATTCCGGCAGATATCACCAGCATGTCTACTTTTAGCAATTCGTCATTAGCAAACATCATTCCTGTTATACTTTCGTTTCCGTCAATATATTGGGTTGCTTTGTTAAGATGAATGCCAATGTTAAGTTCTTCTATTTTAGCCTGCAGCATATCGCTTGCACCTTTGTCTAATTGCCTTGGCATTAATCGGGGTGCAAATTCTACCACATGCGGGTTCAATCCTAAATCTCTAACTGCTTTTGCTGCTTCTAAGCCTAATAATCCTCCGCCCAGAACAGCGACTTCTGTTGCTCCTTTTTGCTTTATTTTTTTAGCGTAGGCCATAATGGCGTCCAGATCTTCGATAGTTCTGTATACAAAAACACCTTCTTTTTCTACTCCGTCAATTGGAGGAACAAAAGCAGAAGAACCTGTTGCTAAAACTAAGTAGTCGTACGTATGTGTTTTTTCTAAATGGGTATGTATTGTTTTGTCTTTACGGTTAATATCTGTAATTAATTCAGATGTATTTAGAGTAATGTTGTTTTCTGCGTACCATTCTGTTGTTGATAATGATAAATCATCTGCAGATTTTCCTCCAAAGTATTCGCTTAAATGCACTCTGTCGTAAGCGCGTCTTGGTTCTTCACCAAAAACCGTAATCTGATACTTTTCCTGTCCTGATTTTGCAATGAACTTTTCGCAAAATTTATAACCAACCATGCCGTTTCCAACTACTATTACTCTAATCATGATTTCTTTAATTAAGTATTACTACGCAAATATAAGTATTTATACTTATAAAAATACTTAATATGTAAATTTTTAGATAAGATAATGTTTTTACTAATTACGTATTTTAACTTAATCTTTTACGTAGTGCGGGTTTTGAGCGTAATCTAATAGTGCTGATTGTTTTAAATTTGAAAAGATTCTAAATAAGAAATTCAAATAAATGTTGTAAATTCATAAGAATTTTACCTGTAATTTTGCTAAAAGATTATACTTCAAATAAATTATTATGAAAAATATACTCTCCCTATTGCTTCTGCTTACTTTAATAGTTGGCTGTAAATCTACAGCAGGCAAAACTTCTGATACACAAACCACTTCTGAATATGGATCTCAGGAAGATGAGTTGAAGTACTTTTTTACATCGACCGGAAATGAGCCGTTTTGGGGCTTAAAGATGGGAAATGATAATTTTGTTTTTACTTCGCTGATACCAGGAAAAGAAAAACTTATTTTTCCGGCAGTTGAAGCCATAAGAGCTATGGATGCCAATGTAAAAATGTACAAACTAAGTAACGAAACATCTACTGCAACGGTCACTATCCAGCAGGTTGATTGCCAGGATTCAATGTCGGGAGTTATTTCTCCTTATAAAGTTTCTGTAGAAATTAAAAACAATGCTGAGCTGGAAGTTAAAAAGCTAAGCGGATGTGGTAAATATAATACCGATTATCGCTTACACGATATTTGGGTTCTGGAAGAATTAAACGGTTTTAAAGTTTTTGTAACTGATTTTCAGAGAGAATTGCCTAGAATCGAAATCAATTCATCAGAGAATAGATTTATGGGCTATGGTGGCTGTAATTCTATCAGCGGTTCTATTTTTTATCAAAAAGGTTTACTGCGCTTTTCTAAAGTAATTTCAACTTTAATGGCCTGTGCACCTGGAAATAAAGAAGGTGAATTTACTAAAGCACTGCAGAGCACCACAACATATTCTATTGAAAATAACAGATTAACATTGTCGAATCCGTCCGGTAAGCTTTTAGTTTTTAAGAAAGTGGATTAAAATGTTTACTTTGAAAAATGTCTTATTATAGTTTTAAAAATAACTTTCTTTCTAATCAGTTTGGATTGACAATGTCTTTCAAAAAAGGTTAATTCACAAAAGGCTTCGAAATTAATCGAAGCCTTTTTTTATGTTAATTATTCTAATAATTCTTTAGTTTCTTCATCATCACCTTCAATAAAATCCAGTTCTAAAGCTCTTACGGTTTGAACTGCATTTCCGGCAATACCACGAATTGAACCGTACATTCCCAGCGTATTATGCACTACTTTTTCAATTTGTTTTTCTCTTTGTTTCCAAATTCTCTGCATGGCTCTTTTTTCAGAATCCAAATCGTTTTGCATTTGGGTAAAACCTTCTACAATACCTTCAATTTGTAAACGAAATTCGTTGCTGGTTAAGAAATCGTACAACATCGACATTTTATCGCCTTTGTTTTCCTGCGCCTGAACTGCCTGACTTACCTGAATTAAAGATTGACGTAAAACGGCACTCAAACCTTTAAATTCTTCGTAAGTACAAATCCAGATTCCGTCGCGCATGCCCATACGTTCCATTCCGGCCGGCATTACTTCGGTAACTAAAACACCTATATTGGCTCTTTTAGTTCTAATATCATTTTTGAATTTTTCAATCCATGTAGGCTGAAAAGCTTTTGTTCTTTTACTTTCGTAATAAATAGAACCGCAGTTTTGCAATTCGCGTGTATTTACAATTTGAAGACAATCAGCGCCATTTGCTCCTTTTTTGATTTCATCAATGCTGTCAAGCGGAAAATTATTTGCCAGCCATTCTTCAATCGCTAATTCCATTACTTCGCCTTGCAATTGCATAGAACCTTGTTCCTGTTTGCGTTTCATTTCTTCAATCAGCTTTTTCTGATCGTCAGATTGCTTTTGGTATTCTTTTATTTTCAGCTCGTTTTTTTCTTCTTCCTGTTTGCGGATTTTATCGCGTTCCAAAACCAAAGTAGCATTTAACTGCTTTTGTGCCTCGGCTTCAATTGCTTCTTTCATTTCCAGTTTTTCACGTTGGAGTTTTGCAATTTCGCCCTGCATTTTATTTAATTCCCTGATTTTATCTGATTTTTCAGAGAGTTCTTTTTCCATTAAAAGCAAACGATCTTTGTTTTCTTCTTCAAGTTTCGTTTTTAGCTTTTCAGTAATTTCTTTTTCAGCAGTCTTTTTTTCGCGCTCTAAACGTTCAGCAAAAAGTTCGTTTTCCTGTTTTTTCTTGGCTTCAAATTCGGTTTTGGCTTTTTCGAGCTGTTCGTTTTTAAGTTCTAATTCTTTATTTTGGATCGTAGCTTTTTGTTGAAATTCTTTACGGATACTATCTTCCAATTGATGTTTTAAAACATCATTGACATCGATAGGAGTTCCGCAGTTTGGACACTGAATTGAAGATTGTTCAGCCATTTTTATTGATTTTATTTTTGTAGCATTATAATTTGCTAAGGTATTTAAAAGTTCTCTTTTTATTGTTGAGATTGGTGTGATAAATTGTAACGAATTTTTTTATGGCCACGAATTACACGAATTTTCACGAATTGTTTTTCTTTTCTTATTACACGCAATTTAGATACTTTTAGATTTTAGTTTTTACGGATTACCGTAGTTTAAATTAATTCGTGAAAATTTGTGCAATTCGTGGCTATTTTTTTATTTTTTAGAAAAATTCAACAAAAAATCAACGGAAGTTTTAGTGATTTCCGAATCATCTTCTTTTGAAGTTATAATGGAAACATCTGTACGCAAATTGACTTTTTTTAACTCAATAAAAGCAAGTTCATTATCCTGATTGTTTTTGGCAATATTTGAAGGCACGATTGAAATTCCCAGTCCGTTTTTGACTAATTGTACAATTGAATTAATGTTGTTCGCTTCGTGAATAATCTTCGGCGTAAAGCCATAAAAAGCGCAAAGTTCTAATAAAACTTCGTGATAATGCGGTGCATAATCTTTATTGAAGAATATAAAAGTTTCGTCTTTTATGTTTAGAATTTCTTTTTCCGATTTTAATTGGATACTATTTTTATTGTAAACCATTGAAAAACCATCCTGAAACCATAAATACGATTTTATTTTAGGAGATTTTATTGGAGAACGAATAATCCCCATTTCGATTTTTCCTTGTTCTAAAGCGTTGATTTGCTTTGTAGTTGAAACCTCAAATAATTTGAAGTTTACATAAGGAAATTGTACTTTTAGATGTTTAATTAATTCTGAAATTATGGCTGAATAAATGGAGCTGATATAAGCAATTCTAAATTCGCCGGAAACATTCTCGCCAATCTTTTTTGTTTTGACGGCAACGCGTTCCAGATTCTGAAAAAGTGCTGTAACTTCTTTCTCGAAATATTTTCCAGCCTCAGTAAGTTCTACTTTTTTATTGTTCCGAATAAAGAGTTTCGCCTGAAGTTCATCTTCCAATTCAATAATCTGACGGCTTAATGGCGGCTGCGAGATAAAAAGTTTTTCTGAAGCTCTGGTAAAGTTTAGTTCTTCGGCGACAGCCAAAAAATATTTTAAGTGACGTAATTCCATAATACTTATAAGGTATTGTTTAATGATAAAAATAGTATTTTTAAAGTATTTATGAAAGGAATAGTTTTGAAAAAGAAAAAAACAAATCTCTCGCAGATCTTGCAGATGGAGCAGATTATGAGTTTAGATAAAATCATCTTAATCACAATATTCCAATCAATAATAGCAAAAAAGATTCGCTCAATTTGTTCAATCTGTGAGAGATTAAAAAGCAAGAAGTATGAAAAAATCAACTATTGAAGAAATTAAAGAACGGTTTGATAATGATGTCGAAAGATTTTCAAATTTAGAAACGGGACAATTATCTACAATTGACGCAAAAGTTTCTTTAGAATTAATTACCGAAGCCTCAAAACGAATTGTGCCTAATGCGACTCATGTTTTAGATATAGGCTGTGGTGCCGGAAATTATACTTTAATGATGTTATCTAAATTGCCCAATTTAAACTGTACTTTGGTCGATTTGAGTCTGCCAATGTTAGACAAGGCTTTAGAAAGAGTTTCGGCAGCAACAAACGAAAAAGTAGAAATAAAACAAGGGGATATCCGCGAAGTTGATTTAGAAGAAAATACTTTTGATATTATTTTGGCTGGAGCGGTTTTGCATCATTTACGCGACGATCAGGATTGGGAAACTACTTTTACAAAATTGTTTAAATTATTGAAACCTGGAGGTTGTTTTATGATTTCGGATTTGATTACGCAGGATACTGATTTGTTGAATGAATATACGTGGCAGCGATACGGTGAATATTTAGAAGGAATTGGCGGTGTGGCATATCGCCAAAATGTATTCGATTATATCGCCAAAGAAGATACACCAAGATCAATGAATTACCAATTGGATTTAATGAAAAAAGTGGGTTTTAAAAGCGTTGAAATTTTGCATAAAAATATGTGTTTTGGAGCTTTTGGCGGGATTAAATAGTTTTATAGCCACGAATTCACGAATTATTTTAAATGCTTTGCGCATGATTAAAAAAAATAAATTCGTGAATTCGCGGAAAAAAAAATTAAATAATATCTACAACAATTTTTCCAATTGCAGACCCGTCACTTACTGCTTTATGGGCTTCCATAGCATTATCCAGAGTGAATTTTCTTGGATCAATAATTGGTTTTAATTTTCCTTCTTCAATTAGTTTTGTGGTTTCTTTTAAGATATCTCCGTGATGTTTACGATTTTCGTTTCCAATCATAGGACGTAAAACAAAAACACCGTGAATACTTGCAGAACGAAGTGAACTTGTTGCTAATGTATGAGTTCCAAAAGCATAACAGCTGCTGATTTGTCCGTAATGACGAATCGCTTTAAATGAGTCATCTAGAGACTGTCCTCCAAGGGTATCGTAAATAACATCAAAACCTTTTCCGTCTGTGTATTGATTAACGTAATCTTCAACGGGTGTGCTTTTATCAATTGGGGTTGCTCCAAAAGCTTTTACAAAATCTGCTTTTTGCTCAGAAACGGTTGCGAAAACTTCGGCACCAAAAATTTTAGCGAGCTGTACTACCATGTGACCAACACCACCGGCTCCTGCATGAACCAAAACTTTGTCGCCTTTTTGTACTCTGGCTCTGTCAATCAAACCTTCCCAAGCGGTAAGCAAAACCAGCGGAATACCAGCTGCTTCTTTCATACTTAGATTTTTTGGTTTTATGGCCAGTAAATCAGCATCAACGGCAGTATATTCGGCTAAAGTTCCCTGAAGACCCAGAACGCCTCCGGCAAGTCCGTAGACTTCATCTCCAACTTTAAAATCGGTAACGCCTTCGCCAACTGCTTCGATTACTCCGGCAAGATCTGTTCCTAAAACAGCAGGCAATACTGGAGATGCATAGGGCGAAAGTCCAAGTCTGATTTTGTTATCGATTGGGTTTACGCCGCTTGCGTGTATTTTTACCAAAACTTCTCCTTTTTTTGGAGCTGGTTTTTCGATTTCGGTGCTTACAAATTCAGATTCGTAAGTATTAGTTAAAAGTGCTTTCATTGTTTTAATTATAGTATTTGAACTGTTTTGTAAACCTGAATTGGTGAGGCAACTAAACTTTCGCTTTTAGTAATAAATTCTAGTAAGTAGGGCTGGTTGATATGTATGTCAAGACCTGGCTGATCTTTCCATTCTTCCCAAATAATAAAAACATTTTCACTATGATGAAGATCATAACGAATGCAGGCTGCTTCTTTTCTGGTTTCAGTAACCAGGTGATTTAACATGCTTTGAACTTGTTCTATATTTTCGGGTTTGCTTTTGAAAATTGCGGTAATCGATATCATGATTATAAGGTTTTAAAAGTTTCTTCTAAATGTTTGGTGTAATTTTCTTTGAAGATGACAATGTTTTCTGCAGTTGCACCTTTTTCAACGTCGTGGAAATGGAAACCGTCTAATTTTTCCATACCTACAAATTTATTCATTTTATGGAAACCAAACATAACTCCATCATCTACAGATGTTTCTTCGAAGAATTCTCCCGGAAGTGTAAAGGCAGTTGCGGGTGCATTCCAGCTTGTAGTAAGCATATATTTGCGTCCGTGCAGCATTCCACCGGTTCCGTAATTGATGTCAGGATTTACACGGCTTCTTCCGTCGCTTTTGTAAATTCCTTTTTGGTGCCCGGCAGTAAAAACGTCGTCAATGTATTTTTTGAAAAGATTTGGTAATTGAAACCACCAAACTGGTGTATGATAGACAACAACATCTGCCCAAACAAATTTTTCTACTTCTTGATCTAAGTCAAAATCTTGTTTGATATCGGTTGTTTTAATTTCGTAATTTTTACTTTTTAAGTATTCGATTGTCCAATTGGTAACGGTTTCATTGAATTTTCCGCCTGAATGCGCAAAATTTTGACTTCCGTTGATGATGAATATTTTCTTCATTTTACTTTTTGTTCTGATGAATCTGGGCTGCGTGAGGGATAGGAGCGATATCCTTTTTCTTTTTTCTTTAAAAAGGAAAAGATTTAGCGGATAGCCCGGTTCGCCGCGGCGAAACACGCCCAAATTGTTATTATTTAATTTTTGAGATTTTTTATTATTTCAATTTTGAAATCGCCTGATTAATGAACTCTAATTCAGAAGCTGATAAATCGAAATCCATTGTTTTTGCATTAGAAATAGCTTGTTCTGCGTTTCTTGCTCCGGCTAAAACAATGGTGATTCCTTTTTGTAAAGTCGTCCAGCGTAAAACTAATTGTGAAATTGACATGTGTTTTGTGTTGGCCAATGAGCTTAATTCTTCGACTAAAGTTTTTACTTTTTGAAGATCAAACTGACCGAAATAACCGTTTCTGTGATCGTTTTCTTTTAGTTTACCGTTGGTGAAATATTTTCCGGTTAATAACCCTCGTTCCATTGGACTGTAAGCAATGATTCCTATGTTTTCCTGAATAGTAAGCGGTACCAAATCGGTTTGAATTGCCTGATTCAGCATACTAAACGGAACTTGGTTTGATGCTAATTGTATTGTTTTTTGCGCTTCTTTAATTTGGTCAGCATCGTAATTACTCACTCCAGCTGCTCTGATTTTTCCTTGTTGAATAAGGGTTTCTAAAGCTTCCATAGTTTCCTGAATTGGAGTAGTGGAGTCTGGCCAGTGAATTTGTAATAAGTCGATATAATCTGTTTGAAGACGTTTTAAGCTTTCTTCAACTTCTTTTATGATGTTGTTTTTTGAAGCGTATTTATAAATTGGTAATTTTTTTCCGTTGTCATCGGCATCAAAAAAGAAATCACCTTTTCCTTTATTGCTTCCGTCCCAAACCAAACCAAATTTGGTTAGTAATTGGACTTTTGAACGATCTTGAGATTTTAAAGCTTCGCCAATCATTTCTTCACTTAAACCAAATCCGTAAAAAGGAGCAGTGTCGATTGTAGTTACGCCGTGTTCGATAGAAGCGTGAATAGAGTCGATTGAATCTTTCTTTTCGTTTCCGCCCCACATGTTACCGCCAATGGCAAATGCACCGTAAGTTATAGTTGATAATTCAAGTTCTGAGCTGCCTAATTTTCTATATTCCATGATGTTGTATTTTTAAATCTTAAATTTCACTTGGCAAAATTATACCATATTTAAGAGTGTTAACTTGTATATATTTGTCTTTTTTATGTAAATTTGCATCCTGATTTAATTTTTGCAGATTATGAAAAAAGAAAACTTATACGAACCGTTTACGGTGTCTTTTGAAACATTGGATGAATATCCGGATGTTGGAGATCGTCATAATTTCTTTGAATTGGTTTATATTTTAAGCGGAACAGGAACGCAGTGCATCAACAAAAACATTTTTGAGTATGATGCTGGACATATGTTTTTATTAACGCCTGAGGATTGTCATAATTTTACAATTGAGACAAAAACGAAGTTTTTCTTTTTGAGGTTTAATGATATTTATTTGAAAAATTCGAGTCTGCAAAACGAGAACATTCAGCGTTTAGAATATATTCTGCAAAATGCCAATCATCAGCCGGGATGTATTTTAAAGAATGATGCCGATAAATGTTTGGTAAAAGTAATGGTTGAAGCTATTTGCCGAGAACATCAGGATAAAGATGTTTATAATAAAGAGTTAATTCAGCAATTGGTTAATACCTTGATTATTATTGTGGCAAGAAACATTGCGAAGTATTTACCGGAACAGGTAAATGTAGGTTCTGAAGCTAAGGCGATGGATATTTTACAATATATTCAGACGAATATTTACTATCCGGAGAAGATTAAAGCAGAATCGATTAGTGATTATTTCGGGATTTCGAATACGTATTTAGGGCGCTATTTTAAAAAGCATGCCAGCGAAACGATGCAGCAATATATCAGCAATTATAAAACAAAGCTGATTGAACATCGTTTACAATTTAGCGATAAGCGTATTAACGAAATTGCGTATGAATTTGGTTTTACAGATGAAAGCCACTTTAATAAATTCTTTAAAAAACAGAGAGGGAATAGTCCTTCGGAGTTTAGAAAAACGATTCGTATTAGCGCTTAATAAAATGGCACGCGGATGACGCGGATGACGCGGATTTAAACGGATTTTTTTGTTTTTTTTTGCCACTGATTACATTAATTAACACAGATTTTAAAATCATTTTAATCCTTTAATCTGTGGCAGAAAAAAATTATATAATCTTCTTGATTACACGCAGTTTATGTGTGTGTTTATTTATTTCAGGATTGTAAATTCCTGAATGGTCTAAACGGTCTATGCGTACTTTTCCGCTTGCATGAATGATGTAATTATTTTCCATTATAATGCCTACGTGCGTAATGTTTCCTTCGTCATTATCAAAAAAGGCTAAATCTCCGGCTTCACTTTCTTCTATAAAGCTTAATGGCTCGCCGTCAAGTGCCTGCTGTGAGGCATCGCGATGAATTTTATATCCGTTTAGTTTGTAAACCATCTGTGTAAAACCAGAACAATCAATGCCAAAAGGTGTTTTTCCGCCCCATAAATAAGGTGCGTTCAAATACATAAAAGCAGTGCTTATAAGTGCGCTTTTGGGTTTTATACCACTTGTTTTTGTTCCTTCAAAATCAAAATTTGCAGTATTGATTTCGCTGTTGTTTAGAAAAGTTAAAGAAGCTCCAAGCGGAATTGGCAGTAATAGATTATCAGGAGCTGTGATATAATCAATTAAGTCAGCATTTAAAATGATGGCTTCTTTGCTTAATAGATTATAATTTGCCTCAGAAATTACCTGATATTGTTTAGAATCTACCCAGCCTTCGTAATCGTCAAACTGAATTTTTATTCGGGCCCATTGATTATGGCGTTCTAAAATTTCGATGTGTTCGCCAAACAAAAGTTGTGTAACGATTTCACTTCTGTCACTAGGTTCAGATCGAACGGGTACTATGGCAAGATTACAAATTCCGAACATTTAGGTAATGTATTAGTTGAAAATTAGGAGTTATAACGATCGATAACTCCTAATTATAATTTTAATTATGCTCTTTCGATAACAATTGCAGATGCTCCACCGCCGCCATTGCAAATAGCTGCTGCTCCGGTTTTAGCATTGTTTTGCTCTAGCACGTTTAGTAAAGTTACAATAATACGTGCCCCAGAACAACCTAGAGGATGTCCTAATGAAACCGCACCACCGTTTACGTTCACTTTATCGTTATCAAGATTTAAGATTTTTGAATTGGCAAGACCAACAACAGAGAATGCTTCGTTGAATTCGAAATAATCAACATCTCCAATTGCGATTCCTGCTTTATTGAATGCTTTTGGTAATGCTTTTGCAGGGCTTGTAGTGAACCATTTTGGTTCCTGAGCCGCGTCTGCATAGCCTTTTATGTAGGCTAGGGGTTTTAAACCTAATTCGTTTGCTTTCTCTTCAGACATTAAAACTAATGCTGCAGCACCATCATTGATTGTAGAGGCATTTGCAGCGGTAACAGTTCCGTCTTTTGTAAAAACAGCGCCTAAAGTAGGGATTTTGTCTAGTTTTACATTTGTATATTCTTCGTCTTTTGAGAATATAACAGGTTCACCGCGTCTTTGCGGTACTTCAACAGGAACAACTTCGTTGTCAAATTTTCCGGCATCCCATGCTTTTGCACTTCTTTCATAAGACTGAATCGCGAAATTGTCCTGTTCCTCACGGCTGATGTTGTATTCAGTTGCACATAAATCAGCGCAAACTCCCATTGCGTTGTTGTCGTAAGCATCTGTCAAACCATCTTTTTGCATTCCGTCAAGCATTGTTGCCGGGCCAAATTTGTTTCCGTTGCGCATTTGCACATAATGTGGAATCAAGCTCATGCTTTCCATTCCGCCTGCAACTACGATTTCAGCATCTCCACAAGCGATTGCCTGGGCGCCAAACATTACAGCTTTCATTCCAGAGGCACAGACTTTGTTTACTGTTGTGGCAGCAACTTCTTCTGATAATCCTGCAAAAAGCGCAGCCTGACGAGCCGGAGCTTGTCCAACGCCTGCCTGGATTACGTTCCCCATGAAAACTTCATCAACTAATTTTGGGTCAAGGTTAATTTTAGAAAGGGCTCCTTTTATGGCAGCAGCGCCTAATTTTGGTGCGGGTACGGTAGATAACCCTCCCATGAAACTTCCGATAGGTGTTCTAACGGCAGAAACAATCACAACTCTTTTGTTCATTTTCTGTTAATATTAGTTATCTAGCAAATTTACTCTTTATTTGAATAAATTCAAATTTTGTCTCAAATACCATGATTTTAAATTTAAGATGAAATTTTTGTTAATTCTATTTGTTTGATTGTGAAGTGGTTTTGAAAAAAGATTAAAAAAACTTAAAAAAAAGCTTGAAAATACTTGTGAGATATGGAATGTTGTCTTACATTTGCAACCGCAAAACAGAACACGTTTCTTGAGCTTGGAGAGGTGCCAGAGCGGTAATGGAGCAGATTGCTAATCTGTCGACGGGTAACCGTCGCCAGGGTTCGA
>Ga0157370_10004057_pt1 | contig 16986 bp, 16 predicted proteins | sample C35metaG_FD_113463 | JGI IMG/M metagenome (GOLD analysis project Ga0157370, IMG submission 113463) | Corn rhizosphere microbial communities from Kellogg Biological Station, Michigan, USA - C3-5 metaG | ecosystem: Host-associated > Plants > Roots > Rhizosphere > Soil | place: USA: Michigan...
GCAGTCGCGGCGTCCTCCATCAGGTTGTCGATCGCCGCCGCGCCGACACCGTGCAGCCACGCGTCGAGATAGCGGATGCCGACGGAGACGTTCGTTCGCAGCCCCTGCTCGGTGATCTCGCCGGGCGTGTCGGGGATCGAGAGGAGGTCGGCCTCGGTGACGTGCACGTCCTCGCGCAGCACGTCGAGCTGGTTCGCGCGGGCGAAGCAGTCGGTCGCGACCGGAACGAGATCGGGATGCGCGACCCACGTCCCGTCGAACCCCTGCCCCGCCTCGCGCTCCTTGTCCTCCCGCACCTTCGCGAGCGCGATCCGGTTCACCCCGGCGTCCTTGCGGGAGGGGATGAACGCCGCCATCCCTCCGATCGCGTGCGCGCCGTGCGCGTGGCACGTCGCGACGAGCAGGTCGGTGTACGCGCGCATGAACGGCACGGTCATCGTCACCTGGACGCGGTCCGGCAGCACCCAGCTTCCGTCCTGGGCGCGTGCGCGGAACTTCTTGATGACGCTGAAGATGTAATCCCAGCGGCCGGCGTTCAGCGCGCAGCCGTAGTCGCGCAGCTCCCAGAGGATCTGCTCCATCTCGAACGCGGCAAGGACCGTCTCGATGAGGACCGTGCACCGGATGCCGTCGCCGCCCCCAGCCGCCGAAGGCGGCGGTCTCCCCGGCCGGGCGTCAGCGGCTTCGCCGCTGACGCTTCCAGCCGCGACCCGGAACGCCTCCGCCCAAAGCCGCGCCTCGAGGTGCGACTCGAGCTTCGGCAGGTAGAAGTAGCGCGCGCCGTTCGCGTACGCGAGGCCGAAGTCGTAGAGCGACGCGGAAACGGGGTCGCCGTCGATGTCGACGTGCCGCTCGACGAGATGCCAGCCGCGCGGGCGGATCAACATCGTCGCGATCTCGTCGTTCAGGCGGTAGCTCTTGTCGGGCGTGTCGAACGAGAGCTCGCCGCGGATCGCGTCACGGACGTTCTCGTGTCCGCGGACGACGTTCTCCCACGTCGGCGAGTTCGCGTCCTCGAAGTCCGCCATGAAGCAGCGTGCACCGGAGTTGAAGGCGTTGATCATCATCTTGCGGTCGACCGGGCCCGTGATCTCGCAGCGCCGGTCGACGAGATCGACGGGCGCCGGAGCGACCTGCCAGTTGCCGGGGTGACGGACGAAGGTCGGGTCGTCGCCGGCGTCGAGGCGCGCCTGGCGCGCGCGTCGTTCGGCGAGCAAGTCGAGCCGCAGGGGCCCGAGCTCGCGGTGCAGCTGCTCGACGAGCTCCAGCTGCTGGGCTATGGCTGGAATTGGGCTTCCTCGGTCGAGCCTTTGAGCGCCAGCGTCGAGCTGTCCGGCGACACCGCCTGCGTGACGAGGTCGAAGTAGCCGGCGCCGACCTCGCGCTGGTGGCGCGTCGCCGTGTACCCGAACTCCTCGAGCGAGAATTCGTGCTCCTGCAGCTGCACGTAAGCCGGCATGCCTTCCTCGGCGTAGCCGCGCGCGAGCTCGAACATGCCGGCGTTCAGCGAGTGGAAGCCCGCGAGCGTGATGAACTGGAAGCGGTAGCCGATGTCGTTGAGCTGATCCTGGAAGGTCGCGATCGTCTCGTCGTCGAGATGCTTGCGCCAGTTGAACGACGGCGAGCAGTTGTACGCGAGCAGCTTGCCGGGGAACTTCTCGTGCATCGCTGCGGCGAACTCGCGCGCCTCGCCGAGATCAGGCGTCGACGTCTCGAACCAGACGAGGTCGGCGTACGGGGCGTAGGCGAGACCGCGCGAGATCGCGGCGTCGATGCCGTCGCGGACGCGATAGAAGCCCTCGGCCGTCCGCTCTCCGGTGACGAAGTCGCGGTCGTACTCGTCGACGTCGCTCGTCAGCAGCGCAGCAGACAACGCATCGGTGCGTGCGACGAGGACGGTCGGGACGTCGAGGACGTCTGCCGCGAGACGCGCGGCGTTCAGCGTGCGCACGAACTGCGACGTCGGCACGAGCACCTTGCCGCCGAGATGCCCGCACTTCTTCTCCGACGCGAGCTGGTCCTCGTAATGCACGCCTGCGGCGCCCGCCTCGATCATGGCCTTCATCAACTCGTACGCGTTCAGCGGGCCGCCGAAGCCGGCCTCCGCGTCGGCGACGATCGGCGCGAACCAGTACGTTCCGTTGCGCCCTTCCGACCAATGGATCTGGTCTGCGCGCTGCAGCGCTGCGTTCAGTCGCCGCACGACGGTCGGCGCGCTGTTCACGGGATAGAGGCTCTGGTCGGGATACGTCGAGCCGGCGCTGTTCGCGTCGGCGGCAACCTGCCACCCGGAGAGATAGATCGCCTCGAGCCCGGCCTTGACCATCTGCACCGCCTGCCCGCCCGTCAGCGCGCCGAGGGCGCGCACCGGCTGCTCGCGCTGCAGAAGGCCCCACAGCCGTTCGGCGCCGAGCCGGGCGAGCGTGTGCTCGGGGACGACCGTGCCGCGCAGCCGGACGACGTCGGCCGCGCCGTACGTGCGCTCGATGCCGGTCCAGCGGGCCTCGTCGCGCCAGCGGGCGGACAGCTGATCCGCCTCGGCTTGGATCCGAGCTTCCGGGTTCATTCACTCTCCAGGGTCGAGGATCGTTATCTCGGATCCTAAATGACCGGAAGGACGGAACGCAAACCCGAAAACGACCAACCTCGGACCCGAGGCGGCCTCATCGCTGCCCATGTGGGACGAGGGCCGTGAAGGTGCGAAACTGGTTCTGGGTTGCGGGCAGCCTTCTTTGCGGCGCTCGTCGTGCTGCTCTGCGGCCGGCCGGCGCTTGCCCTCGCCTCCCCGGAGACGCCGACGCAGATCGAGAACGCACGTGCCGGGACGACCGCCTGGCAGCGGACGCTGTACACGGGCGTCCAGCTCTACGCCGATCAGATCGGCGCCCTGCCGGGCGACGCGGTCGGCGTCCACGTGCAGTCCGACTACCGCTACCGCCTGCGCGTCTACCGGCTCGGCTGGTACGGCGGCGACGGCGCACGGCTGATGGCATGCGTGCCGTCGTGCGTCACCGACGAGGCGCCCGTCACACAGCGGAACGACGCGGCGTCCGCAGGGTCGCCGCAGCGCGCCGGCTGGACGACGACCGACGTCGTGCAGACGGCGGCGGATTGGCCGAGCGGGTACTACCTGATCGAGGCCGAGCTGACGAGCGGCAGCGTGGCGGGCCGTATCGCAACGACCTACCTCGTCCTCCGCCGGCCGCTCGACCAGCCGCAGTCGCAGATCCTCGTGCAGGTCCCGGTGAACACGTGGGAGGCGTACAACGCCTGGGGCGGCCACAGCCTCTACAACTTCTCGCCGGCCGGCGCCTCGATCCGCGTCTCGTTCGACCGGCCCTTCGACAACCAGGCCAGCTCGCCGCTCTGGTGGGAGATCCAGACCGTGCGCTTCCTCGAGCGCGAGGGCTACGACGTCTCGTACCAGACCGACGTCGACACCGATGCGGATCCGACCAGCCTGCTGCGACACCGGCTCGTGATCGTCAACGGCCATGACGAGTACTGGACCGTCGCGATGCGCGACGGCTTCGACGCAGCCGTCGCCGCCGGCACGAACCTCGCCTTCATGGGCTCGAACGATGCGTACTGGAACATCCGCTACGAGGACGACCGGCACACGATCCTGACGTACAAGTCGCTCTACGATCCGAACCCGGACACGACCCAGAAGACGGCGATGTTCCGGGAGATCGGCCGGCCCGAGTGCCTGCTCCTGGGCGTCGAGCACTACGGGATCATTCGCGAGACGGCGGGCGGGCTCGACTACGTGGTCACCGCTCCCGGTGCGGCCGACCCATGGCTCGCGGGCACCGGCCTGAGCGCGGGCGACACGATCGCGGGTGTCGTCGGACGCGAGCACGACACCGTCAGCGGGTATCCCGGCTGTCAGCACCCGGGCGAGGTCACCCTGTTCCACTACGACGGCAGCCAGGACGGCATCCCGGCCGACGCGACCCGGTATACGGCGCCGAGCGGCGCACGCGTCTTCGCAACGGGCGCGCAGGAGTTCTCGCTGGCACTCGACGGCTATCGCGCGGACGACACGACCGCGCCGGCGATCCCCGTCGGCACCGACCGATCTGCGCCCGTCGACCCGCGCGTGCAGCAGTTCATGCGCAACGCGCTCGACGACCTGACGCGCCCGGAGGCGCCGCTGCAGGTGCGGCGGTCGAAGGAGTCGAACGGCTGGCGCGTCCGCACGGGCTGGCCGGGCGACCAGCGGATCGTCGGCCGGATCGTCTACCGGGTGCGAAGCGACGGACAACAGGTGCTCGTCTGCACCGGGCGCGCGCCGTGCTATCCGCCCAAGGCGACGGAGCCGGGCACCTATCGCTACATGGCCGAGTACGTGGACGCGTGGGGAGGCACCTCCGCGCCCGCCTTCTCGACCAGCTGGACCCACCCGTAGATTTCGGAGCCGTGCGCCTCGAGTGGGAGATCGCCAAGCGCGGTTGGCGGCGCTACGCCGCGTATCCGCTGGCGACGGTGGCGGGGATGTTCACGAACACGATCTTCGGCTTCCTGCAGGCGTACATCCTGCTCGCGGTGTACCGCCACCGCACGAGCGTCGGCGGCTACGACTCACACGACACGCTGACCTACGTCTGGCTCGTCCAGGCGCTGCTGATGACGGTCTACGCGTTCGGCTGGCAGGAGCTCGCACTTCGCGTGCGCGACGGCTCGATCACGAGCGACCTCTCGCGGCCCCTCAATGCACAGCGCTACTGGCTCGCGTTCGATCTCGGGCGCGCCCCGTACCACTTCGTCTTTCGCGGGATCGTCCCGTTCGTCGTCGGCGCACTCGTCTTCCGGCTGCACTATCCGAATCCGATCGACGGCGTCGTGTTTCTCGTCAGCGTGCTGCTCGCCGTCGTCGCGAGCCTCGGCTTTCGCTTCCTCTACAACCTGACCGCATTCTGGGTGCTCGACGTGCGCGGCGTGATGATGGTCGCGCTCACGATCAGCCTCTTCTTCTCGGGGATGATCATGCCGCTGACGTTCTTTCCGACCTGGCTGCGCGAGCTCGCCCGCGCGCTGCCGTTCGCGTCGTTCCTGCAGACGCCGGTCGACGTCTGGCTCGGGCAGTACCACGCGTGGGAGCTCGGCCTCCAGGTCCTCTGGGCCGCCGTGCTGCTCGCGCTCGGCCAGGTCGTGCTGCGCCGCGCGACGCAGCGGGTGGTGGTGCAGGGTGGTTGACGCCGCTTTCCTGTGGGGACGGCTGGTCGGCGCGCAGATCCGCTCGCAGGCGCAGTACCGCGTCTCTCTCGTGCTCGAGATCCTCGGTGCGTTCCTGCTCTCGTTCATCGACTTCCTCGCGATCGTCGTCATCTTCCACAACACGCCGCGGCTCGCCGAGTGGGACGTGCAGGAAGTCGCGTTCCTGTACGCGCTGTCCTCGATCTCGTTCGCGCTGACCGACCTGCTGATCGGCCATCTCGACCAGTTCCCACAGAAGATCCGCGACGGGAACTTCGACATCATGCTCGTCCGACCGCGCGGAACGCTGTTCCAGGTGCTCGGCTCCGATTTTCAGATGCGACGGCTCGGCAAGGCATTCCAGGGCGCTGCCGTGCTCGCGTATGCGTTGACCGTGCTGCACGTGCACTGGACGATCGCGCGCGTCGCGGTCCTGCTCATCAGCGTGCCGGCCGGCGTCGTCATCTTCGCGTCGGTCTGGGTCGTCTTCGGCTGCATGGCGTTCTGGACGACGGACGGGGGCGAGTTCACGAACGCATTCACGTACGGCGGCAACTTCCTCGCGCAATATCCGATCGACATCTACAGCGCGTGGCTGCGCCGCTTCCTCGCATACGCGGTGCCGCTGGCCTTCGTCTGCTACTTCCCCGCGCTCTTCGTGCTCGGGAAGCACGATCCGCTCGGATTGCCGCGCGCGCTGCAGGTCGCCTCGCCAAGCGTCGCGATCGTGACGACCCTGGTCGCGGGGTGCGCCTGGCGGTTCGCCGTCCGGCACTGCCGGAGCGCCGGAGGATGATCGAGGTCGAGCACCTGGCGAAACGCTTCGTCGTGCGGCGCGGCCGCTTCCGGCGCGAGCGGCACGTCGTCGAGGCCGTGAAGGACATCTCGTTCCGCGTCGAGCGCGGCGAGCTGCTCGGCTACCTCGGGCCGAACGGCGCCGGCAAGTCGACGACGATCAAGATGCTCACCGGGATCCTCGTCCCGTCGGACGGGCGCGTGTCGGTCGCGGGCCTGACGCCGTCGCGTCAGCGGATCGAGCTCGCGAAGCGGATCGGCGCCATGTTCGGGCAGCGGATCCAGCTCTGGTGGGATCTGCCGCTGGTCGACTCGTTCGATTTGCTGCGGCACATCTACAAGGTGCCGGCCGACCGATACCGCACGAACCTCGCACGTTTCCGCGACGTGCTCGACCTCGATTCGTTCCTCCGCACGCCGGTGCGCCAGCTGTCGCTCGGGCAGCGCATCCGCGGCGAGCTGACCGCGGCGATGCTGCACGGGCCGGAGCTCCTCTTCCTCGACGAGCCGACGATCGGCCTCGACGTCGTCGCGAAGCAGCGTGTACGCGATTTCCTGATCGAGATCAACCGCGAGGACGGCGTGACGGTGCTGCTGACGACGCACGATCTCGGCGACATCGAGCGCATGTGCGAGCGCCTGCTCGTGATCGACCACGGCTCGCTGATCTGGGACGGCGGCATCGCCGAGCTGCGCGAGCGCTACGGCGCGGAACGGACGCTGATCCTCGACCTCGAGGAGCCGGCGCCGCCGCTCGAGATCCCCGGCGCGCGGGTCGAGCGCGTGGACGGGCCGCGGCAGTGGCTCCGCTTTCGCGGCTCCGCTGCGGAGTTGACGGCGCGCGTCGCTGCGAGCGCACGGCTCGTCGACCTGCAGATCGCCGAGACGGACATCGAGGAGATCGTGCGGTCTATCTACTCGTCCAGCCGAGATCCATCAGGAACGGCGTCCCGGTGACTGCTCGTCCGTCCGGGCCGAGCAGGAACGCCGCCGCGGCCGCGACCTCCGACGGCTCGAGCAGCCGCTTGACCGCCTGCGGCGCGAGCAGATCGTCCGCGCCGCGCACCGTGAGCTGCTCCTCGGCGATCGCGGTGCGGACGTAGGCGGGACAGAGCGCGGACGCGGAGATGCCCACCTCCGCTCCCTCGAGCGCGAGCACCTTCACGAGGCCGAGCACGCCGTGCTTCGCGGCGACGTAGCCCGCTTTGAACGGCGACGCGACGAGGCCGTGCACAGATGCGACGACGAGGAAGCGCCCGTCGCCACTCGCGGCGAGCGCGTCCCAGGCGTACTTCGCGAGCAGGAATGGGCTCGTCAGCAGGACCGCGTGCAGCGCGTCCCAGCGATCTTCGGGAAAGTCGCGGACCGCGTCGACGTGCTGGAAACCCGCGTTCGCGACGACGGCGTCGAGCTTGCCGTCGAAGCGCTCGAGCGCCGCGTCGACGACGGAGCGGTTGCCTTCGCGGGTCGACAGGTCGCCGTCGGCGAGGTCGACGGCGTGCACCTGCCAGCCATCGGCACGCAGCCGCTCTGCGATCGCGGCGCCGATGCCCTGCGCGGCGCCCGTGACGAGAACGTTCACGTGTAGTGGCGGAAGACCACTTCGGCGACGCAGACCGGCTTGTCGCCGCCCTCGCGCTCGATCGTGACGGTGTACGTCGACTGGCTGCCCCAGTCCGACTCCTCGTGGCTCTCGACCCGGAATGTGCCGCGCACCCTCGAGCCGGAGGGAACGGGCGCGGGAAAGCGCACCTTGTTGAGGCCGTAGTTGATCCCCATGCCGCCTTCGTCGTGCGGCAGCACCTCGTACGACATGACGGGCACGAGCGAAAGCGTCAGGTAGCCGTGGCCGATCGTCTGGCCGAACGGGCCTTGCGCGGCGCGTTCGGGATCGACGTGGATCCACTGGTGATCGCCCGTCGCGTCGGCGAACGCGTTGATCCGGTCCTGATCGACGACGACCCACGACGATGGGCCGAATTCGTCCCCGATCTTCATGCGCCCCACCGTACGACACTCGCCGCCCACGTGTAGCCGGTGCCCGCGGCGAGCAGGAGGACGAGCTCACCGTCGCGCAGGTCGCCGCTGCGCGCGGCCCGGTCGAGTGCGAGCAGCGGGTCGACGCCGCTCATATGCCCCGTGTCGTCGAGGTAGGCGGCGCGCGAGTCGTCGAGACCGAGCTCGCGCACGAGCGTTCGGTGCATCGACGGCTTCATGTGGATGCCGCAGAGGTAGCCGACGTCGTCCAGCGTCGCGCCGCTGCGCTCGACGGCGCCGCGTGCGGCGGCGACGAAGTTTTGCAGGCTCACCTGGTCGAGGCCGGCCTTCATCTCGCCCGGGTCGGCGACGTCGAGGTAGCGGTAGCCGCCGTTCGGGGACACGCTGCCGCCGGACGGAACCTTCACCTGGAGCGAGAATGAGCCGTCGGTGATGCCGTAGCAGCCGAGCAGCGCGTTGCGGCCGCCGTCCTTCTCGAGCAGGCCCGCGACGGCGCCGTCGCCGAAATTGAACATGAACCGCGAACGTTCGTTGCCGTAGTCGAGCAGGTACGACTCGCGGCACGCTGCAACGACGAGGACGCGCTGCAGCTCATGCTCCGCGAGCAGCATGTCCCGTGCGATGCGCAACGCGACCGGCGTCCCGCAGGAGACGTTGTCGTACTCGACGGCGTACGCGCGCGACGCGCCGATCCGGTGCGCGATCCACGGCGCCGCCTGCCAGACGGCGTAGTCCTTCCACATCGAGCCGTAGTACATGACGACGTCGATCGAGTCGGGATCGACGTCCGCGTCGGCGAGCAGCGCTTCCGCTGCGCGAACGGAGAGGTCGCTCACGTGTTCGTCCGCCGCGGCGATGTGCTTGCCCCGCAGACCGAACTTTTCCACGATCACCGTCTCGGGGATGCCGCTGCGCTCGGCGACTTCGGCGGCCGCCATCCACCGCTCCGGCAGATACGACGCGGTCGCGGACAGCGAGACCGTCGTCACGTCGAGGCCTCGAGGACGCTGCGGATGATCCGCGCGAGCTCGCCTTCGACGTGCTCCGGCACGGAGCCGTCGCCCCACAGGATGTAGCGCATGCCGAGCATCTCGCCCGCGGCCATCAGCGCCCACGCCGTCACCTCGGGGTCGATGTCGCCGATCTCGCCGCGCGCCATCGACTCGCGCAACCCTTCGACGTAGCCCTCCGCGAGCTTCTCGTAGTGGTACTCGAGCATCTGCGGCGACACGAACTCGGCCTGGCGGATGATCCTGTAGAGCGCCGGATGGTCGGCGGTGAAGCGGAAGTACGCACCGAAGCCGAGCAGCTCCGCTTCGAGTCGCGTCTCGCCGCGCGACGACGCGTCCTTCATCGCATGCCGCACGCGTCGGTTCAGGTCGCGGATCAGCTCGTCGAAGATCTCCTGCTTCGACGCGAAATAGAGGTAGAACGTCCCCTGTCCGACGCCGGCCGCCTCGGTGATCTTGACGATCGACGCCTCGACGTAGCCGACCTCGCCGAAGACCTGCTCCGCCGACTCGAGCAGCTTCGCGCGCGTCTCGAGCCCGCGCGGCGACAACGTGCGGCCGTCTGCGCCGTGGATCGTCATCCGACGACCACCTCGGCCGCAAGGCTCTGCTTCTGGATCTTGCCGAGGGAGTTGCGCGGAATCTCCGCGACGAAGCGCACCGATGTCGGCACCTTGAAGGGTGCGAGCCGCGCGCGGCACCAGGCGATCAATTCGTCTTCCGTTGCGTGGCCGGCGACGACGAACGCGACGCCGCACTCGCCCCAACGGTCGTGAGGCACGCCGACGACGGCGGCGTCCTCGACCGCCGGATGCTCGTGCAGCGCGGCTTCCACCTCGGCCGGATAGACGTTCTCCCCGCCTGAGATGTACATGTCCTTGAGACGGCCTTTGATCCGGTAGAAGCCTTCGTCGTCGGCCTCGGCGACGTCGCCGGTGCGCAGCCAGCCGTCGTCGGTGAACGCGTCCGCCGTCGCCTCCTCGTTGCGCCAGTAGCCGGGGAACACGTTCGGCCCGCGCACCTGCAGCTCGCCGTCGTCCGAGATGCGCACGTCCACGAACGGATACGGCTTGCCCGCGTAGCCGAGCTTGCGAACCGCGTCCTCGGGGGGCAGGCAGAGCACGTTCGGCGCTGCCTCGGTCAGCCCGTAGCCCTGCACGATCGCCGTCCCGCGGGCGGCCCACGTTTCGAGCAGCGGCTCGGGCATCGGCGCTCCGCCGACCACCGCGCGGTCGAGGCTGGCGAGATCCGCTGCCGCGAAGCGTGGGTGCTGCGAGAGGAAGAGATAGATCGGCGGCACGCCCATCATCGTCGTCACGCGCTTCTCCTCGATGAGTCGCAGGACGCGGTCGGCGTCGAACTGCCGCTCGAGGACGACCGTCGCGCCCTTCAGCCAGGCGAGCAGGGCCTGCACGTTCCAGCCGCCGACATGGAACTGCGGCAGCACCTGCAGGACGACGTCGTCACGGTGCACGCCCGTCGTCGCGTCGAAGCTGAGGTTCGTCCAGACGCAGTTCGAGTGCGTCAGCACGGCGCCCTTCGGCTTGCCGGTCGTTCCGGACGTGTAGATGAGCAGGAGCCCGTCCTCGCCCGTCACGGTGACGTCACGGTACGACGTACCGTGACGTGATGCGGGAGCCGTGAGCCGATCGTGAGGCTTTCGCGTCGCTTCCGCGAGGTCTTCGTAGTCGTCCTCGACGAGGAAGAGCGACGGCTCGGCGTCGTCGAGCTGATACACGAGCTCGGGCGCGGTCAGGCGCCACGAGAGCGGCAGCAGCATCAGTCCGAGCTGCGCGCACGCGAAGAGCACCATCACGTGCTCCGGCGAGTTGCCCGTCAGCGTCGCGACCCGGTCGCCGCGCTTCAAGCCGGATGCAGCGAACTCGGCGGCGAACGCATCCGCGCCGGCGGCGAGCTCCGCATACGTCACCAGGCGGCCGTCGTAGTCGATCGCGACGCGCTGCGGCGTGTTGCGGGCGCGGTCCGCCAGCCAGCGCGCGATCACGCGAGGAACTCCGTCACGAGCTCGGCGACGCGCTCCGCGTCCTCCCAGATCAGCAAGTGCCCGCGGTCCGGCACCACCTCGACGCGCGCACCGGGGATGAGCTCGCCGAGGAGCGCCGCGTTCCCGGGGTCGACGACGACGTCGGCGCCGCCGTGCAGCACGAGCGTCGGCACCCCGATCGCCCCGATGCGGTCGTACGCGTCGAACGTCGCGCCCGCGGCCGCCTGCGCGAGCCACGCCTCGACGGTCGGAGCGTGGCCGAGCCGGTAGTGGAAGATCTCCTCGACGAGCTCCGGCAGCTCGCGCACGTCGCGCGCGCCGAGCGAGTTCTCGACGAACATGCGCAGGCCGGCCTCGCGCTCCATCGTCGGATAGGTCGCGAACACCTCCTGCGTGGCCGCCGGCATGGGCACCGCCCTCGGGCCCCCGGGCGCCGTCGAGCACAGCACGAGCTTCTCGATCCGCTCGGGATGCGTGAGCACGAGCTCCTGCGCGATGTAGCCGCCGAGGGAGACGCCGAAGAGGTGCGTGCGCTCGAGGCCGAGCTCGTCGAGCACGCCGACGACGTCGCCCGCCAGCTCGGCGACCGTGTACGGGCCCGGCGGCGCGTCGCTCTCGCCGACGCCGCGGTTGTCGATCAGCACGACCTGGAAGCTCTCGGCGAGGAGCTCCGGCAGCCGGCCCCAGCCGTGCCGGTCGTAGGCGAGGCCGTGCACGAGCACGAGCGGCTCGCCGGCGCCACGTGTCTCGTGTCCGATCTTCACGCCGCGTCCACCTCCGGCCGGACCGCCGCCTCGATTCGCCGGAGGCCGCTCGGCCGCCCCCGCACGGCGAGCCCCGCGAGCCCGCCCGGCAGGAAGACGACGATCAGGATGAACACGACGCCGAGCAGGAACAACGGCTGCTCGAGCGGCGTCCGCAGCACGTGCGGCAGGCCTTCCACGGTCGAGGAGCTTCCCACGGCGACGAGGCGGTTGTTGAGATACGTGTAGAGGATGCCGCCGAGCACCGCGCCCCACCGCGAGCCCGCGCCGCCGATCACGACCATCAGCAGCAGCGTCAGCGTGAAGGTCGGCTCCGTGACCGCGAGCGTCGAGCCGTTGTAGAGGAGCATGTAGACGATGCCGCCCGCCGCAGCGAGCGTCGACGAGAGCACGAACGCCTGCAGCTTGTACAGCTGCGGCCGCAGGCCGAGCACCTCGACCCGCAGCTCGTTCTCGCGGATCGCCTGCCAGATCCGTCCCGGCGAGGAGTCGACTGCCCAGCGCACCGCGAAGAAGACGAGTGCAAGGAAGGCGAGCGCGAGCCAGTAGAGGTTCTTCGTGTTGACGATGCCGACGAACGCCTTCGGCAGCTTGGTGTAGTCGGCGCCGAGCCCTTCCTCGCCGTGCGTCCAGTGATGCGGATCCTTGAGCGCCAACACGGCGCCGGCCTGTGCGAACGCGAGCGTGACCATCGCGAAGGCGATCCCACCCACGCGCAACGACACGAAGCCCAGCACGTTCGAGAGCGCGAACGCGACGCCCATCGCGAGCACGATCCCCTGCCAGAACTGCCAGTGCCAATCGGTGATCGCGATGTTCGCGAGGTAACAGCCGAGCGCGATGTAGAGCGCGTGGCCGAACGAGAGCAGGCCCGTGAAGCCGAACTGCACGTCGTACGTCAGCGCGAGGCCGCCGTAGACGAGGCAGGCCGCAAGAAGCGCCAGGGTGCCGGGCGAATCGATCGGCTGGTCGAAGACCTTCGGGATCGAGAGGTGGATCGCCGGCACGGCGGCGAACGCGCCGAAGACGAGCAGCGGCCAGAGCCAGTCGGCGACGAGCTTGCGACGCGTCATGCGCGCGCTCCGACGATCGCGCCCGCGATGCCGCGCGGGCGGACGAGCAGCACGATGCCGAGCATGAGCACGACGACGATGTCGCCCATGCCGCTGCTGTAGTAGTTCGTGTACTGCTGGACGAGCGCGACGACGACTGCCGCGACCGCGGAGCCGGTGATCGACCCGAGACCGCCGATGACGACGACGATGAATGCGAAGATCAGGAGGCTCGTTCCCTGATCGGGACCGACGACGTTGAAGTAGACGCCGCTGAGCACGCCGGCGATCGCTGCCGCAATGCCGCCGATGGCGAAGACGAGCGTGAACGCCTTGCGCACGTCGATCCCGAGCGCCTGCACCATCGCGCGGTTCTCGACGCCGGCGCGGATGATCAGCCCGTAGCGCGTCTTGCGCAGGAAAAGCTGCAGCAGCGCCAACACGGCGCCGGCGGTCGCGATCTCGACCCAGCGGTCGTTCGGGATGTGCGCCCCGCCGATCGTCGTCGTCTCGTGCAGCCACGGCGGCACGACGAACGTCTTCGCGTCGGGGCCCCAGATGCCCGTGATCAGCGCGACGAACGCAAGCTGCAGGCCGACCGTGACGAGCACCTGCTCGATGTGCCGCGCGTACAGCGGCCGGATCAGGATCAGCTCGACGAGCGCCGCGAAGACACCGCCGCAGACGAGACCGAGCAGCGAGCTGGCGAGCCAGCGCCAGAGCGCCGAGTGGATCCCGTCGAAGACGTGCACGGACGTCCACCACGTGCCGTACGCGCCGACGGTGATGAACGCGCCGTGCGCGAAGTTGAGGACGCCCATCAGGCCATAGATGAGCGACAGGCCGGATGCGATCAGGAAGTACATCGCGCCGAGGCCCAGCCCCGTCAACGTGAGCAACACGAACGTGCTCATGCGCGGCCCACGCCGAGGAGCCGCTTCACGAGCTCGGGCCGGCCGAGCAGGTCGCGCGCGTCGCCGCTGTGCACGACACGTCCCTGATCGAGCACGATCGCGTCACGTGCGAGCCGCCGCACGACACCGAGGTTCTGCTCGACGAGCAGGACGGTCGTCAGCTCCGCCAACCGCTCGAGCACGCGGGCGACCTCGGACACGAGGGCCGGCGCGAGCCCCTTCGTCGGCTCGTCGACGAGGAGCACGCGGTTGTCGTTCAGGAGCGCACGCGCGATCGCGACCATCTGCAGCTGGCCGCCGGAGAGCGTGCCGGCCCGCTGGGCCGAACGCTGCTCGAGCTCGGGGAAGAGCTCGTAAACAAGGTCGTAGCGCGGCTCGCCGTCCCGCTCCGCGAGCCGCAGGTTCGCTGCGACGGTCAACCCCGTGAAGACATCCCGGTCCTCCGGCACGTAGCCGACGCTGCGCCGCACGATCCGGTGCGTCGCGAGGCCCGTCAGCTCGGCGTCGTCGAGGCACACCGAACCGCGTCGGTCGACGAGGCCGAGGATTGCGCGCAGCGTCGTCGTCTTGCCGACGCCGTTGCGCCCGAGCAACGCGGTGACGCCTCCCTCGGGCACGTCGAACGTCACCCCTTGCAGGACGTGCGACTGCCCCAGATACACGTGCAGGTCGCGCACCGACAGGAGCGTCTTGGAGGCGACCGCGCTCACAGCTCTTCTCCGAGATACGCCGACTGCACCGTCTCGTTCGCCATCACCGCGGCAGGCGCGTCGCAGGCGAGCAGCGCACCGTGGTGCATGACCGCGATCCGCTGGGCGAGACCGGTGACGACGTCGATGTGATGCTCGACCATGAGGACCGTCTTCTTCTCCTCGACGTGGATCCTCCGGATCAGCTCGACGAGCTGCGGCACGTGCTCGGCGGACATTCCCGCCATCGGCTCGTCGAGCAGCAGCACCGGCTTGTCGGCTGCGAGGAGCATCGCGATCTCCAGCCGCCGCTTGTCGCCGTGCGCAAGCGAGCCGGCTCGTTGCAACGCGTATCGCTCGAGGCCGACGCGCGCGATCGCGGCCCGGGCGGATTCGAGCGCGGGCTTCACGCTCGCCGCGCGCCGCCAGAGGCGCATCGTCCCGCCGACGGCCGCCTCGGCCGCGAGCCGCACGTTCTCGTGCACCGTCAGGAGCGGAAAGACGCTGGACACCTGGAACGTGCGGCCGAGCCCCTCGCGTGTCCGCACCGCGACAGCCTGATGCGTGATGTCCCGTCCCGCGAGCAGGATCGACCCCGCTGTCGGGCGGTAGATCCCCGACAGGAGGTTGAACAGCGACGTCTTGCCGGCGCCGTTCGGCCCGATGATCCCGAGCAGCTCGCCCTCGGCGACCTCGAGGCTGACATCGGCGACGATGCGTGCGCCGCCGATGTCGAGCCCGAGGTTGCGCGTGGCGAGGATCGGAGGGCCCTCGGTCACCTACTTGAACGGCGTGACGGGAGGCTGCGTGTTGCCCGCCGTGATCGTCTTCAGGACCTTCACGACGAAGTGGCCGCCCTTGCCGGGGACGAGCTGCACCTGGAACATCGGCTGCAGCATCGCGTGGTCGGCGGTGCGGATGTACTGCTTGCCCTTCGGCGCGAGGAACTGCCAACCCTCGAGCGCGCTGATCTGCTTCGAGGTGTCCGTGCCGCCCTTCTGGACCGCCCGGCAGATCATCTGCGCGGTGACGAAGCCGTCCGGCGTGAAGAGGTCGGGCACGGAGTGGCGGTTCTTCGCCATCCACTTCACGAGGTACTGGTTCACCGCGTTGTGCGGTGCCTGGTAGACGTAGTGCGAGAGCAGCGTGATGCCGGAGACGAGCGGCCCGAGCGCGTCGTAGCTCGCGCGGTTCGCAAGGCCGGTCACGATCGTCATCTGCTTCGGCACGCCCTGCTGCTGCAGCGCCTGCCACATCGCGGCCGAGTTCGTCGTGTTCGCCCACGCGATGAACGCCGCGTCGGCGCCGGAGCTCTTCAGCTGCTGTGCGTACGGCGTGAGGTCTGCCGTGCCGAACGGCGAGAGGATCTTCGAGACGGTGTGGCCCTTGCGGCCGAAGATCAGCTGCACCGCCGCGACGTTCCCTGCACCGAACGCCGTGTCCTCAGCGAAGACGACGATCTTCTTGCCCGTCGACTTCGGCGGGAAGATGTTCGCCGCGTCGATGACGTCCTGCAGCGTCTGGCGACCGGCGCGGAACGTGTTGCGGTTGAGGCCGGTGATCCCGTCGTTCGCCGCCGCGCCCGCGATGTAGAGCACGTTGTTCTGCGCCGCGAGGGGGCCGAGCTGGAGCGCGATGCCGGACGAGCCGGTGCCCGCGATGATCTTCACGCCCTGGCCGACCTGATCCTTGAACGCCGTGATGGCGGTCGCGGGATCGGTCGCGTCGTCGATGTACGTGGGGTTGAGGGTGTAGCCGCCGCACTTGCCCTTCGTGTAGGCGAGGCCGGCCTGGAAGCCGTCGAACTCCTCCTGGCCGAAGGCGGACAGACCGCCGGTCTTCGGATAGATGAAGGCGACGTCGACCGTCTTCGCCGCGGCCGTGCCGGCGGCGTCGACCCGGGCGGCCGCCGTCGAGGCGAGCGCCGCTGCGGTGAGCGCGACCACGCCGAGGAGCAGCGCGCCACGCGTCCAGCGTCCTGTCATGTCTGACCCTCCGAGGTCGGGGTAGGGCCTCAACCTGAGACCCGATTCAGGTGTCGGTTCTACGCCTCTGGACCACGCCTGTCAAGGCCATGGCCGGCAACGTGCCAGCCGGACGCGTCCGCCTAGGCGGTCTGTTCGACCGGCTCGTCGGGCTCTTCGAACGAGCCGCCCGAGGTGACGAGCGTCGGGCGGTTGCCCTGCGAAATCGTCTCCTTCGTGATCACGCACTTCGTCACGTCACGGCGCGACGGCAGCTCGAACATCACGTCGAGGAGCGCTGCTTCGATGATCGAGCGCAGCCCGCGTGCACCGGTCTCCCGCTCGAGCGCCTTGTCGGCGATCTCCCACATCGCGTCGTCGGTGAAGACGAGCTCGATGTTGTCGTAGCCGAAGAAGCGCTGGTACTGCTTCGCGAGCGCGTTCTTCGGCTCGGTCAGGATCTGCACGAGGTCCTCGCGACGCAGCTGGTGCACCGCCGAGATGACCGGGAGGCGGCCGATGAACTCGGGGATGAGCCCGAAGTTGAGCAGGTCCTCCGGCATCACCTCGGCGAGCATCTCCGCGCCCTCGACCGA
>Ga0157370_10004060_pt1 | contig 16973 bp, 21 predicted proteins | sample C35metaG_FD_113463 | JGI IMG/M metagenome (GOLD analysis project Ga0157370, IMG submission 113463) | Corn rhizosphere microbial communities from Kellogg Biological Station, Michigan, USA - C3-5 metaG | ecosystem: Host-associated > Plants > Roots > Rhizosphere > Soil | place: USA: Michigan...
CGCTGTTGTTCCAGGTAACGTAATGAAGTTAACTTTAGGTTGCGATCACCGTGTGGTTGATGGTGCAACCGGAGCAGCTTTCTTACAAACTTTAAAAGGTTTATTGGAAGAGCCAATCAGATTATTAGCATAATCAGTTTTCAAAACTGAAAAAATAAATTAAAGCCATCCTTAATCGGGGTGGCTTTTTTGCGTTTGGTTTGATTTACAAAAATGACGTTTAATTTATTATTTTTGGTTAAACACTAACTTAAACGACATGAAGAGAATACTTCTTTTTACAGCCTGCATTGCTTCCTTATCGGCCTGCAAGCAAGAAACCAAATCTGATGCCAGCGCAGAGAACAAAGCATTTGCCAACCTGTGCGAGCAATACTATCAGGATGGTTTAAAGCTTAATCCAATTGGCGCAACTTACATTGGAGACGAACGTTATGATGACCTCCTGCCAAACGATGGTTCACAAGCTTACATTAAAGAATACAAAGCGTTTAATGAGCGTTACCTGGATAGCCTGGGTAAATACGACAGAGCAAGTCTTAATGCCAATGATAAGCTCTCTTTCGACTATCTGAAAGATCAGTTAAGTATCAGTTTAGAAGGCTTAAAGTACCATTCAGAATATCTCCCGTTTAACCAGATGTTTGCTTTGCCTTTAACCATTGGTCAACTGGGTTCGGGTACAGGTGCACAACCTTTTAAAACGGTAAAAAATTACGAAAACTGGCTAAAACGTGTCGCTGCCTTTTCGGTTTGGGCAGATACGGCCATTGCCAACTTTAAAAAAGGCGAATCTGCAGGCATTGTTTTACCTAAGGCTTTGGTGGTTAAAATGATTCCGCAGATGCAGAGTATGGTGGTAAGCAATCCTGAAAAAAATTTATTTTATGGCCCTATCAATTCATTGCCTGCCGATTTTTCTGCTGCCGATAAGCAAAAATTAACCGAAGCATATCGTAATGCCATCACTACCGTTATTGTACCCACGTATAAAAAACTGGCCGATTTTCTTCAAAACGAATACCTGCAGAAAGCGAGAACGAGCTCTGGATGGTCTGCCATGCCGGGTGGCCTAGAGTGGTATACTTACCTCGTAAAACAACAAACCACCACCGATAAAACACCCGAAGAGATTTATCAAACAGGCTTAAAAGAGGTGGCCCGGATTAAAGGGCAAATGGATAGCATTAAGAATTTGGTTGGTTTTAAAGGCGATTTAAAAGCCTTTTTTGAATTCATGAAAACAGATAAAAAATTCATGCCCTACAAAACGCCAAAAGAGGTATTGGCAGCATTTGAAGACATCCATCAACGCATGAAACCCAACCTCAAAAAAATGTTTGATGTGGAGCCTAAAACACCGTTCGAAATCCGCCAAACAGAGGCTTTCAGGGCAGCATCGGCCAGCGCGGAGTACAACCAGGGTTCGGCAGATGGAAAACGTCCGGGGATATTTTATGTACCGATTTTAGACGCCAAAACGTTCAATACTACCTCAGGTATGGAATCACTGTTTCTTCACGAAGCTATTCCTGGTCACCATTATCAAATCTCTTTAACTCAGGAAAACAAATCGCTGCCTAATTTTCGCCGATTTGGTGGGCATAATGCTTATGTAGAAGGCTGGGCACTTTATTGCGAATCGTTAGGAAAAGAATTGGGCTTATATCAGGATCCGTACCAACACATGGGTGCACTGGGCGATGAAATGCACCGTGCCATCCGCCTGGTAGTTGATGTGGCCATTCACACTAAAAACATGGCCCGGGAGCAAGCCATAAAGTACATGACCGACAATGAAGCCATCAGTACCGAAGGGGCAACTGCAGAAATTGAACGTTATATGGGGATTCCCGCACAGGCATTGGGTTACAAAACCGGAGCAATGAAAATAAGGGAATTAAGAACCAAATATGAAAAGGAGCTTGGACCAAAGTTTAAATTATCAGCGTTTCACACAGCTGTTTTAAAAGACGGCTCTTTCCCACTTTCCGTTTTCGAAGCCAAGATGGATGCCTGGGCAGAAAGCCAGAAATAAAATGTGTAGCCTTTGCGATGGGTTTAAACCCATCGCAATAAAAGAAAATTCTAAACCCTTTCGCGCTTACTTTGTTAATTAATAAAACACCCTAACCATGGATAAAGAAAAATTAATACAGGAAGCCTATTTAGTTGCACATAAAATAGAAGAAAACGGAAACTTCCCTAATAATCCGGTTCTTCCTTTAATGGTTTACAAAGGCACCTTGAGGCTCCATCCGGACGACAGTGAAGAAGTAATTAAAAAAGTTTTTGCGCAGAACGGATACACCAATACCTGGGTTGATGGTATTTTTGATTATCACCATTACCATAGCAATACACACGAAGTAATGGGCGTATTTTGTGGCAAGGCCGATGTACAATTTGGCGGAGATCATGGTGTTTGCATTGAACTCGATAAAGGCGATGTGGTAATCATTCCGGCAGGTGTGGCACACAAAAAACTCAATTCAACCGATGACTTTACTGTTGTTGGTGCTTATCCAAATGGAGCCGATTATAACATTAAATATGGCAGGGCCGATGAGCGACCAGAGGCTGATGAAGACATTGCGAAAGTAAAAAATCCGGATAGCGATCCGGTTAACGGGAGCAAAGGGCATTTATTTGAGTGTTGGTACAATCAAAATTGCGAAAATGTGTAAAACTCTTTCGTTTTAACCGTCTAAAATTCTTTAATTTTCGGGTTTTAAATACACTATCCCCGATATAAATGAATTTTCGATATATATGTTCCGCATTAGCCCTCTCTGTAACTTTACTAACTGCCTGCTCAAGCAAAAAATCTGAAGAGAAAAAGGCTGCTGAAAAAAAAATACGTACCAAAGAAGACGATAAAGCAGATAGCCTATTATTAGTATATAACCCGCAAAAAGGTGATAAGTGGATTGCAGATTTTGTAGACAACCTGCACAGGAAATTCAATTTTAACGGCAATATGCTAGTGGCTAAAGATGGAAAGATTCTTTACGAAAAAGCCGTTGGCTGGGCCGATTACCTGCACCGCGATAGCTTAACCATTAACTCAGAATTTGAGCTGGCTTCCATTACTAAAACGTTTACAGGCACCGCTATTATGCAATTGGTAGAGGCCGGAAAACTTTCGTTAAACGACAACGTTAAGAAATTCTACCCCAATTTCCCTTATGATGGCATCACAGTAAAACTATTACTTTCTCACCGCAGCGGCATGATGAACTACGTGTATTTCATTGATGATATCTGGCGCAAAGAGAAACGCAATATGAAGAAGGGCGTAACCAATCAGGAGGTAATGAACGTAATTGCTGAAAGGAAGCCTAATCCATATACCAAACCCGATAACCGTTTCCACTATAACAATTCCAACTTTATGGTACTGGGTGCCATTATTGAAAAAGTTACCGGTCAGCGATATTCGCAATACATGATGGAACATGTTTTTAAACCAGCAGGCCTAAAACACACCCACGTATACAGTACTACCGAATACGAAAAAATACCAGTTGATGTGGTTGGCCACGACCGCAATAGCTTTAGATATTCTGTTGCACAAAACTTTTTGGACGGGCCTGTTGGAGATAAAGGCATTTACAGCACGGTACACGATTTGGTATTATTTGATAAATACCTGAAAAACGGAAGATTACTGACCAAAAAGAGTCTCGATTCTGCCTACGTGGGCCGCAATAAAGCTATAAACGGCCATTTTAACTATGGTTATGGCTGGAGGATGTTCGACGGTGAAAATATGGATAAAGTGGTTTATCACACGGGATGGTGGCACGGTTTTCGCCACATTTACGTAAGAGACTTAAACAAAAATATCGTAATTATATTTTTGGGTAATTTAACTAATGGCAGTTTAATGCATCTAGATGAGCTATACAAGCATTTCAATATGCCAGTTATACGTAAGGGAGCTTACCATGGTAATGGAAGTTTACCAGGCTCGGATGAAGATTAACAGCGATTAATTTCTTTTTGAGGATATACATTTTACACAATTAACGTTTATTATAAAAACACAAAGCTATGTTCGATAAATTATTCGCGGCGCAACAAAAAGCCGAAGAAATTAAAAAGCGTTTAGATACCGTGTCGGTATATGGTGAGGTTGAAAACGGTGCCATTAAAATAACCGCAACAGCAAATAAAGCCATCACGGGTGTTACTATCGATGAAGCGTTTTTGAAGAACGCAGATAAAGAAGAGTTAGAAGAACTGCTTCTTACTGCTATTAATAAAGCCTTAACCAGTGCCGAGCAGGTAAGTGCAGCAGAAATGCAGGCATCAGCACAAGATATGCTGGGCGGCTTAGGTGGCATGTTTGGACAATAAGAAATAGCGATTAGTACCAGATACTTGCAACAACAATTATGAAATATACATATTACGGCCAATCGTGTTTTTTGCTCGAAACTTCAAGCAAAAAACTCTTATTCGATCCTTTTATTTCGCACAATCCACTGGCCAAAAACATCGATATTAAGGCTATTGAAGCCGATTACATACTGGTAAGCCATGGTCACGGCGATCACGTAGCCGATCTGGTTGCTTTAGCAAAACAAACCCAGGCAACTGTAATTGCAATGCCCGAAGTAACCGACTGGGCTACCAAACAAGGTGTAGAAAAAGTACACGGAATGAATTTTGGTAAGTTTACTTTTGATTGGGGAACAGTGCGTATGGTGCCTGCTACGCATTCTTCAGGCCTGCCTGATGGAAGTTATGGCGGTAACCCTGCAGGCTTTGTTTTAGAAGCAGACGGCAAACAAATCTATTTTGCCGGCGATACCGGACTAACCATTGAAATGAAGGTTTTGGCTGACATTTACAATTTAGACTATGCCATTTTACCAATTGGCGGTAACTACACCATGGATGTAGATGATGCATTGGTTGCTACCAAATACTTCGATTGCGATAAAGTAATTGGTGTGCATTACAACACCTTTCCGGTGATTGAGATTGATACTGCCGTGGCTTTAGATAAGTTTAAACGCGAAAATAAAATGCTTTTATTGCCTGAGATTGGTGCGACCATAACATTGTAATTCTCAAAAAGGCATAGAACCTATAGATTCAAAATTAAGAGAGGCTAAATGGCCCCTCTTTTTTATTATTAACAGATAGAGAGACCCTGAAATAAATTCAGAATGACGGCTCTAAAATATAGTAAGCCTCAACAAAAAAGGGTCCCAATACGCACCGGAACCCTTTCAAATTATAAAACCTAAACCTAGTTCTTTTTAGCAGCTGCTTTGTTTGCTTTGTAGCGCATATCTGCTGTACCATCTTTTTTAGTAGGACCGGCAACCTTAGTTACTGCCTTTGCTTTGTTTTCTTTAAAACGCATATCAGGCGTACCGTCTGCTTTTACTTTCGCAGCTGTCGTAGTGGTTTTAGTTTCTACTTTTTTAGCCTCTTGCTTAACGCCTGCTTTAACAGGAGCTACAGTAGTTTTCACTTCTTTTTTAACTACAGTTTTCGCTTTAGCAGGTGCTGTAGTGGCAGGGGTTTGAGCAAATGCTGTTGTTAAACCAAATGCTGCGATTGCGATTAAACTCAATAACTTTTTCATACTCTTTGATTTTGTTTTTTTAATGGTTAGAAGCATCTTCGTTTTACTCCGAGGTTTCGTCCCTTTCGATTTTTGTTTTACTCGTTTATTTTGTTGATATAAAGTTCCTTATTCGGAATGAAGATTTAATGAAGATAACGAATATTTTTATTTTCTAATAACCAATGCCACTCAAAGTAAAATTTATGTTGATGTTGTATTTTGTACGTGTAGGCTTATTCAGTAATGTGCCCGGAATCCAGGCTGGAAAAGTTTTCACAATCCTCAGCGCCTCTTCACCTAAACTTTTATTTGGAGAACTCGTTAGTGTTATATCTTCCAAATTACCCAACTCATTTACAATAAAAGAAAGAAAAACTCGCCCCTGAGCCCTTTCCTTAAGGGCTAATTCAGGGTATTTTAAGCCCCTTGCAATAAACTGATATAATTTATTCATACCTCCAGGAAAGCTAGGTTCTTTTTGCAATTTATTCATCGATGTCGGCTTTCCTTCAATATCAAAATATGAGCTATCTGTTAAATTGCTCTTTTCATCATAAACTTCTTTTATTGCCAGGCTACCATTATCATAATAAAGCTTCCTTTCGCCAACATGTTTATTATTAATATAATTTGTTTCTGAATAAATTGAAGAATTTGGCCAATAAAAAACAGAAGGCCCATTCAATTCATTATTCAAATACATTTCAGAACTTAGTGCAACACCCGCAGAATCGTAGCTAAGCCATGCACCAGATTTATTATTATTAATATAAATTCCCTTTATAAATGGTCTGCCATTTTTATACTCCAGGTAATATCCGTCTAGCACCGTTAATAGTGAATCTGAAAAAGTTTCCCTTTTCTTAATTACGAAATTTTTGTCAGATGTTGTCCTTATCCAGGTCGCACTATCTTTTTTAAATATTTTATATATTGAGGTTGCTTTACTAATCTTTTTTGTGGGTATGCCGTTAAAGTTATAAGTAATTAAAGTATCACTTTTTTGAGCCACGCATCCTAACGAAATAAAGCAGGCAAAGAGCGTAATGAGCGTTTTCATCCTAGTGCGCCGCTAACCAGTTATCGCCTTCACCAATCTCTACAACAATGGGTACGGTAAGTTTAATGGCATTGGTCATTTTATCCTGGATAATGGCTTTCATGGCTTCCTTTTCTGTTTTCAGCACATCGAAAACCAACTCATCATGCACTTGCATGGTCATGGTTGATTTTAAATTTTGTGCCTTCATCTCTTTGTGGATATTGATCATGGCAATTTTGATCATATCGGCAGCTGAGCCTTGTATTGGTGCATTAATGGCATTTCGCTCGGCAAATCCCCTTACAGTTTGGTTGGCCGAATTAATATCTCTTAAATAGCGCCTTCTACCCATGATCGTTTCAACAAAACCATTTTCTCGGGCAAAGTTCATGGTATCGCTCATGTATTGTTTAATGCCCGGATATTGTGCGAAATATTGCTCAATAATTTCGGCTGCTTCTTTACGCGGAATACCCAGATTTTGCGATAAACCAAAAGCAGATTGACCGTAAATGATACCAAAGTTTACCGCTTTGGCATTTCTACGTTGTGTACCATCTACTTCCTCGATACTTACACCATATACTTTTGCAGCGGTAGCGGTATGAATATCGATGCCTTTGTTAAACGCATCGAGCATGTTTTCTTCTTTACTAATTTCGGCAATAATGCGCAGTTCAATCTGCGAATAATCGGCAGATAACAGAATGTGGTTTTCATCGCGTGCAATAAAAGCTTTACGCACTTCTCTCCCCCGTTCGGTACGGATCGGAATGTTCTGTAAGTTCGGGTTGTTAGAACTTAAGCGACCTGTTGCGGCTACAGCCTGGTTATAAGAGGTATGTACCCTTCCGGTTTTGGGGTTAACCATTAGTGGCAGTGCATCAACATAAGTTGATTTAAGCTTCTGCAGCTGACGGAAATCCAGGATATCCTGTACAATATCACTTTTACTGGCTAAGGCTGTTAAAACATCTTCTCCGGTTTGGTATTGCCCTGTTTTGGTTTTCTTGGCTTTCGGATCGAGTTGAAGTTTATCGAATAACACCTCGCCCAGCTGTTTAGGCGACGCCAGGTTAAATTTAATCCCTGCTTTATCGTAAACATTCTGCTCAAACTTAATAATATCGGTTTCGAGCTCTTTAGAATAAGCTTGTAAGGTTTCAATATCAATACGAACACCTTCTTTTTCTATATCTGCCAGTACGTAAACCAAAGGGTTTTCAATTTCATTGGCCAGTTTTGCAGCATTAAGTTCAGTTAACTTAGGCTCGAATACATGTGCAAGCTGTAAGGTAACATCGGCATCTTCTGCGGCGTAATCTATCACATCAATTACAGGCACATCGCGCATATTAAGCTGGCCTTTCCCTTTTGGCCCAATCAGTTTAGTAATTGATATTGGCGAATAGCCCAGGTAATTTTCAGATAACACATCCATACCATGGCGGGTATCCGGATCAATTAAATAGTGCGCCAGCATGGTATCAAAAAGTTTCCCTTTCACTTCAACACCATACCATTTTAATACGAGGATATCGTACTTGGTATTTTGCCCTATTTTCTCAATCGCTTCATTCTCCAGCACCACTTTAAACTCATCCACAATCAGCTGAGCTTCTTCCCGCGCTGCCGGAACCGGGATATAATAACCTGTGCCCGGTTTTATAGAAAAAGATAAACCCACCAAATCGGCCATATTTGCATCGGTACCAGTAGTTTCGGTATCAAATGAGATGCGTTTTTCGACGAGTAATAATTTAATCAAACCGGCACGTTGCTCAGCAGTATCTACCAGTTGATAATCGTGTTCGGTATTTTCGATGGTTTTGGCCGGAAGTTTTTCTACCGGTTCATCCTCAATGGTATTGGTATATTGTATGGCTTCGCCGGGTTGGTTGCCGAATAAATCGGTTTGGGTACCTTCTTGAAAACGTGCTGTCGTAACCGAAAATTCATCACCAAATACCCTGCGGCCCAAAGTCCTGAATTCTAATTCGGTAAACAATGGCTCTAACAAGTCGCGGCTGGGATCGCAAAGTTCTAAATTAACTTCATCCAGCTCAACAGGTACATCCAATAAAATAGTAGCCAGTCTTTTGGATAGCAAGCCCTGTTCAGCAAAATTCTCCACGTTTTCGCGCTGTTTGCCTTTTAATTCGTTGGAGCTGGCAATAATGTTCTCCATAGTGCCATATTGTTTGATTAAGGCTTTAGCGGTCTTTTCGCCAATTCCCGGAATCCCAGGAATATTATCTACGGCATCGCCCCATAAACCTAAAATATCAATTACCTGATCTACACGTTCAATTTCCCATTTGGCCAAAATTTCTTTAACTCCCAAAATTTCCATATCGTTACCCATACGTGCAGGTTTGTAGATGAAAATATTTTCGGAAACCAATTGTCCAAAATCCTTATCCGGAGTCATACAATATACCTGATAACCTTTTTTCTCGGCTTTTTTGGCGAGTGTGCCGATAATATCATCGGCTTCATAACCATCAGAAGTAATTACCGGAATGTTAAAACCAGTAATTAACTTAATTACGTAAGGCATTGCAGCGGCCAAATCTTCGGGCATGGCCTGCCGTTGGGCTTTATAAGCTTCGAAAGCAGTATGCCTTTCGGTAGGTGCTTCGGTATCGAACACCACTGCAATATGGGTAGGTTTTTCTTTCTTTAAAACATCGAGCAGGGTATTGGTAAAGCCCATTACCGCCGAAGTATTGATTCCTGTTGAAGTAAAACGTGGGTTTTTACTTAATGCGAAATGCGCCCGGTACATAAGCGCCATACCATCCAGGAGAAAGAGTTTTTTATTATTCATGTGATTCACCGATTTAATGATTTTTCCGATATATGGATTTAATCAGTTGATAAAAGTAACCAAAGTTAATCATATCGGTAAAATGCTTTTTCAACAAAAATGATTTTTAATTATTGAATTCAGTGGTTTATTGCATCATGAAAATAAAAAACGCTTTATGAAAACGCTTTACACTCTAATGCTCTGCTTAACAATTGGCTTTGTTAAAGCCCAACTACCAGCTAATGAACTCATAAACAGTATCATTTTCGAAAATCTAAAGGGCTATTCAGATGGTTATGGAACTTCAATCGAAAACCCGTTATGCTCTGGTGCTTTTAAAAATATAGCTGATAAAGGATCTATTCAAAACAGAATGGTTAAGCTCAAAAATACCTATCGATGGCCAGATGGTTCGACAATAGACTTTTCTAAACGGGGAAGCACAATGGGAAAAACCGGTATAGTTGACCGTTATACTTTAGAAAACCCAATAACTAAAGAAATTGTCACTTTGTTTGTCGATCCTTATAAAACGGATTCAATCTTTTATATCCCAAAAGGTCTGGTAGCCGTTAATCAGGAGATTTTAGCAAAAGAAATTGCTCCCTATCTCACAGCCATTGATGAAATAAACAATGCCAAAGATGCCTACAAGGATAAGAAGGAGGAGATCAATAAAGTTTCAAACTATTTAGCATCAAACATTGGCATTGGCAGTTTCGTTGATCGTGATAATTTACTAAAAGTTATAACCGACACACAAGCTGGCACAGATTTAAAAAGCTATCTCTTTGGCATTTATGTTCTGAATAAATTTTATGCATTAGGCAAAAACATAAGCGCCCCCAAAGAATATGCCTTAAATAAAATGAAAACAGCCTTTCTGAATTTCCAAAAATCCAATCCCGAAGTTGAAAGTGGCAATATCAAAATTAACCTGAATGAGTAAGATTCGGAATTTAGTTCCGTTATTTGTGAAAAGCATTTTCGAACTATGAAATTTTTGTTTTCCGCTTTCCTGCTATTTTTTGCCTTAAATAAACTTTCAGCCCAGGATTTTATCGTTAAAAATAACGATGATGTAATTCGTGGCACCATAAAAGGCACCGATTATTTTTCGGTTTTTATTAGTGCTAATGATGAAGCTGATGTGATATTACCGGCCAAAGACATCAAGAATTTTTTCTGGAATGGCAATAGTTTCGTAAGTAAAGGTTTTGCAAACGGCCGTAATTTCGAATACCGTTTTGTAAAAGTAATCGAAATGGGCACGGTGAACCTTTATTCGTTTGGTGGTGGTACACTTGTTCCGCCGGTGAAAGAAAAAAAGGTAAAATTCAGGCCTTCAATTGGCATTGGCACCGGTACGGGAGGTTTTGGCGGTATGGGCATGGGTGGCGGAATCAGCATAGGAGGCGGTAATAATGCTACTCCCGAAAGACCTGTAGGAGCTCCTGTGGTGCGCTACTTTATAGAAAAACCTGGTGCAGGTCCACTCCAGGAAGTGCCCATGAAAGCCATAACCGATGATGCAAAAAAAATTGAGGTTAAAAATATTTTATTACAAAAAATGGGCGATCAGCCTGCCCTAAAAGCAAAGGTCGAAACCAGTACCGAGTTTAACAGCAGGGATGTAATAGAATGGGTAAAAGAATATAATGCAGTTAAGAAATAGTGTTAAGCTATTCTGACATTTGCTTTTCGTAAATTTCTAAACTGATTGGATGATCATTTTTAATTTCACAATTCCATAACGTTTCCTGATAAATAAAGTCTAGCTTTTTCAGTAATTTTCTGCTGTTGTTGTTTTCTGTTTCAACCAGAGCTATAAACTTTGCTATGTTTAACACATTAAATGCATAATCAAACACCGCAAAACTTGCTTCCCTGATTATGCCCAGGCCCCAATATTCGGGCAATAACCAAAACCCAATTTCGGCTCTTTGGTCAAGTTTATTTAAATCATTAAATCCTATAGCTCCAAATAAACTGAGTGTTGCTTTATCGCAAATTGCCCACCACATACCCGTTTCATTTTCCTGGATCTCACGAAACCAGATTAGTTGATCATTGGTTTCTTCAAGGGTAGAATAATTTACCCCATAATAACGGATCACATCGGGATGGGATAATCCTTCAAAAACAAATGGTAGGTCATCAGCACAAAATTGCCTCAGTAAGAATCTGTTGGTGTGTAATGTAACCGGTGCAAACATTACCTGGCACAGCAGTTTAATAAATGATCGTTAACCATTCCTGTTGCCTGCATGTGTGCGTAACAAATGGTAGTACCGAAAAACTTAAAGCCACGCTTTTTCATGTCTTTGCTAATGCGGTCAGACAGCTCTGTACGTGGCGGCACATCGCTCATTTTTTCGATGGGGTTTAAAATCGGTTTCCCATCTGGCACAAAATTCCACATGTATTTTGAAAAACTGCCAAACTCTTTCTGGATTTCGATAAACAACCTGGCATTAGTTATGGCGCCATTCACTTTTAAACGGTTACGGATAATGCCTTCATCGTTCATCAACCTTTCTACATCCTTTTCGGTAAAAGCAGCAACTTTTTCTACCTCAAAACCGGCAAAAGCCTGGCGGTAATTTTCGCGCCTGCGCAGAATGGTAATCCAGCTCAAACCTGCCTGTGCACCTTCCAGTATCAGAAACTCGAATAAAATCTTGTCGTCGTAAACGGGTTTACCCCACTCTTCATCATGGTATTTAATGTACAGCGGATCGGAACCGGCCCAGCTGCAGCGTATTTTAGAGTCGTTAGTCTTAAGTCCAGAGTTTTGAGTCATGTTTAGGCGAATTTTGCTGGATTGTTAATCATAAAATTTAATAATTTGCTTATTTCTTCACATTGGGCATCCAAATTATTGAATTTTTCTCCAGAAATATAATTACAGGCAGAGCAACGTCTAGCCAGACCTGGGTTTCGCCGTTTTCCATATCAGCATCTGATAATTTACTGATAAAATGATTTGGGTATCTTCTCTTTTTATAAGCTTCACCAATACTACTACAATCTACATACCTGATCTACCAAACTGTATTGCTCTGATTTAAGAAAATCTTTCGTTAAAGTAAAGATATCCACCAGAAGAGCGAATCCCTTTTTATAGGCTATTAATTCTCTAAATTTTCCCATCGTTTTTTAAACTAATATAATATTTTGGGAAGAGAAATAGACTGAGGGCTGAAGACTTCAGACTGATGACTAAGAATTCAACTCATCCCAATACTCCACAGCTCTTCTGTAATGAGGAATCACAATGCTACCACCTACCAAATTAGCGATCATGAAAATTTCGTTCATTTCATCGTTGTTAACGCCAGCGTCGAAACATTTTCCGAGATGATATTTAATGCAATCATCACAACGTAAAACCATTGATGCCACCAGACCTAGCATTTCTTTGGTTTTTACATCAAGCGCGCCTTCAGCATAGGAAGTGGTATCGAGTGCAAAAAACCGTTTAATATTCGTATTGGCAGTTTCCATAATCCTATCGTTCATTTTTTCGCGATAGCCATTAAATTCTTCTACTAACTTTCCCATGTATCCAAATTATTGAATGTTGATTTTTTTAATGAGTGAATGAGCATTAATGTTAAATCCAATCCGTTTAATCGAGATTGATTTCCTCCAGCGGATTCCAGAATACCTTTTTAAAATTAACAACTTTGTCGTTCTTAACTTCAACCCCTTCTTTTTTTAGCAGCTCTTCCATCAATTCGGGTGGTTTAAAGTGAAATTTTCCTGTAAGCAGTCCACTGCTGTTTACAACCCGGTGAGCAGGTACCTGTGGATGGGCAGTACCCGCATAAAGCATCGCGTGACCAACCATCCGAGATGATTTTGCTGCCCCTAAACTTTTAGCAATCGCTCCATAAGACGTAACTCTTCCTTTTGGAATAAGCCTTGCAATCTCATAAACCTGTTCGTAAAAGTTGGTATCCATTATTCAAAAGAAAATTGAATATAATTAATATTCTTGTCGTGTAATAAATATTTTTTCTCGTAATACGTTTTGATCGACAATACCTCATCAACCAAATCGGAAGTATATAGATGATCTGTATTTTTATGCACCACCAATCCCAGTTCTGCTACTTTTTCGCAGGTATAGGCATATAACTGATCGTTATCCGTTTTTAAATTTACGCAACCACCCGGTTTAAGTACTTGTTTATAACGGTTTAAAAATACTGGAAAAGTAAGGCGTTTTTTCTCGCGGCTATCTTGTGGTTGCGGATCTGGAAAAGTAATCCAGATTTCATCCACTTCACCTTCATTAAAGTAATCGAGCAGGTTTTCGATCTGTATCCTTAAGAAAGCCACATTATCAATGCCATCTTCAATGGCTGTTTTAGCTCCACGCCAAATACGATTACCTTTATAGTCAACGCCAATAAAATTCTTTTCAGGAAATAATCTCGCCAGATTTACCGAATATTCACCTTTTCCGCAGGCCAGTTCCAGCACAACAGAATTATTGTTTTTAAAATGTTCTGCAGCCCAGTTACCTTTTAAGGCTTTTCCTTCATCCAATTGATATACGTTTGCAAATGTTTCTATCTCTGCAAAACGCCTAAGTTTATCTTTACCCAAGTTTTCTTTTTTGAGACAAATTTACAATTAAATCATTTAGCAAATTGTTTTTTCAGGTTATAACTCGTCTCTTTTAATTAATCAATCGTATTTTTGCAGGCTATTAAAGAAACAGATTTTGGAAAAAAGTGCTAAAATATACGTTGCAGGCCATCGCGGCATGGTAGGTTCAGCTATTCACCGCAAGCTGCAAAAAGAAGGTTATACCAATATTATAACCCTAACTTCTTCAGAACTAGATCTACGCAACCAACAGGCTGTTACCGATTTCTTTGCAGCAGAAAAACCTGATTATGTATTTCTGGCAGCCGCTAAGGTAGGGGGCATTGTAGCCAACAATACTTACCGGGCCGATTTCCTTTACGAAAATCTGGCTATCCAGAATAATGTGATCCACAATGCTTATGTAAACGGCGTTAAAAAATTAATGTTCCTGGGTTCTAGCTGCATTTACCCCAAACTGGCACCACAGCCTTTAAAAGAAGATTACCTTTTAACCGGAACTTTAGAGCATACCAACGAACCTTACGCCATTGCTAAAATTGCCGGCATTAAAATGTGCGATGCCTACCGCGATCAATATGGCTGTAATTTCATTTCGGTGATGCCTACCAACCTTTACGGCTATAACGATAACTACCATCCACAAAACTCGCATGTTTTACCGGCATTAATCCGTAAGGTACACGAGGCTAAAGCCAACAACGAAAAAGAAGTGGTAGTGTGGGGTTCGGGCACACCTATGCGCGAATTTTTATTTGCCGACGACCTCGCAGATGCCTGTTATTTCTTAATGCAAAACTACAGCGAGCCCAACCTGATCAATATTGGTACCGGTCACGATTTAACCATTAAAGATTTAGCTTTACTGATTAAAGAGGTTTTGGGTTATGAAGGCGAACTGGTATTTGATGCCAGCAAACCAGATGGTACACCACGCAAGCTAATGGATGTAAGCAAACTCCATAACCTGGGTTGGAAACATAAAATCGAACTTAAAGAAGGTATTGCCCTAGCTTATCAGGATTTCGAAAGCAGATATTAAAGTATTGATTGAATGAGAGAAGGGTTGAACAACAGAATGCTTTAATTCACTTCCATTCAATCACTCACTAATTCTCTTATTCATTAATTTTATATAGTTAGATTTTATATATTTGACAAAACAAAATCAATTCTACCTATATGACCTTAGTTCAGCTCGAATACATTGTTGCAGTAGATACTTACAGAAGCTTTGTTACCGCTGCCGATAAGTGTTTTGTAACCCAGCCCACGCTCAGTATGCAGGTTCAAAAGCTGGAAGAATTACTGAATGTTAAAATTTTTGACCGAAGCAAGCAACCGGTAAGCCCTACTGAAATTGGCGTACAAATTATTGCACAAGCCAGAATTGTATTGCAGGAAAGCGGCAAAATTAAAGAGCTGATCAGCAGTCAGCAACAGGATGTTTTAGGCGAACTGAAGATTGGCGTTATCCCAACCATCGCTCCATACTTATTGCCCGAGGTTATTTCAGCAATGCTCGAAAAATATCCGGAATTAAAATTACTGATTTGGGAATATACCACCGAAGATATTATCCATCACCTTAAAACGGGCGTATTGGATTGCGGCATTTTGGCCACCCCCTTAACCGATCCAAACATTACGGAAACACCGTTGTATTACGAAAACTTTGTAAGCTATATTAGCAAAAGCAGCAAACTTTATAAAAAGAAAGCTGTAGATGCCGAAGATTTAAACGACGAAAACATCTGGCTGTTAAACGAAGGTCATTGCATGCGCAACCAGGTACTGAATATTTGCCGTTCTACCAAAAACAACAGGCTGCAAGGACTGGAATACAATACAGGAAGTGTAGAAACACTCGTTAGAATGGTTGATTTAAATGGTGGGGCTACACTCTTGCCCGAATTAGCTATTGCAGAACTTAACGCAAAACAAACAAGCAAAATACGTCACTTCAAATCACCAGAACCGGTACGCGAAATCAGCTTGGTAACGCATAAAAACTTCATTAAAAAGCGGATGCTGAATGCTTTAAAGGATGAGATTTTGGAAATTATCCCGAAAGCTATGAAACATAAAAAGAAAAAGGATATTGTTGGGATTTAAGGCCATTTGCTCTGCAATAGTCCCTTTGAGTTTTGGTTTTTCTGACTAAGATGCTAATTCCTTGTCCTTATCCACGTGCGCAGCCAGCTTGTAACCTGCTGTAGCCGGATTTTTATCTTCTAAAAAGATTAAAATAATTAGCGAAATAATGGGAATTAAAAAGGAAATGAAAAACCAGAACCAGAATTTGCGACCGGTTCTTTTAGCTAAAAAACCAGCTAATAGCTGTGGAGATAATAACAAGCCAAGTACAACGGCACCTAAAATTATTTCTGGCATTTGTTGTTAAATGATGTGTAACTAAACACAAAAATTGCTGTAATTATTGATTTTGTTTCTCTACCGGAGGTGCAGATAGCAAACCTTTTATATCGCTCTCCACTTCTTCCTCACCTTTTTTCTTTTTCTTGTTTTTCTGGCTTTTTCCGCTTAAACGCTCTTCAATAACTTTATCGTATTCAAGCTGTTGCTCTGGTCTTAAAACATTGCGAATGTTTTTGCTGGTTTCGTTCTGAAGTTTATAGAATTTATCTACATCTTCCTCTTTCGAGTTACCCGCCTGCTGCCGCTTAATTAAATCTGCTTGTTCTTTGGCCTGATTATAAGTAAAACTGTATATCACACTTTTTTGCGTTCCATTTAGTTTTAATCTTTTTTCGAGCTCATCTACATTTTTTTGTGCAATTTCTGTAGGTGTGGGCATTTTATTCTGTTGTGCACGCACCAATCCGTTTACACCAACAAGAATTAAAAATAAAAATACAAGCCTTTTCATGTTAACCGTTTAATATCTGCGA
>Ga0157370_10004063_pt1 | contig 16964 bp, 16 predicted proteins | sample C35metaG_FD_113463 | JGI IMG/M metagenome (GOLD analysis project Ga0157370, IMG submission 113463) | Corn rhizosphere microbial communities from Kellogg Biological Station, Michigan, USA - C3-5 metaG | ecosystem: Host-associated > Plants > Roots > Rhizosphere > Soil | place: USA: Michigan...
GCCGCGACGATGGCCGTCGGAATCGCGGTCGGTGTCGCGCTCGCAGTCATCGCCGCCTTCTCGTTGCGTTCTCGATTCAGCGTCGACCCCGGCATCCCGCCGTCCGCCATCATCGGCTGGCCGCTGATCGCCGTGGTCATCGACGTGATCGTCGTGCTCGTCGTCCTCGCCCTTGCCTCAGTGGCTGCACACTCCGCGAGCGAACGTGCGAAACCGGCCGAGGTGCTTCGTGAAGCCTGACCTCGAACCGATCGACGAAGCGCCGGCCACCGTCGAGCTGGTCGACGTCGTGCGCACCTACTCGGGCGCGAGCGGCGAAGTGCGCGCGCTCGACGGCGTGAGTGCAGCATTTCCGCCGGCCACCTTCACCGTCGTCGCCGGGCCATCGGGATCAGGGAAATCGACGCTGTTGCGCGTCGTGGCGCTGCTCGACCGCCCGCAGGATGGCCTCGTCGGATTCGCCGGCAAGAACGTCTCGCGCGCCAGCACCCGCCACCGCCGCCGGTTACGCCGCCGCCACATCGGCTACATGTTCCAGCAGCCGGCCGACAACCTGCTCGAGTACCTCAACGCCGACGAACACGTGCGCTTGGGTTCAAAACTCAGGGCGGACGCCGACCCCCGGCGCAGTCTCGAAGCGCTCGACATGCTCGGGCTTTCCGACCGCACGCTCCACCGACCGGCACACCTTTCGGGCGGAGAACAGCAACGGCTGGCTTTCGCGTTCGCGGCTGCCGGCTCGCCGCTGTTGCTCATCGCTGACGAGCCGACCGCCGCTCTCGACCACACGGCCGGGGCCCGAGTTCTCGAAGCGTTGGTCAGCCTCTCGCGCCGCGGCCTCACCGTGGTTGCCAGCTCGCACGACCCGGCCGTCGTCGAAGCCGCCGACCGTGTGCTGCGAATCGCCCACGGGCGGGTGGAGGCGTCATGACCACGCCCGAATCGCAGGGCATTCTCACGACCCACATGCGCATCACCGACGGCCACCGCACCTACCTTCGCGGTGACGAGAAGGTCCGCGCGCTGCGGGGAGTCGACGTCGAGCTGAGCGGCGGTGCGTTCGCCGCGTTGCGGGGGCCGTCGGGCTCGGGAAAGTCGACGCTGCTGCTCGTGCTGGCCGGGTGGGAGCACCTCGATGCCGGCAGCGTCGAGGTTTTTGACGGAGCCAACCACCATCGGCCGGCCGACCTCGGCTGGGATCGCATGGGCATCGTGCCGCAATCGCTCGGCCTGCTCGACGATCTGACCGTCGAAGAGAACGTGATGCTGCCCGCACGCCTCAGCAGAAGGTCCAGCAACCCGGACGCCGGCGACGGCTACCCGCGCTCTCTCATGGAGTCTCTCGATATCGAGAGACTCAAGAGGTCGATGGCGAACGAACTCTCCCTCGGCGAACAGCAACGCGTCGCTGTTGCAAGGGCCTTGGCGCTACGACAGCCGATCGTGCTCGCTGACGAACCTTCAACCCACCAGGACGCTGAGCACGGTGCCGCCGTCTTCCGGGCGTTGCGGGCGGCTGCCGACGCCGGCGCAGTCGTCGTCGTGGCCACCCACGACCCCGACGGCCTGGCCTATGCCGACCGGGTGCTCACCATGTCGGACGGCGAACTGACCGAGAGCTAGGGCCTTGGACCGCTGCTGAGGTGGTCGGCGAGCCGGGCGGCCAACGCCATGATGGTGAGCGCCGGATTGGCCGAGCCTTGCGTCGGCAGCACACTGCCGTCGGCGATGAACAGGTTCTCGATCCCGAAGACCCGTTGCGTGCTGTCGACGACGCCTTCTTCCGCTTGGCGAGCCATGCGTGCGCCGCCCACGAGGTGCGCGTAACGCTTGATGGTCATCACCTCGGATGCTCCGGCGGCGCGCAGCAGATCCTCCATCACCGCCTGCGCGGCGTCCACCAACTGCTTGTCGTTGTCGCACTGGCTGTAGGAGAAATGCGCGACCGGCAATCCGTGGCGGTCGGTCTCGTCGGCGAGCGTCACCCGGTTTTCGGGCAACGGCAGGAATTCGCATAGCGCGCCCAGTACCGCCCAGTGCACGTAGTCGCGCATGTATTCGCGCAGTGTCTCGCCCCAATGCCCTTGCGCGGTGACGTGTTCGGCCCACGTGATCGGCATCGGGCTCACGTTCTGGATCGACCAGCCGCGCTTGTACGGCTTGCCCGGATCGGTCTCGTAGAACTGCTCACTCGTCACCTCCGGCGGAGGCGCCTTGTACATCCGGATCTCTTCGTCGAAGCGCCCTGCCGTCTGCGGAGCGCCTTGCACCATCAGGTAGCGGCCGAGCTCGTCGTGCTCGTTGCCGAGCCCTTCGGGAAATCTCTTGGACGCCGACAGCAGCAGCAACCGCGGAGTCTCGATCGAATATCCGGCCACCGCAACGACCCGCGCCCGCTGCCGGTGCTCGACACCGTCCTTGATGTAAGTCACGCCGGTGACCCGGCCCGTGTCGTCGTCCATCAGTACGCGCGAGACGTGGCAATTCGCCCGCACTTCCGCGCCGTGCACGAGGGCGTCGGGGATGTGCGTAATGAGCGGGCTTGCCTTGGCGTTGACTTTGCAGCCCTGCAGGCAAAATCCGCGGTAGATACAGTGCGGCCGGTTGCCGAATCGGCCGTTCGGAATCGCGACGGGACCAACCTTCGCAGTGATGCCGAGCTGCGTCGCGCCGCGCATGAAGATCTCGCCGTTTCCGCCGAGCGGGTGCGCGTGGTGCGGGTACTTGTGCGGGTCGCCCCACGGCCAGTCCTCGCCGGCGACCGGCAGTTCGGCCTCGATCGTCGAGTAATAGCCGCGCAGATCGTCGTATGAGATCGGCCAGTCGGCGCCGACGCCGTCAAGGGTCGCCGTCCGGAAGTCTGACGGGTGCAGGCGCGGCGTGTAGCCGGCGTAGTGCACCATCGAGCCGCCGACCCCGCGCCCGGAGTTGTTGCTCCCGAGCGGCACCGGGTCGGAGCCGCCGATCAGCCGCGGCTCTGTCCAGTACAAGCTGTGCGAGCCGCGCTCGTCACTGACCCAGTCGGCGTCCGGATCCCAGAACGGGCCGGCTTCCAAGGCAACGACCCGCCAGCCGGCGCGGGCCATGCGTTGGGTCAGCACGCTGCCGCCTGCCCCCGCGCCGACCACGACCAGGTCTACTTCGTCGTCGTCCGCGAACCGCCGCATGTCGCGGCGCAGTCGATGGTCGGTGCGAGACCCGTCGTTCGGGATCAGCCACGCCGACTCGTTGCGGGCCCGCACGTCGCGCAGGCCGAGGAGCTGATGCTTCACTGCGAATGCTTCTCGACGAGCCTGACGAGCTGAGCGTGCTCGCGGCGCGCGCGTTCGACGCGCCCGGCGAACGGCACCGGGTCGGCGTGGTCGTGGTCGGAGACCTCGAACGGCTCGCGACCGCCGACGTGGCGGTTCTTGTAGCCGCGCGGGTAAGCCGGCCCGCCAAAGCCGATCTCGTTCCAGGCCCAGGGATGCGAATAGAAGGCGGCGCAGGCGTAGCGGGTCCACAAGCTCCAGATCTGCTGCGCCGGTTTGTCGAACCACTGCTCGCTCGCCTGCGCTTTGTCTTGAACTTCTTGAACCAGCGCCGCTTGTTGCGACCGGTCGAGCACTGCGAATCCCTTGCCGAACACGCGCAGTGCATCGGTGTCGAGGTGCAGTAGCGACTCTTGCCAGGCGACCGGGTCGGGCGGCATGTCGTCGTAGTGCCAGCCGTCGGTCTCACCGAGTGCCAGCCGCGCGTCGATAAGTGCGACGACGGGGATCTTCGGTTCGCCGTCCTGGGCGAGCAGCAGGTCACACAGCGGCGAGACGATCGCGTCCTGCTCTTTGGTGAAGAACGACAGATCGGCGACGGGTGACAGCCGAGCGAGCACGGCGCCCGCCGTCACGTCGTCCCATCTTTCGACCTCGTCGAGGACGTCGTAACCGGGGAACCGCCCGCGGCCTTGGGGCGTGACGGCCCGCTGGTTCGGCGCGCGGTACGGCATCAGGCCGGAACCTTCGGGTCTTCCTCGCGCCGCAGGATCGCTGCCAGCAAGCCCATTCCGCCGACGAGCGTCGCGAGCAGCGGTGCGAAGAGCGGCGGCCCCATCTCGACGTTGTACATGCCAAGACCCCAGCCGCCAGGCTTTTGCGCGATGCCGCGCGCGTGCAGGTAGGTGCCCTGCAAGCCGTTCGCCACGACCAGCGCTGATGCCACAGGGAGCACGGTCTTGGCTGCTCGCCGGGAGAAGACCGCCGCGATCCCGGCCGGCACGAGCGTCGGGATCACGAAGATCGGCCACCACATGGTGCGATTGCCGAAGCTCGCGGAGTCGTGCGAGGTGTAGATCTCGGCCGCAGTGATGACCGCGCCGCCCGCGGTCAGTGCCGCCAACGTGCGCTCGAACCGACCCGTTCTGACGTCGCCGATGAGCCGGTCGATCCCTTGCAGGGGTGAGGGATTCTTCTTGGTCACGACCGTGAAGTACCCACTCCGGCGCGCTCTAACGGCGTCACCGGCACGTCAGATGATCACCCACTGCGTTGACCGGCCAGGGTCAGGAACTCGCTGCGGCTCAACGGGTCGGTGCGCAAGGTGCCGAGCAGTGCCGACGTAACGGTGGTCGAGCCGTGCGCTTCGACGCCGCGCAACGTCATGCAGCTGTGCTCGGCCTCGATCACGACCCCGACACCCTTGGGCGACAGGTGGGTGTCGAGCCAGCGGGCCACCTGGGTGGTGAGCCGCTCCTGCACCTGCGGACGGCGGGCGAACAACTCCACGACGCGCGCGAGCTTCGACAGGCCGAGAATGCGGGCGCCGGGCAAGTATCCGATCGCCGCGACGCCGGTGAAGGGCAGCATGTGGTGCTCGCACAACGACGTGAAGGGAATGCGCCGGGCGATCACCAGCTCGTCGTAGCCTTCGTCGTTCGGGAACGTCGTCAGCGTGAACTCGCGCGGCGTCATCAGTTCGGCCAGGGCTCGCACCATGCGGCCGGGAGTGCCCGACACCGTCTCGTCGTCGAGGTCGAGGCCGAGTGCATCGAGTAGGTCGTGCGCTGCCCGCTCGGCGGTCACGAGGTCGATGCGGCCGTCGGGAACCACCCGTAGGTCAGGACGGGAGTGGTGGTCAGTGATGCCGCGCGCCCGCACACCGCTGCTTCCTTGCGCCCGCAGGGCGACGTCCGCCTCGTCGATGCTCATGCTCAGGCCTGCTCTGCGAGCGCTTCGTCGGCTGCCGGCGCTGGTGCGGCCTTCTTGCCGGGCAGGACGTCGACTTCGCTGTGATGCCACACCGGGTGGTCGCCGGCCGTCTCGACGTTGAAGCCGTAGTCGTACACGAGCGAGCCGCCGAGCGTCGCGCCGAACGAGACCAGCAGCGCGACAAGCACAGAGAGGACGACGACGACCGCGGGCGCTCCGACGTCGTCGGGGCTGGCAAGACCGCGGATCGCGAGATCGGCGAGCGCGAGCACGGTCACCGTGATCATGGTGATCGCGTGAGCGTTGATTGTGCGGCGCGCCTGGGTGCCGGGCTCGCTCGACCGGTGCCAGTCGGCCCAGCCGGTCAGCGCCGCGAGAACGGACGCCGCGGCGGCACCCAGCAACAGCCACAGGCCTGCGACGTACAACTGGCGGGCAGTTACCGGATGCGAGCTGCGCAGTGCTGCGGAGATGATGTCGAAGACCGCAACGAACAGGTAGGCGGTGATCGGGATGTCGGTCAGCGGCGGGTGGTACGGCTTACCGGCCAACCCCCGAAGACCACGGTTACGCCGACCAGCCATCGTGAGCGAAGGACGGAAACTGAAGTGCCGCACGGTTGCTCCCTTCCCTGAGGGCTGAGGCTCCCTTGACGTGAGGGCCAAGTGAAGAGATTCTAAAAGCAATCACTATTAGTTCTAGACGACAGGAGAGCCAGCTGTCAATGAGTCCGACCACTCGGCGAGGGCGCGCCGCCATCGACGCGCTCGGCACCCTGAGCGAGCCGACGCGCGGGCGCGTCTACGACGCGGTGCGTCGGGCCCGCGCTCCGCTGACCCGCGATGAGGTCGCAAAGGACGTCGGCATCGGGCGCCCGATCGCCGCGTTCCACCTCGACGCGCTCGCCAAGGCCGGATTGCTGGAGGTCGACTTCGCGCGCCCGGCCGGGCGGAGCGGTCCGGGCGCAGGGCGGCCGGCTAAGCGCTACCGGGCCGCACCGGCCGACATCGCGGCAAACGTGCCCGAACGCCGCTACGACCTTGCCGGTCAGATCCTTGCTGCTGGCGTGCGCGACGCGGGGGAGTCGGGCAACCCGCGGGCGGCAACCTTCGCAGCGGCCCGGGAGAAGGGTCACGAACTGGCCGCCGGGTACCGCGAGGTGCCGGCGCCGAAGGGTCAGCTGATGCACGCGTGCAAGGTGCTCAGCGACCTTGGTTACGAGCCGATCGGGCAGGACGCCGATCTAGTTCGGCTGCGCAACTGCCCGTTCCACGCGGTGGTCGACGTCGAACCGCAACTCGTGTGCGAGATGAATCTGCACCTAGTAGAGGGGCTGCTCGAGGGCCTCGAGTTGGACCAGACAAAGGCGCGCTTTGCTCCGACGCCTGGTGAGTGCTGCGTGCACATCGCAGCTCGCGCGTTGACCGACCGGCACAGCAGGCACGATTGATCGTGATGAAGCCGGGAAGGAGTCGGTTACCTGCTCACCCCTAGCGGTTGAGGAGTGTGTGATGCGCAGTTCGCTCAGCCCGTTCCGTCGGGTAGCCGCCGCCGCGTTCATACTTGCCCTCGCGGTAGCTGCCTGCAGCAGCAGCAAGCACAAAGCGGGCGCTCCGTCGTCGTCCGCACCGCCGGCCTCAACCTCGCCAGCGCCCGCTTCGCCTTCCGTGTCGCCGTCCGGGTCGATGTCCCCATCGATGGGCGGCTCCTCGTCGTTCGCGCCATCGCCCGGCTCACCCGAGGCGACGATCCAGAAGAATTGGCAGACGTTCTTCGACGGCAAGACGTCGGCCGACCAGAAGGTTGCGCTGCTGCAGAACGGCGCCCAATTCCAGCAGGTGATCTCGGCGCAGGCCGGGTCGGCGCTTGCGAAGTCGGCGGGCGCGACGGTAAGTAACGTCGTCGTACAGGGCTCGCAAGCGACGGTCACCTACACAGTCACGCTGGGTGGTCAACCGGCACTGCCCGACCAGAAGGGCCAGGCCGTGATGGAGGGCGGCAGCTGGAAGGTGAGCGACGCGAGCTTCTGCCAGCTTTTGATGCTCGAGAACGGTGGCAACTCGAGTGGCTTACCACCTGCATGCGCAGCGGGGGCGGGATCGAGCAGTCCTGCCGGCTGACGCGACGACGCAGCCCCGTCGCGGCAGCGCCTTCGCGCTTGCTGCGCTGTGCACGCTGCTTTTCCTGACGTTCCTCGACAACACAGTGGTGAGCGTCGCGCTCGGCGACGTGCAGAGTTCGCTTGGCGCGGGTGTGCAGTCGTTGCAGTGGGTCGTGAACGGCTACGCGCTGGTCTTCGCGAGCGTGATGCTCGCCGCCGGAGCGATCGGTGACGAGTTCGGTCATCGCAAGGTGATGCTCGCCGGAGCAGGAGTCTTCTGCGCGGGCTCGATCGTGTGCGCGGTGGCACCAGACAGCAACGTGCTCATCGGCGGTCGCGCCCTCATGGGGCTCGGCGCCGCGGGTTCAGAGCCCGGAACGCTTGCAATGCTGCGCTACGTCTATCCGGAACGGCGCGAGCGGGCGCGCGCGACCGGCGTCTGGGCAGCGGTGTGCGGCCTCGCCCTGGCCCTCGGACCGGTCATCGGCGGAACGCTCGTCGGCCTCGGCGGCTGGCGCTGGATCTTCTGGTTCAACCTGATCCTGGGTGTGGCCGCGCTGGCAGTTGGCGCGGCGATGTTGCCGGAAACGCACAATCCGCAGGCACACCGCGTCGACACCGCGGGCGCACTGCTCGGCGCGACGGCTCTCGCGTTGTTCGTGTTCGCCGTCATCAACGGCGAGACGGCCGGCTTCTCGAGTGCCGAAGTACTGGCCTTGTTCGCCGCGGCGGTTGTCACTGCCGCGGCATTCGGCTGGTGGCAGCAACGCGCCGCGCACCCGCTGCTGGATCTCAGCTATGTCCGCGACCGCTCGTTCGCGACGTCCAATGTGGTGGCCTTCGCCGCGTACTTCGGCACGTTCGCCATCTTCTTCTTCTCCGCGCTGTACCTGCGGGTGGTCGTCGGCTTCAGCGGCTATCGCATCGCGTTGCAATTTCTGCCGATGATGATCGTGATGATTGTGGCGTCTGTCTTCGCCGGCCGCTGGACCGCACGGGTCGGTGCCCGGGTGCCGGTCGTCGTCGGTTGCCTTCTCTTCGGTTTCGGCCTGTTGCTGAGCGATCGGTTCCTCGGAGTGCACCCGGCTTACGTGCCGCTCGCGGTGTCGCTCGCCGTCGCGGGCGCTGGTGTGGGCGTCACGATCGTGCCGACGACGTTCGCCGCAACCAGCGCCGTGCACGCCGAGCGGGTGGGCATGGCGAGCTCGGCGGTGAACACGAGCCGTGAGATCGGAGCCGTGCTCGGCACAGCGGTGCTCGGTGCAATCGTCAATGCGCAGCTGACCGGCCACTTGTCCGACCAACTGCGGCGGCTCGGGGTGCCCGCGAACTTCCAGTCGATCGTCATCGGGGCCGTCGAGCACGGCGGGTTGCCGAACGGCGCGCAAACCAGCTCAGCAGTGAGTCAGTACGGCTCGATCGTCAACAAGGTCATCGACGCCGCGTACGGCGCGTTCTACTCGGGTCTGCACGTGTGCTTGCTCGTGTCAGCGATCGTCGTGCTCTGCGCTGCGGCCATCGCCGCCGTCGGCTTTAGCCGTCCGGACATGACGCCCGCCCCGTGAGCGCTCCGTTTCGCTCGGGTAGGGGACTGCGGTCGGCGACTCGGCAAGCGCCGCGGGTTCGTCGGTCGGCGTTCCCGCGATCTGTGCCCGCACCTGCGCGGGGGCGAGCCGGCTGCGCAACGCCAGCACGTAGATGATCGCGGTCAACGCGAGGACGACGAGAAACGCCCAGCCGAACGGAATGTTGTTCTGCTGGCCTTGCGCGGTGTCATCGGAGCTGTAGACGCCCTGCCAGGAAATGACGGTAAGCCCGGCGTACCAAAGGAGAATCCACCAGCCGTGCTGGAACTGCATCACGCGCCGCAACTCAGGTCGGTAGGCCAACTGGATGCCGAGCAGCACGAGCCCGATCCCGACGGTGGCGAACAGCTTCCAGTCGACGTCCCAGCCGGCCCAGTAGATCATCAGGTTGGCGGCGTAGAACGCGAGGAACGGGATGATGTGCCCGCCGGGCAGCCGGAACGGCCGTTCCTGGTTGGGCAGCTGGCGGCGCATGGCCATCAACACGAGCGAACCCGAACCGAACGAGAGCACCGTGGCTGAGGTGACGAAGCCGACCAGCTTGCTCCAGCTGGGGAACGGCAAGAAGATGATCAGCCCGACGATGAAGGCGAGGAAGACACTCAGCCACGGCACGCCTCGCCGGCTCGTCGCGGCCAGCGCGCGAGGTGCGTTGTCGTTGCGGCCCATCGCGTAGGACAGGCGTGCGGTCACCGTGGTGTAGATGAGCCCGGTGTCGGCAGGGGAGACGACGGCGTCGATGAGCAGAATCGTCGAGAGCCACGCGAGCCCGATCAGCGACGCGATCGCCGCCAGTGGGCCGGCGTCGTTCGTGAACGCCAGCGTCGCCCACCCGTGCGACTTCGCGAGATCCGATGGCCGAACCGCTGCAATGTAGGCGATCTGCAGCAGCACGTAGATGACCGCCGTGATGAGGATCGAGCCAATGACGGCAAGCGGGATGTTGCGCCGGGGGTTGTCGCTTTCGCCGCCGAGCTCGACACCTTGCCGGAAGCCCAGGAAGGAGAACACGATGCCGGCCACGACGATCGCGTGGAACATGCCCTGCATGCCGCTCGGCGCGAAGCCGTACTTGCTGAAGTTCGACGCGTGGAAGGTGGTGAACAGGAAGGCGAAGATCGTGATGAGGATGATGGCGAGCTTCCACCACACGACGACGTTGTTCAGGCGGGCGAACCATCTGATGCCGACGAGGTTGATCAGCGAGAAGAGGAACATGCCGCCCGCCGCAGCGATGTAGCCCTCGGGCCAGCTGAGCACGCCGGACTTCGTGAAGAGCGAGGGCTCGTAGCTGCTGGCGTACTGGATCGCGCCCTCGACCTCGATCGGCGCCACCACGGCGGCGGCCAGCCAGGTGACCCAGCCCATTGTGAAGCTGGCGAACGAGCCGAACGAGTAGTGCGGGAAGCGCACCACACCGCCGGAGACGGGGAACATCGCGCCGAGTTCGGCATACACCAGCCCGATCAGCATGATCATGATCGAGCCGAGCACCCAGGCGAAGATCGCCACGGGCCCCGCGATGTGCGTCGCGTTGAACGCGCCGAACAGCCACCCCGAGCCGATGATCGAACCGACGCCGGCGAACAGCAGCCCGATCGGCCCGACGTGCCGGCGCAGGCCACTCGTGGCGTCCTCGGCCCCGTACTCGAGGCTCAATCGCTGGTCAGTGTGCGCGGAAACCGCCATTGTCACGCACCTCCTCACGGTGAAGGTTGATCCCCAGGCGAAGGCGGCTTGAACCGGTCAAACGGTCAACTGACGGTCAGCGCAGCGAGATCGTGACCCCGTCGCCTCGACCGGAGACCAACTCGCCGATCACCGGATATCCAGGCAACTCGCCGGCGACCAGCAGCCCACCCGACGTCTGCGCGTCGGCAAGCAGCAACGCGTCGTCGTCGCTGGCGTGCGAAAGATCAGTGGACGGCGTGACCCATGCCAGGTTGCGGCGGGTTCCACCGCTCACGTACCCGTCACGCAAGGCCTCGCGCGCGCCGTCGAGGAACGGAATCGCCGCAGTGTCGATGATCGCAGTCACGCCGCTCGCCCTCGCCATCTTGTGCAGGTGGCCGAGCAACCCGAAGCCCGTGACGTCGGTAGCCGCGGTCACCCCGGCCGCGAGCGCCGCGCGAGAGGCATCGCGGTTGAGGGCCGCCATCGTCGCCACCGCTTCCGGAAAGACCTCGCCGGTGGCCTTGTGGCGAGCGTTCAACACGCCGAGGCCGAGGGGTTTCGTCAGCGTCAGGGGGAGCCCCGGCTTCGCGGCATCGTTGCGCAAAAGCCTTGCTGCGTCGGCGATTCCGGTCACGGCGAGGCCGTACTTTGGCTCGGGGTCGTCGACGCTGTGCCCGCCCGCCACATGGCAGCCGGCGTTTCCCGCGACGTCGAACCCGCCGCGCAGCACTTCGCGGGCCAACGACATCGGCAGCACATCGCGCGGCCAGCACAGCAGGTTCACCGCAACGAGCGGCTCGCCACCCATTGCGTAGATGTCGGAGAGTGCATTGGCGGCAGCGATACGACCCCAGTCGTACGGGTCGTCGACAACCGGCGTGAAGAAGTCGGTGGTCGAGAGCAGCGCGCGCGAACCGTCGATGCGTACCGCGGCCGCGTCGTCACCGGACTCGAGGCCGACCAGCAACTCTGCGGACGCGCCGCGCACTTCGACGTCCAGGCCTGCCATGAGCTCTTCGAGCTCGCCCGGCGCGATCTTGCACGCGCAGCCACCGCCGTGCCCGTATTGCGTCAGCCGATCGAGGGTGGCGGTCACGGCACAACCGTAGATCACGGTGTCAGCCCAGTGCGGTGAGCAGGACGGCGGCAATCGCCCCGGCGGTCGCAACCGCGCCTGCGGCCGCGATCGTGACCCGCCACGTCAGGGCGCGGCCGACCATCACCAGCGACGGCAGACTGACGGCGGGCAACGTGACGAGCAGCGCACCGACGGCGCCGAGGCCCGCGCCCGCAACGCTCAGCCCTTGCGCGAGCGGGATCTCGCCGGCCGTCGGGATCACGAGCAGGGTGCCGAGGATCAGCGCGGCGGCGAGCGCCATGGCCTGGTTGCCCGAGCCGTTCGAGAGCGGAAACAGCCAGCCGCCGAAGGCTCCGATGAGCAGGACGACGACGAAGTACTCCGGCACGAGAATGAGCGTCAGCCGAAGCAGCGCCTTGGCGAAACGGGCCGGCGATGCACCAAGGTCGAACGCCTCGGCGGGCGTTGTTGTATTGGGAACGGCGTCGGCGTCCGGGCTGCGGCGCCTCGCGAACCGCGCGATCAACGTGCTGCCAACGACGACGAGTGTGACGCCCACGACCGCCCGCGTGACGACCCACTGCCAAGGCGCAACGAGCGCCAGAAACACAAGCACCGCAGGGTTCAGCAGCGGATTGCCCATCCAATAGGCAAGAACGGCGGACGTCGGCGCGCCGCACCGGCGCAGCGACACCGCGACCGGTGCCGTGCAGCAGGTGCACATCATCGAAGGCATCGACACCAGGCCGCCGGTCATCGCGCTCGTCACCGGACGCCGGCGAGACAGCAGCCCGACCAGCCAGCCGCGCGGCACGAGCGACTGCATCGCGGCGGCAATGACGAGAGCCGCGACGAGCGCCTTCCACACGGCGAGGCCGTAGTCGACAGTGAACGACCACGCGCCGTGCCAACTCGGCGCCGTCCCTGCCTCGATGCCGGCACTGGCGAGCGTCGAATGCCCGGACCAATGCCGGCTCGAGGCCAGGCCCTGCACCTTGGCCGTGTAGGGGAACCACTTCGCCCATAACAAGAGCGCTGCGGCGATGACGATCGCGAACGCCACACCGACGACAGCGTGGGCGCGGGCACGGCGCGGCGGGTGGGCGGCGACTGTTTGGACGGCCATCGCCGTGTCTCTACGCTGCCCGCGATACTGATAAACCTTTCGCCATGGAGGCTTCAGCTTCCATGGAGGCGTAAGGGCGCCTGGTGGCCCCCGCGGTCTTCAAAACCGTAGTGATCGAGGATCTCGGTCAGGCGGGTTCGATTCCCGTCCGCCTCCGCCGTCGCGGGCGTTTGCCGCGGCTACGATCCAATTCGTGGCCGGCGACCGAGAGCGTGACGAAGACGTTGATCCGCGGCGGCTGGTGCCCCACACCGACAGCCTCCTCGCGGACCCGGCCCTGCAAGACGCGCTGGCGCAGCTCGGTCGCGGCGTCGTGAAGCGGACAGTCGCCACAGTTCAAGACCGCATCCGGGTCGGGCAACTGTCGCCGCACGATGCAATCGCCGAGGTGCTGGCGGCGCTCCCGACCTCGGCTACTTCGATGCAGAGGGTGCTCAACGCCACCGGCACGGTGCTCCATACCAACCTGGGCCGCGCGCCGCTCTCGGCGTCCGCCATCGAGGCCGTTCGCACGGCAGCCGGCGCGACCGACGTCGAGCTCGACCTGGCGACGAACGAGCGAGTGCGCCGCGGCAGGGGAGCGCTCGATGCACTGGCAGCCGCGGTTCCTGTCGCCGAGGCCGTTCATGTCGTCAACAACGGCGCGGCCGCCCTCTACCTCGCCGCATGCGCACTTGCGGCCGGGCGCGAGATCGTCGTCAGCCGCGGCGAACTGGTCGAGATCGGCGACGGCTTCCGCATTCCCGAACTGCTCGAGTCCAGCGGCGCGACGTTGCGCGAGGTCGGGACGACGAATCGCACCGCACTGCACGACTATGCCGATGCCCTCACCGAACAGACCGCGTTCGTGCTGAAGGTGCACCCGTCGAACTTCACCGTTTCCGGGTTCACCTCGAGCGTCTCGGTGCGTGACCTCAGCCAGCTCGGCGTGCCGGTGGTCGCCGACATCGGTTCCGGCCTGCTGGCGCCGGAATCGCTCCTGCCCGACGAGCCTGATGCGACAACGACCTTGAAGGACGGCGCCACGCTGGTCACCGCTAGTGGCGACAAGCTGCTCGGCGGGCCTCAATCCGGTCTGCTGCTGGGCTCGGCGGCCGTCGTCGAGCGGCTGCGCCGCCATCCGGTGGCCCGGGCGCTTCGAGTCGACAAGCTCACCCTGGCCGCGCTCGAGGCGACCATTCGCGGGCCGCACACCCCGACGTGGCTCGCCCTGCACGCCGACCCCAAGTCAATGCGCGATCGCGCCGATGCGATCGCGGTGCAGCTGAATGCCGCGGGTGTGAAGGCAGTCGTTGTCGACAGCGCCGGTGTCGTCGGCGGTGGCGGCGCGCCGGGTGTCGTATTGTCCGGCAGCGCGATCGCACTGGCCCAGCGGCTTGGCAAGCCGTTGCGCACCGGGCGTCCACCCGTGCTGGGCCGCGTCGAAAAGGGCCGGCTACTTCTTGATCTGCGGTGCATTTCGCCGGACGACGACGGTGTGCTGTGCGACGCGGTGCTCCGCGCGTCCGGGCTGAGCGGATAGCGCGAGCAGATGCACGTCATCGCTACCGCCGGGCACGTCGATCACGGCAAGTCGACGCTCGTGCGCGCCCTGACCGGCATGGAGCCCGACCGTTGGGCCGAAGAACGCCGGCGCGGCATGACCATCGACCTCGGATTCGCGTGGACGACCTTCCAAGGCGAAACATTCGCGTTCGTCGACGTCCCTGGTCACGAGCGGTTCGTGCCGAACATGCTCGCGGGTATCGGTCCGGTGCCTGCGGCTCTCATCGTCGTCGCGGCCGACGGAGGGTGGATGCCGCAAACCGAAGAACACGTCGCCGCGCTCGACGCCCTCAAGGTGCGCCACGCAGTGCTCGCGGTCACTCGATGCGACCTCGCTGATCCAGCGCAGGCAACCGCAGAAGCCCTTGCCAGATTGGAAAAAACGGCGGTCGGGAGTGTAGAAGCAGTTGCCGTCGCCGTCCGGCCTGATGGAACTACGCAGGGGTTCGACGACCTGCGCAGCGCGTTGCTCCGGCTGGCGAGCGCACTGCCGAGGCCTGATCGTGCTGCGCCTGTGCGGCTTTGGGTCGACCGCTGTTTCACCGTGCGGGGGAGTGGCACCGTCGTCACCGGAACGCTCACTGCCGGAACTTTGTCGTCGTACGACCGGTTGATCCTGGCGTCGTCGGATCGGGAGGTTCACGTGCGAGGCCTGCAATCGCTAGGGCGGCAGGTCGAGCGGGTGGCGTCGGTTGCGCGGGTCGCGGTGAACCTGCGCGGTGTCGAGAAGGACGACGTCCGCCGCGGCGACGCACTGCTCGCGCCAAACGCATGGCGGACGACGGCAGCGGTCGACGTGTTGCTGGACGGCGCAGACTCGGAGGAGGTCGCCCGCGAGCTGATGGTGCATGTCGGATCCGCGGCGGTACCCGGGCGGCTGCGTCCGCTCGGGAGCGATACGGCGCGGCTATCGCTGAGCACGCGGTTGCCGTTGCGGGCGAGCGACTTGCTGCTGCTGCGCGATCCCGGCCGGCATCGCATCGTGGCGAGCGCCCGGGTGCTCGACGCGCAGCCGACGCCGCTCACCCGCAGGGGAGCCGCGGCTGCGCGAGGTCGCGAGCTCAGCACGATGTCGGACGACGGCGACGCGGAGTTGCGGCGTCGCGGTATTGCGCGGGAGAACGACCTGCGCGCGGCCGGAGTGCGCACGTTGCCGACGCCGTTCACCGGCGACTGGCTGGTCGATGCCGGCCACGCCGCCTCGCTGCAAGAGCGCCTAGCGCAGTTGGTAGCCCAGCACGCACAGCGGTTTCCGCTGGAGCCGGGGCCTTCCCTTGACGCCGTGCGGCGATTGCTCGAGTTGCCCGACCGCTCGCTCGTCGCGGCGCTGGTCGAATCGGCGGTGGGGTCGGGTCTTGCCGTGCGCGATGGACGCGTCGTCGACACCCGTCGCTCCGATTCACTACCGGCACCTGTCGCCGACGCGGTTGCGAAGGTGCGGGCGCGGTTGCTCGCCGATCCGTTCGATGCGCCGGAAGCCGGCGATCTCGCTGCGCTGGCGCTCGGCGCGCGGGAGCTGGCCGCGGCCGAACGGGCCGGGGAGTTGCTCCGGATCGCGGAGGGTGTGGTGCTCTTACCGGACGCGCTACGCCTGGCGATCGAGCGCCTGGCCACGTTGCCGCAGCCCTTCACGGTGAGCGAGGCGCGGCAGGCGCTGCACACCACGCGGCGCGTCGCCGTCCCGTTGCTCGAACTGCTCGATCGGAGACGAATGACCCGGCGCGATGCCGATGGCAGCAGGACGATCGTCTGATCGGGTTTGATCTTCGGCCGAGCGGGAACCGCAAGATCGTCTTATGACGAATGGTGGTGGACCGTGGCCGCACAAGACGTGCAACTCAGTGTCTCGGATTTTGCGCCCCTCGCTGTCGGGTTCTTCGGCTTAGGCACCGGCTATCTCATTTACTTCTCGCAGGAGTTGTTCGGCTGGCCGCGCCGCGACGAACGGGTCAATGCCGCAACCGGTGTCTGGGGTATCTGGATGCCGGGCTTCATGCAGCTGCTGACCGGCATCTATTTGTTCGTCGGGCTCGCCTGGTTGCATACCTTCCGTGAGAAACCCTTGTACATGGCGGCGCTCGCATTCACCGCATATGGCGTGCACTGGTTTGCCATCGGCTACAACCGCGGACGCGGTGTCGATCCCCGGCCCAATGCCGGCATGGCGGTGGCGTTCACGCTCATCTCGATACTCGGCATTGTCGTGTTCTTCAAGGCGAAGGACTGGCCGGTTGGCGTGCTGTTCATCGGGCTGACGCTCATCTACATCAGCGACATTTTCGCCAGCACCATCGGGCTTATCCCCGAGCGGATGAACATGCTGGGAGAGAAGAGTCTGGGCTTTTGGCACCTGATGACCGGCCTCTGGCTGATGTACCTGACCTGGGCCACCGCGCTCAACCTCGCGAGCGGCATGAAGCTGCCGCTCTGACTTTGTTCAGGCGAGGTCGACGACAACAGGCGCGTGGTCAGACGGGTTACTTCCCTTGCGCGCCTCGCGGTCGACGTACGCATCCTTGACCCCGGCCACGAACGCGCCGTTCGCGTAGACCAGGTCGATGCGCATGCCACGGTTCTTGGGAAAACACAGCTGCCGATAATCCCAGTAAGTGAACGCAACGTCGTACTTCAACGCCCTTGGGTGGACGTCGGCGAGCCCGCTGTCGCGCAA
>Ga0157370_10004064_pt1 | contig 16962 bp, 11 predicted proteins | sample C35metaG_FD_113463 | JGI IMG/M metagenome (GOLD analysis project Ga0157370, IMG submission 113463) | Corn rhizosphere microbial communities from Kellogg Biological Station, Michigan, USA - C3-5 metaG | ecosystem: Host-associated > Plants > Roots > Rhizosphere > Soil | place: USA: Michigan...
AACACAGAGCTTTTTTGAGAGCCGTATGGCAGTTCCAAAAGAAATTAAAGCTACTGGCACTGCTGCTTTAGAATATAGTAATGCTGATATAGCTAAGTTGGCTATTGCTCAAAATGGACAATTTCTTAAAGTTAAATTTCCTAATATTTTAACTATAAGTGATGCAATTGATAATCCGAATATTCCCGAAAGCCATGTTGTAGCCATTTATCTGAAGGATAAAAATGATGGAGGTATACCTTCTTCCTTACAAGTAAAAATGCCAGATAACACAACTAGAATTATTCAAACCGAGATTATAAAAGGGACGGGAAAAGCAAAAATCCAATATTCACAACTTAATACTAATGTTAGCGATGATGCACATCCAAAATACTTCGGTTCAATATGCTGCCTTGTCAAATCTAAAACGGATCCCAACTTCAGGGGGTTAGTTACTTCCGGACATATATATTCATATGGTCGATTTGATGATTTCAATAATGGTGAATTGGATGATAATCATCAGACGCCTGTTATATTAGATGGTCACGCCGATGGTAAATGGACCCATAAAATGCTCAACAATGAGCAGGATCTAGCTGTTGTTCAAATTGATAAAGTTGCAGCTGAAGACTCAAATCTTCAGAAATTCAATAATGCGTTTTATACGGTTGGGGATAAAGATGTAAAAACACCTCTTGAGAATATTACGATGCTCTCCAGACAGGGCAAAACTAAGCAAGCATTTATTATTGATTACGAGGTTGGACTTGATGTAACTTACAAACAGGGCGATAGCTTCAAAGCTAATGTTATATTGGTCGGATCAACTAACGACAGGCAAACGGCACGTCCAATCTCTGTTGCTGGTGATTCGGGTAGTTGCATCTTCCATACTGATACAAAGCAGCTTATTGGAATCCTACTCGGTAGGGCCGATAACTTCTCACTGGTTCTACCAATTGAAGAAACACTTAAGGGCTTTAACTTAGAAACCGTATAAAATGAAAAATCTTTATTTTTTATTACTCGTAATCATTGGCAATACTGCACTTGCCCAAAATGAATATCGCATTGATGGATCCGGAAATATTTCTCCTAAGGTATCCGCTGCCGAACAATCATCCTATATTTTTCACATTGACAAAAAATTTAAAGGCAAAACCTTTGATATTCTGGATAATGGAATGCCTCAGAACGCTGAGGGAAACATATTGGATCGCCACATACCAAAAGATAAACATGGTGAATATACAGTGACTATACAAGGTGATCGCAAAATCAAAGAATGCCGGAGCTGTCCTACACCTATAGCCAATGCTTTTACTGTAAGACTCAATGGGGATAATATAGGCACTTTTCATCTTAAACCCCTTGGTAGTACCCCAACACCGACCACAACAACTGCTAATAGCAAAACTCCAAAACCATCTGATGTTGATAGTTCGCAGATCGACCAGCGCAACTCAATGTTAAATGACGCTATCACGATAAGTACTCTTATTAAGGATTCGAAGAATAAAGTTAAAATTCAAAAATTACTTTCAGAAAAATACGGTGTTAAAGGACAAGAGCAGAACCATTTTTTAGAAATAGCAATTCCTGATAACATATGGAGTTCGGTTGAGGGCGGTGAGGAAGAAACCGGATATATAAGTACAGTTGCAGGTTCTCTTGGGGGCTTAGATGTAACCAAATTTGCAGATGGGTTTGCAAAATTTATTGTAAAGCGAACAAAAGAAGAGCTCACCGTATCGTTCTTCAAGAGATTTAAAAAAGACATAGCTAATAATCCTGATCTTAAATCTGTTTTTCCAAATACATCATTTTTATTAGATGCAATAGACAGTCAGATCTATAATTATAGTAATTATCTAAATAATCTAAGGGAAGCATTCCGTGAGGATTTACTGGCAATAGATGAAAACCTCCCGACAATAATTAACAACCACAAGGAGTTTTTTGATAAGGATCAGAATCAAAAATTCGCATTTGCTTTAAGGTCTGCCTGCTACATTACATCAGGCATAAAAGATAAAGCTCATCCTGGAGACGTGCTTGATGGTTTCCCTGTTCACTACCTGGATAGTATAACAGGACAAGATGCGGCACGATTTAAAATGTTGAAAGGAGCTCTGGAATCACTTCAACTTTTTAGTGAGTCTCTAAAAGAAACAGACACAGCGAAACACACCTATTGGGTTGGTATCGATAAAGTACGGCAGGTGGTTAACGATCAAAAAGCTTTGCAGATTTATATAGGTTTGTTATTGGAAACTGCGAGAATTAAATATGACAATATTCCATTCTCTAAGGATATTGACCTTTACACAACACTTAATACGGCTGATAAAGCAAAGAAATTTCAAAAAGATTTCCAGAGTTACAAAACATATTTTTTAGCTCTGGGAAACAAGGTTCAAGAGTTAAATCAAATGATAAAGGAATATGATAAGGAGGCAGTCGATTCAATTAAAGTTGAACGTTATTCTGCCTACATCAAAAATGCAGCACAGTTATTCCAATTCACAATAAGAATTCAGGATCTTAGTGCATTATCAGATATTCCAAAAATAAAGGATTTGGAAGTAGGTACTAAGAAATATTTTGAAATCATTTACAACGTTGGTGATATTGCTGTGGCTATCAACCGCAAGCGTTATGCTCAGGTTGTTAATCATCTTATTGCCACTTATAATGTTGTTTATACTACGCCAGCTAGTAATCAGATAGATTCAAATAAGGTTAAGGTTTCTGGTAAGGATAAGCAAGAATTAGCTCAGAATATAATCGGCCAAAATGCTACTTCTGTTATGGAAAAGCTAACCAAATATGGAGCTTTTATGGCAAACATGATCGATGCTAAGAATAGCGGTGAAGTTGCATCTGCTATCGAATCTGCTGCTCTTCCCGTGGGAAGTGCAAGTGTGAAACGAGAAACCAGCTTTAATGTTTCTTTAAATGCCTACTGCGGACTATTTACCGGTAGCGAGATTATTAAGGGAGTTGATGCCAACAAACCTCTCAAATTTAACAGCTATGGGCTTACTGTTCCCATTGGTATTTCGATCAGCAAGGGAAGCAGTTTGTTTTTTATACCAACAGGGAAAACAGGGTTTTCATCATCACTTTTCATTTCTTTAATAGACTTAGGGGCAGTAGCAGCTTATCGTTTTCAGGATAGTACAACTGAACAGGTGCCTACAATCAAGCTAGGAGATATATTCTCGCCAGGCTTGTTTTTGTCTATGGGTATCCCAAAAACACCGATATCGGTCAACTTTGGTGCCCAGACAGGACCTAACCTACGAAAGGTAACCAGTGCGGCAAATGATTATTCTAAAAATACTTATATCAGGTATAGTATATCAGTATGTGTAGATATACCTCTTTTAAACCTTTACACTAAATCAAAGAATTGATGAACTAACAAAGAAAAATGTTTGAGGGTTTATTAACCTTGAGTGGAACCTTTCAAGATTTATTAGCAGGTATAGTCACAAGTTTTAATTGTTTATATAATACAGCTTTTAGAAATGAAATTCTCGTATCAGCGCTTGGATGAAAACTACCTTCTTCATTTGTAATATAGCCACCTTTTAAAAAATCAAATATTTTTGTGTTTTCTGTTATAATAAATGCACCAAGGTCTGCAAGGTATTCAGCTGAAGAATTATATGCCTTATACTGTCTTCGAAGTCTTTTGTATTTACCTTCAATTAAATTCATGAATAACTCAAAAATTCCAAAAGCACATTTTTCGTCTAAATAATAGGTCATCCAAATACCAGAATCACCTTGATCTATATGGGAAATTTCGTGAGCTATTATTGCTCTATAGAGTTCTGGATTCTGTTTAGATAAAATCAACAGATTTCTTGGTATTGTGAGTATTATCCAAGGCTTCCCCATACGTTTTAGATCTGTAATTGTAGGTATGGAATGATTCTGTTGCCTATATAGAACTACAATCTTTCTATTCTCTTGTCCAATTCTATCAAGTGCAGAGAGTATTGGAGACCAGATATCAGGATATTGATTTTTGGTCAGTTTTAAACTTTTTTTCAAAAGGTCATCCCTGTAGTCTTCCAGATCAGTAAATCCAGAAATCAAATTAAAAACAACATAAATGCACCTCGCAATTATAAACAAGCCAAGAAAATAAAGCCCACTAAAGCCACCATCCCTGGTATTCTCAATAAAAGCTAAAAAGAAAATAAAGAGCCCAAACAATATCCATATTGGTGTAAACACGTATACTGGAATTCTGATATCGACCTCACTTCTGTTTTTGTAAATCTGATGAAGGTTGCTTAAGTTTTTAAAGAAGAGGTCTTTTTGCTTTGTTGATACTTCATCGTCTTTACTTAAAAACTCGTCCAGATGTTGTTCAATGTTGACATAGTGAGGGTCGTCACTTGAAAATTTCACCAAGGGTTCAAAGAATGTTTTACGTTTTACGTAAGCTCCAGCCCTAATCATTTTTTATAAGCAGTTTGAGATCATCACTAAACTGCTTTGTCAAGGCTTCAGCCTTGTAAATATCTAAACCTGCTAACTGTAATTCTGCAGACCACTTCCTGGCCATGAGTTCTGTATTTACAGTTTGGTCTGTCTCTTTGGAATTCTGCTTGCTGCTTAACTCATAAAGCTCCATAACAGTCTTGATAGTACCTAGAACTGTAGCAATGCAGCCTAGTATAATTTCTGTTGCATTGCCAGCTTGACTTATCCCAGGGCCATTAGCTTGATGATTAGAAAAATCATTGTTCCATGCATTTTTAAATAACATTTCTTTTTCAAGCGAATAAACCGGCTCTTCGTCGGGGAAATAGCCTTTGACGATATCGTCAATAAGTGTCTCAATTCTTTGTTTGTTCATGGAGGTTAAGTTTTAGTAAATTGCTTTTATAAGCATTAAAGTTTAATGAATAGTTTGTAAACCTTTGATATTACATTGAGGGGTAGGATAAAAATGATAGGGAGATACATTTTCATAGTCTTGTTATTTGTTAATTCAAAACTATTTGGATTGTTTATTAAAAACTATATATGGAGTATACAATCGACTACACAATATTTTTTAAGGTAGCCTAGCAAAAATATTCTCTCATGCTAATTTAAGGCACTTAGTAGTACTTTTGGTAATCGCAAGAGGATTCTTTATCAGAAAATGGGAGAAGATTTTTGATACTTGATATTACATAAGACTTAGCTATGAACTATTCATTCTGATTTGGAAAATGTATGGAGAATAGCTAGAAATTTTAAATCAGTTTAAAAGTTTAACCGATTCTTTAATCCTTTGGGAAAGAGAAGAGAACCGGAATAGCTCTATGGAATTTGAGAGATTGGACTAGAAATACCACATTTTTTGCTAATCTTTGGCTTAAGTTGATAAAGTATATTACCGCCATCAAATGTTACTATGACAAGAGAAAATCAAATAGAAGATACCCTAATTGATCAACTGAAAGGGCTTAAGTACGTCTATCGGCCTGATATTTTTGATAGAAAAACCCTGGAGCAAAACTTCAAATCGAAATTCGAAGCATTGAATCGTGTCCATTTAACTGATAATGAATTTTTGCGTTTACGAGAAGAGATTATAAAGCCAGACGTTTTTTCCGCATCTAAATTCTTACGCGAAAAACAATACATCCAGCGAGAAGATGGAACTCCTTTCTATTACACCCTAGTTAATAATAAAGAATGGTGTAAGAATGACTTTGAGGTTATTAATCAACTGCGGGCCAATACAGAGAACAGTCATCAGCGATATGACATTATTTTACTGATCAACGGTATCCCAGTGGTGCAAATTGAACTCAAAAAGGGAGATATTTCACATCGTAAGGCAATGCAGCAAATTGTAGATTACAAAAATGAACCTGGTAATGGTTACGGTAATTCTCTGCTTTGCTTCATGCAGTTGTTTATTGTTAGTAACGGAGGAAGAACACTTTATTTTGCTAATAATAAGAACCAACATTTTGCTTTTAATGCTGATGAACAATTTCTGCCTGTTTACGAACTTGCGGATATTGATAATAAAAAGATCAACAACCTTTATGATTTCACTGACAAGTTTCTAACCAAGTGCACCCTTGGAGAAATGATCAGCAAGTATATGGTGCTGGTGGAGAGTGAGCAGAAGTTACTGGTAATGCGACCATACCAAATTTATGCGGTAAAGGCCATTGTAGACAGCATCAAAGATAATAGGGGCAATGGATATGTGTGGCATACTACAGGCAGCGGTAAAACACTAACATCGTTCAAGGCCTCTACGCTCTTAAAGGACAATAGAGACATTGACAAGTGTTTGTTTGTGGTAGACAGAAAAGATCTCGACAGACAAACGCGTGAAGAGTTTAATAAATTCCAGGAAGGAAGTGTAGAGGAAAATACCAATACCGAAACTTTGGTAAGACGATTACTATCCACTGACTACGCCGATAAAGTTATTGTTACCACTATTCAAAAATTGGGTCTGGCACTTGATGAGGATAGCAAGCGCAACAAAACGAAAGAAAAAAATGGCAAAGAAACTTATAAGCAGCGATTAGAACCTTTAAAGGATAAGCGGATAGTTTTCATTTTTGATGAGTGCCATCGTTCTCAGTTCGGAGATAATCATCAGGCTATTAAAGAGTTCTTTCCTAACGCTCAATTATTTGGTTTTACCGGAACACCCATATTTGATGAAAATGCCAGTTATACTCAAATTGACGGGAAAGAAAAAACATATAAGACGACCAGGGATATTTTCCAGAACGAATTGCCTAAATATACGATTACACATGCAATCGATGATAAAAATGTTTTAAAGTTTCACATTGATTTTTTCAAAGGAAAAGGAAGCCATGATGCTAAACCTAGAGAAGCGATCGCTCAGCAAGCAGTCGTAGATGCTATTTTGGAAAAACATGATGCCGCGACTAATCATAGGAAATTTAATGCAGTATTAGCGACAGCTTCTATAAACAATGCCATTGAGTATTATCGGCTATTTAAAGAGGCCAAAAAGAATAAACTAGCAAAAGATCCGGATTATATTCCTTTGAATATCGCATGTGTATTTTCACCTCCGGCTCAATTGATTGCTAAAGAAGGCGATCAGCAAAGTCAAAAAAATGCAGCTGACATTAGGCAGCTTCAGGAAGATCTAAGCCAGGAAAAAGAAGACAACAAACAAAATCCTGAAGAGAAAAAGAAAGCCCTGATCGAGATTATTGCTGATTATAATTTTCAATTCGGCACCAATCATAATATTAACGAATTTGATTTGTATTATCAGGACGTACAAAGACGTATTAAAGATCAGAAGTACAGTAACAAGGAGTATCCACATAAAAATAAGATTGACATTACGATAGTGGTGGATATGTTGCTCACAGGCTTTGATTCCAAATATTTGAATACCTTGTATGTAGATAAAAATCTGAAATATCACGGGTTGATACAAGCGTTCTCTCGAACTAACCGAGTATTGAATGACACCAAACCTTACGGTAATATTCTGGACTTTCGTTCACAACAGGATGCTGTTAACCAGGCTATTGCTCTTTTTTCAGGAGCTGACAACGACCGTGCGCGGAAAATCTGGTTGGTTGATCCGGCACCGATAGTGATGGATAAATTTAAAGAAGCGGTCGATAAATTGAGTGCTTTTATGCGGCAACATAATTTGATGAGTGAACCGCAGGAGGTTTATAACCTTAGAGGGGACGCTGCAAGGGTCGCCTTCGTGGAAAATTTTAAAGAAGTACAGAGACTCAAAACCCAGCTCGATCAATACACTGACTTAGATTACTTACAGAAGGCGAAAATTGATGCTATTCTTCCAGAATCCACTCTTCAAGATTTCAGAAGTTCGTACATTGAAACGGCAAAACAATTGCGCGAAATACAGCAGAAAGAAGGGGATCAGGCACCACCCGAAATACAACAACTGGATTTCGAATTTGTCTTGTTTGCATCTGCGGTAATTGATTACGATTATATCATGAATTTGATCGCGGATAGCACACAGAGGAAGCCTGCCAAGCAAAAAATGTCAAAACTTCAGGTAATAAGCTTGCTGAGTGCGAACACCAATCTTATGGACGAGCAGGAAGATTTAACGGAATACATCAAAAGCTTGGACTGGAACGGCGGGCAGGATGTCGTGGCACTTCGTAAAGGATATGATACTTTTAAAGACGATAAGTATAACAAGGAGCTGGCTGCGATTGCTGTCAAACATAGATTAGAAACAGCAGATCTGAAAGTCTTTGTCGAAAAAATAATCAACCGAATGATTTTTGATGGTGAAAAACTGACTGATTTATTGGCACCGTTGGAATTGAGTTGGAAAGAGCGGAGAGTGAAGGAATTAGCATTAATGGAAGACTTGGTGCCACAATTAAAAAAATTAGCTGATGGGCGGGAAATTTCAGGATTAGGAGCATATGAGTAAGAAATTAGTGCCGGAATTGCGGTTTCCTGAGTTTGAGAGTGAGGGAGAGTGGGAAGAAAGAAGATTGGGAGATATCGCAGATTTTATTAATGGTCGTGCATACAAGCAAGAAGAACTTTTAACAGAGGGAAAATATCGTGTGCTTAGAGTTGGCAATTTTTTTACGAATAATGAATGGTATTATTCAAACCTAGAGCTAGGTAAAGACAAATACTGTAATAAAGGAGATTTGCTGTATGCATGGTCTGCATCGTTTGGACCTCGTTTATGGAATGAAGAGAAAGTGATTTATCACTATCACATTTGGAAGGTTGAAAATAAACCAGGCATCAATAGGCAGTTTTTATACAACCTATTGGATTATGAAACCTTCAGGATGAAAGCAGAATCACTAAATGGTTTTGCACTAATGCACATTACAAAAGGAGAAATTGAAAATTGGAAAAGTACTGTTCCTAGATGTGAAAAAGAACAAAATAAAATTGCTTCCTGCCTTTTTTTATTAGATGAAGTCATTACTTCTTACAGCCAAAAACTAGACTTGCTTAGGGAACACAAAAAGGGCTTGATGCAGAATCTTTTTCCGCAAGACGGTGAAACTGTTCCCAAATATCGTTTTCCGGAGTTCAAAAGTGACGGGGAGTGGATAAACACTATACTTTCGGATAATGTATCAGTTGTAGATGGAGATAGAGGCGTGAATTATCCTAAGGCAGAGGAATATAGTAACAATGGCTATTGTCTATTTCTTAATGCAAAAAATGTAACGAAAGCTGGATTTGTTTTCAATGAAGTTCAATATATAACAAAGCAAACCGATCAGCTATTAAGAAAAGGAAGGCTAACACGATTCGATATTGTCCTTACCACAAGGGGTTCATTAGGTCAGTTTGCTTATTATGATGAACTTGTTCCTTTTGAAAATATAAGAATTAACTCAGGAATGGTGATTCTGAGAGCGAAGAAAGAGGAGGATATAGATTCTCATTATTTATATCAGTATTGCCTCTCAAGCGCAATTCAGCTATCAATTAAGAATGAAGCTTTTGGTAATGCTGTTCAACAATTAACGGTAGCGCTAGTAAATAATTTACCGTTACGATTCCCGAAAAGCAAAACAGAACAACAAAAAATTGCTATCTGTCTTTCATCAGTAGATGAACTTATAAAAGCTCAGGAGCAAAAAATAGAACAAGTGAATCAGCATAAAAAAGGATTGATGCAAGGCTTGTTTCCAAAATTGAATGATTAGCACATGAGTACCATAACTAATTTTGCAAACCTATTAGAGGTTGCTCAGCATTTCCGAAAAGATTTAACTGGCGATCATCGGCCAATGAAAGATCTGATACTATTCTTTGCCCATAATGGTGTTGGCAAGACCAGGCTTTCAATGGAATTCAAACAAGCAGGGAAAGTATTTGATGATGAAGGCAATGTAACTAGCAGAGATACTTTGTATTTTAATGCTTTTACGGAAGATCTGTTTTCCTGGAATAATGACTTGGAAAATGACACCACCAGAACCCTTAGACTTAATTCTACTTCTGCATTTTTCGATGGACTGCGTGAATTGGACTTAGACGTCAAGATCGAATCTTTTTTCAATAATTATGTAGATTTAAAATTTGATATTGATTATGACACTTCAACTGTAATTTTTTCGAGGAGTATAATTGTTGAGGGTAATGAGCAAACGATAGAAAACATCAAGATATCGAGAGGTGAGGAAACTTTATTTATATGGTGTTTTTTTCTTGCTATCTGTCAATTGGCTATCGACAAAGACCCTGTGTATAGCTGGGTGCAATATATTTACATTGACGATCCCATATCTTCCCTTGATGAAAATAATGCAATCGCAGTAGCCTGCGATTTATGCAGTTTACTGACAACTGAGGGTAATGATATAAAAACCATAATTTCAACACATCACAGCCTGTTCTTTAATGTGCTCTTCAATGAATTCGGTAGAAAGGTAAAGAATAAACGTTACTTTTTGCATAGTAAAGGAGCTGAGGGTTTTGCTTTGCAAGACACAAATGACACCCCTTTCTTTCATCATATAGCGATATTAAGCAATCTTAAGAAAGTAGTTGAATCTAATAAAATTTATACCTATCATTTTAATACTTTGAGAAGCATTTTAGAAAAGACGGCGACTTTTTTTGGTTATGATAAAATTAATAAATGTATAAACGGTTTGGAAGACGAAGTGCTTTTTGAACGGGCATTACAACTATTCAGTCATGGAAAGTATTCAATATTTGACCCAGTGGAGATGGGTGAGGATAACAAAGAGCTTTTTAGGCGGATTTTAGAAGGATTTCTAGATAAGTATGAGTTTTATTTTCCAGCGATATTTAACGAAGAGATACAAGAAGAAGGAGAAGCAGAATGACACAAAAGGAACAACAACAACTGGGTAAAACCCTTTGGAATATAGCAGACGATTTGCGGGGGGCAATGAATGCAGATGATTTTCGTGATTATATGCTTTCATTTTTGTTTTTAAGGTACTTGTCCGGCAATTATGAAGAGGCCGCTAAAAAAGAATTAGGTTCAGATTATCCTAAAACAGATTCCGATATCGTTTCTAAATTTGGAGTGACAAATCCGCTTCAGTTATGGTATGAGGGGAATTTGGATGAAATTGAAGAATTCGAAAAGCAAATGCGGAGAAAAGTTCATTATGTGATTAAACCACAATATTTGTGGAGTAACATCACAGAAATGGCGAGAACACAAGATCAAGAGTTATTAGCCACCTTGGATAAAGCATTTAAATATATTCAGGATGAATCTTTTGATAGCGCGTTCCAGGGACTGTTTTCTGAAATAAATCTGAATTCAGAAAAGTTAGGCAAAACACCTAAAGATCGAAACAACAAGCTTTGTAAGATCATTACTAAAATAGCAGAGGGTATCGCCGATTTTTCAACCGACACAGATACACTTGGAGACGCTTATGAATACCTAATTGGTCAATTTGCCGCAGGTTCCGGAAAAAAGGCAGGTGAGTTTTATACGCCTCAACAAATTTCCACTGTACTTTCTGAAATTGTCACTTTAGACAGTCAAGACCCGACAACAGGAAAAAAAGATAAGTTGGATAAAGTTCTGGATTTCGCCTGCGGGTCTGGTTCTTTGTTGTTGAACGTGAGAAAACGAATCAAGGACAGCGGTGGCTCTGTTGGAAGGATTTACGGACAGGAGAAAAACATTACCACCTACAACCTTGCACGGATGAATATGCTACTGCACGGTATGAAAGATACCGAGTTTGAGATTTTTCATGGGGATACTTTAGAAAATCACTGGCCATTGCTAAACGAAATGAATCCGAGTAAAAAGGTGGAGTTTGATGCGATTGTAGCCAATCCACCATTTAGTTTGCGCTGGGAGCCAACCGATACATTAGCAGAAGATTTCCGTTTCAAGAGCTATGGTTTAGCACCCAAATCCGCAGCGGACTTTGCATTCCTATTGCATGGCTTTCACTTCTTGGGACAAGAAGGAACGATGGCAATCATTTTACCACATGGGGTTTTATTCCGTGGCGGTGCAGAAGAACGCATCCGTACAAAACTTCTTAAAGACAATCATATTGACACTGTAATAGGTTTACCTTCCAATTTGTTTTATTCAACTGGTATTCCTGTTTGTATCCTGGTTTTAAAAAAATGCAAAAAGCAAGATGATGTACTGTTCATTAATGCAACAGAACGATACAGAAAAGGGAAACGACAAAACTATTTGCGTACCGGTGAAGATGGCGAACCTAATGATATTCAAAATATCATTGGAACCTACCAGTTTAGAAGTGAAGCGAATCGATATTCGCGTAGGGTGTCCATGGACGAGATCGAGAAGAATGGCTACAATCTAAATATTTCTCGTTATGTGAGCACCTCGCAAGATGAAGTTAAAATCGACTTGAAAGAAGTTAATGATAAGTTGACTGCAATAAATGAGAGTATAAAAATGAGTACCGAGAAACATAATCAGTTCCTCAAGGAATTAGGTCTGCCTCCGATTTAATCCAAATATGAACTTATTAATCAAATAAACAAGACAAAACCTTGCATTATGCTGTTGTATTCTCAAAATAAAACATCTTTAAGTTCGATATCTGAAAAACCATTTGTCCTAGAAAAAGAGATTCAAGTATTATTTGAAGCCAATTTAACTGTGCTTACTGGCTGGCAATTTATTAAATCGGAATTTTACTTGAAAAATAACCGTTTAGATACCTTGGCTTATGATCCTGAATCGAAATCTTTTGTAATTATCGAATATAAGCGTGATCGGAATTATAGTGTAATTGACCAGGGCGTCTCTTATTTAAATCTAATGTTGGAGTATAAGGCTGATTTCATAGTAGAGTACAATGAGAGTCAGGAAAATACTTTGAAACGTGATGATATTGATTGGTCTCAAAGCAAAGTGATTTTTGTTGCTCCTTCTTTTACAGATTTTCAAAAGCAATCGAGTAATTTCAAAGATCTTTCTATTGAGCTATGGGAAATTAAACGTTATGAAAATGATTTGATATCACTCAATCCAATTAGAAAATCTAAATCAGCCCCCAGTATTAAACCATTGCAAAAAATAGATTCCAAGTCTGAAATTTCTAAGGTGACCAAGGAGATTAAAGTTTATACTGAAGAGGACCATTTAGTTAATAAGCAAGATAATGTAAGGGAGCTTTATGAATCGTTCAAAAATGCTATTCTGAATTTACCAGCTGACATTGAGGTGATCCCAAAAAAGAGTTATGTTGCGTTTAAGACAAAAACTAACATCGTAGATGTAGAGATTCAAGCTAATTCCCTTAAATTATGGATAAACCTTAAAAAGGGACAACTCAATGATTCCCAAAATATAATGAGGGATGTGTCACTTCTTAAAGGGCATAATGGGAACGGTGATTATGAAATCACTATCAGGGATACTGTGCAGATAGAATATATAATGAGTTTGATCAAGCAAGCTTTGTAAATTGAGATGAAATGGTTAAGTGGGTTTTAATTTTAAATCTTCTCCACTTTGAAAGCTACTGGGCTCTTCACAAAATCCCCCTGATCTAACAATCCACCTATATTCTCAATAACCTCAAACGTAACATCTTTGGATGTCACCTTATTCACCAAATAAATTTGATAAGCAGCGCCATATTTTTGGGCTGCCATTAATTCATTAATTGTAATATTAAAACTAGGGAAGAAGGGAGCGCTAGTAGCCTTAACCTCAATATAGATTTTCTTACTCTTCAAGTCTTTATAAGAAATATCGTAACCATTCTTTTCATTTTCTTTAGCATCGTGTTTTAAAGTTTTAACTTCCGTTTCACTTAAGGTAGCTTTAAGGTGTTTCATCACTAACAATTCACCCTGATTACCATGTCTAGTTGACTTTAATGGATTATAGAAGTTCCGTAAAGAACTATCTTTCTCTTTCTTGGATTTTGGTGCAGATGCTTTTATTAGAGAAGTAGGAGCCATTCTTATACTTACATCATCAATAGCTGGTAGTTCCGTAACAATAATTGGTTGCTCTTGACTTCCACTCCTTTTTAAATTTAATTTTGCCAGCTCCAGTATTTTATAGAATTTCTCCTCGCTAATTGGCCTGACAGAATTTTGTCTAAAATGATTAGAGAGCAGAACATCCTCTAAGTATTCACCATTTGGCTTAAAATCTAATGGTTCTTCAAATGCGATATAATTCGTGATATCTGCGTAATAGTCACTTTGACTTTCTGGATCTGAATAAATGTTAGCGATTTCACCATAACCAAAATATTGAGGTTTACTTGATTTGGTTCTGCCTTTGTAATAAATGAATTTCATACCGGATTTTAACCGATTGAAGTACCTGTTTTTGGGGAAATGATATTTTTTGCCAGTTTCATCGTTCCATTCAGATTCCTCATTTTCTACTAAAATTCTATAATTATCCAGAAGCATATCCAAAAATATGATTATAATTTCAAAATTTTGGGAAATTGAGTAATAAGGTTTAACACGCTTAGTTATTTCAAGGTTATAGAATCTCTATGAAGAATAATATTATTTGCTTTTATGAAAACAGATACTTCATATTAGTGGAATAAATCACAATAAATCTGCATATTTGATTATAGTAAATCAATGAATAAATTAATTAACGCATTACTCTCAACATTTTTCTTTTTAGCTTTCATCAATTTATCAATTAATGCGAGTGCTCAGGCCAAAAGAAAAAGCAACTTGTCTATTAACCAAAGAAGAAACTTTAGTGCATCATCTGATCGTTGTAACTATCTTTTAGAGCTTCATTCAGTTGATAAACAAAGAATATTATCAAGTTCAAGGAACCATTTATTTAAAGACACTATAATTTATATATCGGGCGGTTCTCCTACTCTAAAAATCAATACCAAAAGAAATGTTACCTTAAATATCAATGATGATAAGATAGTCTCAGTAAAAATACTTCTTTCTCAGGTTGATACGCTAAAGATTAATGGAAGACAAAGTGAAAAGATATCGATTTATAATGTAAATAAAGAAGAGGGTAGATCTAGTAAGGCAAACTTCATCATGGTTAATAATTCTATTATTGACAAAGCAAATTTTAGAAATGTAAAAATAGGCAGTTTAATATTTAAAAAAAGTGAATTACGCTATCTAGATCTAAAAAATTCAGTTGTATCTGATATGATTTCATTTAAGCAAGTACGATTAGATAGTGCGAATTTTGATTTTGCATTGCTACCACCCCTTATAACACTAGATACAGTGGATTTAAGCTATGTTAATGGCACGATTGACATGAGCCGATTACTACATATCAGTGCTGACTCTTCTTATACTCACCAATTATCAAGAACGTTAAGAATTAGTGATACTGATTTAGATAAAATCAAATTATCTTATGATAGATTTAATTTTCATATAGACACTCTTCAAGGTATAGTTAAAAGGGCATGGATTTATCAAAAAATTCTGAAAAACCTTAAAAATAATCATTTAACTGATAGCTATGATTATTATAGTGATCAACTTACAGCAGCTAGAGACGAAATGAACCATGGAATTTTGAGAAATAAGCTTAACGAGATTTGGTGGAACAATGGACAGAATAGAAGAAGAGTTGTTTATAATTCATTAGGAATCTTTCTTTTCTTTTTTATTATTAATTGCTTTCTCTATAGATGGTTGAAGGTGATTTATATGCCTGAGATGTTCAAAGAATATTATTTGAGAATTGAACATAGATACTTAGGATACCACACACCATCCAACCAAAGAGTTTATATTGCCCTATATGCCTTAGGCGTTTTTATTTATACTTCATATATCTTTTGGGGGTTAAAACTGAACTTAAATACACTCAAGATCAAGTTTATTCCATTATTTAGTTTTATAATTTTTCAATATTTAATGGGTTTGATCTGCGTTGCTTATATCATTGGTATTATTATAGTTAAATAAATTATCCTATGAAATAATTGATAAACTATTAAGTAGTTCTCATAATTAGTCATACGATCTGAATGACTTTTTAATATTAATTCAATTAGTTTTAACGGAGATCCGCAAAGGGATGGGGCAGTGAAGGTTTTCCATAGATAACATGATAATAGGAAGGGATTAATTTGATAACTTTAGCGATATGGCTTTAAAGCTCAGATTTTTTCTAACAAATTGGATTAATTTACTTTGGATCTCTGGTATCGTTTACCTCTCTATTATTATTGCGGTGTTAAGCGAAATTTCTTCATTAAATGATTTGGGTGATTTATTGATTAAAGGATTTATAGGTGGTTTGTTTCTTTATGGAACTTTTTTCTGTGTCGGCTTTATAGTGATTATGTTTCTTTTGGATATGATTTGCTAAATATAAATCGAGATTATTTGTTAAGAAAGTTATTTCTAGAATGGGTAATTGTAAGCAGTCCATTTATTTATTGAGGGGATAAATATTCTACATGGTTGTTTTTTATGGTTGTGGCAGCCTTCCTTAGAAGAATGGTATCGAGCAAAAGCAATTAATAACATCATAACATTGCATGAATAACTAAATGGATAAAAAGATGATCACTAATTTTATCAATCTAACGTGAAATCATAACTTATGGAAATCTTTCAAACAACATTAACACTTCGGGCAAGAAAAAGAGGATTTCACTTGATTACTGATGAGATAGAATCGGCCTTTCCAGAAATCAAATTATTAAAAACCGGGATTTGCCAGGTGTTTATTCAACATACTTCTGCTTCCCTTACTATTAATGAAAATGCGGATCCGACTGTTCGCAAAGATTTTGAAACCTTCTTTAATAAGGCTGTTCAGGAAGATGATCCGGATTATGTACACGACTATGAAGGCTCAGACGATATGCCTGCTCATTTAAAATCGTCCATTTTGGGTAGCTCAGTAACTATACCCATTCGTAAAGGAAGGTTTGCATTGGGTATTTGGCAGGGGATATACCTTTGCGAGCATCGTAACTATGGAGGCGAAAGGACCTT
>Ga0157370_10004066_pt1 | contig 16957 bp, 15 predicted proteins | sample C35metaG_FD_113463 | JGI IMG/M metagenome (GOLD analysis project Ga0157370, IMG submission 113463) | Corn rhizosphere microbial communities from Kellogg Biological Station, Michigan, USA - C3-5 metaG | ecosystem: Host-associated > Plants > Roots > Rhizosphere > Soil | place: USA: Michigan...
ATGTTAAATCCCAACCAGCCGGACCCATTATAATAAAAAGAGGATTAGATAAATTTGAAGATATCTATCAAGGCTGGAAACTTGCGGCATTTAAAACTTAAGATGTGTCCTAATAGTAGCTGCTGCAGACAGGCTTCGTCGGCTGAAAAAGCCTTCTCGCAATGACGAAATTTCGCAACAAAACTAAAATACCTTAAATAAATACTAAATCTGGCTCATCCAGATATTGATATCGATAGTTGAAGGAATATCCAGTTTTTTCCTGATCCGGTATTTACGGCTTTCTACCGATCGTACCGAAGTTTTAGTGTAACGGGCAATTTCTTTTGTTTCGAAATTTAGCCGCAGCAAAACGCAGAATTCTATTTCAGCTGCAACCAATGTAGGTGCTTTTTCGAGTAGTTTTTTGCTAAAACTGGTATCGAACTCGTTAAACTTAACCAAAAAAGCGGGGTTATTTTCAACTGCAAGCTGTACAATTTCCTTTAATTCCTCCATTTTTACCGGCGAACGGTCCTGCTCATTCAATTCGATCTTTTTAACCAGCTCATCAATTTTTTGCTGCGCTTTATTTACCTCCTCTTCATTTTCTGCACGCAATAACAATTCAGCCTTGTTTAGCCTGATGATAAAAACAATCAAAAGGATTGCAAAAGCCACAATAATGACAAGCGATGCCAGATAAAACTTGTTTAAAAGTGCCGTTGTTTCCTGATAATTTTTAAGTGCAAGCACTTTAAATTCATCAATCATCTGGTAATTGATGTCTTTTACATTATTTATAATATTCTCTAACTCATTACTGATGTGGCTATTGAGTACAATCAGCTCATTCTGCATACCCAGCAGTTTTTCATTTTCGCGTTGCAGGAGCTTAAGTTTGTTTAAATAAGCTTTTCGGTCGTTGATGGTACTTTCTTTTTCCTTACTTACAGTAGCGGTTTGCGTACTTTCTTTCTTGGTAATTTCGACAGTAGACACCTCGCTTTTATTGGCTATCGCATCTTTTAAGCGTTTAAAGAAACCTTTTTTGGCTACAGGTTTAGCCTTCTGAACGGTATCAATTTTTACCTTTACATTCCTGTCGAACTTGTGCTCGGTTACACTTGCTCCCTGTGCATTCTGCGTAGTTTCCCTGTTATAATCGGCATAAATAGTTAATAACGAATCGAAACTGTGCTTTAACGAATAAAGCTGATCGGATAAAGCCGACTTCTTATTGTACCAAAATTTAACTTTCTTGATTTGCAATGCGGTAAGCTGAGAAGTATCGGCCTGTGCTTTAAGCAAGGTATCAATCATCAAGAATACCTTCGATATTTTGGTGTTATATGCGGTATATTTTTTACTGCCTGCATTGAGCATCGATTCCTGAAAATCGCCCTCTGCATGATGGATAAGCAACAAAATCTGTTCTGGCTCTGACTGGCTGTGCTCTATATTGGTGGCCAGCTTAGAAACACTACGCAGTTTACCCGTTATGGTATTGAGCGCAAAAAAAGCAGCCCCGGCAGAAATAATGGTGAGGATCAAAAATATGAATAATATTTTCTTTGAGATGGTCCAGGTGTAAGTAAAATTCATGGAGGGAAGGGATAGTTAATTCGGGATAAACGTTTTTGTATCGCACAAGCGAACCACAAAGAGAACATTTTTCTAAAAATTAACGCCTACTCATTTCTACTCAACCAATTTTAAGTAGTTAGGTTTTCAATTAATTTACTGAGTATAAGCAATAAATGCCTTATACCTGAATACGTTTTTTTTGTGACTCATATGAAGCTAGGCAATTTAAATTAAATATAAAAGAGCCAGCAAAATAAATTTCATCCTATTATTTCATCCACAAAAAACCTGATGCTACCTATATCAAATGGCTTTTACGAATGCTTTCCCTTAACAAAATAAACTCATAACTATCCTGCGGAACCGTGCGCCTTAACCCCTTCAGCTTTTCAGGTATAAACCTTAATCTGATTTTATTGTAGATCGCCTGACAAACACTTACATGCACCGCTATTTCGGTAAGCATGCGTTCATATTGACGATAGGCTTCATTCAGATCCTGTCTAAATGCCTTTACCTCGTCACATTCTTTAGGGCTGGCGCCTAATAAACGATCGAGCTCTTCCAGCTGATCAAGCAAACCGATCAGATTTGCAACAGTACGCTTATTTATTCCTTTTAAACTCATAAATCATCTCTGCATTACAATGCGCTATTAAAATCAGGCAGTTAACAGGCTGTGGTTTTTACCTAACCGGGATACAAAAAACGCAATGGTAGCCGACAGCAGACAGGCCAGTGCAGTTACAATAAAAATATTATTGCTATCTCCGGTAACATCTATCACATATCCCAAAAACGGTTCGCCTATGGCTGCAAAAAGGTAACCACACATGTTCATAATACCTACACCTGTACCCGTTAGCTTACTGCCCAGCATATCGGGGCTTAGTGGCCAGAAACAGGCTTGTGGCCCATAAACAAAGAAACCTGTTAACAACATCAGTATGCCACTGAGCACAAGCTCTTGCGAGGGGACAAAGAAAATGAGCAGCGATAACACTGCGCTAACTGCCATGCCCACTACAATTGCCTTTAGCCGGTTTCCTTTAAAAAGTGTATCAGACAAGACCCCAAAGCACAGGGCACCGATCCCCATGCCAATCGGGAGTAAAAACGTTACCCAGATATTACCAGGGTTATCTTTCCAGTTTTTACCCAGAAAATGTACGGGCACCCAAAAAATAAGTCCGTAACGGGCCATACTCTCAAAGCCAAAGGCCAGCGAGGTAAACAGAAACTTTTTGTTCCTGAATGCTTCTTTATAGCGGTCGAGCCAATCAGCTTGTTGTGCATCTGGGGCCAGTTTACCTTCGTCCGTTTTAGTTTCGGGCTTATCTTTGGCTACAATCAGAAAAATGGTGGCAGAAACCAGTAACAAAAGTACCGGCAACCTGAAAAGCATGCGCCACTCAATGCCTTGTTGCAGCAGAATGATAGAGATTAAATAGGTTACCGCCGAAGATAACCCAGCAGCCATGGTGTAAAAACCAAAGGCTTTCCCCCGCTCATGCTCATCCCACCAGTTGTTAATTAATTTTGCTCCGGGAGCCCAGGCCATCGATTGAAAAAAGCCGTTAAGCCCCCATAATACCATAATTACTGTTGCAGTATTCGAAAAACTGATGGCTATATTGGTTATGATAGAGAGGTATGCCCCCGCTGCCACCATTAGTTTCGGACTTAGCCTATCGGCAAGGTTACCATTAATAAACTGCCCTATTGCATACCCGATAAGCATACAAAAGCTAATCCAGCCGATTGTACTGTAGGGTATATTCAACGAAGCAACCATTCCTTTTACGGCCCAGCCAAAGTTGTGCCTGCCCGTATAAAAGAAGAGGTAACACAACATGGTTACCAATAACATCTTCCACTTCTGTCCTATCGCTGTATTTTTATTCATTATCTGATTACTGAGCTATGTTAATACCAACACGGATAGGTTTATCGGTTACCGCAAAATTAAAAGCAGTTGCCGCATCTGCCAATGCAAACTCAGCCGAAACCAGCGCTTCGAAAGGAAATTTGGAATAATTGTTTTCTATAAACTTTACGGCCTGTACAAAATCGTCGTAATTGTAATTGTGAAGCCCTTTAATGGTATTTAGCTTTCTTACCACCTGTTCGCCATTAACCGCTACGCTACGGGTTTTAAATACTGCACCAATCCAAACAGCGGTTCCACCAACAGTTAGTGCATTAAGTCCCATTTCCATGGCATCGGGCGAGCCACTCATATCAAAAGCCACATCAATATCTGCTGGAAGCGCAGGGTTTTGATTGAGCAAATGCTGTACATTGGCTCCGAATGCCTCAGCCAGCTTTAAGCGTTCTTCATTTAAATCTGCCACATGAATTTCCCTGGCTCCATCGGCACTGCACATAGCGGCACATACCAACCCCAGTAAGCCTACTCCCGAAATTAAAACCTTTTTCCCATCGAGGCTCCCCGAAAGGCGAACCGCACCCGCAACTGTAGCTACCGCACAATTAATGGTGGCAGCAACTTTAAGTGGAATTTCTTTACTAATCTTCAGTACAGTAGTGCCGTTTTTTAATACGCAGTGAGTAGAAAGACCTCCATGAAGTGCATCGGTAGCTGTAACCTGGGCATGACCGTATTTAAATAAACCTTCGGCTTTTTGTGGCATACCCGCTTTGGCCTTGTCCGATGTAGCATCTGAAGCAAATATGCTCCAGGTTACCCTATCGCCAATTTCAAGTGCCCTGCCTAAATAATCTTTCCTGTTGTGATCGGGATGAAACCCCGCAATTTCTCCAACAATTTCATGCCCTAAAACCGTCGGAACAGCTTCATGCCGTAACCCACAATAAGTATGGAGGTCGCTTCCACAAATGGTAGTATATTGGTTCCTGATCAGGATTTCGCCAGGTTTTAGCTCCGGAATATCTGCTTTAATTTCTTCCAGCGCCTTGCCAGCTCCGTTGAAAACAATAAGTGTTGCTTTTTTCATAACTATTTTTGGTTGATGAGCCAATAAACATTGCTAATTTAAATCCTGCAGTTTCGACTACATCCCACCTGATAATTTCATATTATTTGAGTGAGCGATTAATTGTAAATGCAATAATGGCAATTTAATGTTTAGCAAAAGTAAACAAATGATAACATAAATGTTAATATTTACTAAACATTTGTTTAGTATTACTAACGTACTTATATTTGTACCGTAATAGTAACGTTTATCATCGAAGCTTACTAATTCTATATTATTAACTCTATTCAACAATAGCAAATGCACCAACAAATTAAAATGGTCGTATTCGACATGGCCGGCACCACAGTAAACGAAGATAACCTGGTTTATAAAACCCTGATGAATGCCATTAACGCTGCTGGTTTTTCTTACAACCTGGATCAAGTATTGGCTGTAGCTGCCGGAAAGGAGAAGAAAGAGGCTATCAGATCGGTACTTAAAACCTATGGCGGTGATTTTGACGAAGCGGTAGTGACCGATATTTACAGCAAATTTATTAACCAGTTACAACAAGCTTACGAAGTTGAGGCCATTTTACCACAGCCGGGAGCCACTGATGTTTTTGAGCAACTAAGAGACAGGAATATCGTTACCGTACTGAATACAGGTTATGACAGGCCTACCGCCGAAGCCATATTAAAAAAGCTAGGCTGGGTAGCAGGCAAAGATTTTGATGCACTAATTACAGCGTCAGAAGTTAGCCAGAACAGGCCTCAACCAGATATGATTTTACTGGCGATGAAACAATATGAAATTGCCGACGGAAGCGCGGTAATGAAAGTTGGCGATTCGAGCATTGACATAGAAGAAGGCCAAAATGCGGGTTGTAGCCTGAGCATTGGTATTACTACGGGTGCACACACCAGAGAACAGTTGCAAAATGCCAATCCAAATGCTGTAATTGATCATTTGATGCAAATACTGGAAATTATTCCAAACTAACTCAGCTTAATTAACACACTCCATAGCGTTCATTGGTATACAGCTAAGCCTTGCTGTGTATTGATGAACGCTTTTGTTTTTTAACCTATTTTTCTTCAAAAAAATCAGCTTTTTGCCATTCTCTAATCTCGTTCTAATACTAGTATAACATTTGTGTCAGGCTTTTAAAAAAGTGTCATATTTCAGTTTCTAAATGGTTTCAGATACCTTACCGATCCTATATTTGCGATCAGATGATGAGGTTATTAAGAAAAAATTTATTGAAAAGGTTTTTTGGCATTATGGTATTGGTCCTGTTTGCCACTAAATTCTTTACCAGTGCCATAACCATATTGTTATCTACCGATTATGCCTACGCCATTGAAAAAAGCAGTGAAGAAAATAAGGCTAAAGAAGAAGAATCTTTCGAAAAAACAAAGAAGAAACTGATGCTTTACGAATCATTGGATCTAGCCTACTTAAACCCAGCACCTGCCGATTGCCCAGCGCTTAATCAATATCTGTACGGGCCACGCCTATGCACCTCGCCGGCCAAAAATGTACCTACACCGCCTCCCGACTTAACTGCTTAACATTTGAAATAAGCTGTTATTTCAAGAGTGATTTCCTGTAAAAATCTAGTTCAAGTTTATCCCAGGCCAATTGCTGTTGCCCTGCAACTGGTTTTGTGCCTGATTTAAAAAATTAAAAAATGAAAAATCATACTGTTGCCGGCGCACCGTCGCCCTGGCAAAGATTGGTACGTATGCTCCATTTAGAGCGTAAAACCATCAATTACATTTATATCTATGCCATACTCATTGGCTTAATCGGCCTATCGCTTCCACTCGGCACCAGCGCAGTTTTCAACCTGCTATCCAACGGGGCAATGTACAGCTCTACCTACATTCTTATTGCAGTAATTCTGGTAGGCATTGTGGTGGGCGGCCTGCTGCTTATTGGCCAGTTAACCCTGGTTGAGTTTCTGGAGCAAAAGATTTTTACTAAGGCAGCATTGGAGTTTGCTTTCCGTTTGCCAAGAATTAAAAAGAAAGCGCTCGAAGGCGAAAACCCTACAGAGCTTGTTAACCGCTTTTTCGATATTCTCACCATTCAGAAAGGCCTTACCAAACTTCTGGTTGACATTGTTGCCGCAGCCGTGCTGATCTTTTTCAGCGTAATACTGCTTTCTTTTTACCATCCCGTTTTTATGGCTTTTGGCACCTTTGTACTTATTGTTATCGCACTGATTCTGGTGCTGTATTATCGCCAGGGCGTACGCACCAGCATTGAAGAATCAGGGTACAAATACGAGGTTGTTGGTTATCTGGAAGATATTGCCTCCGATCTGGATACCTACCGCAGCAGCCCGGCAAAGCGTAAGGAAATTATCGAACGAACGGATAAGATTACAGCAAACTATATCCAGGCCCGTAACGACCACTTCGGCATATTGAAAAAGTTTTTTGTTAGTGCTGTGGCCATGCGTACCGTACTGATGGGTGCTTTATTGCTTTTAGGCTCTTATTTCGTTGTAGAACGACAGATGACTTTTGGCCAGTTTGTAGCCGCCGAGGTAATTATTGTGCAGATTAGTTACGCCATCGAAAAACTAATGACCAATTTAAACACCGTGTTTGACATGATAACGGGTAGTGAGAAACTTGCGGTAGTAACCGACCTGGAGTTGGAGGAAGGAGATTACAACCATGGGTAAGATGAGTAATAACCTGGCACAGCTCCAGAACTGGGAAACACTTTCGGTACATGCCAACAGCAAAATTATAGATGCAAGGGGAACCAAACGGTTGGGCAGGATACTGCTCTTTATCATTGCTTTTTTTGTGCTACTCCTTTTTCTCCCCTACCGTCAAACCATTCCCGGGCGAGGTACCGTTACAGCACTTCGGCCGGAAGACAGGCCTCAAACGGTCCAAAACCAGATTGGTGGCCGTATAGAACATTGGGCGGTACGCGAAGGACAGGAAGTACAAAAAGGCGATACAATTCTGGTGATTTCAGAAACCAGCCAATCTTATTTCGACCCCGAATTACCGGCAAGGCTGAACGAACAGCTCGATGCCAAGCGGGGAAGTGAAACTGCCGCCGGACAAAAGATTGATGCCACAAAAGCACAAATGAAAGCCCTGAGCGATGGCTTACACTTTCAGATGAAAGCTGCCGAAAACAAAGTACTGCAAGCCAGAAACTATGTGAGCATTGACAGTGCAGATTTACTGGCGGTTCAAAAGTTTTACGAAACCACAAAAGTGCGTTTAGAGCGCTATGAGACCGGATACAAAAACGGGCTTTTCTCGCTTACGGATATCGAAACACGCCGGCTTAAGCTACAGGAAGATAATGCCAAGGTAATTAGCCAGCGAAATAAGCTGAACAATTCGGCACAGAATTTATTAAACGCTGGCATTGAGCTCGATAACCTTAGAGCGAAATACCAGGAATCGCTATCAAAAGCACAATCAGATATGAGTTCGGCCATTTCGAGCAAGGCTAGCGCACAGGGCGATATCGCCAAATTACGCAACGATATTTCGAATGTAAGTATCAGGCGCGGACTTTATGTAGTGCGTGCACCCCAAAGCGGGTTTATTGTTAAAACCTTAAAAGCCGGTATTGGCGAGAACATTAAGGAAGGAGAATCGGTAGCTACTTTACAGCCAAAATCGCCAATGGTAGCTGCAGAATTATATGTAAGCGCCATGGATGTGCCACTGATATTGGATACCAGCGATGTACGCCTGCAATTTGAAGGCTGGCCATCAGTTCAATTTTCGGGATGGCCATCGGTAGCTGTGGGTACTTTTGCGGGCAAGGTTTTTTCTATCGACCGCATGAGCAGCACAGGCGGAAAATACCGTTTGCTGATCAGTCAAACCTATCCGGTGCCATCAAAAGATGAGCCCTGGCCACCTCAGCTAAGGCAAGGATCGGGTGTTTATGGCCGCATTATTTTGCGTTCTGTACCGCTATGGTACGAAATATGGCGCCAGCTTAATGGTTTCCCTCCTAGCCTGGAGAAAGAACCTACAGGCCTTGCTAAGGATAAAAAATAGATTGGGAGGCAATGAAATGAACATAGTTTTGAAAAAAACATTAACAGCACTACTCTTCATCTTGTTATCGCTTAAGTTAAGTTTAGCCCAAACAGCTACCAGCCCTGCAGTAAAACAAAATACAGATAGCACCAGGGTTTTCGCCCTCGATGATTTGCGGCTGATGGTTTTCAAACACCATCCCATCATTAAACAGGCTGCATTATTGAGCGAATCGGCCCGGGCAAAGGTGCTGCAATCGCTCGGTTATTTTGATCCTGAATTAAAGGCAGGCTTTAGCCGGAAATTATTTGGCAACACTGAGTATTACAACAAATGGAATAACGAGTTAAAAGTACCCCTTTGGCTTGCCGGTGCCGATTTAAAAGTTGGTTACGACCGCAACGTGGGCACTTATGTGAATCCTGAAAGCCGCACCAACGGACAAGGTTTATCGGCTATAGGATTGAGTATCCCCCTGGGGCAAGGTTTAATTATTGATGCCCGGAGAAGTACACTGCGGCAGTCAAAAATAATGGTGCAATATGCAGAAGCCGACCAGCTGAAACAGATTAACGGCATTTGGTATAACATTGTTAAAGATTACTGGAACTGGTATTATACCTACAAACAGCTTGAACTGGTTAACGAAGGACTGGATTTGGCCCAGCGTAGGTTTAAAGCCCTGAGTGCACAAACATTGATGGGCGATAAACCGGCTATCGATTCTGTTGAAGCTTACATTACAGTACAGGAGCGGATGATCCAGAAAGAAAAAACAGCGATCGAATTGCAAAATGCCAGGCTGGTACTTTCTAACCATTTATGGAACGAAGCAGGCAATCCTCTGGAATTACCAGTCGAAGCGTTACCTCAAAATATGGTTAACAAAATGGACAGGCCTAACCAACAACTGCTGGACACGCTTTTGGGACAGGCAGCAAACCTACATCCCGAAATTTTAAAACTGCGCAGCAAGGGCGAGCAGCTGGCTGTAGAAAGAAGTTACCGCCAGGAAATGTTAAAACCTAAACTGAATGTTATTGGTAACCTGATCTCCAGCCGAACTGGTTTTAACAGCAATGTACTGGGATATTATGATTTCAACTGGAGCAATTATAAATTCGGCGTTGAGCTTGCTTTCCCGCTTTTTCTAAGATCAGAGCGAGGCAAATTAAGAGAGGTAAAAATTAAACAGCAAGAGCTGGATTATGATCTTCAGCAATCGGAAAGGGAAATCAGAAACCAGGTAATGGCATCCTACAACGATTTGTCGGCTTATTCTGCGCAGCTTGCGGTACAGTTAAAAAGCATCGAAAACCAGCAATTGCTTGTAAACGGCGAAAACCAAAAGTTTAATTTGGGAGAAAGCACACTTTTTTTAATTAACAGTAGAGAAACCAAGCTTATAGAGATGAAGATTAAGCAGGAAAGTATGGTTGCTGGCTACCAGAAAGCACTGGCAGAATTATATTACAAGGCAGGTACCCGGGCCGTGTTAAATTAGAGAAGGCTGTAATGATGCAGGCTGTAAAGGTTATAACCCATACAGCCTGCAATATTTAAATTAATTTTGTTCTATTTCTTTAAGGCTATCCATTTTCTTGTAAGCCAGGAAGCCTTTAATATCTTCGAAATGCTCGCGCACACGTTTATTGCCGAACTCAAATACTTTTTGGACCAATCCATCTAAGAAATCACGATCGTGTGATACCAGAATCAAGGTTCCGTCGAAATCCTTTAGCGCATCTTTAATAATGTCTTTGGTTTTCATATCCAAATGGTTGGTTGGCTCATCCAGGATTAACACATTCACCGGCTCTAACAACAACTTAATCATCGCTAAACGTGTTTTTTCACCTCCCGATAGCACTTTAACCTTTTTGGTTGTATCATCGCCACTAAACATAAATGCACCTAAAAGGTCTTTAATTTTAATGGAGCCATCTGTTAGCGGAATCTGATCAATGGTTTCGAATACCGTTAAATTTTCGTCTAACAAAGCGGCCTGGTTTTGGGCAAAATAACCAATCTTGGCATTGTGACCTACTTTTAAACTGCCTTCAAAATCAATTTCGTTCATGATGGCTTTGATCATGGTCGACTTACCTTCACCATTTTTACCAACGAAAGCGATCTTTTCTCCTCTTTCAATTACCATCGATGCTTTTTGGAACACCACATGATCGCCATAAGTTTTGGTTAACTCCTCTACCATTACCGGGTATTGCCCTGAACGTGGCGAAGGGGGGAATTTTAACCGCAATGCTGATGTATCTACCTCATCAATTTCGATAACTTCGAGCTTCTCGAGCATTTTTACGCGCGATTGTACTTGTAAGGTTTTAGAATAAGTTCCCCTGAACCGGTCGATAAATTCCTGATTATCGGCAATAAAACGCTGTTGTTCCTCATAAGCTTTCAACTGGTGTATGCGGCGGTCGGCACGCAATTGCAGGTAATGAGTGTATTTAGCTTTGTAATCGTATATCCGCCCCATGGTTACTTCTATGGTACGGTTGGTAATGTTATCCACAAAGGCACGATCGTGAGAGATCACCATCACTGCTTTTGCCGAGTTAATTAAAAAATCTTCCAGCCACTGTATACTTTCGATATCCATGTGGTTGGTAGGCTCATCCAATAAAATCAGATCGGGTTTCTTTAAGAGAATTTTAGCCAGTTCAATACGCATGCGCCATCCGCCCGAAAACTCAGAAGTTTGGCGGGTAAAATCTTTACGTTCGAAACCCAAACCTTTTAACACTTTCTCTACCTCTGCATCATAATTGGTTTCTTCGATCGAATAAAACTTCTCGCTCAACTCCGATACGCGTTCAATCAGCTTCATGTAGTCGTCTGTTTCGTAATCGGTACGAATGGTCAGTTGCTCATTCAGCTCATCAAGCTCTTTTTGCATCTGGGTAACCTCTTCAAAAGCCTTCATGGTTTCTTCAAAAACGGTAACCTTATCCTGGGTTAGCAAATGCTGTGGCAAATAAGCAATCACAGCTTCTTTCGGACCAGTTACACTACCTGTAGTGGGTTTGGCTACATCGGCAATAATCTTTAAAATTGTCGACTTACCTGCACCGTTTTTACCCATCAGGGCAATCTTATCGTTCTCGTTTATCGAAAAGGTTACATCACTAAACAAAGTGGTTCCGCCAAATGAAACGGAGATATTATTTACATTAATCACAGTATGAAAATATTGAATTGCCGCAAAGATAAGGGAAAGCGACGGGATTATAACGAGAGAAATATCGCTGAAATACCTTTTTCTATCTCTAAACCCAATCGTTTGAACTAAAAGCCCCGACGACCTACCTCAGCGATACCTTTTTCCACCTCCGGACCCAATCGTTGTTGTAAAAAGCCCCGACGATCTACCTCAGCAGTACCCTTTTCTACCTCTGAACCCAATCGTTGACGTAAAAAGCTTCGACGATCTACCTCAGCGGTACCTTTTTATACCTCCGGACCCAATCGTTGATGTAAAAAGCCCCGACGATCTACCTCAGAGGTACCTTTTTCTACCTCCGAACCCAATCATTGATGTAAAAAGCCCCGACGATCTACCTCAGAGGTACCTTTTTCTACCTCCGAACCCAATCATTGATGTAAAAAGCCCCGACGATCTACCTCAGAGGTACCTTTTTCTACCTCCGGGCACTAAATTAGTCTTCGAAGGTACTTTTAAATGGCATTGGAGGGCCTTTCACTTATTTTCATCCAGTTCGCTAATTTGTAATTTCACTACTTAGCCAGGTCATGGCGAGGTTCAGGATCATAATATTTTTAGCTTTCTCCTTAAGATATTGCATTTTGACGCACCTGTAGCAAACTCAAAAGTGATTTTTATTTGTCATTTTGCAACCTTCAACTTCTAATCTGCATCTTAGTAAAAAACCTATCCATGAAATATCCGCTTTTGCTTTTAATTTGTTTATTAACGTTTAATGTAAACGCACAAAAAACCACCACTCAGGATAGTATAAAAATATTTTACGACGAACTCTTTTCTGCATTAAAAATTGGATACCTGCACAAGAAAGCTGTTAACTGGCCGCTTGTTGAATCAGAAACTAAACAAAATTTAGCGCAATACCGCAGTTTTAAAAACTCGCTGGATGAGATAAAGCCCTTGTTTAACAAAATAAAAGCAACGCATTGCCTGGTTTACTATAAACAGGATAAATACTCGGCAACAAGAAAAACGATATCAAAAGATGATTACAGTGAGCAGTGGAAAAAGAAATATGATAGCAAACCAGGCTTTGAAGTCAAAATGCTCAACGGAAAGTATGGTTACATTTTGATGCCGGGCATGGTATTTTTTGATACCAGTCCGAAAAATATACATCAAATAGCCCAGCCCTTATACGATCAAATTGCACAAATTAAAACCCAAAATAAACCCGAAGGGTGGATTATTGATCTACGGTTTAACACCGGAGGTAATTCGCGGCCGATGTTGCTCGCCTTATATGATTTTTTGGGAGACCATGATATTGGAGGTTCGCTTAATGTTAACAAAAAACAGGATCGTAAAATTAAGTTAAGTAAAGGAAGGTATATCGACAATGCTAAATCAATTTCCTACATTACCCCTACCGGAGCATTGCTTGATAAAGCAAAGGTTGCCATAATTACCGGTGTATTAACCGGAAGCTCAGGGGAAGTAACTGCATTGGCATTTAAAGGCCGTGCCAATACTACATTCATTGGAGGAAATACAGCAGGCTTTACTACAGGAAATATTTCCTGGCCTTTACCTTTTGATATTACCATGGCGCTTACCAGCTCATACGACAGCGATAGAAATGGCAATTATTACGAGCAGATTATTCCGGATATAGCCGTTTCGAAGCAAGATAACTTTGACGACCTCCTTTTAGACAAAAACATACAGGAGGCCATCAAATTTATAATGCCTACTGAATAGCTAAATCTGCCGCATTAGCATCCGGGCTATTGCTTAATCAGGTTCCGTTCTTTTAAAATACTTTTTAATTCTTCGCTTTTATATTTCGGTTGATTAACCAGCTTATAAATAAAAAACAAAGGAATTATGGTAAGGAAACCCCAGGTGTTTTTTATTACGCTGTAAAATATAACGCCTACGAGAAACCCGATCAAGAAACCATTCATGATGGCAGCTGATTTCATTTTTTTTGCTTCCTGCAGCAATTCTTCGTCTGTTAGTTCGGTAAGTGCTTTTTGTTCCATGCTTAATATTTCGGTGTTTACGTTATTCAGTTGGTTATATCATTAGCCAAAACTTATTTTGAGCCGGCCTTTATTTTAGCAAGATCCATTGCCTTTTTCATATCTGCTATACCATAGCCAAAAGGTAATTCCGGCTGACTAGCGCGATCTGCGGACTTCCGAATAATTTCCATCAAATCTTTATTGCTCAATGCAGGGTAGGCTTCCCATAAACAGGCTATCAAACCACACATAATCGGACTAGCATAAGAGGTACCACTTCTATTCTCAGCCTCTCCGCTGGTATTAATTACACTGGCACTTCCTCCCAGTGCCATAACATCAGGCTTAATTCGCCCGTCAGCGGTCATTCCCCAGGAGGTAAAATAACTTGCTGTACCGTTGCTGTATATCGAACCCAGTGTTAATACATTAGGCGAATCAGCTGGCGTGCCTACCCATTTTTGCTCATTGCCTGCACAATTAACAATAAACATACCCTTGCTAAAGGCTAAATTAGCAGCCCTCGTAGCCAGCGCCGTTTTACCATCCATATCGCTTGAAGAATACTTTTTGGTGAGATAAGAATATCCGTCAGTATAAGATAAAGAAGAGTTAACCAGATCTACGCCTACACTATCGGCAAATTCTATGGCGCTTGTCCAATAATCCTCTTCAACCGGGTATTCGTTTGCACTATCCTCGGTTCTAAGCAACCAATAATTTGCTTCCGGGGCAGTACCTACATATTTTCCAGGTTTGTTTGTAGCCATACAAGAGGTTACCCAAACGCCATGTGTATCTATACTGTACGGATCATCATTTTCATAAACAAAAGATTTTGCGCCTTTGATGTGAATATTGTTAAAAGCCTGATTATGCTTTAACCCAATAAAACCTGCGTCGATTACAGCAATATCAATACCTGCCCCCTTAAAACCTTGCTGGTGCAAATTTTCTCCTTTTACCGTAGTAATGTTTAATGCAGCCGCTCCATAATCGATTGTAGTACCTAAAGTGCCTGAGTTTCCAGGTTGTGGACTGTCAACATATTTCGGGGAAACCGATTGTTGTTTTCTTTTACCTACATACACTAAAACCACTTCTTTTACAAAAGGTAGGGCTTTGTATTTATCAATTAAAAACTGATCCCGAACATTTACGCAAACCGTATTTAACCATTTGCTTTTGGTCACAATTTCGCCACCAACAGCCTGTATAGCTTTAAGATATTCGGTAGATATGGGTAAATCGCTTTCATCAATCGCAATGTTTCGCTTCCGACGCCTCTCAATAGCTTTTCGGGAGAGAAAAGCTTCCGGATTACTGATAGAGAAATCAGATTTCCCTTTGTCTTTCAACACCAGCCTAAACTTATAGTCATTCCCATCAGTTACGATTACTTTGCACTTTGCTTCGCCTTTTCCGTTAAGCAGTCTGGCAAATACATAAGTAATCCCTGCACCTTTTGGCCATACAGTTCCTCCGGTAGTTACTTCGGCAATCCGTGGATTTTCTACACGCCATTCAACGGCATCTGAAGTACCTTGCGGAAAATTTTCCATAATGATAGAAAGGTTGGTACCAAAATAGCTATCGTTGGCCAAAATGGTACTATCCAGATTCATGCGGATTGAAGGAACTGGCACATTTGGTGTTTCGGGTATTTCGGTTTTCTTGCATGCGGATAGAAAAATAAAAAATGCGAAGAATCCAATCAGGAAGTATCGAGCGTATATCATAGGTAGGTGTATTTTGAAATCTATTTTCGAATAAATTTGCGCGACAAATGTAAGACTAATGGGGTAAACTCCGAAACGGTTCCAAATGATAGAACAAATTAGTTGCAAGCCGTTATAAAAAACAACAAAGCCAAATTAAACGGCCCCCATAAAAATAATCGAATATATGAATGTCAATGCAGGGTTTTCAAATTTCAAGTTTTGAAAATTAAATTGCTTAAACAAGGTTACACCAACCATGATGGCTACAATTGTCAAAGTGAATGTAAGTACCATTTTCATTTCCATATTTAGGTTATATCTTAATCTGCCAGTTTAAATACGTTATGCATTGGGTGTAAAGTTCATTATCACGTTTTAAATATCGGTTACACTTTGGTGTAATTTTTATTTTTTGGCTGCAAACCTCCAAATTGTTTACTTAAGCTATAAAATCCAGGCGCGCATCTATGCTTTTAATATCTGGCTAAAAACCTTTGTCTTTTCTTATCTTTATTATTTCATAGGCAAAGTCAGATGACCATTAAATCCAGTATTTTCAGCAAATTAGAAACTCAAATTCCAATACAAGCAGGAACAGCTTTTACCTGTATTATATTATTGCTTGTTTTGCTAAATAGTGCTTGTATAGAAAGGAAAAACAATGAGCCATCAAAGCCAAAAATGGTTAGGAAAGAGCAGAAAGAAAATATACCTACACGAATAAAACAAGATACAATTTTAAACTCCGTTGGTGCTTACGTTAACAAACACTTATTTACAGCTTACTGTAAGACTGGATATAATACTTTTGTTATGAACGATAAAGGAGATACGGTTTATCAGGATAGTACCTATTCTTCAGAAATAAAATTCATCGACTTCAACAATGATGGTTATCAACACATTCTAATTGATTACCTCACCAATGTACCAGGAATACAAGATTTATTACTTTATGATAAACAGGAAAATACATTTCAAAAGATAGCTAATTTTCAGGATTTCCCTAACTCCATAAGAATTCGTAACTCAAACTATTACTATTCTTACCATCGTAGTGGCTGTGCCGATATGAATTGGGACAGTGATTTGTTCTATATAAAAAATTATACTGCAGTAAAAATTGGAAATATTAACGGCAATCAATGCCACGACATTAATATTAAAGATGGAATCTACATTAATAAAATACATAAGGGCAAGGAAATTCAAGTCCAAAAACTATCAATTAATATAATTGAGAAGTACAGAGACTATAAATGGGGATTTATAGCACAGTATTGGAAAAAGAATTATCAGACTTTTGGCAATGTAGGTCATTAAAATAAAAAGCCTTAGATTTCTCTAAGGCTTTTCCGTACCCTACTCCGGATTCCAAACGAATCAATTCTTTGAAGATTTGAAAGTTTTATCTCGATTGGACAATCTCAATGGAGATTCCTAAAATGGCAGGCGTAGTATTATCGAACCGCTAATTAAT